>ENA-OREM01000122-OREM01000122.1-marine-metagenome-genome-assembly--contig:-NODE-122-length-66436-cov-7.184090_pt1 | contig 66436 bp, 50 predicted proteins | sample MGYA00248623_ERZ508561 | MGnify/ENA primary metagenome ERZ508561 (study PRJEB26227, sample SAMN06264494) | marine metagenome | isolation source: Columbia River Estuary | place: USA:Columbia River Estuary...
CTGTTTCATAGAAACTTGGACTTCTGAGAAAAACAAAACCCGAAGACAAAATGTCTTCGGGTCTCGGGTAGTAGCGGAGGCAGGACTCGAACCTACGACCTTCGGGTTATGAGCCCGACGAGCTACCAACTGCTCCACTCCGCGTTATTGTGGGACAAATGTAAGTGAATTAGTGGACACGCACCAAACTAAATACGCACAATCTTGATTAAACTGAATGAACTGAAGAGCAGGCCATTAGGCACTTTGAGCAAAAAGGTCACCTTAATAAAATAGTAGAAACCTGAATCCTTAAGTACTAAACAACGCTTCAAGGTGTGCCGGACCCTTCTCTATTTCTTCGCGGTTACATTTCTTTGCAATCTTACCGGACGTTAAGAAGATAGCTGTATCACACAACTCCACCACTTCTTGCATAATGTGGGTAGAGAAAAGAACGGTTTTATCAACGGCAATATTCTTTAGCAAGGCGCGTATTTCTATCAATTGGGCTGGATCTAAACCGGTGGTTGGTTCGTCTAAGATGAGTACGTCTGGATCAGGAATCAACGCTGCCGCTAATCCTACACGCTGTCGGTATCCTTTTGATAGGGCACCAATTTTTTTATGCTGCTCCGGTCCCAAGACAGTTTGCGCGATCACCGTTGGAATGCGCTCTTTACCTACCTTATATATTTGAGCAACGTATTCTAGATACTCGCGTACATAAAGTTCCAGATACTGTGGATTGTGTTCCGGCAGATAGCCCAAAGATTGTTGCACCTGCAAGGGTGAGGCCACCACATCTATGCCATTCACCTCGGCAGTGCCAGAGGTGGGTAAGATTGCACCAGTAATGATTTTCATTAGCGTACTCTTACCTGCACCGTTTGGGCCTAATAGACCCGTGATTTGGCCCTTTTCAATGGTCAAAGAAACTTCCTTCAGGGCTTTTTGGGCACCGTAGTTTTTCGAAATTTTTGTCAGAAGAATACTCATGACTTAATGCCCATTAAATCTAAGAAGAAGGCGTATTCCATCGCCGTCTCTTTTAAACTTTCAAAACGACCGGATGCACCCCCATGGCCGGTTTCCATATTGCAGTACATTAAAAGAGGCTCGTTTTTGTTCGTACGAAGTTTACGCAAGCGAGCCATCCATTTTGCTGGCTCCCAATACTGAACTTGACTGTCGTGTAGACCCGTTGTAATGAGCATTGCTGGATAAGCTTGAGCAGTTACATTATCGTACGGGCTATAGCTCTTCATGTAGAGATAGCTGTCTTCATTATTAGGGTTACCCCATTCGTCGTATTCGCCCGTAGTAAGTGGGATTGTTTCATCCAGCATAGTGGTGACGACATCTACAAAAGGTACAGCAGCGAGAACACCTCGGAAGAGATCCGGACGCAGGTTAACCACTGTTCCCATCAAAAGGCCGCCTGCACTACCGCCAGAAGCCATTAATGTTTCAGGGGAAGCGTATCCCTGCTCTATGAGCGTCTCGGCGCAACTAATGAAATCCGTAAAGGTGTTCATCTTTTCGAACATTTTACCGTTTTCGTACCATGGTCTGCCCAGGTATTGTGATCCGCGAATATGAGCAATGGCGTAGACAAAACCGCGGTCTAGTAAACTTAGTCGGACACTAGAAAATTGTGGATCAACGGTAATGCCATAACTCCCATACCCATAAAGCATGGTAGGGTTAGGACCGTCAGAACGGAGTTTGTCTTTTCGATACACTATGGACATTGGAACCTGAGTTCCGTCTGCTGCGGTGGCCCAAATACGTTTGGTTTCGTACAGCGATTTGTCATAGCCGCCCACGACTTCCTGCTCTTTTTGAACTGTTTTTTCGCCCGTTTTAAAATCATAATCTATGACACTTCCTGGAGTCGTCATACTGGTATATCCAAAGCGCAAATGCGATTGATCGAAGCCCGGATTATTTCCCAAATAGGCGGTATAGGTCTCTTCTTCAAACGGTAAATAAGTCGGTTCGCCGCCCCAGGGTTGAATGCGTAGGTTGGTCAAGCCATTTGAACGCTCTTCCGCAACCAGATAATTGCTGAATAGAGCGATATCCTCGAGGTAGGTAGATTCGCGATGTGGAATAACCTCCTCCCAGTTTTCAATGGATGGCGCTGCTACGGGTGTACGGACCAATTTAAAATTGGTCGCCCCATCCGCATTTGTGCGAATGTAAAAATGATCGCCAAAATGACTCAATCCGTATTCCAATCCACGCGTGCGGGGATGAATAATTTCAAAGTTAGCTTCAGGCTGATCAGCGGGAATGAATCGGTGTTCGTCGGCCATGGTAGAACCACTGCCGATAAAAATATATTTCTTGCTTTTACTCTTGTATACGAACGTGCTGAACGTCTCGTCTTTCTCTTCGTAGATCGTACTATGCTCTCCTGTTAGCGCATTCCAACGCTTGATTTTGCAACTGCGTAGGGTCTCCAAATCTTTTACTGTGTAAAAGAGGAAATCGCCATTTGCACTCCACGTAGAGCCACCCGTGCATTCTGTCTCTGAAATTAGATCAAGAGCACCGGTGACCAAATCCTTAGTGTACAGCGTATAGATTCGTCTACTCAACGTGTCCACGCCAAAAGAAATTTTCTGGTTGTTGGGGTGCATACTGAGTCCGGTGACCTGGTAATAATCGTGCCCTTCGGCCAATTCGTTGACGTCTAAAAGAACTTCTTCCTCAGCCTCCAATGAGCCTTCTTTGCGGCAGTAGAGGGGATATTCAGAGTCTGCATTGAATCGGGTATAATAGAAATAGCCGTCCAGCTCATAAGGCACTGAACTGTCGTCCTTTTTAATACGCGCCACGATCTCTTCGTACAAACGCTCCTGCAAAGGCTCTGTCGCTTTCATGATTTTCTCACGATACGCATTTTCTTCATTGAGGTACGCTATCACTTCCGGGTTTTCACGATCGCGCATCCAATAATATTCGTCCACGCGCGTATCGCCGTGTGCCGTCATCTCGAAAGGGACAGATTTAGCCAAAGGTTCGCCAGTAGCGTTTTGCTCAGTCATAGTACATTGGGTCAAAATGACCACAAAACTAAGGCTTAAGAGTGCCTTTTGTCGCATGGGGTCAGTATTTTAGAGGTTTATCAAATAGGTCATTAAAGTACACAATATGAAGCACTCCATCCTAGTCCTTATCGGCTCCATTTTACTTATGAATTGTACGCGTCCTGAACGTACGTTAGACCTGCAAGGCCATCGCGGAGCACGCGGACTATTTCCAGAAAACTCATTACTGGGATTTGAAAAAGCGTTGGAGATTCCGGAGGTAAGCACGCTTGAATTGGACCTCTGCGTTACAGCGGACCATGAGCTCGTTATATCGCATGAACCTTGGTTCAACGAAACCATTTGCACGTTAAAAGATAGCGCTCATGAGGGGCCTTCGTTTAGCCTCTACAAAATGACTTACGACAGTATTAAAGCTTTTGACTGCGGATCAAAGGGGCATCCCGATTTCCCTGAACAACAAAATGCCATACAAAGCAAACCACTGCTTAAAGACCTTTTTGCTATGATAGCAGATAAAGGATTGCGCTGGCCCAATTTTAATATTGAAATCAAATCGAACCGCAAAGGAGATAATAAGTACCATCCTGGTCCACAGAATTTTGCTGCTGCAGTTGCGAAAACCTTATACGAATTAAATGAGGCTTATCCAGAAGCGGATGTGTTTAACAAAGTATGTATTCAAAGCTTTGATCCTCGTGCCCTTCGTGAGGTGCGAAAAACTGCCTTGCCGGTTAAGCTTAGCTTGATCACAGAAAAAACAGCCGACCCAGCCAAAGAAATGAATGCATTGGGGTTTCCTGTAGATATATACAGCCCCAGCTATGAATTGGTCACCCCAGAACTAATTTCATGGTGTCACTTTAGGCAAATTGCCGTTATTCCCTGGACAATCAACGACGTTTCAGAAATGCAAAAGCTTGTGGATATGGGCGTCGATGGTATTATCTCCGACTATCCTAATAAATTCAAAGCGTTGGTTTATTGACCTGATTGCGCCCGAGCACGCTCGATTCTTCCAAGACCCTCCTGCGAACCTCTGTGTTGTGGGTTAAAAGACAGCGCTTGACGGTAATCTGCCTCTGCATTAGGTAGATCGCCCAATAGTTCAAAACAATAGCCACGGCCATAAAGCGCGCGGTGGTTAACCGGCTGTATGGCCAAAGCTTGGGTAAAATATTGACGCGCCTCCGCATACAATTGCAATTGTAAATGGACGTAACCTATGTTGAAAAAGGACTCTAGATCCTGAGGGTCCAATTGGGTACATTTCGTAAAATCTTCCAATGCTCCATTCCAATTCTGCTGGCTCAAATAAAACATTCCGCGGTTGTAAAAGTGCACACGAATGTCAGGCTGTAATTCAATCAAACGATTAAAATAACCCAACGCAAGCGGGTTGCCTAAACTGCCGTAAAGAACACCAGACATATCTAAAGCTTCAATGTAGTCAGGCTTGAGATCTATGGCTTTCTGAAACCAGTCCAATGCCCTTGTTGTATCCTCGAGGGCATCTCGCATGAGTAAACCTTTTAAATAGGCAGCCTCGGCATTCGACGGCTCCATTTCCAGCACCTCATCTACTAAAGCAGCGCTCTTCTCAAATTCTGTAACCACATGGTACAACTGAGCCATCTTTAGTCGACACGGCACATAGTTGGGGTCTTCCTTCATACAGCGCACCCATGCATCACGACTCTGTCTCGTTTGATTCGTAGCAAAACTGATATCGCCCCACAATTCAAGTGCTTTAGTTCTACTACTGTCCATTTCTAAAACTGCAGCAATATCTGCCGCAGCGTACTTCAAGTTCTGGCGTTTCAAATACAACGAAGCGCGGTATTCTAATGCATCCAGATCATTAGGTGCATCACGCAGGACATTATTAATACTGTCAATAGGATCTTTAATACTAACCGCTATTGATTCAGACGTATTTACATCTGGTGTTTTCGTAGGTTGTTCAGGCGCGGTACAACCCGTGAGCACAACTAATGTGAACGCAAATAAAAGGAAGTTTTTCATGCACCAAAAATGCACCAAAAAAAAAGCCCCGCCAAGTGGCGGGGCCTTCTTATCAAATAAGATCGTTCTTATCAGAAGTTGTAACGCAAAGAAGCGTTCCAAGTACGACCGAAACCGAACCACACAGAGTTAGCTGTGTTGATACCGTTCCATGTTGCGTCTACATCTTCAGCGTGAATACTTGTGTTAGACTCAGCGATATACGTAGCATCTAACAAGTTATTTACATTAAGACGTAAAGTCCAGTTGTTCATTCTGTACGTAGCACCTAAATCAACTAAACCGTAAGAAGGCAACTTAACTGCACCTCTATTATCAGGAGCATAGAATTCTTCGTCTACGATAGAGAAATCTGCGTATAGACCATCAACTAAACGAAGGCCTAAATCAATACTTGCACCTTTAGCAACTTTATAATCTGCAGTAAAGTAAGCAGTCGTCTGCGCTGCGTCACCAACTTTGGCTCCTTTCAAGTACAAAGTACCTTCACCGATCGCCTCTTGATTATCATCAAATAATGTTGCGCTGAAATCCTTCGTGTATCTCCAATCACCGAATGAAGTCATTGCTTTAAGGCGAAGTTTATCAGTTGCAAAGTAATCTGCTTCCAACTCAATACCGTTGTGACGAACATCAATATCTCTGAACTGAGCTGTTCCGTCGACACCATTCGCGTTGCTCAACGAAACCGTCTGGAAGCGGTTACCCCAAGTGGTAGAATACGCGTTTACATTAATTCTCAAATTGCTTGAAGTGTATCCGTAACCCGCTTCAAAAGAGATGATTTCTTCATTCTCAAGATCTTCGTTGATGTCATTACCGTAATTTGGGAAAACCGCGCCGAACTGTGCCTGACGTGAGATATAACCAGCGTTAACGAAGAAGTTAGATGCATCATTCATGTTATAGTTTGCACCACCTTTTAGATAACCACCTAAAGAGTTCTGCGTATCAGAGATTGGATTTGAAGGAACATCGAAGTAATCTTCACGTTGGAATGATTGGTTCGATAAACCACCTTGAATAACAACATTATATAAGTTGTCTTCGTTGTACTCCACTAAACCATTCAATCCTGCCCAACCAACATTTCCAACATTATAGAAATCAATCTTAGGACCGTTTAAACCGGTGCTGTTGAAAGGACTTGCATTGATCGTAGTATTGATGATCTGACCGCCCGAATTACGGTTTCCAGTTGAATAATATCCATCTAGTCCCATAAGGTTATTTACCGTACGGTAGTGGAAACCTTTGTATGATCTCAAGTCTACACCAATAGATGTTCTTACTTTACCAAACTGTCCTTCAAGGTTGGAAATCGCTCCAATCCAGTTGTGTGAGTTCATAGAAGCACGACGAATCAAAACAGCACGGTTAACGTTGCTATCGTTAAATCCATTAGAACCAATCATTTGACCAGCAAAACTTGAGATGTCCCCAGTGTAGCCGTCAGTCGTTGCTTGATTTGCAGCAACTAGCGCATCAAAATCGATTGTACCGTCTTCGTTTCTCGAACCGTTACCATCCTCTATGTAATGCTCAGTAAGATCTTTTCTAAATGGTAAAATGTCCAAGTCTCCATTGTAATAATTCTTTCCACGTGGACCGGTACCACCACCGCGACCTGCTGATCCGTAGAACGAAGAGTTCAACTTCCATGTGGAGTTGATATCCCAATCCCAGTTTAATGTTGCGAGCGGCTTGTTGTAAAAGTTACGACGCATAGAGAACTCTTCTACTTCACCGTCCGCATTCGTCATTGTACCTCCGTTGGTATTCCAGCGACGGTTGATTTCACCGCCTTCGCCTGCGTAACCATCGTCGCCAGAAAAGTTCTGGTAATCACGAATACTCACCCAAACATCACGCTGGTGGTGCCACTGACCGGCGCCTAAGAATGTGAAGTTTAAGCTGTGGTCAGATCCTTTCGGAGCGTAACCAACAGATGCGAAATAGTTGTAACCCTCACCTTGAGTGTTATTTATGTATCCATTACCCATCCATCTGCTAAGAAGCAAAGAAGTCGCCCAACCTTTGTCGTTTACGCCGGTATTGTAAACAGCCGACGTTTTAAAGTAGCCATCATTACCTAAGGCCTGAGTTAAAGAACCGCCTTCCTTTTTCTCGGCAGCTTTTGTGAAAATACTAATAGTACCACCAACCGAAGGAACAGCCAATTTCGAAGCACCTAAACCACGCTGAATCTGGATACCAGATGCAACATCAGTTAGACCTTGCCAGTTTGACCAATACAAACGACCGTTTTCCATGTCGTTTACCGGCTGACCATTGATAAGGAATGATGTGTTTGTTTGGTCGAAACCACGCAAAGAAATACGTGAATCCCCATAACCACCACCCTGCTTTGTAGCATATACACCAGGGGTAGTATTCATGATTTCAGGGAACTCAAGGTTTCCTACTTTTAGAGCAATGTCAGATGGAGATATTGTTGAAACTGCAACTGGCGTTTCGCGAGCAACAGCAACATCAATTACTTCAGACACAACAGTGATCTCGTCCAACATGTCGAACAAGGAATCTGCCGAAGCAGAAGCATCCTGTGCACTCATGCTAATAGTAGCAGTCAGCGCACTTACAATTAGTAAAAACTTTTTCATTTTGTTTGTGAAATGGTTAATTCATATCCAAATTAGCAAATATTAACAACTCGTTAACTCTTGTGAACCGAGAAGTGTTGAGGTTTTATCAACGTGTTTTAAACAAAAAGGCGCTGAATTTCAGCGCCTTTTTAAAACAATAGATGTCCTATTTTGATTACTCAGCCGCAGCTAAAACCGCTTTTATTTTACCTTCAACTTCCTCAGCGAGCTCAGGATTATCTATAAATAATTGCTTGACCGTGTCGCGACCTTGACCTAAACGCGTTTCTCCATAACTGAACCAAGAGCCACTCTTAGTCAAAATATCGTGCTCTACACCTAGATCAATCAATTCGCCAGCCTTTGAAATTCCTAGACCGTACATTATGTCAAATTCCGCCAAGCGGAATGGAGGTGCCACTTTATTCTTAACTACTTTGACACGTGTCCGGTTACCCATTACACGATCGCCGTCTTTGATCTGTGTAGAACGACGGATATCTAATCTAACAGAACTGTAAAACTTCAACGCATTCCCTCCTGTAGTAGTCTCGGGGTTTCCGAACATAACGCCAATCTTCTCACGCAACTGGTTAATGAAGATTACACAACAGTTCGTCTTACTGATCGTACCTGTTAATTTTCTTAGCGCTTGAGACATTAATCGCGCGTGCAACCCGACACGTGCATCGCCCATTTCGCCTTCAATCTCAGCTTTGGGAGTTAACGCAGCAACAGAGTCAATAATTAATATGTCTATGGCACCGGAACGAACGAGATTATCGGCAATCTCTAAAGCTTGCTCACCATTATCTGGTTGCGACACAATGAGGTCGTCTGTGTTTACTCCTAAACTCTCGGCATACGTTCTGTCGAACGCATGTTCCGCATCAATAAACGCAGCAATACCACCTTTACGCTGGCATTCAGCTATAGCATGTAAGGTAAGTGTTGTCTTACCCGAGCTTTCTGGTCCGTAAATTTCAACAACACGACCCATAGGGTAGCCACCCACACCTAAAGCGATGTCTAAAGTAAGTGACCCAGTAGGTATCGATTCCACTTCAATTACGGGCGCATCGCCCATTTTCATTACTGTTCCCTTACCGTAGGCTTTATCCATACGGTCCATCGTTAGTTTGAGTGCCTTGAGTTTGGCGTCTTTGTCTGCGCTCATAATCTTAGAATGCTAAAAATATTAGAATTTATACAAATGTAGAACTTTGTTTCAAACGACAAAGCCCTTTCTAATAATTTACACGAAGAATTTAAATTTTTAATACAGCGCAAGGATTTGTTCCGTCGCTTCTTTGGTTTTCACCTTTTCTAAAACCTGCTCAATAACACCCTGCTCATCCATTACGTAAGTATGTCTGTAAATACCTTCATATTCCTTGCCCATGAACTTCTTCCAACCCCATGCTTCGAAGGCAAGAATGATTGATTTGTCCTCGTCCGCGATCAGATTATAGGTCAATGCTTGCTTCGTCGCAAAATTGCTCTGAAGCCTTACTGAATCTGCGCTAACGCCAACTACTTCGAATCCTTTAGCCGCTAGATCAGCGTAGTGATCTCTAAAATTACAAGCCTCGACCGTACATCCAGGGGTGCTCGCTTTTGGATAGAAAAAAAGGATCACCTTCTTTCCTAAGAATTGCGTAGAAGTGACCTCCTCACCGTGCTGATTTACCCCGCTCCAAGCAGGCGCTTGCTGTCCAATTTTTAATGCCATTGTTAATTCATTTTATTTCTCAACAACTCCAAGTTAGCTTTGTTTCATTCGTCAACGACACTGTTGGCATTAAATAGTTTTTCACATGACTAAGGAAGAAAAAGTACAATTCACTCTGGAAACCCTTGAACAATTATATCCAGAAACCCCCGTACCTCTCGATCACAAAGATCCCTTCACTTTACTCGTGGCAGTTGTACTTAGTGCGCAATGCACGGACGAACGCGTAAATAAAATTACCCCACTACTTTTTAAAATAGCAGATAACCCTTATGCCATGGCCAAACTAACCGTAGAAGAGATTGCGAACATCATTCGTCCTTGCGGTCTAGTCCCTATGAAGAGCAAAGGCATTCACTCCTTTAGTAGGACCATCGTTGAAAAATACAATGGCGAAGTGCCCGCGAGCTTCGATGCCCTAGAAGCGATGCCAAGTGTAGGTCATAAAACCGCCAGCGTTGTCATGAGTCAAGCCTTCGGCGTACCCGCATTTCCAGTCGATACGCATATTCATCGGTTGATGTACCGCTGGGGGTTCTCGAACGGAAAATCTGTAGAACAAACAGAGCGGGATGCTAAACGACTTTTTCCGCGAGATCTGTGGAACAAACTGCACTTACAAATCATCTTTTATGGAAGAGAATATAGCCCCGCGAGAGGTTGGGATTTAGAGCGCGATATCATTACCCAAACAATCGGCAGAAAGCTTGAAATAAAAAATTGGTATAAAGCACAAGAATTGAAAGCGAAGAAAGGGAGTACTAGCAAAAAAGCTCGTAGATAGTTCCTACTTTTGGTCATCAATCAAAAAAGATATTCCACTATATGGGACGCGCATTTGAATTTAGAAAGGAACGCAAATTTAAACGTTGGGCTGGGATGGCGAAAACGTTCTCGCGCATCACGAAGGACATTATCATGGCCGTTAAAGAAGGCGGTGATAACCCCGATTCAAATTATAGATTACGCATGCTCTTTCAGAATGCAAAAGCAGCGAACATGCCTAAGGATAATGTTGAGCGCGCCATTAAAAAGGCGATGTCAAAAGACCAAGGCGACTATAAAACCATTATTTACGAAGGGTACGGACCACACGGAATTGCAGTTCTCGTAGAAACGGCGACGGACAACAATACACGCACAGTGGCTAATGTTCGCTCGTACTTCAACAAATGCGAAGGATCATTGGGAACCTCTGGCTCTGTAGAATTCATGTTCGAGCACAAATGCCATGTGAAAATAGCTGCAGGTGCTATTGATGTGGAAGAACTCGAATTTGAAATGATCGACCACGGCGCGGAAGACGTTTTTAAAGATGTCGAGGAAAAGGACGGTGAAGAAACAGAAGTGATCATGGTATACGGTCAATTCGCGGACTACGGAAACATAACGAAAGGACTCGAAGAATTAGGACATGAGATTGTAGAATCCGGATTTGAATATATCCCGACCACCACAAAAGAAATTACAGACGAACAAACGAAAGATCTCGAAAAACTCATCGAAAAGCTTGAGGAAGACGACGATGTTCAGAACGTCTATACCACTATGCGCTAAGAAGCTAAACACAATAAAAAAGCCGCTCGATGAGCGGCTTTTTTGTTCTATTTAAATGGCTTTTCGAAGCGAGCTTCGCTCAATCTGCGATTTCGCGTAGTCCAGTGTAATATTAATTTCCGTCGCGTCAAGTCCTGGCGCATCAAACATATGATCCGTCAAAACAGCCTCACAAACGCTACGTAATCCGCGAGCTCCAAGACTGTACTCAAGAGCTACATCAACAATGTAGTCGTATACCTCTTCATCAAAAGACAATGTGATATCATCCATATGAAAAAGGTGCTGGTACTGCTTGATTAACGCATTTTTTGGCAAGGTCAAAATAGCGCGTAAGGCCTTTTTATCCAGCGGTGACATAAACGTAACAATAGGCATACGCCCAATCAATTCAGGAATCAGTCCATAGCTTTTTAAATCAGACGGAGTGATGTAGCTCAACACTTCATCGTCCTCAACATGTTGGCGCGACTCTTTAGAGTACCCTAATGACGCTGAATTTAAACGAGAACCAATTTTCTTTTCTATTCCCACAAAAGCACCACCAGCAATGAACAGAATATTTGTCGTGTCTACCTCAATGTATTTCTGATCGGGATGCTTACGCCCGCCCTTCGGAGGAACATTCACCTTAGATCCTTCTAACAGCTTGAGCAGCCCTTGCTGCACACCTTCACCGCTCACATCGCGAGTGATTGAAGGGTTATCGCCCTTGCGGGCAATTTTATCGATCTCGTCAATAAATACGATACCAACCTGTGCCTTGGGTAAATCGTAATCTGCAGCTTGAAGCAACCTAGTCAAAATACTTTCAACATCCTCACCAACGTAGCCTGCTTCGGTCAAAACCGTCGCATCAACAATAGTGAAAGGAACATTTAGCAGTTTTGCTATGGAACGTGCCATCAAAGTTTTACCCGTTCCGGTATTCCCAACGATAACGATATTTGATTTATCTACCTCTGGTGCATCCTTTAATGGAACTAAACCAATTCGCTTGTAGTGGTTATAAACGGCAACAGCCATGGTGCGTTTAGCTTGGTCTTGCCCGATGATATACTCATCGAGATGCGCTTTAATTTGTGATGGTGTAAAGTCAAACTCAGCTTTTCCTGCGACATCCAGCGGACTGGTTTGTGGCGCCTCACCAAGCTCGGTGTGAAGAATACCGCCAGCCTGTTCAACACAACGATCGCAAATGTGGGCGTCCACACCAGCAATCATCATTTCTGCTTCATTCTTGCTGCGCCCGCAGAAAGAACAATGGATGTTCTTTTCTTCGCTCATTATTTGACCTGACTCTTTCCGAGAAGAATTTCATCCACCATGCCATAGGCTTTGGCCTCCTCAGAGGTCATCCAATAATCACGGTCAGAATCGGCTTCGACTTTGTCAAATGGCTGTCCACTGTGATGGGCAATGATGCTGTACAGTTCTTTTTTCAACTTAAGAATCTCTGTCAACGTGATCTCCATGTCTGAAGCCTGACCTTGAGCACCGCCCATAGGCTGGTGGATCATGATACGGCTATGCTTTAATGCAGAACGCTTTCCTGCAGTACCTGCACACATCAAAACTGCACCCATAGATGCAGCCATACCCGTACAAATGGTCGCTACATCAGGATTCACTACCTGCATGGTATCATAGATGCCTAAACCAGCATAAACAGAACCCCCAGGAGAATTGATGTAAATCTGGATGTCTTTTTTCGCATCAGCACTTTCTAAAAAGAGCAATTGCGCCTGAACGATGTTCGCAACTTGATCATTAATTCCGGTACCCAAAAAGATAATGCGGTCCATCATCAGACGAGAAAATACATCCATTTGAGCAACATTCATTTGGCGCTCTTCAATGATATATGGCGTCAATGAAGCATCAACGTATTGATCTACGTACATGCTGTTGATGTTAGCGTGTTTCGTAGCGTATTTTTTGAATTCTTTTCCGAAATCCATGAAGTCTAATTTTCTAAAGTGAAGGGAATAATTATGCTTTTTCCGTTACCAATTTAATGAATTCATCGTAGGTAACTTCCTTCTCATCTACCTTAAAATTCTCTTTGTAGTAACTCAACAATTTAGCATTGTACACCTGATCGTTGATGCGACGGGCTTCTTCTTCGTTTTTCAACGCGTTCTCTGCTATGCCTTTCAACATTTCATCGTCCATGGCTTGCTGGCCGTATTGTTGGAATTGCGCCTTGACCATGTCAACAGTATGGTCTACCAATTCTTCTTGAGAAACTGAAATTTCACCCAATTGAATGACTTTGTTCTCAATCAATTGGTAACGCAATCCACGTTCTGTTTTCTCCCAATCTGCCTCAATCTCTTCGGCTGAAACTGGTTTTTCACCTGCCGTTTGCATCCATTTTTTCAAAAACACTACGGGCAGGTCAAATTTGGTTTTGTCGAGCAAGTATTCTGCAACATTGTTGAGGAAGTACTGATCAGATTCGTTCATGTACATGCGCTCAGCTTCTTCCTTCATTTTACTGCGCATTTCAGCTTCGCTTGTCACGACGCCTTCTCCATATACCTTGTCGAAGAACTCTTGGTTCATTTCAGCCGGCTCCATGCGTGCAACACTCTTTAACTCAAAGTGGAAAAGACCGGTAGAAGCTTCCAATTGGGCATCAGTAACACCCAAGAGACCCGCAACATTGTAGCCTTTAACAAAACTCTTTGCCGCTTCAACAGGAAGTACATCTCCCGTTGCAGCCTTGCACCATTCGCCTTGTGCTTTCTTTGTTTTCAAATTTGAACCCATAATTTGGGTATCCTCTTTTACGATGCCGCCTTCTACAGCCGCACCTTCCGCATCCACTTCCGTGAATGTGCCGTGGAACATGTCCGAAACCTCTGGGGTTTCTGGCGAAGACATTTTACCGTAACGGTTGCGAATGTCTTCAACATAAGTGTCCAGCACTTTTTTATCTGCAACGACTTTAACTGCTTTGACCTTATTTTTCTTTGAGATGCTTACCTCAAATTCGGGGCTTAGTCCCAATTCAAACTGAAAGTTGTACGATCCCGCAGTATCAAAATCTAAATCCGGTTGCTCAACAGGCATAGGATTGCCTAAGATGTTCAACTTTTCGTCTGTAATGTATTTATAAATGCTGTCTTGCAAGAGGTTATTGATCTCTTCAATAAGTACGGCTTTACCGTATTGTTTTTTGATCAAACCCATAGGCACTTTCCCTGGACGGAATCCCGGAATATTCGCACGCTTGCGGTAATTTTCCAATACATTGCTCACCTTCGTTTGGTAATCTTCTGGGGTGATCTCAATGTTCACTAAAAGGTTTAGTGCGTCTACTTCGTTCTTGCTGATGTTCATTACTGTAGAATTAAATGTTGCAAAACTCCCTGTAAAAGGGGGTGCAAAGGTAAGTAACATTTTGCCTTTTACAGACTTATGTAATGCCCTTCGCGTTTGCATTCCTTTAACGTTCGAATTGCTGAAGCTTGGAACAAAGATTGTACCTTGCCTATTCTATGATTCAGAGACTTATGCAGCGTAAAAATCTCAAATATTTACTCCCCCTTGCAGTGGGAGCTTTGGTTGTTTTAGGGTTCAAATGGTTTGGCCCAGATGAAGAAAAAGAAGTTGTCATCTTTTCGTTGGTACGTGATGCCCTGACGAATGTGCACTTACAACCAAAGGAGGTCGACGATGCGTTGAGTGAAGAAGTATACGAGAACTACTTGAATACTTTGGATTACAACAAGCTGTTTTTGACCAAGAATGAAGTGGACCAATTGGCTGTATATAGCAAAGAATTGGACAACCTTTTCCTTTTAGGAGATACTAGGTTCTTTACCACCAGTTACGCGCTAATCACCTATTCCATCGATGCGTCCAAGGAAATTTATACGAGATTGCTTTCACAACCATTCGACTACACCGTAGAGGAACGCATTGGCAACAACCCCGAGTCACGGACCTTTGCTCGCAACAATGAGGAGCACCTGGAGTTTTGGCGCAAACATTTGAAGTGGCGGGTATTGAACCGTATTTACGAAAAGGACCGCTCGCAAAAAGAAGATGCCGAAACGGATGAAACGGTGAAGTTAAAGTCGTTTGAAACGCTCGAAGTCGAAGCACGTGAAAAGGAATTAGAACTACAAAACGAATGGCACGACGATCTCATGGATGTAAGTCGTTTGGAGTGGTTTGGCATGTATATGAACGCCTACTGCGAGGCATTTGACCCGCACACTTCATACCTCGCTCCGCAACAAAACGAAGATTTCGAATTGAGCATGACGGGTCAATTTGAAGGTATTGGTGCCCAATTAAAACAAGACGGCGACTACATCACCATTGAACGAATCATCGTAGGCTCAGCCTGCTGGAGGCAAGGTGATCTAGAAGCCGGTGATAAAATTTTAGCGGTCGCACAGGGTGAAGAAGAGCCAGTTGATGTCGTCGGTTACAAAGTACGCGATGGCATCAACCTCATACGAGGTAAAAAAGGAAGTGAAGTTCGATTAACAGTAAAGAAAAAAGATGGTGCTAGACAGGTCATTCCTATCATCCGAGATATTGTTGAAATAGAAAGCACTTTTGCGCGCAGTACCATCCTTGACGGCGCCGTCTACAATAAGAAAACCGGTGAACTAATTAGCGAGAGCAGTGGAAAAACAGGGTACATCAGATTGCCCAAGTTTTACGTGGACTTCTACGATAAAAACAACCACAATGCGGCAGAAGATGTCAAGAATGAAATCATAAAACTCAAGGAAGCCGGAGTGGAAGGCATGATTCTAGATCTGCGCGGTAACGGTGGCGGTTCGTTACAAGCCGCCATTGAAATAGCAGGACTCTTTACTGGAAATGGACCTATGGTTCAAGTCAAAAATTTTCAAAGCGGAACTCGCGCCAAAAACAACCGCAGTAGTACTGTGTATTGGGACGGACCGCTCGTAGTTCTTGTAAATGAATACAGCGCATCGGCGTCAGAAATTGTTAGCGCAGCATTACAAGACCGCGGCCGTGCTTTGATTGTAGGCCCCTCAAAATCTACTTACGGCAAAGGAACCGTGCAAAACATGTTTGATTTTGACCGTGCTGTACCTGGATCAATGGATCAATTGAAACCTTTAGGCGCCATAAAAATCACTACCGAGAAATTTTACCGCATCTCTGGTGGAACAACGCAACTGCAGGGTGTAACACCAGATATTTCACTACCTGGCGCCTACGACGGTATTGAGATTGGTGAAAAAGAATACGACAACGCTTTAGCAATTGACTTTGTTGAAAAGGCAAATTATGTCCCAGTGACCCAATGGGAGAGAAAATTCGAAAAAGCGAAAAAATCGGCCCAAAAACGCGTAGCTAATCAGCCTGAATTTGCAAAATACCAGGAGTATGCGGATTGGATTGCAGAGGGCGATAAGGACAAATGGATTCCACTCAAGTACAGCAGTTTCTTGGCTTTTCAAGATTCCATTAAAACGGCAAGCGAGTCGTACAAAAATCTTTCAAAACTGAACGACAGTCTAGGCATCATTGCCTTAGACCACCATCCCACTGAAGCCACAGACAGTGCGCAGGCGGAGATTTACCAAAAATGGTACAAAGGACTTTCAAAAGACCTTGTACTGCGTGAAGCGAATACCATCGTAAGTGAATTGGCGCAATAGCATAGGACTACTGAACCTGGGGCAAAAAATTGCACTCGGTTTCTTAACGCTCATTGTCGTAATGGCAGTCGCGGCGCCCATAGTTGTATTGGATTCCACATCCAATGCCAACGACATGGACCTGAACAGAGTACTTCTAGGGCCGGGCAGCAAAACGGATATGGGCCTGCACTTGTTCGGGACTGATAAATATGGTCGGGATCATTTTTCGCGGGTTATTTTAGGCAGTAGAATAAGTCTGACAGTAGGTTTCATTGCCGTGAGCATCTCGCTATTCATCGGTATACCCGTGGGCGCCTTTGCAGGGTACTATGGAGGTAGATTAGACCAATTTCTTACTTGGGCTATGTCTGTACTTTGGTCCATTCCAACCCTGCTATTGGTCATTGCATTAACTTTTGTCTTAGGCAAGGGCATTGTACAAGTCTTCATCGCCGTAGGACTTACCATGTGGGTGGAGGTTGCACGCGTGATTAGGGGGCAATTTCTAGGCGAGAAGTCCAAAGAATATGTTGAGGCAGCAAAAGTGCTCGGTTTCTCTACGCCACACATAATTTTCAAGGAAATTCTACCCAACACTTGGGGACCGCTCGTGGTCATATGTGCAACCAATTTTGCGAGCGCCCTCTTAATAGAAAGTGGACTCAGCTTCTTGGGAATAGGCGCACAGCCACCAGTTCCCTCTTGGGGCGGGATGATTCGCGAATATTATCCTTACCTCATCACTGGTAAGGCTTATCTAAGCCTCATACCAGGGGCGCTCATCGCAGGAAGCGTGTTAAGTTTGAATACGCTAAGTACCGTTTGGAGCGAGCGAGATTAGAGCGATAAACGGTAGTTATCCGAACGGGGTATCGTTGCATCTTCCGACACTAATCCGGCATGGTGCAACATGACCTCTAGAAATTCTTCACGGTCAATGTTCATCGCACCCAGTCGATCTAAATGCTCCGTAGGCAGTTGATTGTCTACTGCAATTACCCCATGTGCTTCTAGGTATTGACACATGCCGATATAGGCATATTTAGAGGCATTGGTCTGGGTATGAAACATACTCTCACCCACAAAGACAGCTCCGGTAATTACTCCAAAAGTACCTCCGACCAATTCCTCACCGTCCCAAACTTCGAAGCTGTAACCTTTGCCTTCTCTGTGAAGTGCCATAAAATTTTCATGGAACTTTTCAGTGATCCATGTACCGGCTTGTCCGGGACGGTCAACGGCACTGCATTTCTCTAAAACCTGCTCGAAGGCAGAGTTTACTGAAAAACGCCACTTTCTACCGTTGATGTATGGGCGCATGCTCTTCGCAATTTTGACTTGGTCCGTTGCCGTAATGCTGCGCACTTCTGGAGAAAACCAAAAGACAACCCCCTCCTGTTCAAACCACGGGAAGATTCCGTACGGATACAGTCGATCGTACATCTCTGGGTTAAGCTCCCACGAAAGTGCAATCAATCCCTCGTCGTTTGAGACATCATTGGGATCTGGAACTTCCCAGTCCCCTTGCCCAATGAAGTATAATGGATTGTTTGTGGACGAAATCACGGTAATTTATTTAGAACGGTAAGTCGTCGTCTAGAACAGAATTATCGGCGCCTGATGGTGTAAACGGCTGACCTGCAGGAGGTAAATCCGATGGACCCGGCCCAGCAGCAGCCTCTGCAACATTCATTCTCCACGCCTGTAGCGTCGTATAGTAACGAGTATCTCCACCTTGAGGAGGCGTCCACTCACGGCCACGAATGTTGAATTCAATAGTGACTTCTTGACCTTCCTTAAAATTATTCAGTACACCCGTTTTGTCCTGTGTAAACTCAAACAATAAAGTTTGTGGGTACTGGTCTTTGGTTTGAACTACGAATTCTCTTTTTCTGAATCGGTCTGAAATGACCTGTTCATCCATAATACGCTGGATTCTCGCTTCTAACTGCATCTGTATACCCTTTTATCGGGCCGATTTATCTATTAATAATACTTTCCAAGCTTCCTTCACTTGACCATTTTCCAGTAGGTCTTTGGCCATTTCATGCAACTGCTCACGCAATTCTATTCCGTCGGTGTAATTTTTCAAAATGCGACGGACATTAAAATCCTCTTTTTTTGCCTCCACCTCTTCGGTGGTTGGAAGGGTAATTTCAGCACCCAATTGGCCCAAATTATTACCGGTCAAAATAGTCGAACGACGAATGACATACGGAATTTGATCCACACCTATGCCCAACTTTGGCGGTGCCAATTCAAACAAGGCATCTCCCGAAGCTCTCACCCACCAGGCTTTGCCCATTCTACCGACCAAATCTATGGCGTCTTGATCAATACCACCATCTTCCAGCAATACATCGTCTGCAATATGCATCCTTTTCACGACACACATCACTAAATTTCCTGCACCGCCTTCTTCACCCATGTGCAGCACATCACGTACTTCGCACTCCAGGCTCACAGGACTTTCTTTCACCCTTCTAGGCGCAACTAGATCTGACGCTATTGGCGTCAAACCGCTCTTCACAAACTCATCAACATCAGAGGAATATTCGGCCGAACTTAAGTTTACCTGTTGGGTAATGGCATAGTTTACAACGTTGATCACTACTTCCTTCTGCTGCATCGCATTGTGCAACGTATCCTTTGTTGTATTGTCTCTCACTCTCCTAGCGGCAGAAAAAATAACCACGGGCGGATTGGAACTAAATATATTGAAGAAGCTGAACGGACTAAGGTTGTTATGGCCAAATTCGTCTACCGTACTCACCAAAGCGATGGGTCGGGGAGCAATGGCTCCAAGCAATAAACTGTGACGCTCTTTGGTTCCGAGCTCGTTGGGATCAAAACTTGCCATGTGTAAGGATTTTGAGCAAAGTTAATTTTTCAAGCCACCCAATCATTTTTTCTCTCAAAGTAATTTTTCTATCTATATTTGCCGTCCCAATGGAAGCGGATGTGGTGAAATTGGTAGACACGCTAGTTTTAGGCACTAGTGCTTTATCGCGTGAAGGTTCGAGTCCTTTCATCCGCACCAACAAAGAAAAGCCCGGTTGCAATGCAACCGGGCTTTTTTGTTTTTAACCCTACGCAAGCTTGCTTAGCGTAAGGGGGGAAAACAAAAAAGACGAGGGCTCGCGCAGCGAGACCGAGCTTTTCGTTGGAATGCAACCCCAATAAGGTCCGCCAATCTTTTGCACAGCAAAAGTTGGCAATCCTGTTTACCACGACTTTATGATTACCAGGTGAAAAACTCAATGCGTAGTGTGGAGGGATTTGTTTGAAGGCAACACCAATAAGGTCCGCCACACATGCAACGCATGGGTGGCAATCCTCTCAAAGAATATCGTATGCCTAAAAGTGTTTTTAGAATGAATCCTCTTTATCCAGAGGAACCCCTAATACCTGATCGTCAGAAACCTGATCATACATGTCATAATAGACTAGCGTGATGATCGGAATAATAGCGAGAAGTCCTATAAATAGCGTTAATACCGTGAAAATTATCGTCAGAACACCCAAGATGAAAAACGTAATGAAAATTCTAAGGAAATTCGGCATGCTCACTCTAAAACTCCATGTGATACTTTCAAACAAATCACTGCCTTCAATGGAGGCTTTGTACGCTGAGAACATAAGTCCAATACTAAAGACCAATTGAATCAATCCAACTGCAATGAGTGTTCCACCACTTTCACGCAGGTCGACACTCATATCTTGCAACATCATGAGGATTTCATCCGGATCTTGAATCTGTCCTGAGGCCATATTAAAGAATTCATCCGGAAACATGATGACCGAAATCAAGCCGACTAAACTAGTTACTACACTGACTTGAAGCAGTGGTTTTTGATTCACGCGAAAAGAGTCGAAAAAAGTGCCGAATTCTACGGGTTCGCCTAATTGGTCCTTTCGTGCCACATGTGCATAACCTAAAGTGAGAAAGCTCGCTGCTACACCTGAGATGATAGAAGAAATCGCCAACGAAACCTTCGCGCCACCTAAGAACCCAAACATTGTACCCACGCCGTTTCCAACGGAAGAGATCAGGGTCAGGATAATAAAATAGACAACGGTGAAGGCAACGTAAAGGGCTGCTTGATTCTTAAATCTCAACCATCCCGCTTGGATGGCTTGTCCTGGACTAATTTTCTTCATGGTTTTGCGGTTTCTATGCTTAATTTGTGGAAAAATACAACACACGTTGAAAGTATACCGCTCCTTAGCCGAATTTAATACGTTAGAATGCGCTGTCGCTACCACGGGGACTTTTGATGGCGTGCATTTAGGCCATCAAAAAATTCTGAACCAATTGGTGCAAACGGCTAAAAAAGTAGGCGGTGAAAGCGTTTTACTCACTTTTGACCCTCACCCGCGCGTGGTTTTGCAGCCAGATGTGGAACTCAAACTTCTTTCAAGTATTGAAGAAAAAATCGAACTCCTTGAAAAATCAGGATTGGACCATTTGATCATCCATCCTTTTAGCAAAGAGTTTTCGCGCACGCCTTCCTTAGAATTCGTTCGGGAAATACTGGTGAATACCATTGGAGTGAAGCATCTTGTTATTGGTTACGATCATCATTTCGGTCGAAATAGAGAGGGAAGCTTCGAACACCTCAAAGAATTTGGACCTATTTACGGATTTGAAGTTCAAGAAATTTCAGCGCTGGATGTGGAAAGTGTCAATGTGAGCAGCACCAAAATTCGTCAGGCGCTTCATCGTGGTGATGTTGGCTTGGCTGCTGAATATTTAGGCCATCCATTCACCTTGAGCGGCACTGTTGTCAAGGGTGACCAGGTTGGTCGTACTATTGGTTTTCCTACAGCCAATATTGGACTCGATTTTGTTCGAAAGCTTGTTCCATCAGACGGTGTATACTTAGGTCGTGTTCGTATTGACGAGAGATCCTATAAGGCTATGGCAAACGTCGGTCGTCGTCCCACTGTAGGTGCAACCCAGCGCTCCGTTGAAGTGCATGTCCTTAATTATGAAGGCGATTTATACGGTAAGCGCATCTGTTTTGAGGTGGTAAAAAAACACAGAGAAGTCCTTCATTTCAATACCCTCGAAGATTTAAAGAACCAATTAGCGAAAGATCGAGACGCGGCACAAGCGGAATTGGCATAAAATTTGGCATCTTTACACAACTTAAAAAACCAATCATGAAAAAAATCGCATTATTCATCGTAGTAGCTGCTTCATTAGCTGCTTGTACGAAATGGGAAAACAAAAGCACAGAATTTAAAGTGACGGGCGTCTGGACGGGTATCAACACACAGCTAAACATTCAAGCGTTGCCGTTCCTAGATTCTACGGATCTTCAAAACACCACTTTCATGGAAGCCAATTTCATGGAAAACGGTGGGTTAACCATTGATTCAGCGGGTGCCCGTATGGATTCATTGGGTTGGGCGATTAAAAACGATACAATTCTTGTACTCAAAGGACTCGATCTTGGCATTGAACTCCCAGGAGGCGGTGGCGGTGTTGGCTCTTCGGACATGAACTTTGTCATTAGAACATTAGAGCAAGATGCCTTCACCTTCAGAACAGACACTAACCTTACGGTTACTGTTCCTGGTGTGCCTATTCCATTATCAATAGATATCGCTCAAATCCAACGTTGGGGGAAATAACCCTCAGTTACAGATAAAAAGAAACCCGCTTGAAGCGGGTTTTTTTATGCCAATTTGCGCCAAAGCGCATCGCTGAGTTGCTCAACTTTTTTACGGTCAAGCGACCAGTAATCGCCAAAACCAAGCTTCTCCTCCACCGTGCCCGGAAGCGCAGGAATCTTTGAGCGCGCGGTGCAATGGTAGGAACGAACGCCCGCTGACCATAAATCGTCCACAACAGCAGCGCTAACTCCAGAGCCAGCTTGAATCTGAATCCTACCTGCTGCCTGCTCACACAACTGTTTCATCGCAGGTAAACCATTACTTACCGTGGGAGCAAAACCACTGGTCAATATGCGCTCCACGCCCAATTCTACCAGAAACTCCATCGCAGCTTCTGGTCGAGCACAAGCATCAAAGGCACGATGAAACGTCATCGACAATCCATAGTCCTGCGCAAATTGCGCAACCAATTCCACAAATTCCGTATCCACGTTTCTTCCGCCATCTAAGGCGCCAAAGACAATGCCCGTCGCCCCACAATCGCTCAAGATCTTAATTTCTTCAAGCATCATGTGTTTTTCCAATCTGTTGTAGATGAAATCCCCGGCACGCGGACGTAACATGACATATACCGGAAGATCGCTGACATCAACGGTCATCTCAATTTGAGCAGCCGAAGGTGTCAATCCACCTTCATTGAGATTACTGCACAGTTCTATTCTGTGAACACCCAGATCAATAAGCTGAGAGGCATGCCCAGGTTCCTCAATTGCGATTTCTATTTCAAATTGGTCGGCCATATATCTGTATTTCATCCAAGAAATGCCAAACGGACTGACCTGCAGAAGGGTGGTTGTCCGGCAATACCTCGGTGTTTGGAATTATAAAGTCAATGGTTTGGGTCGCCGGGAAACCTCCCTCAGGCGCCAAGACCATGGTTTCAATAAAGGTGCCTTCCTCAGAAGTGGAGCTCGTACGCTCCCACTCGTAGCGGCTGATTTGGTCTTCACTTTCATATACGTCGGTGATGACCTTTTCTGGAATAAGAATCCAGCTCAACCGGCTCTGCAGGAAGTTGATCTTAATGGAATCAATACTATAGGGTTGGTCCCAGCCGAAGTGACCGCTGAAATAATCGGGCCCAAAATACCCTACCCAATTTCCATCTCTATAATTCTCCGATCCCAATACCCCGTTGGCCAGTGGGATATCCTTCGTACCCGTATAAGGCTCGGTGGGAGGACTGGTCAAACAACTGTGCGTCACCAAGCCCTCGTGCACGGCAAATCCGTAGTTCAGCTCCTTGCCCATGGCGTGCCCGCCGCGATTCGGCTGCACTCTCATTTGGTGCACCCCGCGCTCGGTAAAGGTAGTTGCGCTGCCCATGGTCATGCCGGTTGGCGCCTCAACAGCCAGTTCCAGATTCGCGAAAGCCGGCTCCGCAGTAACAATGACCTTCAGTTCCTCTTTAAAGGAATCATTTTTAGTGCCCAATTTCACGGGCACCTGCTCTACATCATATCCGTACCCAAGTGCATCCAACAAAATGTAGTGCCCTTGCAATCGCTCCCAAAACGCATCGTAATCGCGCTCGGCAGGATTTGACCAAAGCACCTCAGCCATCGCAATACCGCGCGGCAAAAATCTGCGATCCAAGGTTTCCGTATCTGGGATATGTTCCGACCACAGATTACACTCGCCGCCCAAAATATGCCCGGCCAACAGTGGATCGAGATTAGACGGTATGGGGTTGTAGCTATATACTTTCGGTACATCTATGCTGCTTACCGGGTAATCGAAATAGGCATGTGAGGTAGGGCTTACGATCGCATCGTGTCCCTGCTCTGCGGCTTCGATTGCACCCTCAAAACCACGCCAGCTCTGCACGGTCGCATTCGGGCTCAAACCGCCTTCTAAGATTTCATCCCAACCTATGATCTGCTTGCCCTTCGTGGCCAAATAATTTTCGATCCTCGTATTGAACCAACCTTGTAAAGCCTCTTCATCATGCAAGCCCTCTTCCTTAATGCGCCGCTGACATTTTGGACAATGCTCCCAGCGGTATTTTGGGGCTTCATCGCCGCCAATATGAATGTATTTCGAAGGGAAGATCTCACAAACATAATCCAGCACATCCTCCAAAAATGCAAAGGTCTGCTCATTCCCGGCGCAGTAGATTTCTTTAAACACACCCCACTCCGTGGCTACGGCTACCGGCTCGCCCGTACATCCTAGTTCCGGATAAGCCGCCAAGGCCGCCTGACTGTGCCCCGGTAATTCAATTTCAGGAATGACCTCGATGCCTAATTCCCCCGCATAAGCCACGACCTCTTCCATATCCTCTCGAGTATAGGAACCGCCATAAGTACTGTCGTCGTGCATCCTGTAGGCGGCCACTTCGGCCAATTTCGGATAGGCATCCATCGCCACACGCCAGCCTTGATCTTCCGTCAAATGCCAGTGCAATACGTTGAATTTATAAAGGGCCATAATATATAATTGGCGCTTGACCTCATCGACAGTGAAGAAATGACGACACACATCCATAAGCACCCCACGGTGACGGAATGCCGGGCGGTCTTCTACAACACCGTAAGGTAGTTTCGCACCCTCTGTAGTTAGTAGAGTTAATTGCCGTAATGTAGCTCTAGCGCGAAGATCGCCATTAGGACCGTAGGCAATGTGAATGCCCTTATCATCAGATAGTATGCGATACTGCTCTGCAGCCAACGTGGAGTCAAACTCCATTTCCCAATCACTTTCATGTGGTGAAAGGAAATTGGACCCAACGCTATCGTTTAAACTAAATGACGAAACCGCAGGAATGACGCCCTGTACATCTGCCCATGGGAGCTGACGATTATTATGATCGATGCTGGTCCACCAAAGTCTTCCAACTGCGCCAATAACAATTACTGCAATCACTATACGCCACCAACGACGTTGTATTTCTCTCTTTTTTACCCCCATGTCCTCATGTGTTTCGCATCCACCATCTCGTTGCGGTCCTTCGTACGTAAGGCGTAGTTAAAACCATTGTAGACGCTATATCCGCCGTATTCCCCTTGCATGTTCATCGCTAGGAATCCTACCTGCATTCCGTTTACTCCAGGATGTTTTTTCAATATTCGTTGTACGATGTCGTAGCAGGCCTCCTCCGGCGATGCGCCACGCCGCATGGATTCAACTACGGAAGAACATCCCGCTGTTCTGATCATGGCTTCACCCACACCTGTTGCCGTAGCTCCACCGACATCGCCATCGATGAAAAGCCCTGCGCCGATAATGGGACTATCGCCCACGCGACCTCTGATTTTGTAGGCCATACCCGAAGTGGTGCAAGCACCAGCCATTCTTCCGCTGGCATCCAGGGCCAACATTCCGATGGTGTCGTGATTTTCGACGTTGACGCCAGTTTTATATTCAGATTTAACAAGCCACTCTTCATAGTCTTTTTGCACCGGTGGTACGGGCACTTCGAATGTTGCTTTGGAAAAACCGTTCTCAAGCGCCCATTTCTGTGCACCCTCACCAACAAGCATTACGTGGGGTGTTTTTTCCATGACCGCTCGAGCCACATCAATAGGGTGAATGATATCTTCCAAAAAGGCTACAGAACCACATCGACTGTCGTGGTCCATTATACAGGCATCCAAAGTGACATGACCGTCGCGGTCGGGCCGACCGCCTAAACCTACACTTCTATTATTCAAATCATTTTCAGTAACCGCAACACCTTTTTGCACCGCATCTAGTGCATCCCCACCCGATTCTAAGATTGACCACGCGCCTTGATTTGCTTCCATTCCATGAATCCACGTGCTGATTACTAATGGATTATCCTTGATGGATGGACCTGAATTTAAAGGTTGCGCGGCTGATTTCAAGGGGTTTATAGCAAGGCCCGCGCCTGCCAAGCTGAGATTTTTTAAAAATCTTCGTCTAGACATGCTTCTGTGTTTCTTTAAACTTACGCATTATTCCTAATTTGTAGACATGCGAAAATGGACCCAATTACTTGCCTTATTCATCGGGCTACAACTTTCTGCGCAAGATGCAGAGTGGACTTCTATTAAAGATATCAACCCATTTATCGGAACCGGCGGCCACGGCCACACGCACCCGAGTGCGCAGGCGCCCTTTGGAATGATACAATTGGGCCCAAATACCCGCTACGACGGGTGGGACGGCTGTGGAGGCTACCACTATACCGACAGTGCGATGTACGGCTTTACTTGCACGCACCTTAGCGGTACAGGGGTCAGTGATTACGGTGATCTGTTGATACTCCCCTATTCTTCACCAACGAAGGAAGGGGATCATATCAAATTCTTCAAAGAAGACGAACACGCTCAGGCAGGATACTATGCTTGTATACTTGACGACGGCACACGTATCGAAGCTACGGCAGGGGATCGCACAGGAATCTTGAGAATCCGATTTGGTGAAGGCAGCGCACCTGGGATTATGGTTGATTTGAATTTCCGAGACCGAGTACTTAAAAAGTCGTTCGAAGCCACTGGAATTGGTGAATGGCAAGGAAATAGGATTTCAGAAGGTTGGGCAAGAGAACAGCATTTTTATTTTGGAATGGATATCACTGCAAGACCTGATACCGCTATTGAGATCAGCGATGGTGTTTATTGGATTCCAATGCCAGAAGGCGTAAAAGAAACCACTATTCGCCTCGGAATAAGCGGTACTTCAGAGGACGGTGCGTGGATGAATACTATTGCAGAATTGACCAATAAAAACTTTGAAGAGGTATTTGCTGAAACACAAGAGAAATGGGCAAAAGAATTGGCCAAAAGCAAGGTGAAAAGTGCCTCTGCAGATGACCGGGCAATTTTTGCCACAGCGCTATACCATGCCTACGTTGTGCCCAATTTATGGAGTGATGTAGACGGCAGTTACCGCGGTGCAGACGGCAAAATCTACACCGATACTGAGCATGCACATTATACAGTCTATTCACTTTGGGACACCTATAGAACGGCGCACCCTTTATATACTATTACCCAGCCTGAGCGTACCCAGGAATTTATCTACGGCATGTTGGACATGTACAAGCAGCGCGGACGTTTACCTATATGGGAATTGGCCGGTAATGAGACCGATTGTATGATCGGATACCACAGCGTGAGTGTGCTCGCCGATGCCATTGCCAAAGGCTACCATACCGATACTGCCCTGACCCTCGAAGCCATGCGTGCCACGGCTGAGATGGACGTGTTCGGATTGGGTGAATATCAGGAATCGGGGTTTTTGAGTATTGAGGACGAAAGTGAATCGGTCAGTAAAACATTGGAATATGCCTACGACGATGCATGTATCGCATGGACGGCCGAGCGTCTGGGGAACCTCGGCATGATGAATAGCTACAAGCAACGTGCTTCTGCGTACCGTTCGCTCATTGATCCGGAAAGCGGCTTTGTACGTCCGCGGACCAATGGAGATTTTTTATCGCCCTATGCCCCGCAAGAGGTGAATAATCATTTCACTGAGGCCAACGCCTATCAATACAGCTTTTCCCCAGTACATGATATAGAGGGTTGGATGGAAGTATTGACCAATTTTAGAGCAGCCCGCGAAAGTTGGAATTCGCTGCCGCGCAAAAAGCAAGCAATGGTTGTTAAAAGCAGGCACGATGTACTTGAGGATTTGCTTGACGAGCTGTTTACCGCACCAAGCGAAACTACGGGCAGAGCGCAGGCCGATATCACAGGACTGATCGGTCAATACGCACACGGTAATGAACCTTCACACCACATTGCCTACCTCTACAATGCTACCAACAACCCGGGCAAAACGAGCTATTGGGTCAATGAAATTTTGAACTCACAATATCAAAATGCCCCAGACGGATTGAGTGGCAATGAAGATTGTGGGCAGATGAGTGCCTGGTACGTGATGGCCTCTATGGGACTCTACCCATTGGTACCCGGTCAGCCACATTACCAGCTGAGTACACCCAAATGGGACGCCATTCACCTAGAATTGGACAGTGGAAAATCATTGGATATCGCAGCTAAAGGAACGGGGCCTTATCTATCAAGTTACAATCTGGGTGAAGAAGTTTTGGCCCACAAACAGAAGCGCTACGTCACTCATCAAAAGCTACTTGAAGGAGGTACTTGGGATGTGGAACGTGGCACAGACGAAGGACTCTGGAAGATTACGCAACGGTACACTACAAGTTTAAATAACCCTACGCCTCCCGCACCCATCATTCGTGTGAACAGAACCTTTTCTGGGGAGACACCCGTGGAGATTATACCCACGGGCAGCTATGATCTTTGGCGCTATGACCGCTATGAAAACGTGAAATGGAAAAAGGACCGCAAGGGTCGAGGACGGATGGGTACGGCCTTCGATAATGGTTTTGTTACGGCAATCACCCCACATTTTGGATACGGCAATCACATCGCAAAGGCGGTGTTCACTAAGAGAGACGACAACTATAGTGCTCGCTGGATACAAGGAACCCCGACGGCTCAATACACTGCGGGTGGTGCAGGAGCAGCTGTAGATGGCATAGAGGGTGATACCGATTGGCGCAAGGGCCACTGGATTGGGATCCAAGGAGAAGATGCGGTACTAGAAATCAGCCTAGAAAAACCTAAGTCTGTACATTCTATTTCGGTGGGTGTCTTAAAAGACATTCGCGCTTGGATTGCTTTGCCCAACAGTGTAGCTGTTGAAGTGCGCTATCAAGATGAGGAAGAATGGACGGCACTTGGCAGCGTTAATTTCGAGTACCGAGCACTTTTTGAGGAAGAACCGGTTCGTCTCTCGTTACCCTATGAAACGAACAGCAGTATTCCCGTTTCGAAAATCAGAATTCACTTCGAAAATGCTGGTGAGTTGATGTTTTGGCACCCCGGTGCAGGGTACCCGAGCTACTTCTTCGTTGATGAAGTAACCTTGGAATAATTACCCTAATTCCGATGGAATGGCACACACCGGAATAGGCAACATTTTGTGCTTGTTCGCTGTATTAAATTTGATGTAGATGGCCATGACTTCGGCTTCGCGGCCCGAGAAGTCTGAAGCGGATTTTCCGGCTTCCTGTTGCGCCATGGCCCATTCTAATTCTGGATAAGTGGCGCCCAACTGGTCTTCGTCTGTGCGATCATCGCCCCACAGCCCGTCCGTGGGTTTGGCATCCAAGATGCTATCGACTACACCTAGATGACGCGCCAAAGCGAATACTTCTGTTTTCAATAAATCCGCAATGGGGCTCAGGTCTACCCCACCATCGCCGTATTTTGTGTAAAAGCCTACCCCAAAATCTTCGACTTTATTGCCCGTACCGGCAACCAATAAACCGTTGGCTTGGCCATGGTAATAGAGTGTGGACATGCGCAGGCGCGCACGGGAGTTGGCCAGAGAGAGCTCGTGGTCCGCGCCGCCTGGAATCATTGCAGCGACAAAGTGGTCGTATACTGGAGTGAGGTCAACCTGGGTGTGACGTGTATTTGGGAAGTTGACGGAAAGCCATGCCTGGTGGTCTTGACCGCGCGAAGCTTGATCGGGATGCTGGTGGATGGGCATTTCTAGGGTAAGTACTTCGAGGCCCGTGCGGGCACAGAGTGTGGAGGTGAGCGCGGAATCGATCCCGCCACTAACGCCTACAACAAAACCCTTCACGCCAGCGTTCTCTGCATAGCTTTTCAACCAATTCGTAATATGATCTGCCGTTTCCTGTAATTTCATTGCTTTCCCCTTAATTTTGCCCTCATGAAAGGCACTTATCAAATATACCTCTTCGCAGCGACCCTCTTGGTCGCTATTGGCTTCTTTATTCAACGAAGTTTTGGGGGACCAAGTTCATTATACGCCACAGAAACTGATTTAGGATTTGATTGGGAAGTACGGCATTTTGACGAGGCTTTGTTTGGTGGGGATTCGCTCGACATGAAAGAATTGGCCACCTATTTCAATCCTTTTTTCGAATCCAATCCCATCCCAAATTTTTGGAAGCAAGAGCGCGCCAATCCTGCATTGCGCGACCATTATACCAACGTCCAGAACTTGATGGACAAGTCGGCAATCGCAAACGACCTCCAGGCAATAAGTGGACGCGCTAATGCTCTCTTGGGACTGCCATTGCCGGACCTATTGTTTTTTTACATCAGCGGAATTGATCTGGAGACACCGTGTCTTTATTTCCCCGGAGCGGCGCAAGGCGATTTAAAGTATGCTTTTGTAGGCTTGGATAATTTCCTAGGTGCGGGCTATCCGGGCTATGAAGGCATTCCAGCATACCAAAGAGATTTGTTGCGCCAAAGCCAATTGCCTGTGGCGTATGCACACGCTTTATTAGCAACTCTATCCTTAGAAAATTTTAACGACCCAACCTTAGTTGCACAAATGGTCTACCAGGGCAAAATCGCTCTAGCTACTGAAGCGCTTACAGGATACAGCATAGAAACCAGTGAAGTATTAGGGTACCGCCCAGAGGAATGGTCCTTTTTAGAGACTAGCGAATCGAACATTTGGGAGGTCATGGTACGTGAGAAAATGCTGTTTTCCACAGATATGATGGTCCGGCAGCGTCTCGCAGAACCGGCACCATTTTCAAAGTTAGGTACTGCAATGGACGGCGATATACCGGGTCGAGTTGCTCGATATATCGGGTATAAATTGGTCAAGAGTTATGCGGAAAACCACCGCGAATTGAGTTTAAAAGAAATTATTAAAATCCGCGACGCACAGAAGTTTTTACGCGACGCACAATACAAACCGTAATGGCTGTACAGAAACAAAGTGAAATCAAAATCACCGTAGGACTAGACGAAAATAAAATTCCTGAAACCATCACATGGGATGCCACAGATGGTGGCGTTACCAATGAAGAGGCAAAGGCTTTAATGATGGGCGTTTGGGACGACAAAAATTCTGAATGTTTGCGCATTGACCTGTGGACCAAAGACATGCTCATGGACGATATGAAACGCATGTACCACCAGACCTTTATTTCGATGGCCGACGGTTATGAACGTGCGACGGAGGACACCGCCTTGGCGGCAGATATGAGAGATTTCGCCCGTTACTTTGGGGAAAAATCAGGGTTAATTTCTCCTGAGAAATAAGAACGTCCTGAGCTTATAGCTTTCGGTACATTTCAGCGGTAATGCTTTTATTGACCTCATCGAGGTAGCGCAGCAATTCCTCGCGACCTGATTTTCCTTCAGCCGAAGTCATAAATACTGGTGGCAAAGCTTCCCATTGCAAGAGCAGTTTTTTCTTGTATTGGGCAATCTGCTTCATCAACGCAGATGAACCCAGTTTGTCAATCTTAGTAAAGACGATCGAAAAGGGTATGCCTTCCATTCCACACCATTCCATAAACTCTAGGTCTATTTTCTGTGGATCATGACGGCAATCAATCAATACGAACGTGTTGATCAAGTTGTCGCGTTTCTTAATATAATTGGTAATCATCTCCTGGAAGATGGCCCGATTCTTCTTTGAAGTTTTCGCATAACCGTAACCAGGTAAATCCACTAGATACCAATCTTCGTTTACTTCAAAGTGATTGATCAATTGGGTTTTTCCAGGTCGTCCCGAAGTCTTTGCTAAGTCTTTGCGCTGCATCAACATATTGATCAACGAGCTCTTCCCAACATTTGACCGCCCAATGAAGGCAAACTCATTTTTAGTTGGTGCAGGACACTCTTTGAGTTCTGTAGATGATTTTACGAATTCAGCACTGTTAATCTTCATAGTTCCTAGGATTAGCGCAAAGTTAGGCCAATTTATCGAGGCACCTCAATAAACGCTATTCACAATCTTATTCACACTCAGTTTTCACTTCTTCCCACTTCTTCCCACCGCTCTATACATGGCTTATAGCGAAGTTTTGAGTTTAGAGCTTCAAAAGTTATCCACAATGTGTATGTTTGTGGGAAATCGTGGAACAAGAATTCTACTTTTGTAAGAGAGCAGTCAAAACACATGTTAAACCTCATCGGAGTACACGAATGCAAGATGGATGCGAAGGGTCGCATCAGTCTCCCGGCAGCGCTGAAGAAGCAGCTGGCGCCGGAGATGCATGACGCGTTCGTGCTCAAAAGAAGCGTGTTTAACAGTTGTTTAGAGTTGTATCCTATGCAAGAGTGGAATGCGGTCATGAACAAGGTGAACACCTTGAACCGTTTTGTCAAAAAACACAATGATTTCATTCGACTTTTTACGGCAGGCGTAAAGCTTGTAGAATTGGACGGTGCATCAAGGGTAGGGATTAGCCCAGACCTGAAGGCATTTGCCAACCTTAGCAGACAAATCGTACTTAGTGCCCATAGCGGTATTATCGAGATTTGGGATAAGGACGCGTACGAAAACGCCGTAAATGTGGATAGTGATGACTTTGGATTGCTCGCTGAAGAAGTAATGGGCGGAATAAATCCAAGTCAGCATGAGCTACCATGATCCAGTTCTCTTAACGGAATGCCTTGAAGGTTTGCGCATCGATCCCAGCGGGTCGTATGTGGACGTGACCTTTGGCGGCGGGGGTCACAGTAAGGCCATTTTAGACCAATTAACGACCGGCACCCTGTACGCATTCGATCAGGATCCCGACGCTAAAAACAACCTTCCCGACCATCCGAACCTTGTCTTTATCGCGGCAAATTTCCGCTACATAAAGAACCACTTGCGACTTCACGGTGCTAAAAATGTAGACGGTATTCTTGCCGATCTCGGCGTTAGCTCGCACCAATTCGATCAAGGTTCACGCGGCTTTTCCATACGCTTTGACGGCCCATTGGATATGCGTATGAATCCCGCGATCGGTATTTCAGCAGAAGAGGTTTTAGCCACTTATGAAGAGCAAGCACTTTACGATTTATTCAGAAAACATACGGATCTAAAAAGTCTCAAGCCGCTCGTTCATGCGCTTCTGCTCGCGCGTATTCAAGCGCCTTTAAAAACTACAGCAGAACTCCGAGAACTGTGCGAACCCCTTGCACCGCGAGGCGGGTGGCACAAATATGTGGCACAAGTATTCCAAGGCTTACGCATGGAAGTCAATAAGGAACTCGAGGTTTTGGAAGACCTGCTGAACGGATGTATTGACGTTTTGAATCCAGGAGGAAGACTGGTCGTGATGAGCTACCACAGCCTTGAAGACCGCATGGTTAAAAACTTCATTAAAGAAGGCAAGGCGACAGGTCAGACGGAATCGGACTTTTTTGGCGTAAAGCGACTGCCGTTCAAAGCCATCACTAGAAAACCGGTGATTGCTTCCGCCGCTGAAAACGCTAAAAACCCTAGAGCCACAAGCGCTAAGCTCCGCATCGCCGAACGCTCAGAACACGAATGGAAACGCGATGAGTAAGTGGAGTAACATAACGTCAAAAATTGGTGCAACGCTGCGTATTAGCGATGAAGGCATCTTGCGTGCGCTTCCTTTTGCTGCATGGTTGAGTTTTTTGGCATTGATCTCTATTTACACCAGCCACAGCGCAGATCGCAAGGTGCATGATATTGAAGAACTGAGTGAGGCACGCCAGGAATTGGAAGCTGAATACACGGAAACGAAAGAAAAATTAACGGACCTCTCGCTGGAAAGCAAAGTATTGCGGAAAGCGAAAGAATTGGGCCTTAGTGCGCCCACGGAACGCCCTAACAAGATAGTTGTGGAAGAATGAGCATAGAAATTGGACAAATAAAGAAACGAATCACTTGGATCAGCGCAGTAGTTTATGCGTTCTTCCTGATCGTCCTTGTCCGATTATTCTACGTCTCGTTGGTCATGGGGCCAGAGCTCCGTGCACAAAGTCAGGAACGCGTGATTGAACGTCGCCCTATCGAAGCTAAACGTGGCGATATCTACAGCGCAGACGGCAAAACACTTGCTACAACGAAACCCGTCTACAACATCTATTTCGATGCCGTAACGGTAGACGAAACGGTTTTTGATAAAGATGTTGCCGCACTTAGTGAAAAATTGGCCCTCCTAAATCCAAGGCGCAATGCGGCACAATGGGAGCGTTACCTGCGCAGTGAACGGGAGAAAAAACACCGTTACATTCCCTTAGCTGCAGATTTGAACTACAGCCAACTGCAACGTATTAAATCCTACCCAATCCTATCGCGCGGCGTATTCCAGGGTGGCATGATCATCCAAGAAAAACTAGAACGCATTCAAATGGCCACGGACGTTCGCTCAAGAACTATTGGTCGCGATAAAGATGGCGCACAGGCTGGTCTTGAGGGGTATTACAGCAACTACCTCCAGGGCAAACCCGGTAACCGATTAATGCAAAAAATCACAGGAAATGACTGGAAGCCTCTTGACGATCCACAAGCCATAGAGCCTTTGGACGGTTTCGATTTGTTTACCACCATTGATACACGCATTCAAGACGTTGCCCAGCAAAGCCTTCTTGCCCAATTGAAAAAATATGATGCAGATCACGGTTCCGCAGTGGTCATGGAAGTAGCTACCGGGCGCATCGTGGCCATGGCTAACCTTGGGCGCAATGAAGACAGTGTGTACAGTGAACTACGGAATTATGCCGTTTGGGAGCGTACAGAGCCGGGGTCCACTATCAAACTGCTCAGCGCCATGGCCCTGCTAGAAACGGGAGTCGCAGATACCAGCGACATGGTGAATACAGAAAAGGGCGAAGTCACCATCTACGGCAAAAAAGTACGTGATTCAAAAAAAGGCGGTTACGGAACCATTTCCTTGCGCAGGGCTTTCGAGGTCAGCTCGAATACGGGGATTGTAAAATTGGTCCAGCAGCATTTCGAACAGCATCCAGACGACTATGTCGATTTTCTCTACAGCCGCGGTTTTCACAAAACTACAGGCATTACCATAAAAGGCGAAAGTGTACCGAACATTCCAAAACCAAGTGACGACCGTTGGTCTGGCCTTTCACTCCCATGGATGGCCTACGGTTACGGCGTTGAATTCACACCGCTCCAATTATTGACCATTTACAATGCAGTGGCGAATAACGGTACCATGGTTAAACCTCAGATTGTTGAACGCATCATGGACCACGGACGAATCGTGGAGGACTTTGAAACTGACATTCTCAACCCTGCGATTTGCTCTCAAGAGGTCGTGTATAAACTCCAAGCCATGCTAGAAGGCGCAGTGCATTCTGGAACGGCCAAAAATATTTACGACGAGCGTATACCCGTTGCAGGTAAAACAGGTACTTGTCAGTTGAATTACTGGCGTGGGGGGAAGGACTACCAAAGCTCATTCGCCGGCTATTTTCCCGCGAACGACCCTAAGTACAGCTGCATTGTTGTGATCAACAAGCCCGATTACTACAAAGGATATTACGGGAATATCGTCGCGGGGCCTGTATTTAAAGCTATCGCTGATGAAGTATACAGCCAGCTGCCTGAAAGCCCTACAACTTTGATCAGCGATCAATTGATTGCTGCACGTACCACGACAGTAAGCGAGGACCGATTCGAACAAGCATTCCAAAAAAACTTTCTGCCCAGTCTTAATGGACTGGATGCGCGCACAGCTACGCGACTGTTAGAAGGCCAAGGACTTTCCGTTTCATTAGCAGGCACGGGGCGTGTCGTGGGGCAAGAACCGGTCTTAGGCACCCCACTCAACCAATGTTCCACTATTAAACTGGTACTGCGATGAAACTACTAAAAGACTTGCTTTACGGGGTCCGCATCCAAGAAATTGTCGGGAATACTCAAATTGCTATTGAGAGCGTTTGCTACGACAGCAGAAAATCGGCAAAAAATGCACTTTTCGTGGCCATTTCTGGTACGCAAGTAGACGGTCACGACTATATCGAAACCGCACTTGATGCAGGTGCTATTGCAGTAGTGTGTGAAAAAATCCCTGCAAAAACAAGGACAGGCATTCATTACATTCAAACCAAAGACAGTGCCTTCGCGTTGAGCGCTGTTGCAGCGAATTGGTTTGGAAATCCTAGTGAGGAAATGAAGGTCATTGGGGTCACCGGTACAAACGGTAAAACCACCGTAGCAACGCTACTCTTCAACCTATTTAGCGAACTTGAAGGAGAACTCTGCGGGCTGCTGAGCACCATAGCAGTGCGTATTGGAAGAGCAACCCTGCCAGCCACGCATACCACACCCGATGCATTGGCCGTTCAAGAGCATATGCGTGCTATGGCAGATGCCGGCGTGAAGTACTGCTTTATGGAAGTGAGTTCTCACGCCTTGGTACAACACCGTGCCGCACATGTGGATTTTGACGTTGCTGTCTTCACTAATATTACCCGAGACCACCTGGATTATCACGGTGATATGAACGGGTATATTGCAGCGAAAAAAATACTCTTCGACGGGCTAAAATCGGAAGCTATAGCCCTGTATAACGAGGATACCAAACACGGCCCAACAATGATTAGCCACACAAAGGCTAAGGTGAAGAGCTACGCATTGAAGTTCCCTGCAGATTATAAGGTGAAAATTTTAGAACGTCGGTTCGACGGAATGCTTTTAACGCTGAACGATCAAGAGTGTTGGTCACGCATTTTAGGTGATTTCAACGCTTATAACCTATGTGCCATTTATGCGGTTGGTGTGGAATTGGGCAAAGACCCGCTTCAATTGCTTACCGCCATTAGCCTCCTTAAATCCGTGGACGGTCGGTTCCAAACTATTCAGGGAAAGAACATCACAGCCGTGGTGGATTACGCGCACACACCCGACGCACTTCAAAATGTGCTAAGCACCATCAATGACCTCAACCAGGGACGTGGAAAGGTCATCACAGTGGTGGGATGTGGCGGTAATAGAGACAAAGGAAAACGTCCTCAAATGGCCGCCATTGCAGCGAATGAAAGCAATAAAGTCATATTGACAAGTGACAACCCACGCAACGAAGAACCCAACGCGATACTCGCAGATATGGAGGCCGGCTTGAGTCCCGACCAAAAGGCAAGAACCTTGACCATTGAAGACCGCGCGCAAGCTATCAAGAGCGCGCTTATGCTCGCACAAACAGGCGATATCATTCTCATTGCGGGGAAAGGCCATGAAAAATACCAAGAAATCAAAGGAGAACGTACGCACTTCGATGATGTCGAAGAGGTACAAAACTTCCTAAACAACTAATTATGCTGTACTACCTATTCACTTATTTGGACCAAGCATACGACATCCCAGGCGCTGGTGTCTTCCAATACATCACTTTCCGTGCTGCTATGGCGGTGATTACCTCTTTAATTATCTCCATGTTGTTTGGCAAGCGATTGATTGATCGATTGCAGCGTCTGCAAGTCGGTGAAACGGTTCGCGATTTAGGTTTAGAAGGACAAACGCAAAAAGCAGGAACGCCAACCATGGGCGGTGTGATCATTATTCTGGCCATTGTGGTTCCAACGCTGCTTTGGGCAAAATTGGACAATATCTACATTCTGTTAATGCTCATTTCTACCCTGTGGATGGGGGCAATTGGGTTCCTCGACGATTATATCAAGGTTTTCAAAAAAGATAAAAAAGGACTGCGCGGCATTTTTAAGGTCATAGGACAAATTGTGCTTGGAATTATTGTTGGCAGTACGCTGTATTTCCATCCTGATGTAACAATCAAAGAAAAGCAACCTGTGCTCGAAACGACCTCGTGGGAAGTAGGCGAGGAAGCGCCAGCGGCGACCTATGGTGATGCATCAAAGAGCTCAAAGACAACACTGCCTTTCTTGAAGGACAATGAATTTGATTACGATATTTTCACACGATGGATGGGACCTTCAGGGGCGAATTGGACCTGGTTGGTGTACATTTTTGCGGTCATCTTTATCATTACCGCTGTCTCTAACGGAGCCAATTTAACCGACGGATTGGACGGCTTAGCGACGGGTACTTCCGCAATTGCCGGAACGGCTCTTTTGGTACTGGCATATGTCAGTGGTTCCATCGTGTTCTCGAGCTACTTAAACATCATGTACATCCCTGAATCAGGGGAGCTCGTGATTTTCACGGCTGCTTTTATCGGTGCCGCAATCGGATTCTTATGGTACAATAGTTTTCCGGCCCAAGTCTTCATGGGCGATACAGGCTCACTCGCTATAGGGGCAATTATAGCCGTCATAGCACTGGCCGTGCGTAAGGAATTCTTATTGCCCATTATCGCGGGTGTTTTCTTAGCAGAGAACGTGAGTGTAATTCTGCAAGTGAGCTATTTCAAATACACGAAGAAGAAGCACGGGGAAGGCCGTCGAATTTTCTTGATGAGCCCACTTCACCACCATTACCAAAAGAAAGGATTTCCAGAGACCAAAATTGTTACGCGATTCTGGATTGTAGGAATCATGCTCGCCGTATTAGCCATTGCAACCCTAAAGCTCAGATAAGTTGAATCATCCGTATCCAAATATCGCCATAGTAGGTGCCGGTATCAGCGGTATGGGTGCTGCGCATTTAGCGTATGCCTTGGGTATTCCTGCCTTTCTCAGTGATGCGAAACCGCTTAAAGCGAAGGACAAAGAACTTCTTGAGCGGTGGGGCATAGACTATGAAGAGAATGGACACAGTATGGACCGACTAAAAGCAGCGGCGGCCGTAATTAAGAGCCCGGGGATTCCACACACCTCCGCAACCATTCAAGCGTTGAAAAATGCCGGGAGAATTGTTTTGGGTGAAGTGGATTGGGCCGCCCAATACACAAAAGCCAAACTGATCGGAATCACTGGAAGTAACGGTAAAACGACAACCGCTACGTTGTGCCACCACATCATCGCAGCGGAAAAGGATGCTGTTTTGGCGGGAAATGTTGGTCAAAGTTTGGCGGGCACGCTCGCGGACCGAATGCAGCAGGGACAGCCGGATCCTGAAGTGGTGGTTTTGGAGTTGAGCAGTTTCCAGCTGGACGATGTAGTGCAACTAAAATTGGACCAGGGCATACTGACAAATATTACCCCGGACCACCTCGACCGGTATGAATACGATATAAGAAAATATGCAGCCAGTAAAATGCAATTGGCCACCTATACCACAGGACACTTTATCTACTGCGACGATGACCCCATTACAAAATCCGCTTTAGAGGAATGGTTGCAACAGCATCCCAACCCTCCAACACTACTGGCTTATGGAGCTGACGCACCGGCCGGTCCACATAGAACAACAACGCAAGAAAATAAAACAATAACCATTCAACTAAATAACGAAGCAATGACTATTGAAGAACTCGCTTTACAAGGAAAGCACAACATGTACAACAGCATGGCCGCTGGATTAAGCAGCCGCTTGATGAACATTAGAAAAGAAACTGTTCGCAAACAACTTTCGACGTTTGATTCGCTCGAACACCGTTTAGAAAGTGTCCTAAACATCAGCGGTGTAGAATATATCAACGACAGTAAGGCAACGAATGTAAATGCTACCTATTACGCACTGGAATGCCAGAGCAAGCCCGTGGTTTGGATCGTGGGTGGTGTGGATAAAGGAAATGATTATGCCGAATTGCTCTCGTTGGTGAAAGGCAAAGTGAAAGGCATTGTTGCATTGGGTTTGGACAATGAAAAAATCAAAGCCGCTTTTGGAGAAGTTCCCGTCATCGCTGAGGCAGATACAATGAAAGACGCCGTTCGTGCAGCTTCAAAAATGGCCGATAAAGGTGATGTTGTGCTGCTCAGTCCGTGTTGCGCATCCTTTGATCTCTTCGAAAGCTATGAAGATCGCGGACGCCAATTCAAAAATGCAGTACGCATGCTCTAAGATAGGATACGGTGAACTCGGTCAATAAATATCTAAAAGGGGACCAATTCCTTTGGGGCCTCATTCTTCTGCTCATGCTAGTGAGCTTCTTGCCTATCTACAGTGCGAGCAGCTCTCTTGCGTACAAATTCAGCGGAGGGAACACCTTTAAATTTTTGACTCGACACCTCCTCCACTTAGTCCTTGGCGGATTCTTTTTGTACAGCGTGCATCGACTGAATTTTAGGATCATAGGCAAATTTTCAATCATCATTCTACCCGCTGCTATCGTACTTCTTATCGTTACTTTATTCCAAGGAACGACAATGGGCGGCGCAAATGCTGCACGTTGGGTGCGCATCCCGGTATTAAATATGAGTTTTCAAACCTCAGCCTTTGCTTCGTTAGCGCTGCTGGTTTGGCTCGCCCGGTGGTTAGCGAAACCTAGAGACTTTGCCTTATTTAAAAGCCTATACTTTCCGCTTGGAGCCATTGCCCTAACCCTAATTTTTATTTTACCGGCCGATTTCTCCACGACCGCCATCATCTTCGGTATGACCTTCATCCTCATGATTGCCGCCGGAGTCCCCTGGAAGCATTTGGGTAAAATCATCGGTATAGGAGCGGCAGGCCTCACACTTTTCATCTTAATCATTCTTGCCTTCCCCGGCATTTCCAATAGAGTGGATACCTGGAAATCTCGTATCGTCAACTTTGGCGCCACAGATTCCGATGCTTCTTACCAAACGGACCTGGCAAAAATGGCCATTGCCGAAGGACAACTCTTTGGGAAAGGTCCCGGAAAAAGCGTTCAGAAAAATTTCTTACCCCAATCAAATTCGGATTTCGTTTTTGCCGTAATAACAGAAGAATATGGCCTCCTAGGCGCAAGCGGTGTAGTACTCTTGTATATGGCACTGTTTCGACGTTTTGTTCGAATCGCACGGCGTGCACACACTAAGTTTGGTACATTACTCGTGTTAGCTGCGGCCTCCGGCATGATCTTACAAACCCTAGTGAATATGGGTGTAGCCACTAACCTGATGCCTGTCACAGGACAAACCCTCCCCTTTTTAAGCGCAGGAGGCTCCTCAATATGGATGACCTGTATCGCTTTGGGAATCATCTTAAGCGTTAGCCATACGGATGTCGAAAAGGTGGTTGGGGTGAGCGCACAAAGCCAAGAGGAAAACCAAAACGCTAAAGCCCATGTCTAAAAGTTTTATCATCAGCGGTGGCGGAACCGGCGGACATATTTTCCCAGCTTTGAGCATTGCTCATGGACTCAAGGCGCAATACCCTGATGCCGAAATCCATTTTATAGGAGCCAAAGGCAAGATGGAAATGACCAGAGTGCCTGCTGCGGGCTTTTCGATAACCGGCGTGCCTATCGCGGGGATTAATCGACAAAAACCATGGAAAAGCTGGAGTGTTCCCTTCAAACTGATCTATGCACTATGGCTTTGTCGTAAGATTTTAAAACTACGCAAACCGGATGCCGTGATAGGAACAGGCGGTTATGCAAGCGGGCCGGCATTACTGATGGCGCAAAGAATGGGAATCCCTACCATAGTTCAGGAGCAAAACAGCTTCGCTGGTGTGACCAACATAAAACTAGGCGCTAAGGCAAAAATCATATGCACTGCTTATAAAAATGCAGAACGGTTTTTTCCTGCCGACAAAGTGCAACTTACAGGAAATCCGGTGCGAAAGGAATTTACTGTGGCGCTTCCAGATCAAGGGGAAAGTAAAAAGAAATTGGGCCTTGACTCGAAACGACCAACACTTCTCGTACTGGGTGGAAGTCTAGGTGCAAGAGCGGTAAACCAACAAATGGAAAAGAGCCTTTCAACACTCCTAGGCCAGGGCTGGCAAATCTATTGGCAATGCGGTAAACTCTACGAAGAAGAATACGTGACTTTTACATCGGATGAGGTGAAAGTTCATGCATTTATTGACGATATGGCCACTGCCTATGCCGCATCAGATGCCATCGTAAGCCGCGCAGGTGCGGGTACCTTAAGTGAACTCTGTTTGATCGGTAAAGCTTCCGTTTTAATCCCAAGTCCGAACGTGGCCGAAGACCATCAAACACATAATGCGCGTGCTTTGAGCGAAAAAGGTGCAGCGGTGCTCATTCCTGAAATAGAATTGGACCAGCGCTTTAACATAGAACTTGAGGCCCTCTATCAAAACACAAAGCGCAGGGACCGACTAGGTGAGAACATAAAAAAACTGGCCCTCCCCAATGCAACCCAGGACATATGTACCCTTATTAACGAATTAACGGCGTGACAAATAAAGAATCACATATCGTTTTTATTGGGATTGGCGGGATCGGCATGAGTGCTTTGGCGCGGCATTTTCTGCACAGAGCTGTTCCTGTTTTTGGCTTTGACCGAACCAGGACACCCTTGACCGAAGCCTTGGAAAAGGAAGGTGCCATTGTTTGCTACAACGACGATGTGAATGCCTACCCAGGGTGGTCTGCAGACGAAACGACTGTCATTTACACGCCCGCCATAGCCGCTTCTCATCCGTGGAGGTTGTTTTTTGAAACATTCCAACCGATCAAACGTGCAGAAGCGCTCGGGTTAGTGACGAAAGGGCACAAGACTTTAGCAGTTGCCGGGACACATGGAAAAACCAGTACGAGCGCTATCCTTACCCACCTTTTGACGGAATCAGGTTTAGATCCTACGGCTTTTATCGGCGGAATCTTAAGCGCATCAGGCACCAACTACAGGCTTGGAAAAAGCCCCTGGATGATTGTGGAAGCCGATGAATTTGACCGTTCCTTCCTGCATCTGCATCCCACCGCCGCCGCAATTACAACGGCAGATGCAGATCATCTAGACATCTATGCTGATGAAACCGATTTAACCAACACCTTCGCTGCGTTTATCCAACAAGTCGACGGCCCGACTTTCTCTGGGACGGAATTAAAAAATACTGTACCTGTAGGCGCAGCCCATGATACTGCCTTTGCCAGCAATGTTCGCGCAGATCAAGGGGCCTATTCGTTTACGCTACATTTAGGCGAACGTTCTGCGGACACGAAGCTCTTTATGCCAGGCAAGCACAACGTATACAATGCCGTGCTAGCCGCAGCGCTTGCCCAATATGCAGGTGCTAGCTTGGAAAACATCGTCCGTGCACTGCCCTCCTTTGCAGGAATCAAACGCAGGTTTGAATACCATCTAAAGGAAACATCTATACTCATAGAAGACTACGCGCACCATCCTACGGAGCTTAAAGCACTTCTTGACAGCGTTACAGAGATGTATCCAAACAAAAAAATAGCATTGTGCTTTCAGCCTCATTTATACAGCAGGACGAGAGATTTCTTTGCTGGATTTGTTTCGCAACTTAAACGCGCTGACCACTGTTTTCTTTTACCTATTTATGCGGCACGTGAACATCCCATTGATGGAATAAGTTCCGATGCCCTAGCGGCCAAAATATCCGGCGCCACAGTATGCGATGCCAGTAGGCTTGCTGAAGCAGTTTTCGCGGCACATTGCGACGTTGTGCTTGCCGTAGGCGCAGGAGATATTGGAGATACTGTACCTCATTTAAAAGCCGTTTTGCGATGAAAAAGAAACGACTTTTATATACCACGCTTAGTGTCATCCTGGGCTCAGGACTGATTTTCTGTACCGTACTGAGTAAAAACCATTGGAAATCTGCCGCTTTCAAAAACGTAGATATACGTTTTCAATATTCTGATAATCAAGCAGTTGTAGTTGGCTCTGAGGTATCACCGTTGATCGATGAATTTTTAGCTTCACAACCCGATTCTAGCGCCTTGAGTGTCCCTGCATTTTTGTTAGAAACCTCTTTGGAAGCCCTGCCGTACGTGGCGGATGCACAGGTATATTGGAATTTAAAGGAGTCTTTAGTTATAACGATAGAAGCGAAGCAAGCAAAAGCGAAGGTATATATGAACGGCCAGCAGTTTTTATTGACGCAAGAACACGAGCTCATAAGAGCGCCAAAGCAAACGCCTTTGGATTTACCCATCATTACTGGCGTTAAAGACAGTGCGAGTGCTGCTAGAGCTGGAGGGCTATTAGACCAGGTGATTGGCAGTCCCGCGTTCACTATGGACGGTCTCGCGCAGATGGCGGTAACCGAATCGAGTGTTGTGTTGATTCCTCAAGGATATCCGCACCGCATTTTGGCAAATACCGGAAAAGAATTGGCCGGTGACCTTCGAAAGTTAAGTGCCTTCTATGCCGCTAAACCGACGCAAGAACTAGAGGACATAAAAAGCATTGACTTGCGATATAAGAACCAAGTAGTAAGCACAACGAGATGATACAAAACGCCCCCTTAGCAGTAGGTCTTGACATTGGAACCACTAAAATTGTTGCCGTAGTGGGCCGATTAAACGAGCACCGCAAGATTGAAGTCTTGGGTATCGGAAAAAGCAAAAGCCTCGGTGTCCAGCGCGGTGTGGTGGCAAACATCACGCTCACCATCGAAAGTATTCAAGCCGCGGTAAAGATGGCCGAAGAAAACTCCGGTCTCAAGATCACCGAGGTCATGGTGGGTATTGCTGGTCAGCACATCCGCTCCATGCAACATTCAGACTATATCATGCGCGAAGATGCGGAAGCCATCATCAATGTTAATGATCTCGAGTCTCTGCAGAAAAACGTACACAATCTAGTCATGATGCCCGGCGAACAGATACTGCACGCCTTGCCTCAGGAGTACAAAGTAGACGGCGACGCCAACATCGTGAATCCTCAGGGGATGTACGGCTCAAGGTTAGAAGCCAATTTTCATATAGTCGTCGGACAGATTGCATCAATAAAGAATATTGCGCGCTGCGTCGAACAAAGTGAACTTAAGGTGGGAGATATTACTCTTGAACCGCTGGCTTCTGCCGCTGCAGTTCTCGCTGAAGAAGAAAAAGATGCCGGTGTTGTTTTAGTAGATATCGGTGGTGGAACCACTGACATAGCAATCTTCAAGGATCATATTATCCGCCATACTGCGGTCATCCCATTTGGTGGGAAGGTCATCACTGAGGACATCAAAGAAGGATGTGAGATCATAGAAAAACAAGCAGAAACTTTGAAAGTGAAGTTTGGCTCTGCATGGCCAGGCGAGAACAAAGACAATGAGATAGTGAGCATCCCTGGATTGCGCGGAAGACCGCCAAAGGAAATTAGCTTAAAGACCTTATCGAAGATTATCAACGCACGTGTTCGTGAGATCATGGAAAGCGTTATTGCGGAAATTCGCAACTACCAGCAAAACGATCCACGGAAGCGACTTATCGGCGGTATTGTGCTGACCGGTGGTGGTTCGCAGCTGAAACACATGAGCCAGTTAGTGGAATACCTCACAGGAATGCCCACGCGCATTGGCTACCCGAACGAGCATTTAGCCAGCGGGTATGTCAAAGAATTGGCCTCACCAGTATATGCAACTTCCATTGGATTATTAAGTATGGCCTTGGAATCACAAGACCATCCTATGGCCTATGACCCGAGAGAAACGGAACAACCCATCGTTCCTGAAGCTCCCGCGGCAGAAGACGAACAGATTGAAGAGGTTGAAGGCGCTCCTAACCAAACGGGAAGTACACAAGCAGCGCCGCGTAAAGATCCTTTCTGGAAAGGCTTTATGAACAACATCAGAGAATGGCTAGAAAACGACGAAGACATCGAATAACCTGACAACCATGATAGAAGACGGAATCCAATTCAACCTTCCAAAAAATAGAAGCTCAGTCATCAAAGTTATTGGTGTCGGTGGCGGAGGCTCAAACGCAGTCAACCACATGAAAAATGTTGGCGTAAACGGCGTGGACTTTATCATCTGTAATACAGATGCGCAGGCACTTTACCACAGTCCTGTTGGAAATAAGGTACAACTAGGTGCCTCGCTCACCGAAGGACTGGGCGCTGGTGCAGATCCTGAGATCGGGCGCAGTGCCGCGGAAGAGAGTATTCAAGAAATTCAAAACATCCTTGAAACCGGTACAAAGATGTGTTTCATTACCGCTGGTATGGGCGGTGGAACCGGTACAGGTGCGGCTCCCATCATTGCAAAAGCTGCCCGCGAAATGGGCATACTTACCGTTGGTATTGTGACCGCGCCGTTCTCTTTTGAAGGAAAAATAAGAGCGGCACAAGCCGAAGAAGGTGTGAAAGCCATGCGTGATGCTGTGGACAGCCTCATTGTCATCAACAACGATAAACTTCGTCAAGTCTATGGCGATTTAGGATTCAGAAATGCCTTCAGTAAGGCAGATGAGGTTTTGGCTGGTGCAGCTAAAGGAATAGCCGAAGTCATCACGAACCACTATACCCAAAATATTGACTTGCGCGACGCCAAAACCGTCCTGGAGAACAGTGGTTCAGCGTTGTTCGGAACTGGTGAAGGTGAAGGAACTGGGCGAGCGGCCAAAGCTGTAGGTGCAGCACTAGATTCGCCATTATTAAACGACAACCACATCAAAGGTGCGAAAAACGTGCTTTTGCTCTTGACTTCGGGCGATGGCGATCACGAAGTGACGATCGACGAGATTGGGGAGATTACGGACCATATTCAGCGCGAGGCAGGTGGAAATGCGAATGTAATTATGGGAATTGGCTCTAGTGAAGAAACTGGCAGCCGCATTACTTGTACCATCATCGCAACAGGATTCCCCACAGGAACACAAGTGCTTCCGTCAGACAAACCTGAATTAGTAAAATACAACCTTGAAGGCAATGATTCTCAGGGGGCTGCTGATGCTGCACCAGCTCCATTAGAAGCTTCAGTGGTCACCGAGCACAAAGAAAGAGTGGTCATGGACCTCGAAGAGGTTGCTCCAGAAAATCTGGCACCTACGTTTGAAACGGATGAAGTCGTTGAAGACATTGAAGACGCAGTTAATACGACGACCGAAACAGAGGGCTTCCCGCAGCAACCTGAGGAGGATATAGAGGCCACATTTGAAGGAGCGCTAGAGAATGAAGGGCTTGAGGTTGAAGAAGACGAAGCACCGATGGTACATGTTCTAGAATGGGACATGGAAGACGAATCCGATGAAGCCACAGAGGCGATCGAGCAGGCGGTAGATGAGTCGCATATCGATAGTGAAACAGTGGACGAAGGAGATTCGCCAACTTTAGCCGGAGGCTGGGATTTGTTTACCCAAGATGAATTGGTCGAAGAAGAGATGGAATTAACCTTCGTCGACGAAGACGAGGCTGAAGAAATTCTTTCCGAGGAAGACGAGGCTATTGGTTCCTATTCTGAAGATGTCTTTGATGCGGAAGCTCCGCCAAAAATGGAGCGACTGGAGCTAGAAGAAACTGAAGCACTAAGCGAAGAGGTAGTAACCGCTGCGGATGCTTCAAGCGAAAACGTTCAGTCGATCGGGGAAGAACGCCGGTTTACGCTTGAAGACATAGAAGGTGACGGTTTTACACTGGAAATAGAAGAATTAGAGACGCCGCAAGAAAGCGGTCCTTCCAACGACTCCATAGAAGATACCCAATACGACCCTTTTGACCTCAGCTTGAGTGATATGCCAGAACTCAAGCAGAAAGCGGAACAGGAGAGTATGGAAAGCAGTTTCACGTTGGTCAGTAAAGAGTTTGAACTGGAGCCCCAAGCAGGCCTTCCAATGACTGAGACGGATACTTTGGAGGAAGCCGATCCTGCCTTACATTTTCAAATAAAGGAAAGTGATGCACCAGCAGCGAAAGGCGCCCCGGAAGAGGAAGAAACTTTTGATATGGATCAACCGTTGAGTGAAATGCCAAGGCGCCCGCTCAGTGATTTGCCGTCAAAAATCCAAGACCGAATGTCGCGCTTGCAATCGTTCCAATACCAATTCAAGGCGAACTTGCAAAATCTGAGTGACGCGGAAAGAGTTCCTGCCTATTTGCGCCAAGGAATGGAGGTTGATTTGGACCAAAAAAGCAACGAACAACCTTCGAATATAGGGGTTGATAATGATGGAAACATCAGAACGAATAATTCATTCTTACACGATAACGTAGATTAATCATGTCCTTAGAAGCACAAATCATGACCGATTTAAAATCGGCAATGAAAGCAAAAGATCGCGTCGCCCTGGAATCACTGCGCGCCATAAAAACAGCCATCCTCAACGAAAAAACTGCTGCAGGCGCAAGTGAAATGTCCGAAGCTGACGAAATGAAGATTTTGACTAAGTTGAGAAAGCAACGTGTGGAAAGCGCCACCATTTTTAGAGCACAAAACCGCGCGGACCTCGCTGAACCTGAAGAAGCTCAATTAGCGATTATTGAACGCTATTTGCCAGAAATGCTTTCTGAAAGTGAGATTGAAGCGAAAGTTGCGGAAATCATTGCGGCCGTAGGCGCCACATCGATGGCAGATATGGGGAAAGTTATGGGCCAGGCAACCGCTGCAATGGCGGGTCAGGCTGATGGTAAAGTGATCAGCGGATTTGTGCGCAAATTACTCGCATAATTTCATATTCAGTTAATCTAAAAAGCCCGGCAAATGCCGGGCTTTTTTCGTTAAATTTAGCCCCAGCAAAACGCACCGGTGTGAGACATTCTTTTCTTTTGGTATTCAGCATTTTAACGCTAAGCAGTGTTGCACAAGACCGTACTGTTCGTCTGATGACTTACAATCTTTTGAATTACCGCAACACCACATCGTATTGCACGGGTTCAAACAACAGCTCCAGTAGCAAAGAAGGGCATTTGGAAACCATCATTGGTGAAATAGAGCCGCATGTCGTAGTGATGAATGAGATAGGAAGTAATCCAAACAATCTTACTTACCTTCTAAACAACGCATTTAATACGGGAACAACCACGCACTGGGCCATGGCAAACCATGTACACAACGGTTTTTCATCCTTAGTGAATGGTGTCGCGTACCGCAGCGATCTTTTAGGAATATCAAACCAATGGGCTATCACAAAAGATGCCGACAACAATTCTTTAGTTAGAGCTATAGATATTGTTCGTTTTTATTACAAGGACGCGTTGCTACAAGGCAATAGCGATACCGCTTCCTTCGTAGTTATCGGTGCACATTTTAAAGCAGGAAATACCTCTTCTGACGCTGCAGAACGCAACAAAGCGGCTACAGCAATCGTCGACTGGGTCGACGCGCACAACTTTGAGAACGTTTTCTTATTGGGCGATCTCAATACGTATTCCAGTAACGAAGCTTCTTTTCAAAGCTTGATTGGAGGGAATTCCTTTCGCTTTGAGGACCCCATAACCTCCAACGGAAACTGGCACAACAACAGCAGTTTTGCTTCCATACATACGCAGAGTACACGGACTTCAGGGAATTGCCATTCGGGTGGTGGCCTAGACGATCGCTTTGACCACATTCTTTGTTCAGAGGCAGTGATTGAAGGCGACGAGCAAATCACCTATGCACCCAATAGTTATTTCGCAGTCGGGAACGACGGTAATCACTTTAACAACGCCATCAATTCTGGCAACAACTACAGTGTAAGTAGCGCTGTGTTAAGTGCGCTATATGCCTTGAGCGATCACTTACCAGTGATTTTGGACATTGAAATCGAAGGACAGCATTTGGCCATAGCATCGCACGAAGGGAATTGGACCCTACCGAACCCCATGCCCATTGGTACGACGCTAACGCTTCCGGAGCATAGTCGGTTGTACATTAGCAATCTGGCAGGGCAAAGAGTATTCGAAACATCGGCAACCAGCGTCGAGATTCCACTGCTACCTAAGGGAACCTACCTGCTTCGTTTAGAGACAATGAACGGTCACACAACGCGTAAAATTCTTTTTTAATGCAGCACAGAATCCTCCTTCTTCTCGCTTTTTTGTGTAGCCTTTTTACGCAAGCGCAAAACTTTGAAGAGTTCCAAACAACACAAGCGAACATTCGACTCTCCGCAACAAACGCAGGTACTTTTGGCAATGCTTTTAGAGGCTACAAAGACGGTTCCGGTACTCCATCATTAGAATATCCGGCTGGATCTGGGATTGAACATTTGTTTGAAGGCGGTATATGGATAGGGGGAACGTCTAATGGCGTGATTCGTGTGAGTACCTCAGCCTACGATTCCCCGCAGGGATATGCGCCAGGCCGCGGTGGTTTCGAATTCAATCCAGTGCCTGGAATGCCGGTGAAAGAAATGAGCAGTCTAAAGACTTCGCCAAAGTTTAATTCCTCTGCGATTTCTCACCAAGATTTCATTGCAAATTTCTCTGATTCCACGTTGTTAGTACCGGGGACATCCATCCCTATCAACAACCACATCAACCCCATGGATATCGTCGCAGAAATGCGCCTTTTGAATTGGAACTACAGCTTTTCAGATTTCATGGCCATGTGCTCGCTGACCATTTACAACAGAGGAGACCAAACCTTTGATGATCTGTATATAGGCTTGTGGAACAACACGGTGGTTAGAAATATCAACATCACTCCCGCTGGAGCTGGCGGCGCCACCTTCTATACACAAGGCGGTAATGGATTTGTAGACAGTCTAAATCTAGCTTATTGTTACGATGCTACCGGTGATGAAGGATTTACGGACAGTTATGTGGGTCAAGTCTTTTTAGGCAGCGAAGACAAACAAGGCTTCCGTCATCCTAGAACCGATTCTAGTTTCAGAGTAAACTACAACGCTTGGGTATTCAACAACAGCGGTCAGAGCACCTTCTTTTTCCCAACTACGGATCAGCAGCGCTATCAAAAAATGACAGACGGCTTTAACCACAATGCTTGCTGGACCAACCCTTCATCCCCCGGGTGCGTAAGTACCTTAGATGTGGATCTTCAAGACGAACTTAATAAGAGCGGGAACCGTTCTGACCTCATTTCAGCGGGTCCATTCAGCACTTTTGCACCGGGAGACACCATCAACATTGCCTTTGCTTTTGTCGTGGCTAAGAAGATGGAAGACGGCAACCCCAATGCGCAAAACAATGCAGTTCAGCGCGGAGGTCTTCTTAGCGCAGCGAATTGGGCGCAAACTACCTACAACGGCGAAGACGGTAATTTTAATGGAATCTTAGATCCGGGAGAGGACAAAGATGGAGATGGAAGAATTACTCGTTTCATACTACCTACCCCGCCATCCATACCTTATTCAAGGGTGGAAGCAGGAGAGAATAGCGCAACTATTTATTGGGCCAATAATAGCGTTACAAGCGTAGACCCTATTTCTAAAAAACAAGATTTTGAAGGCTTCAACGTATACGCTACCTCAACGGGATTTGATGTTTTCGGCACCCCAAATCTCGCTGAAGATTTAAGTTTAGTGGCGTCCTTCGATAGCATTGGAAACGACTACGGCATGAATAATGGCTTCGCTCCGGTAAAGCTCCTAACCCCAAAGGTATTTGAAAACGACACCGTAATTTACGACTACGCTTACACGCTTTCTCCTTTACCGAATGGATGGCAGACAGCCATGGCTGTTACTGCTTTTGATAAGGGCGATCTAAATTCAGGACTTGAAAGTTTAGAAAGTTCAGCACTTGCCAACGTTACGCGCGTATTCCCAGGTAAAGAAGCTGCGGGTGAAGAAGATCGGCCTTATGCTTACCCCAATCCCTATTACCTTAGTGCAGGATGGGAGGGACAGAGTAACTTCCAAGAGGAGAGTCGTAAGATCATTTTTGCCAATCTGCCTGCACATTGTCAAATCACTATTACGACGGCTGCAGGTGACTTGATCGACACCTTCGAGCACACCCCTAACTACAACGGAACTGATATCCGCTGGTTCAGAACCTTTGGATCTGAGAATCCTGATCAAAATACATTTTCAGGCGGAGAACATGCCTGGGATTTATTATCAAAAGAAAGTCAAATCATCGCAAGGGGTACGTACCTCTTACATGTACAAGATTTAGAAACTGGAAAACGAACTACAGAACCCTTTATAATAGTTAAGTAATGAGAAAATATCTACTCACCCTTTTAGTTGCTGCATTCGCTTCAACTGCTTTTGGCCAATCCTACGTTAGTATTAATGCCATCAATACCGTTTCCGCAACTGATCTAGCTGCTTGTAACGATACCTCGGCCTACCTTGGCCAGACCATCATCACACGTGGTGTTGTGGTTACCCCTGGTTGGGCAAGCGAAGTTGCTTCCGGCTCCGTGACCGGTGGTCTTCGTCCGTTCATATTTATTCAAGATACTGCAGTTGGTGGCCAGAGTTCACCGTGGTCAGGAATCGAAGTAATGGGTGTTTACTCTGCGTCTAACGGATCGCTTCAAGTTCCCTCAACGTTCACTCAGGTGCTTCCAGGAGATATCGTTGAGGTCAAAGGTTTGGTCGGTGAATACAACGGTTCAAACCAATTAAGTCTTGTCGATGCCAACAGCTTCAGCATCATATCAACTACCACTGATCCTGTGGTCAGCGACACCATTTCATTAGGCGACCTAAACGACAACCAGCAGGTGAACCAACTCACCACTGGAGAAAAATACGAAGGTTCTTTTGTAACGCTCGAAAACCTTACCGTTACAACGGTCATCCAATTCTCCGGAAACCGCATCAGTTTCAATGTAGCAGACGCCAACGGAAACGTTATCAATGTGAGTGATCGATTCCTCGCTCAGAAGCTTTCTTCTTACAGCACCGTCAATCCAAACTCACCGCAATCGCAAGGTTCTTTTGTACCTCCAGTACCAGGAACATTCTTAAACTCATTAAGTGGTGTCGTACGTCACGATGCAAACGGTTGTACCGGTGATAATGGACGTGGTTATGAAATCAATCCATTTGACAGCACACATTATGACGTAGGTTACGCGCCGCCATACATCGCAAACTTCGAGCGCGATCCATCTGTTCCTACTTCGAACCAAGACGTTGAAATCATTTGTAACATCACAGATTACGACGGTACTGTGGATAGCGTGTGTATCGCATGGACTGCTGATAATGCCGTGAGTATCGCGAACATGCCGAAATATACCTTCCCATTGAGCGCCGGAACAACAGATGAATACGAATATGAAATCCCAGCGCAAATCGACGGGAGTACTGTTCGTTACTACATCTATGCTGCAGACAACGATGGCAACGAAAGCTGGTACCCTACAAAACCGACCACGCAAGCTTCGCCAAATATTGAATTCTACACTGTTCGCGATAACGGAATGCTGGTTTACGACATTCAATACACCATGGATCCATTTGGAGACAGTCCATTAGAAACTCAAGAGGTTACTGTAAAAGGTGTGGTCACTGCTTCAACTAAAATTGGCGACCTCGGCTACCTCTATATTCAAGATGAAACCGGTTCTGCATGGAGCGGGATTTGGTGTGTGGGTATAGGATTGAACCAATTCTACCGCAACGAAGAAATTGAAGTGACTGGCGTCGTTGAAGAGTACTACGGGATGACACGCCTCAATGTTACTTCTGCAAACAAAACAGGCAACTTAGGTAACGTAAGCGCCACCGTGCTTGATCCTTCCGATTCTGCATCCTATGCAAACTTCGGCTGGGAGCCGTACGAGAGTATGTTTATCCGCTACGAGCAGCCGAACGGCAAACTGCACATAAGCCAAACGAATTTAGGCTTTGGTGATTTTGCGGTAAGCAGTTCAAATACGGCAGCCGTGAGTCATAGTGCACGTGTTTTAGCAGGACGTCAGAGCACTACCGCTTACAGTTCTCTAGACGTACAATTGGTCACCGATACTTCGTACAGCAGTTTAGACGGTGAAATGAACGTAACACCGATCGTTGTAAGCGATACCATGACTTTTGATGCCATTGAAGGCATCTTGTTCTACGGTTTTAGCAACTACCGACTTTTACCTCGTAATAATAATGACTTCATCGGTGCAAACGTGACCCTTGATAGCATTACGGTGGCTAATTCACCGATCAGCGTTGTAGAATTGGACCAAATGAATGTGGCGTTTTACCCTAACCCTGTCAACAACCAACTGACCGTTAAAGCGCCTATGGACGGGGTATTAGCGATTTACAACAACGCTGGCAAACGTGTATTGGGCGAACGCTTCTCTCAAGAAACCCTGCTAGATGTAAGTGCACTTCCTAATGGCTTGTACCTATTGAGCTTAGAGGGAAATAAGGGCCAATTCTTTACGCGAATTTCTGTACAACACTAATTCATGAAACACCTACTGTACTTCGCTTTAGCGGTGCTCGTCTTTAGTTGCCGCGGGACCAATGATCCCGTGACCAACATGGCGCCAGAAACGCTACTTCAGGTCGATAGTATTGTGCGCACGGGTGACCTGCGCCTAGGAACCAACGTGACCCTTCACTGGTACGGTATGGATCAAGACGGTTTTATCAAAGGGTACCACATTACCGTAGACGAAACCACAAGTTTTACAGAAAATACAGACAGCACATTCAGTTTCAATATTGACGCGGGTCAGGATACCGCTGATATTTTTCTCACTGTTGCTGCCGAAGACAATGAGGGACTTATTGACCCTACGCCTGCCACACTACTTGTGCCTATAAAAAACGCGGCACCCGAGGTCGCTATCGATCCGGACGGCCTTTTGTCGGATAGTGCTTTTATTGTTGCTACCGTGGATTGGCGTGCAAGCGATGCGGATGGTGAAGAAACCATTGAAAGTGTTGAATTCAAATTAAACGCAGGGAATTGGATAGAAATAGGGACCTCTGTTTCTTTATTGTCCTTTGCTACAGATCCACAAGGAAACGTGGCTTACTTCAAAAACGCAGGATTCGTAGATTCGATTCCTGGTGCCAATTTGCAAGGAGAAAACTTCATTTTTCTTCGCGCACGTGACCGTGCCGGTGTGTATTCAGCCGTTGACACGACTTCTGGGTTTTATTGGAAAGCAGCCAACAGTGCTACACTTGTCATTAATGGGCAACCCGAATACATAGGCAGCACGTATAAAGCCTGGATGGATAGTGCTAATCTGGTGTACGACTACCTTCAAATGGATGCGGTAAGTGGTGCCGGAATTCCGGCCTATTGGGATCCGACGTTTGAGATCATTATGTCGAGCTATGCTAAAATTGCGCTTTTCACAGATGCGACAGTATTCCCTACTAAATCTGGTGACGACTACCTCCTGAACATCCTTGCCTTAAGCACACAAAAGTTTCTACAACAAGGCGGAAAGTTGTTTACTGCTTCCCAATTTTCATCAAATATGGCAGGCGGTGCCTTTTTAGACATCTTTCCTGTTGAAAGTTTAGTTTTCAGCAGTGGTCAAGCTCGATTAACCAATGACAGTACATTGGCCCCTCTTCAACCTGGCTTTCCGTCGCTTCAACCTCAGAATATTGTACTTGGGATCACGCCTATTGTACCCTCTGCAGATGCCACAGCGCTTTACAACGGACAGATCACAAAAATAGCAGGATGGAGCGGCTCGACTACTATGGGGGCAACTCGGACACAAAACGGCAGTATAAATCAAGTTTTTGTCGCTTTGCCTTTGCATGTATTTAATAGGCCAACGAACCACGGAGGCATACTCCTAGACCATGTATTTAATGCGGTATTCTAAAGTCATTCTATCCCTAGCCTTGGTCATGTGCCAATTCCTAGGAGTTGCGCAAGAAAAAGGCATCTTACGTGGGCGAGCCCTCGAGAAAGGCACCAAAGAGCCGTTGCCTAATGCTGCCGTAACTATTGTAGGTACTTTTTATCAGACACTCACGGATTTTGATGGGAATTTTGAAATCAAGGACATCAAACCGGGCACCTACAGCGTCAAATTTCAGTTCATAGGCTACCAGCCTATTCTTTTCAACGACATTAGAATCACCAGCAAAAAGCCTGTGAATTTGACGGCAGAATTGCAGGAACAAAGTGAGATGCTCAATGCGGTAACGGTGGTCGGACGCAAGAACCAAGTTGATCTTGAAAAGGCGTCTTCTGCGATTACTCTTACCGGCAATGAAATCGGAAAACTGGTTGCGAAAGGCGTTGAGGATGTGCTCGCCCAACAAGCCGGAGTGCAGCGCACTACTGATGGACTACAAATCCGTGGCGCACGCGTGTACGAAACGGAATACCTCATCGATGGAATTTCAGCACAAGATCCACTGGCTGGAACTGGTGGTGGTGTTAGTGTAAGTTCTTCTTCAGTAGGCTCCCTTAATTTAATGACCGGAGGAGCAAGTGCAGAATACGGCGGAGGCTCTGCCGGGATTATTAATACGCGCATCAAAGAAGGCGGTGAAAAATTCAGTTGGGGTTTAAATTATCAAACGGACCAAATCGTAGATGCTACCTCTTTCAATACCGATGAATTGGAGGTCACCCTGAGCACACCCGTACCTTTCACAAAGAAAAAACTTCGCCTATTTACCACGGCGCGCGGTCAATGGACGGATCATTATTTTGGGTCCACTGCCACCCAATTAAAATCGAGTTTATTCCCGGATCAACCAGAGTTTTGGGCACCGCGTCAAAGTAATGATTATACCCACACCGTGAAGCTGAGTTATGCGGACAAAACCGTTGGAAAGTTTACGTTAACCAACAGCCACAGCCTTAAGGTGAATCAAAATTCTCGAACGCTTCAAATCGTTGGATTCGATGCCCTACTCACACCCGGATTTCAATACGATAGAAGCAACAACCTAGACAACGCCACGACTTATACCCACCACAGTAACCTTACCGTGCTCGGCTGGAATAAACGAATCAATGCAAAAACAGGCTTAACCATAAGTGCAGGTAGACTCTTCACCAACCTAAGAGCAGATGCTAACGGACGCCCATTCCGCGCTGAAACAGTCGATCAGATTTATGACGAAGCATACATCTTCACCGGTGACCTGACCGTTTTTAACCCTAATGATCCGTATGGGAATTACTATTTAATCCCAGGCAATGGACTTATTAATAATGGCGGCGTCACTCCTATCTGGCACGACCACTACGCTGCGGAAAATACGTTTAAAGGAAAATTGACCTTTCAACCCAATGCCATACACACCATTAGCGGTGGCCTAGAACACGCTTTGACAGAATACCAATGGGTAGATGTCTACCGCCCTTGGGTAGGCGCACCCATCGTTTTGAACGACAGTACCACAACTCCCTCTGTATCTATTGGATCCAGCAACGATATTTGGAAAGTAAGTCCACAGAAAGGTGGGCTCTTCGCTCAAGACCGCATTGAATACAAAGGCGTAAAAGCAACCTTAGGGATGCGTTTCAACTACTGGGCACCAGGTAAATTCGCGGACAACGCGGTGGCCGATTCGACCTCGCCCGTCCTCCCCGCCATTCGAGATGCATACAACCAAAACTCGTTTAATGCCGGCGGATTGAGCTGGAAAGTCCGTCTTCTTCCTCGATTGAATGTGAGCTTTCCCGTCACGGAAAACAATGTACTTTACTTTAACTATGGGCACAGCATGCGTATGCCGCACCCCCGCTTCATGTATGCCGGACTAGACCCGCAGTATCAGGACCGTAGCTTCCTGTCCTCTTTAGGCAACCCAAACCTCAATCCCGAGGTAAACATCTCATACGAAGTGGGATACAAGACGTTAGTTGGGAGCCGGATCGGTTGGACCATCAATGCCTTCAACAACAACCGCTTCGATTACATCGTTTCGCGTCGTGTAATTACGACAGATGCAACCGGTCGTCCGGTCACTAAAACCATGTACATCAACCAAGATTATGCTAAAATAATTGGTGTAGAAACGCAGTTGAATGCACGATTAAACAATTCATTTACGTCCTTCTTTAACGGATCATACCAACAAGCAAGAGGAAAATCAAACAGTGCCCGCGAGAGTGCCTTACAGATTGCACAAACAGGTGAGGTACCGCTGACTCAAGAGCAATTCTTAGCCTGGGATCGACCCTGGAAATTCAATGCCGGGGTCAGCTTCCAAAACGACAGCAGTAAATTCCGTGCTTCACTCAATGCACAATACACGTCCGGTTACAGATATACCCCCCAAATCCTCGAAGGATACAACGACCTGGGTCGTCCGCAATACCGTGTAGATAACGCAAACTATTTGAGAGAACGCGGCGCCTACTGGTTTGGGATTAATGGAAAAGCATCCTACGCTCTAGTGAAATTTGGAACGGGCGGCATTCTATTAAACGTTGAGGTTATGAATATTACCGGACGTAGAAATGCACAATTGGTCAACCCTATTACCGGTCGCGCATACGAATACGGAGACGATGTCCCGTTGACTTGGCGTGATCCTCGCCCAGAATTCAACGGGCCTCAAGAAACCGGAACAGATCCAAGAAACCCGGCACGCTACTCAGCACCGACTCAACTATTAGCTGGAATTCAAATCAAATGGTAAGACGTCAATTTTACATACCGCTGGTCATTGGATTACTATTGAGTTTTGCTTCAAATGCCCAATTATTGCCCTCTTACGGTGAGGAACGTGCAGGACTCAGTGCCTTCACCTTCTTAAAACTTCCTATTGACCCGGCGAGCACAGGCGTCGGAGGTGCAAGTTTAGCGATGACCGAACACAGCTTCGGAGCGCTCATTAATCCTGCACTCATAAGTGGCGGCAACCAACAAGGTGTTTTTTCTGCAAACCGTGCTTTAGGAGGCGGTATCAATCACGATTTTGTTGCGCTGACGAAAGCACGAAAAAACGGTCAGCACATCGCGCTAACCCTCAATAGTCTTAGTACGGGTTCCATCATCGAACGCACCGTTTGGCAACCGGAAGGAACCGGCGCAACGACTTCTGCCACATTGGCTTCTGTAGGATTAGGCATTAGCCAGGCCTTCAGCGAATACTTCCATGCAGGGGTTCAGCTTAAATACGGGCTGGAGCAACTAGGAGTCTACCGTGCACATAACGTTTACCTAGATTTAGGATTCCTATATAAACTGGATATCGCTGACCTCCAGTTCGCAGCTGCACTAACCAACTTCGGACCCAATACACCTATAAGCAATATGCCAATAGGTCAAGAATCTGCGTTGGCGGCTTCACCGCAAATGTTCTCCATGGGCATACAATGGACGGCATGGGAAAATGACGACCACAGCCTTACCCCGAGCTTACAACTGAACCACCCTACGGACAACGCTGAATTCTACGCGGGTGGACTAAAGTACCAATGGCGTTCGCAATTGTGGGGTGCTGTTGGTTACCAAATTGGTAGTCAAAAAGCTTTGCCGTGGATGGGCTTCGGAATGAAAACGGTCCTAAAAGGTTGGCCAGTAGAATGGGGTGTTGGGGCACAGCCTACACCATACAACCAATACCAAGGAACCATAGGAATAAAAATTAAACCACTCACATGGTAAGAATCTTAGGCATACTCTCCGTCCTTTTCATCGGTGTCTTTCTAAGCAGTTGCGACAACTACTTTGGTGAGCGAACTAATCTAGATTTTATTGAAATCCCTACTTACGATGTCAGGGAGATCAGTTACGTCCCCATCGCACCAAACATTCAAGACGCCATTGCACCCGTAGATGTTTATATCGGATATGATGAATTCATTTATGTTGTAGACAGCGCTCAAGACCTCATTCTACGCTACGATATTGCCCTTAATTTACAAGGAAGTATCTATGTTCCTGGCGTTCGAAAGGTAACACAGACCCGAAGCTTTGATCTTCTCGCCATAGGCACCTACGACACGACCATCACTGGGGTTGATTACAGCCTAACTGCGCTTTATGAGATTGAAATGGTCGGTAACGATAATGTCCTATCAATGCAAGGTGCCACGGCAGAAGCCGTTATTGTCCACCCCTTTTATTTTAAGAATAGTTTCTCCTCATCTGATGCCAAGGTGAAGTTTACGGATGTTGCAATCATTGGTTCCAACATTCAACTGGAAAACAACAGCTATTACTTAAGTCGCACGGGTACAAGCAGCAACAATGCAGGATTCGGTCCAGATAACGCGGTGCTTAAATTCACAAAAGACCACCAGTGGATTAGTGCTTTACCTATTACTGCAACAGGCGCTTTGTACAACGACTATTTTAAAAATCCACTTTCACTACAAGGATTTACACAAGCCCCGCAGCTTACTGCGACCAACAGTCCAGACTTTTGGGTACTGAATCAAGATGAGGATCAGGAAATCCAGGTGCAACACATCCAGTTTACTGAAGGGCCGTTTGGGGCGCTTTACCAACCCATCTTTTACAGCACTCTCGATCCGGCATCAAAACGCTATTTACAGACCCCAAAGCGATTTCTCGACCCTGTTGACTTATGTTTAGCAGGCGACGGTTCAAGGTTTTTGTTTGTCGCCGACGCTGGTGTAGACAGTGTGTACCAGTTTACCTCTTCCGGTTTGGAAGGCGTGCCACCACCACCAGCTTCGGCAGCTGAATTTAATGCTCTTGCCTCATTAGGCGGATTTGGAAAGGTCAGTGCCATTGGTTACTACGACAAGATTTTATATGTAGCTGATTCTAAAAATGGTACAGTGCAGAGGTTTAAACTAACTCTTGATTTTGACTAACTATTAGCGTTCAAATAATGCTCAGAATATTCGTATATTTCAATCTTAATTTTACACATCAATAATCATTGAACAAACTATGAAAAAGTATTTATCCATAGTTCTTGTATGCCTTTCCTATTTTGGATTTGCTCAAACAAACTATGTTGTCACTTTTAAAGTGAACGCAGCAAACATCACCGTAGGTTCTAACGGAATTTACTTAGGCGGTGGTGTCATCGGCGCAGCGAACGCCGTCCAGTTAACCGATGCAGATGGAAACGGTGTTTATGAAGGTACTGACACCTTGAGTGGTGCCGGTGGCGGTAATTTCATCTTCCTGAATTCTCCTACTTGGAATGGCGATTGGGGAACAAAAGAAAATCTTGCAGGCTTGGCATGTGCAGATGCTAACAATTATAACGACCGTATACTCCCGAGTTTTACTCAAGATACGACGTTGATGTTCTGCTACGGTACCTGTTCTACAGATACACTCTGCACAACAACGTATACCGCAACCTCATGTGGTGACTTGTTCTTCTCAGAATATGCAGAAGGCTCTTCAAACAATAAATACTTTGAAATTTATAATCCGACCGCTAGTGCGATTTCTTTAAGTGGGTACACCGTTTACTTGAGTGGTAATGGCGGGTCTTACACAAATACGTTCACATCTGGTGCTTCAATTGCATCTGGGGACGTATACATGATTTCAACGAACCAGTTAGATAGTGCAACCCAAACATTAGCAGATACCGCAATGGGCTATCCTTCTGTGGCGCACTTCAACGGTGACGATGCATTAATTCTCGTTAACGGAACAGATACTATTGATGTGATTGGTGTTCCAGGTGTTGATCCAGGTTCGTCTTGGACAGTAGGTACCGGTTCTACTGCTAACCATACGCTGGTTCGCAAGCATGCCGTTTCGGGGGGTTCAACAGACTGGACTACTGGGGTATTAGAATGGGATGTTTACGCTAGCAATACATGGTCCTACGCCGGTGAGCACTCCAGCACATGTATTATAACTCCTGTAGATGTGACTTTCCAAGTAGACATGAATTATGTAACTGCATCGTACACTAACGTTTATGTGAGCGGTACCGTAAATAACTGGAGTGGTAACTCAAACCAATTAACTGATGCCGATGGTGATGGTGTGTATGAAGGTACATTATCCCTCATGCCAGGTTCTTACGAATACAAATTCACGTATGACAACTGGACCGGTCAAGAAACTCTGGATCCTGTAGCCGATGCCACTTGTACTTTGACCACCGGGACGTTTACAAACCGTTACTCTACGATCAGCAATGCAGATACTACGTTACCTGTGGTATGTTGGGAAGAGTGTGCGGCATGTGCAGGACCAACAGACTTCGCCGTAACTTTTATGGTGAATACAGCCAATATCACTGTTGGCACAAATGGTCTCTACCTTGGTGGTGGTGTTATTGGAGGTGCTAATGCCATTCAATTGCTAGATCCTGACGGTGATGGTATTTACGTAGGTACTGATACCTTGAACGGTTCAAATGGAGGGAATTTCATTTTCCTCAATAGCCCTGCGAATGCTTCAGACTGGAACGCGAAAGAAAACCTAGCTGGTTTGTCTTGTGCTGATCCGTCAAACTACAACGATAGAATTCTTCCAACCTTTACTCAGGACACAACGTTGATGTTCTGCTACGGTACCTGTTCTACAGATACGTCGTGTACAGTTACCTCTACGAATCCAGATGTGACCTTCCGTGTGGACATGAGCAATGTTTCTGCGTCATTCACTAATGTTTATGTGAGTGGAACGCTGAACAGCTGGAGCGGTAATGCAAACCAATTGACTGATCCTGATGGTGACGGTGTTTACGAAGCAGATATTAGTCTTGCCGCTGGTAATTATGAATTTAAATTCACCTACGATAACTGGGTTGGTCAAGAGTCGTTAGATGCAACTCTAGATAGCGCATGTACGTTAACCACAGGAGCGTTTACTAACCGTTACATCACCATTGGTGCATCTGATACCACCCTCCCAGTATTCTGTTGGGAAGAGTGTACTTCTTGTGCGACGACGACGACGGGTTGTACCGAATTGTTCTTCAGCGAATACGCAGAAGGCTCTTCTAACAATAAATACATTGAGATCTACAACCCAACGGCAAATGCTGTTTCATTGAGCTCATACACCGTATACCAAAGTGGTAATGGTGGTTCTTACACGAATACGTTCACAACGAATGCTACTATCGCTTCTGGTGGCGTCTACATGATTGCTGCTAACCAAGCGGATGCTTCTATCCTTGCGGTAGCGGATACTGCCATGGCTTATCCGTCCATCGCGCACTTCAACGGTGATGATGCTATGATTCTCGTTAGCGGAACGGATACAGTTGACGTTATTGGGGTTCCAGGAGTAGATCCAGGTTCGTCTTGGACAGTAGGTACAGGTTCTACTGCTAACCATACGCTGGTTCGTAAGGCAACTGTAGACATGGGTTCTACGGACTGGACTACAGGTGCAGGAGAATGGGATGTCTACGCCAGCAACACATGGACTTACATGGGAGCGCATACTTCGAACTGTATTTATGTAGCACCAGCACCAACCTTTGATTCAGTGGTTGCAATCAACACTATTACAGGAGTTGATGCAAGCGGTGTCGCAGATTCATTGGGTACAATGAAATGGATTAAGGGTATTGTGACTTCTATTGATTTTGACGGCAACGGCGGCTACAGCTTCTATGTAACTGATGGTACGGACGGAATCAATATTTACAACTTTGCTGATCAAAGTGGTTATACTACTCCAATGATGGGAGACAGTTTATTCTTGCACGGCGAGGTGGACCAATTCAATGGTTTAACTGAACTGTTTGTAGATTCCATCTACCTAGCGAATAGTGGAAATACATTGCCAGCACCAACTGTTGTGACTGCATTGGGTGAATCTACTGAAAGTGAATTGATCCAATTGGTTGGGTTTACCCTTGCAGATGCAACACAGTGGCCAGCCTCTGGATCTGCAAACGTGGACATCACCAACGGTACGGATACTATGACCATGCGTATCGATAGTGATACGGACATTGACGGCTCAACAGCCCCAGTGGGTACATTTGATGTAACGGGTATTGGGTCGCAGTACGATAGCTCTTCACCTTACGATGAAGGCTACCAGATTTTCCCTCGTCAATTGACAGATATCTTCGTTTACCCATTCATCCCGACGTATACAATCGACCAAGTGGACAACACTGATGCCGATGGCGTACCGGATTCATTAAATGTGTACTGTAAGGTAGTAGGTGTAGTTCACGGTGTGGACATGCAAGGTGCTGCCACAGCAGTATCGTTTACTGTACATGATGGAACTGAAGGTCTTGGAACGTATTCTTCAGTAGCTACTGTTGCTTCTTATGTTGTAACAGAAGGAGACGAAGTTCGTATTGTTGGTTCTATTGGTCACTTCAACGGTTTATTACAGATGTATGTTGATAGTATTACCGTTTTAAGTACTGGTAATGCTACTCAAACGCCAACCGTAGTAACGACTTTAGGCGAAAGCACAGAAAGTGAGCTCGTGAAGTTTGAAAACATGACGATGGTGGATCCTACACAATGGGGTTCTGGGTCATCGGGTTACAACATCGATATCACTAACGGTACGGATACTATTGTAATGCGTATTGATTCAGATGTCGACTTATACGGTGCACCTGCTCCAACGGGTATGTTTGATGTTGTAGGTATTGGTGGTCAATATGACTTCAGTGCTCCACACTTCGACGGGTACCAATTGTTGCCGCGTTACCAAGCCGATATCATGACCTCTACAGGTGTTGCTGCTGTGAAATTATCTATTTCAGAAATTATGGCAGGTTCGAATTCTACAGCATACAATGCAGATTGGTTCGAGATTCACAACTATGGTGATTCTGCGGTTGACCTAAACGGTTATTCGTGGGATGATGAAAGTGAGATTGCAGGTACTTCTACCTTCCCTGCAGTAACTGTCCAGCCTGGTGAAGCGATTGTCGTACTTGACGATGTCGCTGCCAATAAAGACGCTTTCTTGGCGGAATGGAAATTATACGCAGGCTCTGTAACTATTGTTGCTAATGATGAATTGACTGGATCTTTCCCAAGCTTGAGTCAAAATGGTGATGCCGTCTTCTTATACGATGCAAATGGTGCAGAGATGGCAAGCGGTGTGTATTCAGCTGCTACAGCTGGTTTCGCTGTTGAGTTCGACACTACAGGTGCCTTCTTAGGTGATGCTGCGGATGGAACAAACGGCGCTTACACTTCCCTTGAAGGTGATGTAGGTTCGCCAGGTAACTTGACACCAAACACAGGTGTTGATGAGGCTTCGGTGATCAGTAACATTTACCCGAACCCGACAACTGGGTCGTTCACTGTGAACCTTGCTAGCGACATTAGCTACGAAGCAACGATCACTAACATGACTGGTGCTGCAGTATTCCACAAAGTGGGTACTGGCTCTGTATTGGAGATTGATTTGGATGCGGCAAGAGGAACCTACGTATTACGCGTACGTACGGCTCAAGGCACCGCAGTACAAATGATCGTGCTACAATAAACACGGTTAACTGATAAAAGAAACCCCCCGCGGCCGATGGCCGCGGGGGGTTTTTATTTGGGATAAGATTCCGCGCGCCTGCGGCGCGCGGAATATGTCATCAGTGTGAGATAATAATCTGCTCGCGAAATTCGCCCGATTGTAAGATGTAAGACCCTGCTGGTATGGATGCCACAGGGATGCGGTTTTCTCCGCTATTTAGCTTGCCTTCCAGTAGGCGCTCGCCAGTTAAACTGGTGATGCTAAACGACGCAGGGGTCGGAGCAGTGATGTTGAGAAAGGTATCGGCTGGAATTGGACCTAATAGAAGATTCAAGTGCTCAGAAGATGTCTCTACAGCCATGAATGGGTTCCAAGCAACGTTCGTTGAATCGCCGTAGATGTAATGAACCAATTCCGGATGGTCTATAAATGGATTGCGATTGCCCTGCATAGTATGAATAACACTATTACGATTCATTTCAAAGCTGTCCACAGGATCCGCCCAGTGCCAATCAATCAAGGTTGAAAGCACAGCATGCGTGGTACCTCCAGAATTTAATGCTTCACGGACGACTAAATCGGGCTCGGTTCCAGCACCTTCATAGCGTAAATCCATGTAAAGTATAATACGTGCAAGATCACCCTTGACCTTATCGCGCGGTTCAAATAGCCCCGCCGAACCATTGATACGGTTTCCGGTAGCAGATCCGTTGTAGTTAACACCCGATCCTGTTGTACCTAAGTCATCGTATTCATGGTTTGAACGAAGTGAATTCAATCCACCGTCGGCTGGCTTGAGGTTGTGAACATCCGTTCCAACACCAACGCTCGTGTTAAATCCACCCAAACTCTGCGGCCAAACGTGTTCGCGGTTCCAACCTTGCCCATTGTTGTATTCTTGTGGACCGTCAACACTCACGCCCGCGTATATCAGACATACGTTCGAGGTATTGGTGGTATCCTTGTCGCTTACCTTTAAAACATCCCACGTATCAGTGCTTGAAGAAGAATAACTTAAGCGGGTATGGACTTTAATGATATCATACAATGCTTCGCGCAGGTCCTCCCCGCTTTCATTATATGCATCTTGATAATACGGCAATGGTTGCGCTTGGAGTGATGCTGCAGCAATGAACAGTACAGTAACAGTTAAGATATTTTTCATGAGAATAAATTAGTCTTCGCAAAGATGCACAAAAACTAATCATTAGGTGGGCCAATGGCAATGCACCCTACCAGCGCTCGAGAGGGAAATTAGGGTCCAATTCTTTCAATTCACGACCCACGCGCGACCAATCCTTTTTGAATGTCGCCAAAACCGCAGCATCTTCGGCCGCATCTTGCACTCGGCCACCACTGTTGAGCTTCATGTACAAAGGCAGCAAAACCCGCTGCACAGCATGTGGAATGAGGGGTTGAAGTTTGAGGCCCAATTGGTGTAAGGCCCCGCTTTTAATTGCCACACTTTCGTTGCGGTGTTCGAAATCGAACCCGTCGTAAAAACTTGGATTCACGCCAACATATTCCGCAATCTCCTTCATCACCGCT
>ENA-OREM01000123-OREM01000123.1-marine-metagenome-genome-assembly--contig:-NODE-123-length-66403-cov-7.904758_pt1 | contig 66403 bp, 49 predicted proteins | sample MGYA00248623_ERZ508561 | MGnify/ENA primary metagenome ERZ508561 (study PRJEB26227, sample SAMN06264494) | marine metagenome | isolation source: Columbia River Estuary | place: USA:Columbia River Estuary...
GCGGGCGTAGCTCAGTTGGTTAGAGCGCTGGATTGTGGCTCCGGAGGCCGTGGGTTCGAACCCCATCGCTCGCCCCACTTAAGTAGGTAAATTAAATGACAAGCAAACTAAAAAAACTTAAAGATTTAGAAAGAAAATTAACTGTTTCTGTTCCTGTCGAAGAATATGATTCAAAATTTAAATCAAAAATTAATAATATTAAAGGGCAAGCAAAGCTAGATGGCTTTAGGAAAGGCAAGGTTCCAAATGATGTTTTAGAACAAAGGTATGGCCCATCAATTCATGCTGATGTTGTAAATGAGTTAATACAAAAATCATATCCAGAAGCACTTAAAGAAAACAATATTAGGCCAGCTTCTGCACCAGAAGTAGCTCTTGAAAGCGAAGATCCAAAAAAGCCTATTTCATACTCAGCAACTTTTGAAATTTTTCCTGAAATATCTCCTAAGCTTAGTAGCTGGACTAAATATGAAAATATATCCATTTCTATTGAAGATGAGGATATTGATTTAGCTATAAAAGATATTGTTAAAAGATATGGGGAGTGGGAAGACGTATCAAGAAAATCTCAAAAAGATGATCAGGTCATCATAGATTTTACTGGAATGATTAATGGAGAGGAGTTTGAAGGAAACTCTTCAGTAGATTTTAAGCTCGTTTTAGGAAGTAATTCTATGATTCCTGGATTCGAAGACTCTATAGTTGGAAAAGAGCCTTCAGAATTTAAAATCACATCAAAGTTCCCTGATGACTATTTTAAGAAAGATCTTGCAGGGGTTGAGGCTGAGTTCAATATTAATTTAAAAACAGTACAAGAATTAAAAGTTGCAAAAGTTGATGAAGAGCTTTTTTCAAAACTCGATATGGAAGTTAAAGATGAGGGTGAGTTTAAAGCAGAAATCTCAAATAGAATGAAGAAAGAAGTTGAGACTCAGGAAAAAGATTTAACCAAAGAGTCTATGTACGAAACCTTACTTAAAACAAATAGCTTTAGCGTTCCAAAAGTAACTGTAAAAGAACAAGCTGATTTAATGCGAAAGGATGCATTAATGAGAATTGGCCACTCCGAGGAAAATGCTGGAGATGACTTATTTCCAGTTGATTCATTTATGGAAAATGCAGAGAAAAGAGTAAAGCTAGATCTATTATTTGCAGAGCTTGTAAATCATTTTGAGCTTACTGTTGATAAAGATAAATTAGATGTCTTTATTGATAAAGAGGCTACTAAATATAAAGATGCAGATCAATTTAAACAATGGATAGCAGGGCAACCTCAGCAATTAGAACAATTTAGAATGATGGCCTTAGAAGAGCAATTAGTTGAAAATTTAGAAAATGCCCTTAAATCTAAAGATAAGGTGATAAGATTCTCAGAACTAGCAAATAAATAATTATGAAAGATATACAGTCAGCATTAGTCCCAATGGTCATCGAGCAAACGCCTCGAGGAGAAAGATCATTTGATATTTACTCAAGACTACTTAAGGAAAGAGTTATATTTCTATCAGGTCCTGTAGAAGATTATATGTCTAATTTAATTGTTGCTCAGCTACTTTTTTTAGAATCAGAAAATCCTGAGAAAGACATATCTATTTATATTAATTCTCCAGGAGGCTCTATTTCAGCCGGCTTAGCTATTTACGATACTATGCAGTTTATATCTCCCTCAATTTCCACTTTATGTATTGGGCAGGCTGCAAGCATGGGAGCGATCCTACTTGCTGGTGGTGAGAAAGGTAAAAGGTTTGCTCTCCCGAATTCCAGAATAATGATTCATCAGCCTCTTGGTGGTTTTCAAGGCCAAGCATCTGACTTTGAGATTCATGCAAAAGAAATACTACATATGAAAAAAGTTGTTAATGAGATTCTTGCAAAACACACAGGGCAAACAATTAAAAAAATTGAAAAAGATACAGATAGAGATAACTTTTTAGATACTACTGCAGCAATAGACTATGGTCTTGTTGATAATGTTTTGGACAAGAGAGAGGCTGTCAATGGCAAGTGAGACGTCTGGTGATAAATTAAATTGTTCATTTTGTGGCAAAGTTCAAGATGAAGTTAAGAAATTAATAGCTGGTCCAAGCGTATACATTTGTAATGAATGTGTTGATTTATGTAATGACATCATCGAAGAAGAGATCAAAAGTGAAGAAGATATCTCGTTAGATGAGCTCCCATCACCTTTAGAAATATTCAATAAGCTTGATGAATACGTAATTGGTCAAGAATCTGCAAAAAAGGTTTTATCAGTTGCTGTATATAACCACTACAAGAGATTAAGAAAAAATAATGCAAAGGATACTGTTGAACTTCAAAAAAGTAATGTTCTTCTTTTGGGCCCAACAGGAAGCGGTAAAACACTTCTCGCACAGACACTGGCAAAAATTTTAAATGTCCCATTTACTATTGCTGATGCAACAACATTAACTGAAGCTGGTTATGTTGGTGAGGATGTTGAAAATATTATACAAAAACTACTTCAAAAATCTGACTATGACCCTGAAAGAGCACAATTAGGAATTGTTTACATAGATGAGATTGATAAGATAGCTAGAAAATCTGACAATCCATCAATTACTAGAGATGTTTCTGGAGAGGGCGTACAACAGGCACTTCTTAAGTTAATTGAAGGTACGGTCGCATCTATTCCTCCTCAAGGAGGTAGAAAACATCCTCAACAAGAGTTTATTCAAATAGACACATCTAACATTTTATTTATATGTGGCGGAGCTTTTTCTGGATTAGATAAAGTTATCGATCAAAGAAATAGCAATATTGGTATTGGCTTTGGTGCAGAGGTAAATAAAAAATCAAATGTACTACCTATCACCAGTAATGTTGATGACTTAGAGCCAGAGGATTTAGTTAAGTATGGATTAATACCAGAATTTGTTGGAAGATTGCCAGTTATATCAAGCCTGCATGAGCTTGACGAGCATGCACTAGTAAGAATTTTGAAAGAGCCTAAAAATGCTTTAGTTAATCAATACAAACATTTATTTGAAATAGATGATGTTGAACTTTCATTTAGAGACGAGGCATTGGTAGAAATAGCTCGCCAGGCCATAAAAAGAAAAACAGGGGCCAGAGGTTTAAGATCGATAATGGAAGACTTATTAATGGAGACTATGTTTGGTTTGCCTAATCCTGATCTAGAAAAAGTAATAATTGACGAGAATACAGTTATATCTAAATCAGAACCTATTAAATTACTTAAAAACTCATCTAAAAAATCATCATCTGCTAATTGATATTTTCATAACAATCCCTATATTGGGTATATGAAAGAAATAAAATCAGATCTCCCTTTAATACCCTTAAGAGACGTTGTAGTCTTTCCTGGTATTGTTACTACATTATTTGTTGGAAGACCCAAATCCATTGAGGCATTAAATATAGCAATGTCTTCCAATAAAAAACTAGTTCTTGTTAGCCAAATTGATCCTGCTCTAGAAAATCCAGAATTTGATGATTTATATAAAAGTGCATCTATTAGCAACCTTCTTCAATTAATTAAACTACCTGATGGAACCATGAAAGTTCTTGTAGAAGGCTATAAGAGGTGCTCAATAAAAAGTATTCATGAAAAAGAAGGCTATGACATTGCAAGAGTCATTACTATAGATGACATTCCTTTAAAAGAAGCAGACTCTTCTAATCTAGTAAGGTTTATTAAAGCTAAATTTGAAGACTACATCGGAATAACAAAAAGAATACCTCCAGAGATTGTATCCACAGTCGACTCACTAGATGATTTATCAAAGTTAATAGATACCATAACCGGCCATCTCCCAATTGAAACATCAAAAAAACAAGAAATACTTGAGATACCTGATTTAAAAGACAGATCAGAAAAGGTTTTAATGTTTATTGAATCCCAGCTCGATGTTATTGATGTAGAGAAAAAAATTAGAGAGCGTGTAAAAAAACAGATGGAAAAATCTCAAAGAGAATACTATCTAAATGAGCAAATTAAGGCTGCACAAAAAGAGCTTGGAGAGATTGGTGAAGAAGGAGATGAACTAGAAGAATTAGAAGAAAAAATTAATAAGGTTGGAATGCCCAAAGATGCTCTTAAAAAAGCAAAAAGTGAACTGGCTAAGTTTAAGCATATGTCTCCATCATCAGCAGAAGCATCTGTTATCAGATCCTATCTTGATTGTTTGGTTGATGTGCCATGGAAAAAGAAATCCAAAGTAAAGACAGACATTCAGGCATCTCTTGATATCTTAGAGCAGGATCATTATGGACTTGAAGAGGTTAAAGAAAGAATTATTGAGTATCTTGCCGTTCAAAAAAGAGTTAAATCTATGAAAGCTCCAGTTTTATGTCTAGTTGGCCCTCCGGGAGTTGGAAAAACTTCACTGGGTGAATCCATAGCAAGGGCTACTAATAGGAAATTTGTAAGAATGTCTCTAGGCGGAGTTAGGGATGAGTCAGAAATTAGAGGACATAGAAGAACTTACATAGGCTCAATGCCAGGAAAAATAATTCAAAAACTTTCAAAAGTTGGTGTAAAAAATCCTCTATTTTTATTAGACGAAATCGATAAAATTGGAATGGACCACAGGGGTGATCCAGCATCTGCATTGTTGGAAGTTTTAGATCCAGAGCAAAATAATACTTTTAGTGATCATTACTTAGAGGTTGACTATGACCTTTCAGAGGTAATGTTTGTTTGTACAGCTAATAGTTTAAATATTCCTACGCCCTTATTAGATAGAATGGAAATTATTAGAATTCCGGGTTACATAGAAGATGAAAAACTCAATATTGCTTCCAAATATTTATTACCTAAGCAAATGGAAAGGAATGGTTTAGCGGACAACGAGATAAAATTACAAAAAGAGGTAATTCTTTCCTTAATTAGATATTACACAAGAGAAGCAGGTGTAAGAGGTCTAGAAAGGCAGATTGCAAAGATTCTAAGAAAGGTGGTCAAGGAAAGACTTCTATCTAAAAAAAGTATCACGAAACCAACATCAATTACTGAGAAAAACCTCGAAACATTTTCTGGGGTTAAGAAGTTTAAATTTGGAATAGCAGAAAAAGATAATGCTGTAGGGCAGGTAACTGGTCTGGCCTGGACCGAAGTAGGTGGCGAGCTGTTAACCATAGAAGCCTCTCATATTGCAGGTAAGGGCAATATTATAAAAACTGGATCCTTGGGTGATGTGATGCAAGAGTCAATTCAGGCGGCTCTTACAGTTGTTAGATCACGAGCAGACTCTCTGGGTATAAAACCAGACTTCTATGAGAAATATGATGTTCATATTCATGTCCCAGAAGGAGCAACACCAAAAGATGGTCCAAGTGCAGGTGGCGGTATGGCAATATCTTTAATCTCAGCATTTACTGGAATTCCAGTAAAGGCAGATACTGCAATGACTGGAGAGATAACCTTGAGAGGCCAGATCTTAAAAATAGGCGGACTAAAAGAAAAATTATTAGCTGCCAAAAGAGGTGGAATTAAAAATGTTATTATTCCTAAAGAAAATGAAGCAGATCTTCAGGAGATTCCTAAGCAGATAACAAGCTCACTAAATATAATTCCAGTTGAGTGGATAGATGAAGTTATTTCTCATGCTCTTTTAAGAGAGCCATCACCAATAAGAAAAAGTAGTACAAGTATAAAAAATAAAGTTACTAAAAAACCAAACACAAAACAGGAAAATAACCAAGCACACTAAAACCCTTTATTTACTTGACTTTTAGCCTCAAAAGGCTTTTCATAGAGGGGTATTTATTAAATAAATTTACATAGAGGAGTATTTAATATGAATAAATCAGACTTAATTGATGCAGTAGCAGGTGATGCTGATATATCTAAAGCTTCAGCAGGCAGAGCTGTTGATGCTGTTTTAGGTGGAATCGGTAATGCTTTAGGTAATGGTGATTCAGTATCACTAGTTGGTTTTGGAACATTTTCAGTAAGGCATAGAGCTGCTAGAGAGGGTAGAAATCCTCAAACTGGCGCATCAATGCATATTGCTGCTTCTAAAGTTCCAGGTTTTAAAGCTGGTAAAGGTCTTAAAGATAAGGTCAAAGCTGGTTAAGTTTTTTTAACTTTAAAAAAGGGTGCTTCCGCACCCTTTTTTTATTTATAATATTATCATTATGCTTGAATCACTCAGAAATTTTTTAACGGGCCCAAGGTTATTTATTGTAATTGCAGCATGCACATTACCCTTTGTTTTCTTAGGTTCAACATCACTACTAAACCAAACTTCAACTTCTTTAGGATCAGTTAACGGAGAAACTGTAACTGAATCAGATTTTCAAGTTGCATCTAATATAACGATACAAAGATTTAAAACATTGTATGGAGAAGATTTTGATTTCTCTATGCTTGACGAAGATATTCAGTTAAGTCAAATTAAGAATGAGTTAATTGTTCAGAAATCTCTATTATCTCAAGCTCGATCACTAGGCTTAATTAATAAGACCACAAGAGAGCTTGCAAAAAAACAGATAATGACCAATCCGGTATTTCAAATAGATGGTGGGTTTAGTGAGAACATCTATGAGGCTCAAGTTAATGCAAGCGGTCATACCAAAGAAAGCTATATCAAGCTAACAACTGATTTGCTTGCAACAGAAATTTTTAGAAAATCTTTAACTTCCGAACCTTTTTCTACTGAAGATGAAGTTATACAAATAGCAAATCTTCTTGAGCAAACGTTAAATATAGATTTCATCAAAATAGATTCTGAATCTTTACAATCTTCTATAGAAAACACAAAGGATGAGCTTGAAGAATTTTATAGTGAAAATGAATTTATGTTTTATTCAGATGAACAAAGAAAGTTTGAATATATCCTGCTAACACCTGAGGACTATAAATCTAAGGTAGTTATACCAGATAATTTTATAAATGATAATTATGAGGATTACTTATCCAAAGCAGGTGAAAGAAATCAAATTCGTATTGCTCACATAATGATAGACAAAGTTAACTATGAGAATGACGGTGATGCATTTAATGCTATACAAGAAATAGAATCGCAGTTGCTAGGTGGGACTGGTTTCAATGAACTAGTATTAGAATATAGTGATGATCCTGTTTCAAAGGAGAATGGGGGTGATCTAGAATTTTTCTTACCTGGTGTTTTTGATGTTAAATTCGATGACGCTATAAAAGACTTAAGATTGAATGATATTAGTAAAATTGTTGAACTAGACACATCATTTCATATCATTAAAGTTACTGAATACGAGGAAGCTGAAGTTTTATCTTTTGAGGATATGAAAGAGAGTATATCTTCCAATCTAGTAAATTCTGAGTCTTTGGCTCTAATGAAGGATGATTATGATATTGCATATGATTTAATCGATAGCAATTCTTCTATAGGCGCCATATCAAATGCCTTGTCTGCAGATATTCTTGAAAGTAACTTTGTTACTGCAAATAATTTTGGTAATGAAAGTTTTGATTCTAGAGTAAGAGATTATATCTTCTCACCAGATACTTTAGAAAACGTACCTTTTGCAATAGACCTAGAGGAAAGCATACTCGTAGTTTCTCTGAAAGAGATAAATGAATCCTCTTTAAAAAGTCTTGAATCAGTATCTCTTGATGCCAATAGAATGCTCTCATCAAAAAAAGGCAAAGAAAAGCAGTTGATGCTAACAACAGAAATTGAACTATCAAAGTCTGATGGAACTCTTGATGATTTCATATCTGCATATCCGTATGTAACCAAAGATAGCTTTATTAATATTAATAGAAATTCGTCATTAATGCCTCAAGAAATCATTTTCCAGGTATTTCAACAATCTCAAGGAGATAGCGTTACTCTATTAGCTAATAATAACGACACTTATATTCTTGACATTATTAATGTAAATGAGCCAACTGAAGAATCTATATCAGAACTTCTTGAAGAATATAATGGATTCTCTAAAGAGCTAATTTCAAATAAAATTTCAGAGGTTGTTAGCAGTGAGGTTTTTGACAGTGCTAACGTTAAATTAAATAATATAATTTTTACAAATGAATAAAATACTACTTTCTTTTCTATCATTAATACTTGTAATTAGTTGCTCAAAAAATATATCACCAGTTGATTCAGGTCTTGAGACACAGACATTCCATTTTGGTAATGGCTCTGAGCCACAAGGAATAGATCCTCATATTGTTACGGGTGTTCCTGAACACCATTTACTGATTGCTCTTTGTGAAGGCCTAACGACTTCAAATCCAAGAGGTGGAGAAAGCCTTGCAGGTGCTGCTGAATCTTGGAATATTAGTGATGATGGAAAAATTTATACCTTTGCTTTACAAAAAAATGGCAAGTGGTCAAATGGAGATCCTGTAACAGCTCAAGACTTTGTTTGGTCATGGAAGAGAGTTCTGACACCATCACTTGGTTCTCAGTATCCCGACATGCTTTATTATGTCCAAGGAGCTCAGGAGTATCATTCACATGATAGTTCGCAAGGGGTTGCTCAGCCATCATTTGATACAGTTGGTGTAAAAGCATTAGATGATTACACGCTTGAAGTCACACTTAATAATCCAACACCTTTTTTCTTAGGCTTGCTCAGTCACTACAGCACTTGGCCAGTTCATAAGGAAACAGTTTTAAAGCATGGCTCAATAGATGACAGGAATGGTCAATGGACTAGACCTGGTAATTTTGTCTGCAATGGTGCATTTCAATTAAAGTCATGGGAACTAAACAGTAGAATTATAGTTGAAAGAAATCCAATGTACTGGGATGCAAACACAGTTGGATTAAATGAAATACATTTCTATCCTGTTCAAAACGTTATGACTGAAGATAGAATGTTTAGAGCAGGGCAGCTTCATGTAACTAGCACATTACCTTCTCAAAAATGTCCTGTCTATATTGAAGAAAAAAATCCTGATCTAAGAATCGACCCATATATGGGTACCTATTTTTATAGATTAAATACTAAACATCCTGTCTTGCAAGATCCTAAAGTTAGAAGAGCATTAGCATTCTCTATTGATAGGAAACAACTTGTTAATAAGGTTACCAAATGCGGTCAAATTCCTGCTTACTCATTTACACCCCCGGGTTCAAATGGGTATGAGCCTGATACATCGATTACCTTTGACCCAGAATACGCAAAATCCTTACTTAAGGAAGCTGGTTATGATGAAGATAATCCATTTCCTGAACTTGAAATACTCTTCAATACAAATGAAGATCACAGAAAGATTGCATTAGCAATTCAGCAAATGTGGCAACAAAATTTAGGTGTTCAAATTAAATTGGTAAATCAAGATTGGAAAGTTTATTTAAACAGAGAGATGATTGGTGACTTTGAAGTTTCTCGAGCTGGTTGGATTGGTGACTATGAGGATCCTAATACTTTTCTTGATACTCTTAGACCTAACAGAGGAAATAATAAGACTGGTTGGGCTAATCCTGAATACGATAGGTTAGTAGAGAAAGCTAACGAAACTCAAGATCAGGCTAAGAGATATGATCTATTAAACAGAGCTGAAAGAATTCTTATTGATGAAATGCCTATTATCCCTCTTTATACCTATGTTCGCTCTTATCAGCTTTCACCTGATGTAAAAGGACATTATCCTAATTATCTAGATCATCACCATCCTAAGTATATTTATTTAGAAAGAGATTAAAAAACTAGATGCTAGCTATTTTTATTAAAAGAGTTTTTATGGCTATCCCAGTCTTGCTGGCTGTAGCTACTATGACATTCTTTTTAATTAAATTAGCACCTGGCGGTCCTTTTGATGCTGAAAAAGCAGTTTCACCTCAAGTGCTTAAAAACCTTAATGCTGTATATAATTTGGATGCATCTGAGTGGGAGCAATATACAGATTATATGACTGGAGTTATTCAGGGTGATTTTGGGCCTTCTTTTAAATACCCAGGAAGATCTGTAACTGAGATGATTGCAAGTGGCTTACCTATAACTTTTGAATTAGCCATGTATGCAATACTTATTGCGCTTGTAATAGGTGTTTTGTCAGGAGTTCTCGCTGCATTAAAAAGAAATACAATGCTAGATTTTATACCTATGGCAATTGCAATGATTGGAATATGCGTGCCAACTTTTTTAATGGGCCCATTATTAGTTTTAATTTTTGGAATTCAGTTAGAGCTTCTTCCTGTTGCAGGTTGGGGTCAGCTGTCTGGAGATAAGATACTTCCATCCATAACGCTTGGCTTTGCTTATGCAGCTTATATTGCAAGATTGAGTAGAGGGGGAATGTTAGAAGTTCTGAATCAAGATTTTATAAGAACTGCTAGAGCCAAGGGTTTGACTGAAAGAATGGTAGTTATAAAACATGCAATGCAAGGTGGATTAATACCTGTTGTTTCATTTTTAGGCCCAGCAATTGCAGGCTTATTAGCAGGCTCATTTGTTGTTGAAACAATATTTCAAATTCCAGGACTTGGGAGATTCTATGTTGAAGCAGCTCTAAATAGAGACTACACAATGATCTTGGGTACAACGATTTTCTTTTCAGCAATGATTGTCTTTTTTAACCTTATTTCTGATTTAGCTTCTTTGTGGTTAAATCCAAGATCAAGAGATGTCTGATGAGTAAAAATTCTTCATTATGGTCGGATGCTATATACAGGCTGACACGAAACAAAGCTGCAATGATTGGTGGAGGAATACTAATAGGATTGATATCTTGCGCTCTCTTAGCTCCATGGATTGCTCCTTATTCTTATTCATATCAAGACCTTGATTTAGGAGCATCACCTCCTTCAAGCGAACATCTGCTTGGAACAGACATACTCGGAAGAGATTTATTAAGTAGAATTTTATACGGTGCTAGGGTTTCGCTTTTAGTTGGTTTTGTAGCAACAGGAGTTGCCTTGGTTATTGGTGTGTCTTGGGGAATTATCGCAGGATTTTTTGGTGGAAGAGTAGATTCAATTATGATGCGAATTGTTGATATTTTATACGGCCTTCCTTTTATTATTTTTGTAATACTTCTAATGGTTATATTTGGAAGTAATCTTTGGTTATTATTTGGTGCAATCGGAGCCGTAGAGTGGCTAACTATGTCTAGGATAGTCCGTGGTCAGGTTATAGGGTTAAAAAATCAAGAGTTCGTTCTTGCTGCTAAAGCAATGGGCGTTAGTAATTTTTCAATGTTTAAAAGACATCTTTTACCAAATATTTTGGGTCCTATAGCTGTTTATGCAACTTTAACAATTCCACAAGTAATGCTGCTTGAAAGCTTCCTAAGTTTCCTTGGATTGGGTATTCAACCCCCAATGAGTAGTTGGGGAACTTTAATCAAGGATGGAGTTGAATCAATGGAGGAGTATGGCTGGCTTTTAATTTATCCAGGATTAACTTTCACTATTACTTTATTTGCACTTAATTTCTTTGGTGATGGCCTTAGAGACGCTCTAGACCCTAAGACTACTGATAATTAAAAAGCTCTAATAGCAACTTTAATAATTTGTCCTGGCATAAGCTGAGAATTTTTAAATTCATTTATATCTTTGATACTTTGAATACTGACATCAAAAAGTTCAGATATTTTATATAAATTATCTCCCTGTTTAACTGAGTAAAGAATCGTTCTTTTTTTAGATTCTATATTTCTATGAATATTTTTATTGCCAATCGTTAACTGCTGTCCAAGTTGAAGATAAGATGATTCTGTTAAGGAATTTATTCTTAATAGATCTTTAATAGGAATACCATATTTTTTTGAAATATCCCATAAAGTATCTCCCTCTGAAACTATATGCATTTCATATGGAATAAAATTATTAGTTTTCATTTTACTCAATGGAATTAATAAGGTGTCATTTACAGACAGTAAATCACTCTCTATATAATTAATCTCTTTAATAATTCTTACCTCTGTATCATATTTAGTAGCTAAGCTCCAAAGATTGTCACCAGAAGATACCACATGTGATATCCAATTAATTTGATTAACATTTTCAAATGGGCTATCTGGGTCATCAAGAAGAAAAGCTTTATCAATAGGAATATAAAAAATACTTTTATCTTTTGGTGCAGACGCCCATTTCGTATACCCAGCATTTAATTTATAAAGAAGTTCAGGTTTAATATCTAAGTACTCACTTAGAGTCATAATTTCAACCTGACCAGGTATTTCAACTTTTTGTACAACTGAATCAGTTGGAATATCTGGGAGATCAACCCCATATTTTTCTGCATTAAATACTAATTCTCTAATAGCTATATATTTTGGAATATATTCTGTAACCTGCTTTGAAAGATTCAAGGAGAAAAAATCAGTATTCAGTCCTAGTCGTTTATTCTTCCTTATTTGCCTATCAAGATATGTAGGACCAGCATTATATGCAGCTAAAGCTAAGTAGATATCATTATCAAATCTTTCAAATAAGTATTTAAAATATCCAATAGCTGCATGTGTGGACCTATAAGGATCATGCCTGTCTTCAGACCACCAAGTTTTTTCTAAATTAAAGAGTCTTCCAGTTTTTGGCATAAATTGCCAAAGGCCAACTGCACCAGATGGAGAAATGGAGAAGGGGTCATAGTTACTTTCTATAAATGGAATAAATGCTAGCTCTACAGGCAAATCTGCTGCCTCTAGTTCTTGAACTACATAATAAATAAAATAATATGATTTGTTTAGGTAGTCATTAAACTTATCAATATCTTTTATATGATTATTCATAAACAGCAAAGCTTGATCGTTAATAACTATTTCTGAATCTTGTAATGACTTATTTACAATATATTCCCAGATATTTTTAGAAGGCTCTTCTTGAAATGGCTGCTTTATTTCATCAACTGCAAGCGTTGGAGTTAATTCATCATTAATTTCAACAGGGGTGCTTAAACTTGTAATTTGACAGCCTGCAAGTAAACACAATGATAATATAACTAGAAATTGTCTTTCCATTGTCTTAACGCCTTAAATATTTCATCTTCATGATTTGATGTATTAAATTGCTTAACTACACTATTTTGAACTTCCCTAGCCTGGCACCTCAAAAAAGGGTTTACCTCTAGTTCTAATTCAAGTGTTGTGGGTAATGTTGGAATTCCTTTATTTAATAGATCTTGTACATCATTATATCTTGAAATTAGCTTTTGATTAAGAGGCTCAACCTCCATAGCAAATTTAAGATTTGATTGTGTGTACTCATGTCCTGAATATATTTTTGTATTTGCAGGAAGGGATTTCAATTTTAAAATAGATTTATGCATCTGTTCAAATGTTCCCTCAAAGACTCTTCCGCATCCAGATGAAAATAGAGTATCGCCACAAAATAGAACTGGGTTTCCATTGTTTTCACTAAAAAAAGCAATATGGTCAAGTGTATGTCCCGGGATCTCAATGATCTTAAAATCTATCCCAATTACACTAAACAAATCCCCATCCCTTAATTGCTTATTAATACTAGGGATATTATTTACCGGACCATAGACATCTACACTCTTAAATTTAAGCATATCCTCTATGCCGCCTGTATGATCAAAGTGGTGGTGCGTAATCAATATAGCGTCTAAGTTGAGGTCATTCTCCTTCAAATATTTAATGGTTTTATGTGCTTCTCCAGGATCAATAACAATTGACCCTTCATTAGTTGTGGCTAACCAAATATAATTATCGTTAAATGCCTTAATTGGTTCAATATTAATCATATGTGAATTCTAAATTAATTTTATGAAAACAGTAAATATTTATACAGATGGAGCTTGCAGAGGAAATCCTGGTCCAGGAGGTTGGGGTGTATTAATAGAGTTTGGAGATGTTGCTAAGGAGTACTTCGGCGGAAGCAAAGAAACTACTAATAATCAAATGGAGCTCAGGGCTGCAATAGAAGGTTTAAATGCATTAAAAGAATCATGCGATGTTAATTTAACTACGGATTCTAAATACGTTATGCAGGGTATCACTTCATGGATATCGAATTGGAAAAAAAATAATTGGAAAAATTCAGCTAAAAAAGATGTAAAAAATAAAGATTTATGGATTGAGTTAGATCAAGCTGTATCCAAACATAATGTAAAATGGAATTGGGTTAAAGGCCATTCAGGCCATAGAGAAAATGAAATAGCTGATCAACTAGCAAACAAGGGGATAGATAACCTTTAAAAATTATGGCAAAAAAATATATTATTCTTGACACAGAAACCACTGGTCTTCATGTAAAAGAAGGGCATAGAGTTATAGAGATTGGTGCAGTTCTGCTCAATGATAGACAAAAATCAGAGGATCACTTTCATACCTACTTAAACCCAATGAGGTTAATTGATGATGAGGCAACTCAGGTTCATGGAATAACTAACGAGGATCTAAATGATAAGCCTTTATTTGAAGATATTGCCGAGGAATTTTTAGAATTTGTAGATGGCTCGACATTAGTTATACATAACGCACAGTTCGATGTTGGTTTTTTAGATAATGAACTAAAGCTTGCATCATCAACATTTCCAAAGCTTGAAGACATTTGCACTATTGAAGATTCGTTACAAATGGCTAGAGATATGTTTCCTGGGCAAAGAAATACGCTTGATGCACTTGTTACAAGATTTGATATTAAGGGTTATGACAGAGAGCTGCATGGCGGCTTAAAGGATGCAAATATTCTTGCTGATGTTTATCTTCATTTAACTGGTGGACAAAAAAAGTTTGAATTTATTTCATCCAACGATATGAAATCCATTAACAATGAATCCAAAGATCATGATTTCTTAGTTAAAGATTTCAATTTAAAAAAAATAATTACAAGTGATAATGAAATAAATGAACATGAAAACATGCTATCTGATATGCATGAAAGAACGTCAGTTGAACCTCTATGGAGAAAAAATCAATGAAAAAAGTAGTTACAAGATTTGCGCCAAGTCCGACAGGGACGCTTCATATAGGAGGCGTTAGAACTGCATTATTTAATTATGTTTATGCCAAGCAAAACGAGGGGTTATTTTTAATTCGAATCGAAGACACTGATAAGGAGAGATCTACTAAAGAATTTGAGCAAAATATTTTAGACAGCCTCAATTCAATTGGTTTATGTCCTGATTTAGATCCAATAAATCAATCTCAAAGAAATGATATTTATAAAGCTGCTGCTCAAAAATTAATTGACTCAAATCAAGCCTATTATTGTGACTGTTCTGTTGAAGAGCTTGATCAGATGAGAGCAGAACAACAATCAAAAGGATTAAAGCCTCAGTATGATGGTCGATCAAGAGACAAAAATTTACCAAAGTCTGAAAAAACTGTTTTAAGGCTAAAAACCCCTTTAGATGGAGAGGTTGTTGTTAAAGACCATGTTAGGGGTGATATTGTCTTTAATAATTCTGAATTAGATGACCTTATAATTCTTAGAAGTGATGGAAATCCAACTTATCACCTATGTAATGTTGTTGATGACTATGAACAGGGCGTCACTACAGTTATAAGAGGAGAGGACCATATAAGCAATACTCCAAGACAGATTCATATCCAAAATGCATTGGGGTATCCAGAGTTAGAGTATGCTCACTTACCGCTAGTACTTGGAAGTGATAAAAAGAGGCTTTCTAAAAGACATGCAGCAACAAGCCTTAAAGAATATAAAGAATTGGGGTATTTGGATTCTGCTATTTTAAATACCTTAGCAAGATTAGGATGGTCTAGAGGTGAGAAAGAAGTATTTTATTTAGAAGATTTAATTAAAGAATTTAATATTAAAGAAGTTCAAAAAGCTGGAGCCATCTTTGATATCACAAAACTAGATTTTTTAAACTCTCAACATATGGCTAATTTAGGTTTAGAAGAATTTATTGATCATCTTAAGCCTTTTCTTGAATCCAGAGATATAGATGTTAACTCTCATCCCAAAAAAGAAATACTAATAGATGCAATGAGATCATCTGCGCATAATCTTGAAGGAATTGCTTTAAATCTAGTGTGTTATTTTCATGATATTAATGAATATAATCAAAAGGCAGTAGACAAATTTATAGGGTCCTCTAATGAGACTTTGGTTGACTTAAAAGAAAGACTTATAAATCTAGATGATTGGAATGAAGATAGTATAGATAAATTGTTAGTTACTTACAGAGAGGAAAAACAGCTTCCTGTTCCAAAGGTAAACCAACCTTTAAGAATTGCGCTCACAGGCTCTACTAATTCACCTTCATTAGGAATGACATTAGCTCTATTTGAAAAAGAAGAGGCAATTTCAAGAATTGAAAAACTTATTAATGTTATTTAGATAGGTACTCATAGAAATTTATTAGATCTTTTTTTACAACATCTTTTTTTATAAGAGCATTTATAGAGTATTCAAATTTAACATCTTTTATTTCTGATATTTTTACTTTTTTAAGGTTTGCTTTTGTCAGAGTGTTGTCATCAAGAAATGAAATACCCATTCCCATTTCTATCATAGCTAAAGCAGCAGAATAGGAATCTGATTTAGATACAAAATTCATTTCTATATTATTTTTTATAAAATAATTCATAACACTTTCATCAGAGTAAAGAGACAGCAGGTTAGTAATTGCTATAAGGGGATATTCACTGAGATCATTAATATTTACTAAAGATGGAAGGTTAAAAGATACAGGTGAGGCTACTTTGTGCACACCTTTTTTTAAAACTACGGAATCAATATTATTTTGCTCTTTAGCATTAAAACAAATCGTTATGTCAATATCAGGCTTATATCTATCCTCAACAAGATCAATGCTATTGAGATTAATTAAATTAAAACGCGTAGATTGATTTTCTTTTAAATAATTATTAATAATCTTAGGGACTATGGTTTCTGCTAACGATGGGGTTGTGCCGATATTGATATAGTCAAAAGATCTCGATTTATATGTATTAGCAATGTAATTAAAATTTTTAAGCTGATTAGTCACCAATGATGCATATTCAAACAATTCATTTGCCTCCACAGTAGGGTGTAGTTTTTTACCTTTTCTTAAGAAAAGCTTGAATCCAAGATTTCTTTCAATCCCTGCCAGAGTTTTACTTACAGACGGTTGAGAGATTTGAAGTTTTTCTGCAGCGCCTGACATGGAGTTATTTTTATAAACTTGATAAAAAATTTCTATTTGTTTTGAACTTAACATATATAACCTAGAGTTATATGTATATTAAAATAAAAATGCATTATTTGCTAGACATAAAAATAAGTTAAGTACTATACTTTGTGGAGTTAACAATTAAATTTAGGGGATAATTTCATGTTAAAAAAATTACTATTTATATTTCCATTAGTTATATCAACTAATGTTTTTTCACAAGAAACGGCTGAGGCTTCCGATGTAGAAGAGGTTGTAGTTACTGGGTCGCAGATCAGGGGTGCAAAAATAACTGGAGCCCTTCCTGTAACAGTTATAACTTCCGATGATATTGAAGGTATCGGAGTAGAGTCTGGTGACGAGTTATTTGCTGAATTGGCTGAGATGGGAAGTAATAGCTTCAATCAGACAGATTTCAGTGGTGGATATAATGCATCAAGAGGTGACGTAGGCTCATTAGATTTAAGAAATATTGGTACAGGTAATACCCTCACCTTATTAAATGGAAGAAGATTAGTTCAATCTCCTGGGTATGCGACAGAGTTTATAGGTGGAAGTTATATCCCTGTATCCAGTGTAAACTCGAATTTAATTCCAGTATACGGATCAGAAAGAATAGAAATACTTCGCGATGGTGCTGCATCTATTTATGGTGCTGATGCTGTTGCTGGAGTTATTAATACAGTTCTAAAAGATGATTTTGAAGGTTTCACATTAAGAGTTAGAACAAGTTGGTATGACAGCTTTGCTGCAAATGACAACAAAGCAAGTATTCAGTGGGGAAAAAACTTTGATGATGGAACTAATATTTCTATCTATTACGATGCTTATGTTAGAGAAAAAATTAGAGGTGCTGAAGATCCTAAATGGGTTAATGGTGATTTAAGAAGATATTTGCCTGATCCAGCTGGTACAGATCCTGATGGCCAATTTAACGACACTACATGGAGAAACCAAAGTGCTAGTTCAGTTTGGGGTCAGTTTTATACTGGTTCTGGTTCAAATGTTCATTCAATGTACAGACCAGATGACAGCAATTGTCAAAGTACTTCAACAACAAATTTATATTCAATTCCTGGCCTAACTAACATGTGTATTTATGATGCATCTACTATTAGAGCAGAAAATAGAACAAATTATGGTGAAACTTATGACAAGAGAGGGCCTTTAGACAGACATAATTTTGTCATGTTTATAAATAGAGACCTTGAGAATGGGGTTGAGGCATATTCTGAAATAAGTTTTTATCAATCCAAATCTGAAAAACAATTATATGCAGGAACCAATCTAGGAATAGGTTCTTCTTCAAGAGCTGGTGCTAATACTCAGCCATTATTAATACCATCAACCAACTATTGGTTAAATCTGCTTCAAAGAGGGCCGATAGGTTCAACTGGCGGAGACTTATTTGTAGATGAAGAGGCTGATCACTTATGGGCAAGATATTTTAGATTTTCAACACCAAGGTCATGGGATTCAACTCGTCAGACTTGGAGACTTGTTCAAGGTTTTAAAGGCACTTATGGGAATTGGGATTGGGATGGAGCAATAGTTGCTTCAAAAGCTACTTCTAAAATGAATAATCATGGCAGAGCAAATTTAACGTTATTGGATGCAGCTTTAGCTAAATCCACACCTGATGCTTATAATCCTTTTTGTGCTGGTTTAAATTGTGGCGAAGAGGCGTTCATGACAACAATTTTTAGAAATAATACTACTGAGTTGTACATGGTTGATTTTAAAATGAGCAACCCATCTGTATATCAACTTCCTGCAGGAGATGTTGGCATGTTGGTTGGTGCTGAATTTAGAAGTGAAACAATGGATGATGCAAGAGACCCAAACATAAATGGAACTATTACTTATTCAACAGTTCCAGAAGCTGCAAATCAGTCGACCTTCCCTTATATTTCTAATATTAGTAATAGTAGTCCTTCTCCAGATACTTATGGAGAAAGAAGTGTAGCTTCAGTATTTGCTGAGATGATGATACCTCTTGCAGATAATTTAGACTCACAGTTAGCGATTAGGGCTGAAAATGCTGATGACTATGGCAGCAATGTTGTAGGTAAGTTAGCACTTGGTTATACACCAAACTCTTGGCTAAAAGTAAGAGGCTCAAAATCTACATCTCATAGAGCACCAAATTTAATTACTGTTAATGAGGGATTGGTTGTTAGAAATAATTCACTTCAGGACTATCTATACACAGCTGCTAATGGTGAGATTGGGGATAGTTATTCTATTCAAAGGGTAGCAAAAGGTAATGATGATTTAGAAGCAGAAGAATCTACTAATACAAATATTGGAATAGTGTTAACACCAACAGATAATTTAGTTTTGACTGTTGATAAATGGGAAATTGCTACAGAAAATACTGTGGGATTATTTGGTGAAAGAAACCATATTTTATTAGATACATTAATTAGACAACAAGGCGGAGCTTCTGAATGTACCGGTAATCCTCGTGTTATCAGAGGGGCTTATCAAGAAGATAATGATCCAGAATCAAATACCTATAATGCAAATTGGGATAGTAATTATTGTAAGTCTGGTATGGTTGAAAGAGTTGAAGATGTTTATGTTAATTTAGATGACAGAACCCTAAGTGGAACCGATTATGCTGTAGAGTATGATCTTGATACTAATATAGGCTCTTTTACAGCTAAGTTTATGAGAGTTCAATTTGATGAATTTTTACAAGAAGCATCAGGTGATAGTGTTAGGTTAATTGAAGCATCACAACCTGGAGGAGCTCTTGCAGGTCTTCCTGCTCCTGCTGGGTATGGTGATCTTTTAAATACTTTTGCTAACAGAGCTTATCCAGCAGTAAAAAATACAATGCGCCTTTCTTGGAGAAATGGTCCATGGGATGCTTATTTATCTTCTACAAGAATAGGTGCCTTCCAAGAACTAGGTGTTACTGATAATGCAAAATCTGTTGATGTGTCAGGTAGCTCTAATGATATATATGCGTGTTCTGGAACTAGCAGTTATACACCTGGATCCGCAAATTGTGGAGATACATGGAAAGTTGATGCTATGAGAACGGTAACTCTAACCGTTGGATATAAGTTTGATGGTGGTTTAAGAATTCGAGGAACCATTAGAAATCTTGAAGACGAAAGAGCTCCATTAGCTGATGAATACACCTGGGGTTTTGTAGGAGATCAACATAGCGATTACGGTAAGAGTTATTCATTGGAGCTATATAAAAAGTTCTAATTACTTTTAAAAATATAAAGGGAGCTTTATGGCTCCCTTTTTAATTTGAGGTTAATATATAAACTATGCCTGCATATAAAAATAAAGGATTTTTCATTGGCCTATTTGTATTTGCTCTAGTAATTTTTTCTGGTGTTAATGGTTTTATTCCTTTAAGTCTGGCAGAGTTAGATGGGAATTCATTTGAGACTACCAAGGATGTAATTGTAGTAAATAGCATCTCTGCATGGTTTGTATTTGGTGTTCTTTTATTAATGGCAATATGGTGGGCAACAGAAGCTCTTCCAGTTGCAGTAACTGCGCTTCTTCCTCTTGCATTATTCCCTCTTCTCGATGTTGTAGATTTTCAATCAGCAGCCGATCCATATGCTAATAAAAATATTTATCTTTTTTTAGGTGGTTTTATATTAGCCTTAGGTATTGAAAGCTCAGGTCTTCATAAAAGAATGGCATTGAGAATGATAATATCTGTAGGGTCATCAGGAGCAGCTTTGGTTGGCGGCTTTATGCTTGTTGCAGCGTTACTAAGTATGGTAGTAATGAATACTTCTACAACTCTAATGCTCCTTCCAATAGGGCTTGCAGTTTGTACTGTAGTAGCAACTACAATTCCAAACATATCTTTAGAACAACAAAAATATTTTGATACAGCCTTAATGCTGGGTATTGCATATGCGGCAACAATTGGTGGGATGTCTACAATTATTGGCACCGCACCAAATTTAGTATTTGTTGGTTTTATGGAAGAGCAATACGGTGTAGAGATTGATTTCTTCAGTTGGATGAAACTAGGGGTGCCTGTTGCTATGGTGATGCTACTTTCAGCCTGGATAATTCTTACTAAAATTATATTTCCTACAAACTTTGAATCATCCTCTGAGACTAAAGAAAATTTAAATAAGATGCTTGAAGATCTAGGCCCTTTAACTAAGGATGAAATAAAAATTGCAGTTATTTTTGGATTGGCAGTTCTGGCTTGGATTAGTAGCCGTTTAATTAGAGAAACTACAGGAATTGGTATTGAGGATGCTGGTGTAGCTATTATCGTATCAATATTATTATTTATGGTTCCATCCTCCAATATGAAAAATGACCTAATGCAATGGGATAAGACCTCTAAACTTCCTTGGGGATTACTAATATTATTTGGTGGTGGCTTGTCATTAGCTGCTCAAGTTTCAGGAACAGGTCTTGGGATCTGGATTGGTCAGGGATTAACAGTCTTAAAAAACGTACATCCTTTGGTTTTAATTTTTGCAGTCGCAACACTAATAATTTTTTTAACTGAAATGACTAGCAATGTCGCAACTACAAGTACTTTTCTTCCAGTCATAGGAGCTTTAGCAATAGCTATTGGTGCTATACCAGTCTCATTAACAATACCTGTGTGCTTAGCAGCAAGTTGTGCATTTATGTTACCAGTTGCCACTCCCCCTAATGCAATTGTTTATGGATCAGGTAAATTTACTATTGCTACTATGATGAAAGCAGGTTTTGTCTTAAATATTATTGGTATATTTGTTGTTAGTTTATTTTCTTATTATTTAGCGCCAATCTTATTTTAATGAAAAATATCTTTTTTCTTTTTACATTGGTTTTATGCTTGGTTGCTAAATCAGCTAGTTATATTGATTATGTTTCTCCTTACCATCCTGTTGTTGGCGATAGCGGTATGGTTGTTTCTCAAAATAAACTTTCATCTGATATAGGCATTGAAATATTAAATAAAGGTGGCAATGCAGTTGATGCAGCTGTTGCTGTTGGTTTTTCTTTAGCTATAACTCTTCCAAGGGCAGGTAATCTTGGTGGCGGTGGGTTTATGCTGGTTTATATAAAAGATATGGACGAAGCATTTTTTATAGACTATCGAAGCCAGTCTCCTTTAAATACAAGCCTAGAAAATATCTTTAAAAAATATGACTTACCTAAAGACTACAAAAAAATTAATTTTAATATCGTAAAAGAAGGCTATAAAGCCTCTGCCTTGCCTGGGACTGTTGCTGGACTTCTCGATGCTCATGAGAATTTTGGAAGTCTTTCTCTTGAAGAAATTTTAGAGCCAGTTATTAGACAAGCCAAAGAGGGAATAATAGTTACTTATGATTTAAACAAAGCTATTGAAAGCACACCACAACTTTTAAAAGACGTAGAATCTAAACGTATTTATCTACCCAATGGAAAACCTATAGAAGTTGGAACTAGAATGTTTAGAAATGATTTAGCTAAGACTTTTGAAATTATTGCTAAAAATGGAAAAGATGGTTTTTACAAAGGGGAGATAAGAGATAAGTTTCTCAAGGCAATGAATGAAAATGATGGTTTTTTTACAGAATCTGATTTTAGAAATTATAAAATTAATAGTGGCGCTCCTCTAATGAGTCCTTATAGAGATAGTTTGGTTATTACTGCAGGCCCTCCTTCTGGCGGTGGTGTTGTTTTGTTAACCTCTTTAAATATTCTCAATAACTTTAATTTTAAAAAGGATGAAAGCAACTCTACATCTACTTATCATTTGTTAGCTGAGGCATTAAGAAGAGGGCATAATAATCGATCACATCATGTTGGTGACCCATCATTTTACAGGGTACCGATTGACCAGTTGCTTTCTAAAAAAAGAACAAAAGAATTTATTAAAGACATAAGCTCAAAAAAAGCTACTCCTAGCTCAAAAGTAAAACCTCTAAGAGTTCTAAATGAAAGCAGAGATACAACTCATTACTCAATAATTGATAAAGACGGTAATGCAGTTTCAAACACCTATACTCTTGGTTATTCATTTGGATCTGGCGTAACCATTCCTGGAACTGGAATACTTATGAATAATCAAATGAATAATTTTGCATACCGTTATGGAGATAGCTCTGTCGACGGTAGAGCTGGAAGTCCAGGGAACCGATATGAGCCTGGCAAAAGGCCAATGAGTACGATGGCGCCCTCGATGGTTTTTAATAAAGAAGGGCAGTTAATACTAATTACCGGATCACCTGGTGGATCTTATATACCAGCGGCAATTTTGAGAGTGATATCAGGAGTAATTGATTTTGATCTTAATATAGGCAGTGCAACCATGTTGCCAAGAATTCATAAAGATTGGCCTTATAAAGGCTTGGACTATGAAACAACCATAAGCGCAGATATCATCTCGAACTTAAACACAATCGGCCATAATCCAGAGCCCAATAAAACAATGGGAAGCACACAAAGTATTCATATAGTAAATGGTGTCAGATATGGTTACGCCGACTTAAGAAGACCTAACGCAGCTGTCTCTGTACAATAATTAATTTTTTCTATAGTCCAGTGGTGGTTTTCTGTCACCAAGTAATGCCTTATATTTAAAGTCTTGGCCGACTCTATTTTCTAGCTCTGATTGAGCTTTTACTATTAATGTTTGATCTTTAAATATATCAATTGCTGTCGAGGCAATAGTTTTAGCAGCAAGTTCAGCTCCTTTTATACCAATTGATGTCCCTCCGGATGCAACTGCCTGCCATGAATGTGATGCTGTTCCGGGTACCCAAGTTGCGGTCCTTACTCCTGCAGTTGGAACAAGCCAACTCACATCACCAACATCAGTTGAACCATAACTATGCGATGTTCTATAAGGCTGAATTGATTCCTGTGAACCAATTTCATTTGATGGCTTAATAAAAGTTTTATAAATAGTTTTAGCATACTCATTTTCTGCTTCTGAATATGAAATTCCACCGTGCATCTCTAGATTTGAGTACATAACCTCCTGAATTGCGTCATTTGGCAATAAAGAATAATTACCATGCATAACTTCATAACTCATTGAAGTTTCTGTTCCCTCAGCTGCTCCTCTTGCAGTCTTTACAACTCTTTCAAATAACTCCTCTACCATTTGCATTTGTGGGTTTCTAACATAGTAATAAACTTCAGCAAGATCTGGTACCACATTTGGAGCAAGACCCCCCTTAGTAATGACGTAATGAATCCTAGACTCTTGGGGTATATGTTCTCTCATCATATTTACCATCATATTCATAGCTTCAACACCATCCAAAGCAGACCTCCCAAGCTCTGGCGCACCAGCTGCATGGGCTGAAATGCCTTTAAAAGTAAATTTAGCTGATTTATTTGAATTTGAAGATTTTGGATTTGCAGAATTTACATCATCTGGATGCCAATGGAGAACCACACCAACATCTTCAAACAATCCTTCTCGCGCCATATAGACTTTACCAGAACCACCTTCTTCTGCTGGTGTTCCATAAAATCTAACCCTACCTTCAATATTATTTTCTTCTAACCACTCCTTTACACTCACTGCAGCCCAAGCAGACGCAGCTCCGAATAAATGATGACCACATGCATGACCAGCCCCAGTCTCATTGTTAATAATTTCTTTAAACGGTGAATTAGTTTGAGCTAATCCAGGCAAAGCATCAAATTCTCCTAAGATTGCTACAACTGGACCCTTGGTCCCATACTCAGCAGTAAATGCCGTAGGGATTCCAGCTACAGATTCTTTAATTGTAAATCCTTCTTTTTTTAATGCATCTGCAAGAAGTTGAGAACTTTTTGTTTCTTGATAACCAAGCTCTGCATTGCTCCATATCTGCATTGCGATATTAGAAAAATGTTTTTTATGTTTTTGAATGCTTTCATCTACTGAAGCAGATATGTTTAGTGTTAGTGAAAATACAACTATGAAACTAAATACTTTCCTTTGAATACTATTTGTTTTCCAACCCATTCTTCCTCTCCCATATTTTTAATAATTTCTTTGTCTCTAGATATTAGTACTTTTCTTTTGTTTTGGGAATCCTCGCCATAAATAACTACTTTCATATCTTTATCTACATCTTTAAAAATTGTATAACCAAGAATGACGGCTTCACCATTGTCTTGTGTTGACATCTCTATTGGGTGCTCAATTAATGCAGCCTGCTTAGTGACATCCTTTGAAGTGAATTGCATTAATGGTTCTTTGGCCCATAAAGCAAATGCTTGTTTTGTCATCATGCCAGAAACACCTGTAACCAAACCAATATTTAAATGATTATTTCTTATTTCTTTTAGCATCTTTACTGTTGAGTGAATCATATAGTTATTAAGAGGACCGCCTGCAAAAGACATTCCGCCTGTAACAGTTTTAATATCATCTGGTTTGAGGTTTAAAGAGTCAGCAAACATTTGAACTGCAATGGGAAAGCAGCTGTATAGTTCATAAATATTTGGTTGTATTCGCTGGTCTTTGCAAATATCTTTAATAAATTTTGCAGCAAGATCCAATCCAGTTGATTGAGTTAATTCTGGTCTTTGGATTGGAGCAATCATGTGATTGGTTTCAGATGAGGCAAGAGGGTAAACTCTTTTATCTTTTGGAATATTAAGTTTATCTGCAAGGTCTTCACTGCATATTATCATTGCTGAGGCCTGATTTACATTCCAGCTCGTGCAATGAAATTTATTATATGGAAGAGCTTGTAAAGGATTCTCTTTACTTACCTGTTTTATATCTTCTGAAGATTTTTTGCTATCAATCCAGCCATCGGAATTATTTGCAGCTATTTCAGAAAATTCAGCGTACATATGACTAATCTTCTCTCTATGTTCTTCTAAAGATAGTCTATTTTTTTTCCTATAAGCAGTTTCTAGAATTGCATAATAGCCAACAGCCATTAATCCAAGTTCATCTTGCTCTTCTTTGGTCTGAAGTTCGTCTGATGCTTTAACATAAAAATCAGGATTGATATTTAGTTCAGTTTCTATAAATTTTTTATTCTCTTTTAAGGCTAAAACTTTCTTATATCTTGCTTCACCTCCTACTATTAAAGATGCTTCAATTTTTCCATGCGCAATATCATCGCATGCAGAATTTATAAGATTTTGTTGAAGAACTCCAATTTTAGTTACGCTTGTTACTGCAGATTGAATACCATTTCTTTCTGCTATCCATTTACCTGGATCCCTATATTTCCAATATCCTTTAGGTACTTGTACCTGATCAATGTAATCAACTATCGAATTATTTGTAGAATCAACTATTGCTGCTTTTGTAGCTTTCTCCATTAAAACCAAAGCTTCATCTAATTCATCAAATGAGCCTTTTTGTTGAATTGATCCAATACCAATTACAACTGGTATTCTCATTTTTTACCAATACCCCAGTAGTTATATCCTGCAAATTTTGGAGTGCTGGGGATATACATCTTATCTAATGACTCAAATGAGAAGCCTGCATCTGTGATAAGTTTTTGGATATCTCTATTAAGATGACATCCTCCTGCTATCTTGCCCCAAACAGGATCTATTCTATTTTGCCACTTTGATATTTTTTTATCCGGAGCTAAGCCATGCTCACAAAATATTAACCTGCCATCATCTTTTAAAACTCTCCACATTTCTTTGTTAGCTATCGCAACATTAGGAATAGTGCACATAGTGTATGTAACTAGAACAGTATCAAAAAAATTATCTGGGTAGGGGATTGATTCAGCACTTCCAATGACAAGCTCAATAGAAGCTTTACTATCATTTGCTAACTCTTTGGCAAGCTCTATAAGCTCATGTGATGGATCGATTCCAATAACTTTATCTATTTTATCTGAGTTGTAAAAGGGTATATTAAGACCAGATCCAATTCCAATATCTAAAACCTTACCTTTTGCTAAAGGAACAACCTTTTGTCTTTGGTAATTTATTGGCTTAGAGCCACATGCGCAGTTTAAAAATTTTGGAAGAATATATTTATCATATAAACCCAAAATTATTCTGCTTCAGGTTCATAAAGAGGCATAGCCGCTGTATTAAAGCCTGCATCTACATAGGTAATTTCTCCAGTTACACCACTTGCATAATCAGAGCACAGAAACGCTGCAACATTTCCAACTTCTTCTGTTGTTACGGTTCTTCCTAGCGGAGCTCTCGCAGAATGCTGGCTTAACATTTTTCTAAAGTTTTTAACGCCTGAGGCAGCTAAAGTTTTAATTGGTCCTGCTGATATAGCATTAACTCTTACACCATCTCTACCCATGGATGCTGCAAGAAATCTTGTATTAGCTTCTAAGCTAGCTTTAGCTAGACCCATAACATTGTAGTTTGGCATTGTTTGCATAGCACCTAAATACGTAAGTGTTAAAAGAGCAGAATTATCATTTAGCATTGGCTTCGCTGCTTTAGCAAGAGCAGTAAAGCTATATGAACTTATATCATGAGCAATCTTAAAGCCTTCTCTGGTTGTAACGTCAACAAAGTTGCCTTCTAGTTGATCTGCTGGAGCAAACCCAATAGAGTGCACAAGTCCATCAAAAGTATCCCAATGCTTTTTAAGTTCTTCAAATGAGTTATTAATTGATTCATCTGATGAAACATCAGATTCAATTAAGATTGAAGACCCATAGGATTCAGCAATTGGTTTTAGGTTCTTTAGCAATCTTTCGTTTTGATATGTAAATGCAAGCTCAGCACCTTCTCTATGCATTGCTGCTGCTATACCTGAAGCAATAGAGTATTTATTAGCCAACCCAGAAATTAGTATTCTTTTATTTTTTAGTAGCATGTTATTTTATTAATATATAAATAGAACATAATTGTAAAAGATAAATCCATAATTACTTAGATTATTTATCCATAAATTCTACTAAATATATTATATTTTTTATTTATATTTATTTATAAGTTATAGTGATGGATGAAAAAAGATACAAATATTAGTAGTAATTTGTTTAATTTGTGTGTCACAATTGTGCAGCTTAGTTATAAGGCCTTATTTATATGGGTTTTATAAACTAATAATTTAATTTTAACTACAGGGGAAATGTATGTTTAATAAAGATAAGTATGTACTAGCTTTTCTATTAAGCTTTGCTTTCATCGTGCCAGCTGTAATAGCTCAAGATGAAGACGATAGTGATGTAGAAGATGTAGTAGTCACGGGTTCTCGTATTGAGAGTTCAGAATTCACAGGCGCACAGCCAGTTGTTGTAATTACTCAAGAGTCAATTGCAAGAACGGGTGACCTAGGGATTGCTGAAGTATTAAGAGATTTACCTATTAATATAGCAGGTTCATTCTACGAACGTTCAGGTTCATCAGCTGGATCACAGGCTCAAGTTAGTCTGAGAGGTCTTGGAGCTGGTAGAACTCTTGTTCTAATCGATGGAAGAAGAATACCTGGATCACCAAAACTAGATGGAGCTTCAGCTAACATAAACATGTTACCTACTGCTGCAGTAGAAAGAGTTGAGATTCTTGCCGATGGAGCATCAGCTGTTTACGGTTCTGACGCTATTGGTGGTGTTGTTAACGTTATCACTAAAAAAGGTTTTGACGGAATGACAATATCAGGATCAATTGGTCAGCCTGATCTACCTGGTGGTGAAGAGGAGAAATTCTCAATCGTTGGTGGTGTTACTGGAGATGATTCTTCAATTACATGGTCATACGAGCATTCACAAAGAGATATTATTTATCTTTCAGATAGAGACTATACAGCTGGAAGAGCCCCTACTGACGATAACTTTAGCTCAGGTTTTAGTTTATCTTCATATGCATGGAACTATATTCTTAACGAAGATGATCCAGCAAACGGTCTTGTAAAAGGTCAATGGTTACCAGCTGCAGAATGTGCTGGTGATTCACGATTTGTTGGCGATGGTAAAACCTATATTTTGGGTGCCTCACCGACTGGTGGTTTAGATAATAACTATCTATGTACATTTGATTACACTCAGATAATGGCTGAAAACGCAGGTAAGAAAAATGATTACTTCACTGTAAATTATGACAAAGAGCTTGGCAACGGAACTAGTGCATATGCACAAGTTGTTGCTTCAAGACAAGAAACATTTGGTAGATACGCTCCACCAGCTGCTTTCATTAACCCTTACCCAGCAGGACTTGCTAATGTAAGAATTCCAGCTCAAGCAGATGGAACTCCTGAAAGAGTTGTTACCATAAACGTTCCAACTCAGTTAAGAAAAAGATTTATTGAAATTGGACCAAGGGCTTCAAAAGATACAGACTGGACAGGTAATGTTGTTGTTGGCTTCACTGGCGAAGTTATGAATGACTATACTTGGGATATTTCAATGCAATGGCACATTGCTGATTATCTAACAAATGACTGTTGTTACCTTCAAAAACCTGAATACACAGAAGCTGCTCAAGCTTTCAAAGACTCAGGAACATTCAGAGGTCAAACTTCATTATTCCATCCTGATGTTGTAGCTTATTACACATCATCACCTTCAGTAACATCACATTCTCAGTTCAGAAGCTTAGAATATACAATCGGTGGTCCATTAAAAATGGTTCCAGATACTGATTTTGTAGCTGGTGTTCAGAGTGCTGAATATAACTATGAAAATATTTATGACAAGCAATCAGAAGTTGGTAACGTTGGTGGTTCATCAGGTAACTCTTCTGCTAACTCAAGAGATTACACAGCTTTATTCTTTGAAAGTAAAACATCTTTATTAGATGGTGCTGGTGAATTATCTGTTGCAGTAAGAAGCGATGACTACAGCGACTTTGGTAAAAATACTTCATGGACTGTAAAAGGTTTATATGATGTTATGGACGGCCTAACACTTAGAGCTTCAGTTGGAACAGGTTTCCGTGCTCCAGGTCTTGGTGATCTAGCTGCTAATACTACATTCAGTGCTGATAGTCATACTGACTATGTTAAATGTGCTGCTCAAGGTATTGCTAGACCAGATTGTCCTAGTGAACAGGTTAATACATACATTTCAGCTAATCCTAATTTAGGACCTGAAGAGTCAGAATCAACTAATATTGGTGCTATCTACACAATGGGTAACCATTCAGTAGCTGTAGACTGGTTCTCAACTGAAATTGACGGAATTATCACTACTATTACAGTTCAGGATATCATTGATGCATCTGTTCTTGGTGCTAGTTATTCTGCACAATTAACATCTCAAGGTGCTTATTGTGAAAGACTTAATGGTCAAGCAGACGCTAACCTACAACAGTGTTTCCGTAACCCAATTAATGGTAACCAAACATCTACTACAGGTATAGACCTTAAATATAATGGTTTATATGAAACTGCAGTTGGTGATTTTGATGTTAACTTTAGTACAGTAATCATGGACGAGTGGGAAACAGAAGCTTTCTTCAATGGTCCAGTTGTTAACTATGTAGGTCTTACTTCAGTACCTGAAATGAGATACTCACTTGATGTTGGACATACTCTAAGAGATATGCCTGAGTTATATCTAAGTATTCAGTATGACTTCATTGATGAGTTAGCTAATAACACTGATGCGAATTACAATCCGGAAGGAACTGTTGATTCATACAGTCAAGTTAACTTAAGAGGTGTTTATACAGTACCTGGTGTTGATGGTCTTGAACTTTCAGTAATGATAAGAAACCTTACTAAAGAAGATCCACCATTAAACACATCGGGTGACTTCAACAGATCGATTCATTCTAATCTAGGAATGCAAACTATCGTTGGGTTTACTTGGGATCTATAAGAACTAATCTTAATTGATTTAAAAGAGGGCTTAGGCCCTCTTTTTTTTTCTTAATTTTTTATCAAATGCTATAATTAACTTATGAGTATATTTATAAAAAAGCTAAGAATTAAGTTTGCTAAAAAGACAATAGCTTTAACTTCAAAAGCGACCGTAAAGGTTATGAATGTATTTATGAAATATAAAGTAAATAAATAACTCAGACCAATCATATAATGAGATAATTCTGCATTTGGGGCTATAGCTCAGCTGGGAGAGCGCTTGCGTGGCACGCAAGAGGTCGGCGGTTCGATCCCGCCTAGCTCCACCATCTTATAATTTTGCAAACTTTGAAAGACCTAGTTTCTTTTCTATATAATCTATAATCAGTGAAGCAACATTAATATTATTTGTATTTTCAATACCTTGAAGTCCAGGAGAGCTATTTACCTCTAATACCTTAGGACCTTCTGAAGATCGGAGTATATCTACTCCAGCAATATTTAGGCCCATAGCCTTAGTAGCTTGTTTAGCAATCTTTCTTTCTTGTTGAGTAATTTTAACTTTAGTAGCTTTTCCTCCAGCATGAAGGTTAGAGCGAAAATCATCATCTAAAGCAGATCTCATCATACTTGCTACAACCTTCCCACCAATTACAAATAGCCTAAGATCAGATCCATTAGCATCTTTAATGAATTCTTGAACAATAAAAGGAGCATTTAGTTTTTGAAAAGCGCTTATAACACTGGATGCTGCTTTTTTTGTTTCTGCTAATACAACACCTTTTCCTTGTGAGCTCTCTAGCAGCTTAACAACTAATGGTGCACCAGTCGTAAGATCAATTATGTTTTCAGTATCGCGAGGGGAATTAGCAAATGCTGTATCAGGCATTGGAATTCTATTAATAGCAAGTGCTTGGTGAGCAGCTAGTTTATCCCTTGAAGTTCCAATTGATGTAGAAGAGTTCAAACAATAAGTACCCATCGCTTCAAATTGCCTAACAACTGCCATTCCATATTTTGTAATAGAAGGCCCAATTCTTGGAATTATCACGTCGTAGTGAGGAAGAACTTTACCATCATAATGAACTTCTGGATTTTCAGATTCTATATTTAAGTAGCATCTTTTTGTGTTTAAAATTTCGCAATAATGACCATTATTTTCTGCAGCTTTAATTATTTTTTTATTTGAGTAATTATTTGGTTCAAGGCTAAGTATCCCAATTCTAAGAGATCTTCTGTATCCATTTTTTTTTGCTTTTTTATATAGATCATAATTGAGGGTATTCTGTAAAAAACTTTTTTCAGCTGAAATTTGAAAACCCTCTAAGGCGCTTCTACCAATAATCATTTTATATTTCATATTCTCTCTATTAGTTAATGTGATGGGAATTTTTTTCCTGACATTACCTATTGTCATTTCAGTTTCAATAACATACCTCATTTCTGAAATTCCATTTGATGATGTAACATTTCTTTGATCTAAAATCTTTGAAGAACAAAATACAGAAAATCTTTCATCAGTATCAATAGGGTTAATACCAAATCTCACCATTTCATTATTTTTACCGAATGTCTGGATATTGAATGCATGTAGGGCTGAAGTTTCAGCACCTGTATCTGTTTTAGCAAGGAGAGCGGGGAGATTAAGTTCAGGTAAACTAACCCATTCTTCCCATCCTACATAATTGTTATTTTTCATGTGGCATTTATATAGTTATTTTTTAAATTTACAAGATAAAAATGAAAATATATTCCTTGTTAGTTTATGTATTTAAGCTGCTTAAAATAAGGAACTAAAAGGTTCCAGTTTTGAACCAATAGCTCCACCATTTTCTTACACCTTTCCTTCAAAGCTTTTAGTTCTTTTTAGAAGTGATGATGTAAACACCTCACTTAACAATTCAACACTTTCTATTGAAGAATAAGATGGCCTGATTATAATTGCTAGCTCTCTATGAGGGCCGGGCTCATCCAATAATGCCTTATCTATTAAAGAGTTCGAGTTAACTAATTGATCAATTGCCATATGAGGAACTAGAGTAGATCCCATGCCTCCCGCTACCAGCTGAGTGAGAGTTGTAAGGCTAGATGCTTCCATTGAGTACTGTTTATTAGTTTCAATTTTACAAGCAGCAAGAACATGGCTTTTAAGGCAATGCCCATCATCCAAAAGCATTAAATTAGATATATCTATATCTTTGGCTTTAATTTTAGCTTTGTTAAAGTTAATGTTATTGGTAATGTAATAAAAATTCTCTTCCCAGAATTTAAAGGATAGAAGCCCCTCAACTTTATAGGGCATTGCAAGAATAGCCATATCAATTTCCCCATTATTAACTTTTTCAATAAGTGCACTTGATTGTGCTTCAATAATTTTTAATTTTAAATCTGGAAATTCTTTCTGAAGAGCAGGAAGAACTAAGGGAATAAAATATGGCCCTATGGTTGGTATTATTCCAAGGTTGATTGGCATCGTAAGAGGTTTATTTTGGCTTTCACTTAATTGGTTTATTTCATCTATGCTGGACTTTATATCCTTTGCTTTTTTAAGAAATACTTTGCCAATATTTGTAACTATTACTTTTTTATTAGTCCGCTCAAAAACCTGAACACCAAGCTGTGATTCCATCTCAGAAATAGCATTACTCAAGGTAGATGGTGATACGTAGCATGCGTCAGCTGCTTTTTTAAAGTGCAATTTTTTTTCAACCATAAGAGCATAATGGATTTGTTTTACTGTAACCATAAGCTTATTTTATATTCATTTTTATCGAACATAAAGTTCTTTAATATTGTATTTATTAATACATAAAATATAGGTAGAGTAGTAGTACACATCTTTAGGAGACTTTTTACATGAGTAATGAAACAGAAGGCAAGTGCCCAGTAATGCACGGAGCCGCAACTACAAATAAAGCTAGCAGCACATCAGTTCGTGATTGGTGGCCTAATAATTTAAACCTTAATATTCTTCATCAACATGATAATAAATCAAATCCTATGGAAGATGAGTTTGACTACCAAGAAGAGTTCTCCAAAATCAATTATGACGCACTCAAAGAAGACCTAAATGCATTAATGACAGATTCTCAAGATTGGTGGCCAGCAGATTATGGACATTACGGCCCTTTCTTTATAAGAATGACTTGGCATGCAGCCGGAACCTATAGAAGTACAGATGGACGAGGTGGTGGTGGAACCGGTGCTCAAAGATTTGCACCACTTAATAGTTGGCCTGATAACGGAAACTTAGATAAGGCTAGAAGATTACTTTGGCCTATTAAACAAAAGTATGGAAAACAAATAAGCTGGGCTGACTTATTAATTCTTGCTGGTAATGTAGCAATTGAATCAATGGGTGGGAAAACATTTGGCTTCAGTGGAGGGCGTCCTGATATATGGGCTCCTGAAGAAGATATCCATTGGGGATTAGAAAAAGAATGGCTTGAAAATAATAGATACGAAAGCAATGACGATAGAGAGTCGTTAGATATGCCTCTTGGCGCAGTTCAAATGGGGTTAATTTATGTAAACCCTCAAGGTCCAGACGGAAATCCAGATCCGCTTGCAAGTGCGCATGATGTAAGAACAACATTTGGTAGAATGGCAATGAATGATTATGAAACTGTAGCTTTAGTTGCTGGCGGACATACATTTGGTAAAGGTCATGGAGCTGGTCCAGAAGAAAGCGTTGGAGTAGAGCCAGAAGGTGCTGCCCTTGAAAAGATGGGATTAGGGTGGATGAGTTCATATGCTTCAGGTAAAGGAAGAGATACTATAACTAGTGGATTTGAAGGTGCCTGGACTGCCAATCCAACTCAATGGGATAACGGGTATTTTGATCTATTATTTGGCTATGAATGGGAGCTTGTTGATACACCAGCAGGAGCTAAAGTTTGGCATGCTGTAGATGTAAAAGACGAGGACTTGGCTCCAGATGCCGAAGATGCCTCAATAAGAGTTCCTACTATGATGACTACTGCTGATATAGCTCTTAGAGAAGACCCGGAATATAAAAAAATCTCTAAGCACTTTCATGAAAATCCAGAAGAATTTGCAGATGCTTTTGCTGAAGCCTGGTTTAAATTATTACATAGAGATATGGGTCCAAAAACTAGGTATATGGGTCCAGAAGTTCCACAAGAAGAAAGAATTTGGATGGATCCTGTGCCATTAGGCTCAACTGATTATGATACAGATGCCGTTGCTCAGAAAATTAAAGAATGTGATTTAACAATTCAAGAAATGGTAGAAACTGCATGGGCAAGCGCGTCAACATATAGAGCCTCAGATATGAGAGGTGGCGCCAATGGATCACGAATTAGATTAGCTCCTCAAAAGGATTGGGAAGTTAATAAGCCAACTCAACTTCAAAAGGTCTTGAGTGTATATGAAGATATATCAAAGGAAACAGGCGCATCAATTGCTGATGTCATTGTATTAGCTGGAAATGTTGGTATTGAGATGGCAACAGGGGTTAAAGTTCCTTTTATAGCTGGAAGGGGTGATGCTTCTCAAGAACAGACTGATGTAGAATCATTTTCAGTTTTAGAGCCTCATTCAGATGGGTTTAGAAATTTCCATAAATCAGGTATTAATATAACTCCTGAAGAAATGATGCTAGATAAGGCCCAATTACTTAGCTTAACAGCTCCTGAAATGACTGTATTACTAGGTGGTATGAGGTCTCTGGGAATTAGTTCAAATGGTCATGGCCTTTATTCTGATAATTCAAATACTCTTACCAACGATCATTTTAATACTCTTTTAGATATGAAGGTTGAGTGGAAACCAAATGGAACTGATAATTCTTATGAAGGTTTTGATAGAGTTTCTGGTGAAAAAATTAGAACCGCTTCGAGAGCAGATCTTGTTTTTGGTTCCAATTCTCAATTAAGAGCTTTAGCTGAAGTGTATGCTTCGAATGACGCTAAAGATAAATTTGTTAATGACTTTATTTCAGCTTGGAACAAAGTTATGAATGCAGATCGATTTGACGTCTAAGGTCCTTTAATTTTTGGGCGGTATTCAATGCCGCCTATTTCTCTCTAAATATTTTAAAAAGCATATAATCAGTTTTATGGATATTAACTTGTGGAAGGAAATAGAAAGCGAAGTTCGTCTTAGAATTGATGCTGAGCCAACATTAGGCCCATTTCTCAACTCACTAGTATTATCACAAAAAGATTTGTTGGCAGCAGTAGCTTCTATACTTGCATCTAAACTTCATAGCGATGCTCTTTCTGCTACAGATATTAAAAAGTTTATTTTAGACGTTTACAGAGATTGTAAAGAGATAGAGCCAGCCCTTGAAGCAGACTTAAGATTTTTCAAACAAAATGATCCAGCATGTAAATATTTTTCTACCCCACTTCTTTTTTACAAAGGGTTTCTGGGCTTAGCAACTTATAGAGCTGCTCATTGTTTATGGAATGGTGAGAGGCACACAATGGCATTATTTCTTCAGAATAGGGCCTCAGAAGTTTTTGGTGTTGATATTCATCCCGCAGCAACAATAGCGGGTGGAGTCATGATTGATCATGCTACCGGGGTTGTAATTGGAGAAACTTCAGACATAGAAAAAGATGTATCTATTTTTCAAGGGGTAACTCTTGGAGGCAAGGGGTTTGAATCAGGCAAAAGACATCCAAATATTAAACAAGGAGCGACGGTTTTTGCTGCTAGTACAGTTCTAGGAAATATTACAGTTGGAAAAAACTCAATCGTAGCAGCTGGTAGTCTTGTATTACATAATGTCGATGACAACAAGACAGTTGCTGGAGTTCCCGCAAAAGAGACTAATTAAGATTATAAAATACTTTTATCTTTTATCGGAAGTAGTGTCTTGTAGCCTTGATAAGCAACTACTAAGGAAACCACAAGTGCATTTACTGAGAATTGACTCATTAATAATTGAGTAGAAATCAGACTCATATTCAATAGGTTAAAGTACTCGATACTTAAAATTCCACACACAGAAAATCCAAAAATAACTAAGTACACATACCAGTTGCCCTGAAGTAATGATGCAGTTAGTGTGCTTAATAGGGTTATGGTGACACCAAAAAAAGCTATCTCATTGTAAGAATGCTCAGGCAGTACAAAAAGCACTGATCCTGAAACAATAATAGTAAACAGCATCTGAAAGAATGCAAAAACTGTGATGTCTTTAGAAACAATAGGATTATATTTTACATAGAACTCTTTAGGATCCTTTTCTTCTATGCAATCATCTGGGCGCCAGTATGTCTTTGAATAAAAAACTTTGAGCTTATCACTTAATTTTTTGGTCTTAATACTATCCTTGATCATAGTTGTATATATCTGAATATTTGCCCATATAGGATTAAAGCTTTTGAGTGCGCTTACTGTTCCATAAACAGGATCCACCTCTGGCATTCTTGCAGTATAGGTTCCAAACATCCTATCCCAGATTATAAAAACACCACCATAATTAGCATCAATGTATTCTTTATTTTTTGCATGATGAATTCCATGATTCATAGGAGTGATAAATATTTTTTCTAAAAACCCTAAATGCCCAATATGTTCGGTATGAACCCAAAATTGATATACCAAGTTAATTCCAGCTACAGTTACAAAAACCTCTACAGGAACCCCAAGAAGAATCATTGGCAAGTAAAAAATCCACTTCCAAATCCACCCAGTACTTGTCTGTCTTAATGCAGTTGCAAGATTAAAATCTTCTCCATGATGATGGACACTATGTGTAGCCCATAATATTTTTATTTCGTGATGCAGTCTGTGCATCCAATAATAAGAAAGGTCATATAAGAGAAAGGCTATAATCCAAGTTAGAGGGTTCTTAACTGACAGTAGACCTACATTAAAATACTTACTTACATAAACAAAAATTAGGCTTTGGACTCCCAGGTTTAGCATAGTAGGATATCTGCTTATCATCCCCAATGAAATACTCGTAAATGTGTCATTAAGCCTATAGGTATCTTTTCCTACATACCTTCCATAACAATACTCAATTAAGATAAGTATAAAAAATACAGGTACAGCAAATGTGATAATAATTGATTTATCAGTAACGACTGCCGCAGTAGATTCGATCATAAGTAATGCTTAGATTTATATATATTAAAGATTTTAAATTTTACCTTGTAAATAAGCAAGTGCACCAATTGCATTTGCATATTCCATATTTGGATTATATTTACTACTAACCCCAGCAAGTTCAAGTCTTTGGTCTATAGCATCTCTTACCGATTTTAGTAAAGGTATCCTTCCAACAAAGTATACTTTGCTAACTCCTACCAATAATGCATTTAAATACGCTACAGTACCAATAACCTCACCAGTCATATTGGTCAAAGCTGCTGCAATATCATTTGTGTTGTAATTCTTATCATCTCTTGCTTTTACAAAATTTGAGGCTGTAATATCTCCATCTAACCCACCTATATTATTTACAACATCACCAATTAAAAAATCAACATTACTTCTATTGCCTTTTATGGCTTTTTTATTTATTTCATGAGCATCTGAAGTATTTATAAGGAGTTTTGCAAGACCTTGGAGAGACCCTCCGCCAACAGAAATTCCACCTAGGTGATGAAAATTATTAGCTTGATAGTTTATACAGGCTGTTCCAGTTCCAGCGCTAACAACAACGAAAGCATTGTCTTGAATACTGTAAATATCTTTAGCACCCTGACCAATTGCCATTACCTCATTAACCTTAGTTATTGAAGCCGATCTAAATACATCCGGGAGATCACTTGATTTACCTCCAGTTACAGCAATATTTTTTATTTCTGATAGTGCTATATCTAGTTTATTAATAACGTTATGAAATTTATCAGATATGCTCTCATCTGAAGATATGAATGTATAAAAACGTATTTCACCTTTAATCTTTATTGCAACATCAATATTAGATATTCCAAAATCGATACCAATGTCCATTATTAATTATGAGAATTAATTTCTTTATTTCTTTCCATTAAATCTTTCATAAGATTTTTTGGATTACTGTTACTAGCATTTGGTCGAAGTCTTGCTGGTATCATTCTTTGAGGGTAGTAGTTATTTTCAATATCCACATCAGCTATTTCCCAAAAGGGATCAGCAATAATAGATTTAATTTTAATTGTAGATCTTTTAAGCCATTTAGCTTCGCTTGGATTTTTTCTCCAAATCTCTGCGGGTATTTTTAATAATTCGCTACTACCATCTTCATAGTTTATTTGAAGGGGAATTGGCATAACCAGACCACCAATATTCTTAAAATCTAAAATGTAATAGAATTCACCTTTATCAACAGCGTCTACTAGTGCCTTTTTCTTCCATTCAGGGTCACTGTTATTTCTATCATAAAGGTCATCAAGAATTTCTTCATAGTCAGTCATTTCTCTTTTTGAAGGAGTAAACTCGTCATATTCATCATATATATCCAGCAGTTCCGGTCTGAGTTTAACTCGCTCTTCTATGCCCTCAGATATGTTTCTCTCATCAAAAAGCATTTTTGGCTCATTATTAAAATCTTCTCGATCTTTTTTAAGATTTTCAGATGGGTTAAGCGTATCCAATGTCGCTTCAAAAACATTTTCAAGCGCAATATCTACATGATCTGTTGAGAAGAACCACCCATTCCAAAACCAATCCAGGTCTACACCAGAGGCTTCTTCCATTGTTCTAAAAAAATCATATGGAGTAGGGCGTTTGAATCTCCATCTATTGCAGTATTCTTTAAAAGCAAGATCAAACAGTTCTCTACCTAAAACCGTTTCTCTAAGAATAACTAATGCAGTTGCAGGCTTAGCATATGCGTTATTTCCAAACTGCAAGATAGATTCAGAATTTGTCATAATTGGAACCTGATATGAACTTTTCATGTAATCAGTAATCCATCTAGCTTCACCTCTTCTAGATTTATATTCTATATCCCATTCTTGTTCTGCTAGGTATTGAAGAAAAGTATTAAGTCCTTCATCCATCCACGTCCACTGTCTTTCATCAGAATTAATAATCATTGGAAAGTAGTTATGACCCACCTCATGAATAACCACTCCTATTAAGAATTTCTTTTCACTTCTTGAATATGTTCTTGTTCCATCATCTTCCAGGTCAGTTCTTGGGCCATTAAATGTGATCATTGGATATTCCATGCCACCCACTGGTCCGTTAACGCTCTGAGAAGTAGGATATGGGTAATCAAATGAGTATTTGGAATAAACCTTCATTGTGTGCATTACAGCTTCTGTAGAGTACTTAGACCAGAGCGGCTCTCCTTCATTTGGGTAAAATGACATAGCCATAACTAAAGGATTTTCAGCTGAATCTTGTTTAAACCCAGCAGCATCCCATATAAATTTTCTAGAGGAGGCCCAAGCAAAATCTCTTACATTATCAGCTTTAAATACCCATGTTTTTAGGTCCGAAGATCTAGTTTTTTCATTCTCGTAAGCTTCATCTGGGGTAACTATAAAAATAGGTTTATCTGATTTTTTTGCCTTATTAAGTCTCTTTATTTGTTTTTTGGTTAAGACATCACCAGGGTTTTGCAGAACTCCTGTTGAAGAAACAATATGATCTGATGGGGTCGTAATAGAAACTTCAAAATCTCCAAACTCAAGTGTGAATTCTCCATTGCCAATAAACTCTTTGTTATGCCAGCCTTCATAGTCGGTATATGCTGAAACTCTTGGATACCACTGAGCAACAAGAAAGATGTCGTTACCATCTTCAAAAGTTTCATACCCATTTCTAGCTCTTACTGCATTTTCTTCAACTAGCTGATATTCCCAATCAATTCCAATATCAACTGTTTTGTTGCTTGTTAGAGGCTCATCTAGATTTACCCTAATTAGGGTTCCTACAAGATGTGTTGAAGCATCCTTGCCATTTACCTTAATTTTTAAATTTTTTAATCCGCCACCGAATTCATCCATGAAATTATTTTTTCTTAATTCGCCAAACGAAATACTTTTTGTGCTGCCGGTTGTAGCAGTCATATTTTTAATAGAGTCCTTCTTAAATATATTTTGATCTAATTGAACCCATATATATCGCAGATCTAGAGGTGAATTATTTTTGTATGTAATCACCTCAGACCCTGATAGCGATCTATTATCTTCATTAAGAATAATAGAAATTTTATAGTCAGCCTGCTGCTGCCAATATAACTTTCCAGGCTCACCCGTAGCTGGTCTATATTGATTAGGATCTGGATATTTTTCTTCTAATTGTCTAAATTTATCTTCGAATGATCCTTTTGTTTGATGAGCACTATGAGAAAAAGAAAAGACTGAAAAAATAATCAATAACACCGACATATAATTACTCTTCATCTTTTTTTTCCTCTTTATAATCGCTTTCTATAATATTTTGCTGATTAGATTCTCGAAATCTATTAATTCTATTATTTCTATTTGTTTGATTTTTTGATGCTTTAATTTTACCTAGATTAAAGAATACGAAGAGTGAAATAGCAGCCATGCCACCAAATATAAGAGCGTTAGACATTTATCTTCTGCTATTTATTTTTGCAAGCAACCTTAATATTTCTAAATACAGCCATATTAAAGTAACCATTAATGAAAAAGCACCATACCATTCCATGTATTTTGGAAGTCCTTTCTCAGCACCTTCTTCAATATAGTCAAAATCGAGAACTAGTGATAAAGACGCAAAACATACAATGCCCAATGAAAGCCCAATACTCATTAAGGATCCATTAGTTGGCGATAGGAGACTTATGCCCGATCCAAAAAAACTCATAACAAAGCTAACCATATAAAGTATGAATATTCCCCCAATACCAGCACCAACCATTAATCTAAAATTTTCAGTTGGTTTTATAAGACCACTTTTGTAACAAACTAATAGAGACGCAAGTATTCCAAAAGTTAACCCAATAGCTTGTATAGCTATTCCGTCGTAAAGGTTTTCATACATTAATGAAATCCCTCCAAGCATAACTCCTTGGACAAGTGCATAAAAAGGAGCTGTAGTTCCAGCCTTTGATGGGCTTCTAAAGATAGTCACAAGAGCAAGAATAAAACCTAAAATACCAGCGGGCAATGTAAGAGCCGGAATATTCCAACCTACTGCAGCACCAGTAAAGCAAAGAGCTAAAAGAATTCCTGTCTTATTAACAGCACCATCTAAAGTCATAATATCAGTAGATTCAGCAACTGATGATGTTGTCCTGAAACCACTTCCAGCATTCATCTCACTGCTAGATTGAGTTCTAAATCCACCTTGATCAAAATTTCTTGAAAACGCAGGATTACGCGATCTACCAAATCGATTAATTGCAGAATGTTTAGACATAAATAACTCCTTTAAAATTACTTTTATATATTAAATACTTAAGGCCTTAATAACAAATTTAAAGCTGATGAATCCATTTTCTTAATAGATCTACAGCCTCAACATGTTGCAGAGCTCTTCCAGATTCAGGCATCATTATTCCTGGATCAAGAGATTGCATTCTATATAACAATATAGATTCATCTGGGTTTCCAGGAACTATCGAATATTTTAAATTATTACTTGCTCGCCCAGCAGCTATTGGTTTTTTAAAGTAACCTAAGTTTATTTTTCTATTTTCAGTAAAGTTAAGATAAAGGCCTGTTGTATCAGCAGATCCACCTTCGATATGACAATGACCACAATTAATATCTAAATATGAGCGAGCTCTAGTATCTAAATCTTCATTAATATTAGACCAATCCACCATTGAGTCAGTAGAGATGTTTTCTGTTATCCAGCCCTGTTGATGCCATTTTAAAAGCTGATTCATTGAGCCATCAGCATAGCTTATGTCTTTGTTAAGATTTCTAGCTTTAGGTCCTATGGGAGAAATAGTCTCATTTGATTGATGACATTCTTTACATTGATTAATATTGGGAACTCTATACCTAATATCCTGCATATCACCATATTCATTTATAAATTGAGTTGATATTGTTTTTCCAGCAATACTTTTATATGCATCTGTTTGCTCTTTATTCCAAATGTAACTTACATTTTTCCAGCCATCATCATGCCTTATAAGCAATCGAGTTTCTAAAAGCTGAGCATCAAGTTCTGATTCTGGAAAATCGTTAAGATATGCAAAGGTTTTTATTAAAACGGATCCAGTTGGAAAATCAAAAACTTCATCTGGATGGTATTCTGCAAAGCCACCTGCTGGAACATAAACGAATCTTAATTTATCAGCATAATCAGAAAATAATGCCGAATTTAAGTCATATGGAAGCACTCCATCAGTTGGTATTTGCTTACTTAAATTAGTAAAAAAACCATAGTCTGATAATTTTAATGCAACATCTTGGCTTATTACTTTTGAGTGATTAACTTCAGCAGTTATTGAGATTGAAAATATAGCAAAGGCTATAAGAATTAATGAATTACAAAGTTTCACTTAGAACCACTGGAGGGAGGGGAGTTATCTCACCAGAGAATTTTTCATAGCTAGTTTCTATAGGATCAAAAAATGGCAATATGTATTTTAATGCGTTGATGGTTAAAAAAGAGGCATCACCATTATCACCAAGTACAATTTTATCTTCCTTGGGTTGGCCAAAGACAATTTGGGGCAGGGGGAGTATCCCATCCCAAAAAATATCCGGCATGTCCCCACCAGATATTTCAAATAAAATTTTAGCTAACTCGCCCGTTTCAAGGTCGGGGTTATATCCCGATCTGCCAAATCTATTTCCATGAATCTGAATTGCTCTTGGGTGAGGGTAATAGCTTTCATCATCTGTATCATAACCATAAGTTACAACAGCAATATTTATAGTGTCATTATCTCCAATATCATTATCAAATATTTCAACATGTGAATTCGCTTGAATAATAATCCCTGACCCTCTTGGGACCTCTCCCACAATATTTCCCTCAGGAGCAAAGTTATCTGTATTATTATTCACTGATTTATTATTAAAGACCCTAATATGGTGACCGCCTTGCTGTGGAATATCAGGTAAGTCAAAAACCAATATTCCGCCTGTGTTATTGGAAGCATAATTATTAAACACATCTGCATAATAGGAATTCTCAATCTCTATTCCTGCAACATTAAATTCAGCAATTGAATTTTTTACAATTATATTCTCTGACTGCCCTACATAAATACCAGCGTCAGAAGCTCCAATAGCAACACACGAGTCTATAAGTACATTTTTTGATTCGACCGGATATAAACCATAAGCCCCATTTTCTGAGCTAGGACCTCCAGTCCATTCAGTGCGAACTCTAATAAAGCTTATCCCATCAACACCTTTAACTTTTATAGCATCTCCCTTTGCATTTTCAACCGCAAAGTCCCTAAGAATTACATTATCAGAGGTTACTGAAAGCCCTTGAGCACCAGAGAGTTGATTTTTAAATGATAGAACAGTTTCATCAATTCCTTCACCTTCTAGAACAAGGTTATTAACATCAATAGAAAGGCTATCTTCAAGCTCATATAGCCCAGCAGATAGGTGAATAATGTCACCTGGGCTAGCAAGAATGAGGGCTTCTTGTATTTCTGTGTAAGGATCCTCAGACGGAGAGATATAAACAGTGCCTGCGAAACAAGCCGCGCTCAGTAGTCCCAGGCAATATAGCCTAAATTGCTTCGGGAATATCTTCAAAACTTTCAAGAGGTTTCTTTAACTCGCTCCAATCGCACTCAAAATCATCTGGTGCATGCTCATATTCAAGCAAGCCCAATGCTTCAAATTTTGGCCTTACCGAGTCAGTTAACAAGCCAATTCTTGACAGGTTAGGGATAACCCTTGAAAACAAAAAGTTTCTAAACATTTCAAATGTTTTTGTATTCATTTGAAATTCTCTCGCTTCTTCAGGAGTCATTTTTAAAAATCTTTGCTCTGCCTTTGTATTTATTAATCTTTCACGAGAAATAACACATGCCTCATATGCAAATTCAGCTCTATCTTCTATTTCTTCTGGAGTTAATGTTTTAATATAATCTTCTAAATAATTGATACCAAAAGTTACATGCCTGGCTTCATCTCTAACCACGTAGTGAAGTAGTTGCTTTAAAAGAGGATCTTTAGTTATAGCCTTAAGCATTTGGAATGCAGCAAGTGCTAATCCCTCAATGATGATTTGCATGCCAATGAATTTTAAATCCCACCTTTCATCTGTGAGTATCTTATCAAGAAGTAATTTTAGTGAAGGGTTTATGGGGTAGTGAATTCCAATTTTATCCTGGAGATACCTATTAAAAACCTCTACATGTCTGGCTTCATCAAAGGTTTGGGATGCTGCATAAAGCTTAGCATTATAGGTTGGTGCACAGCATGCAAGCTGGGATGCAACAAGCAAAGCACCTTGTTCTCCATGGAGAAACTGGCTCATTAATTCTGCAGTTGAATGCCTATCAAAGAGTATTTTTTCTTCCTCTGAAAGATTTTGGTAGGCTTCAAGTGTTTCATGGGGTAATTCTTCATCTGGTTCAACTATTTTCTCATCTTCTGGGTGTGTGTAATCCCAATTTAAATCAATAGACCCATTCCAATTCAACTCTTTACCAAGCTCATAAAGCTTTTTAATTCTATTGTCTGCAACAGTGTAGTCCCAGTTATAAGCTCCTGTTAAAGGCGTATTAAATATCTCCACAACATCTTCAACTTGCTCAGATGTCAGGCTCACCTCATCATCAAAGTAAAGTAAATCCTCAGGTGGTCCGTTTTGTTTAGTAATTTTCATTTTGTTCCCTATAATCCCTAATTAATGTTTGCACTGCACACATTAACTTATTTTATAACAGAATCTAGTTTTTGAAAAGTTTTGTTAACTCGTCAAGTAGAACCTCACCTAGTTCTTCAGCTCTATGAATTGTAATTGCATTTTCGTAGTACTTAGTTACATCATGCCCAATGCCTATTGCTTGGAGTTCAATAGGGCTATCCTTTTCAATTTGCGATATTATCTTTTTAAGGTGATTATCTAAATAATCTTCTCTATTTGCTGATAGAGTACTGTCATCAACTGGAGCACCATCTGATATAACAATCAATATTTTTCTTTCTTCATTTCTTTTTATGAGTCTTTCATGAGACCAGCTAAGAGCTTCACCATCTATATTTTCTTTTAATAGACCCTCTCTTAGCATTGCACCAAAATGTTTTCTTGATCTCCTCCAGGTATTATCAGCACTTTTATAGATAATATGTCGAATATCATTAAGTCTTCCAGGGTTGGAGATACTTCCTTTGCTAATCCATTCTTGTTTTGAATCTCCACCTTTCCAGTGTTTGGTAGTAAAGCCCAAAACCTCTGTCTTTATCTGACATCTCTCTAATGTGCTTCCAATAATATCAGCACATATTGCAGCCAAGCTTATTGATCTTCCTCTCATAGAACCAGAATTATCTATAAGAATTGTTACTACAGTATCTTTAAAATTAGCTTCTGTTTCTTGTTTATAGCTTAAAGGGTGGCCTGGCTCTGCAATAACTCTGTGAAGTCGAGCAGTATCAAGCATTCCTTCTTCAAGGTTGAAGTTCCAGCTTGTATTTTGTTTTGCTAGCAGCAAACGCTGTAATCTATTTGCTAGTTTTCCAATTGTAGTTTGATAAGGTTTTATAAGATTATCTAATTGAACTCTTAATCTTATAGCCTCATCCGGGGTGGTCAGATCCTTAGCTTCTACGATTTCATCATATTCTGAAGTAAAGATTGAGTAATCAGTTTTTAAGGATTCTGTAAAATTATTATCAGGGTAGGAGAGTGCTTCAATTTCCTCATCTATAGAGGCTCCATCTGATGTTGATGCAACCTGCTCAATATTTTCATCTATTTCAATATCTATCTCTTCAAGAGAAGAATCAGAATCGAAGTTCTCCTCATCATCATCTTGGTTCTGTTCCAGGTCTTCATTTTCAATTTCGTTTGAACTTCCAGGAGATTCAAAAGGCTCATCTTCATCAACACTATCCTCATCACTAGTAGCTGTTAGTAAATTTATTTTTTTTAGGAATTCTTCAGATAGTTTGCTGAACTTTTCTTGGTTTGACAGCTCTTGGATCAAGTCATTCTTTAAGTGACTAAAATCTACAGAACTATATTTTTTATTAAAGTCACTAAGAATTTCTTTTGAAGTTGTAAGCAAATTGAATCCAGCTAAATCTTTAAGCCATAAATTTGCACAAAGAGCCTCATAAGCAGGAGATTTTTTATCACCCACAGCGAGGCTTTTAGATTCTAAATATTTAACTATATTTGTCTTAGAGCCTTTAAAGTGTCTAGATCCAACTATCTCAACTCGCGACATCTCAAGCTCATTAAAAACCAATCTTGCAGGAAGGGTAAGTGGGATTTCTTTTAAATTTTTATGATAAGCAAACCAAAAAGCTTGAAAGTCTGACTCGCCTCTCCAAGAAGATAGATCTTTTGTAGATCTCGGTGTTGAGGATAGTGAGGCTTGGTCTAAAAGAGGGGGTCTTTGAGGTACTCCATTTTTAGATGTGATATTTTTATTATTTGAAATAGCTTTGATAGAAGCAAGTGAAGCCTCATGAAGTTTATCTCTATTTTTTATCCACCCCATTAGTTATTTAGCTTTTAGGACCATCACTTTCAATATCTAAGTCAAAGCATCTTTGGAAATACTCAGACAATATAGGTTTCTCCATCTCATCACACTTATTAAGAAAAGTTAGCTTGAAAGATCCTACTATATCTTTAAAAATTTTATAATTTTGTGCCCATGAAATTACAGTCCTAGGCGACATTAAAATTGAGATATCTCCAGAGCTAAAACCTGATCTTGTGAGGTTTGCTAGTTTAATCATATTTTTAAGGATCTCTTGATTCTTTGTACTTTTCATCTCGCCAACTTGGGATGAAACTACTTTATATTCTTGTTTAGGATCAAGATAATTCAATGTCGAAAGGATATGCCATCTATCCATTTGGCCTTGGTTAATTTGTTGTGTTCCATGATAAAGACCAGTCACATCTCCTAACCCTACAGTATTTGTAGTTGCAAATAATCGAAAAGACGAATGAGGAGTCACAACTTTATTTTGGTCTAACAATGTCAATTTTCCTTCCACTTCTAAAATTCTTTGAATTACAAACATGACATCAGGTCTACCTGCATCATATTCATCAAACACTAAAGCAACAGGGTTTTGAATTGACCAAGGCAAAAGACCTTCTTGGAATTCTGTTATTTGCTTGCCATCTTGAAGTTTTATAGCATCTTTACCCAATAGGTCGATTCGACTGATATGACTATCAAGGTTTATTCTTACGCAAGGCCAATTCAGCCTAGCCGCAACTTGTTCAATATGAGTTGATTTTCCAGTTCCATGAAATCCTTGAACCATAACTCTTCTGTTATGTTCGAAGCCAGCTAGAATAGATAAAGTAGTCTCTTTATCAAATACATAATTAGGGTCTATTTCTGGAACCCACTCAGTTTTTTCTTTGTATCCTTTAACGGTGATCTTGGAGTCAATATTAAATGTTTTTGAAACATCAATCTTAAGATTGGGTTTTATTGGAAGATCTATATTTGAATTAATGGCCATGCTTAATTTTTATTTAGTATAATTTGTAACCATCATACTTTTTGACTTATCAAAGTTCTAGTTTTTTTGTAAACAATGTAAGATAGTCTTCGACTATAACAGCAATTATCTCAAAGGAGCTTGGGCAAATGGACAAAAAAAATAATCTTTTAGAAAAGTCCTTAGACCTATTTTCATTAAATAAAATAGATAGAGATATTTACACCTGGACAGGTAAAAATGTTGGTTGGGCAAGAGTATTTGGTGGCCAGGTTATGGCTCAGACTTTAATAGCAGCTTATAAGACAATTGGTGTTGATCATTATGCTCATTCCTTTCATTCTTATTTTTTAAGACCAGGGCATATGGATAAGCCGATTATTTTCATGGTTGATAGAATTAGAGATGGGAAAAGTTTTTCAACAAGAACTGTTAAGGCACTTCAAGATGGCGAGGCAATTTTTAGTTGTTCAATATCTTTTCAAAAAGATGAAGATGGTCTTGAGCATCAAATTCCAATGCCAGATATTCCTGGACCTGAGAATCTAAGAAATGAGATTGAAATCAGAGAAGAGTTACTCAAAAAACTCAATATGAAGGCAGAAGATATGCCTGTTTTCTTGCGTCAAAAAGAAATTGAAATGAGACCAGTAGAGCAGCAAGATTACTTTAATCCAAAAAGACTACCTCCTTATAAAAACACATGGATCAAGCCTGAAGGTGTAATCCCTGATGATCAAAAAATTCAACAAGCCTTTCTTTTATACATATCTGATATGGGCTTAATTGCTGCAGCAAATAACTCCATAGGGGTAAATTTTTTAACTAAAAACCTTCAAAATGCCAGTCTTGATCATGCAATGTGGTTTCACCGAAAAGTTGATCTTAACGACTGGTTTTTATATTCAATAGACAGTCCAATTACTAGGAATGCTAGGGGTTTTTCAAGAGGCTCTATTTTCTCCCATAACGGAGATCTAGTTGCTTCCTGCACCCAAGAGGGCCTAATAAGGCTTTGGCCTGAAACAAAAGAGGATAATTAAGTACTTCGTATTAAATCTGTAAGATATTTAATTTTTTCTGGATTTATATTTGGTGTGATGCCATGACCCAAATTAAAAATATACCCTGGGTAGTTTTTATATTTTTGGAGAATTTTTAAAGTTTCTTTTTTAATTACATCATTAGATTCTAAAAGTATTTCTGGATTAAGATTTCCTTGTATCGCTACCTTGTCAGCAGTCTGCTCCAAATCAATATCATTCATACTCCAATAAAGGCTCAAGCAATCAGAATTTGAAGTCATGATGGTTTGCAGTTTTGCCTTTGGTTCTCTAGAAAATAAAATAACAGGAATATTTTCAGTAGCAGGGTCGTTCTTTAAAAGGCTAACCAAATTTGTAATGTAACTTAAAGAATATATCTTATATTCCTCTTCGCTTAATAAATTAGCCCATGAATCAAATATTTGAATTACATCAGCTCCTGCCTCGACTTGTCTCTTAAGATAAGCAAAACATGCAAAAGTTAGCTTTTCTAAAAATATATGAGCCTCAACGTTATTCTCTTTAATAAAGCTTCTTGTAAATAAAAAATCTTTCGAAGATCTACCTTCTATGGAATAAGCTGCTAATGTCCAAGGACTTCCGCAAAAACCAATTAAAGGGATGTGAGACGGAAGAGCATTTTTAATATTACTCACAGCTTTATATACATAAGAAAGGCTTTCGGTATCAAAATCTTCAATATCTAAGACGTCCTGAGCAGTTTTTATTGGATTGCCAAATACTGGACCTTCTCCTTCCAAAAAGTTTACATCCAGACCCATTGCATCAGGTATTGTTAAGATATCGGAAAAGAGTATGGCCGAGTCTAGCTCAAATGCGTCTATAGGCTGGAGAGCTAATTCACAGCAGACTTCAGGTTCTTTACACATATCGAGGAAATTCTTAAAATTTTTTCTAACAGCTCTGTACTCAGGCATATACCTTCCGGCTTGACGCATATACCAAATAGGAGGTACTGGTAAAATCTCTTTATTGAGTGCTTTTAAAAAAATGGATTCTGTTTTTATCATGATACATATTTTATTATACTTTTTGCTGCTTCACGTCCTTCCCATATAGCAGTCACAACTAGATCTGACCCTCTAACCATATCTCCACCAGAAAATATTTTTTTGTTTGATGTTTGAAATTTAAATTCTTGATGCTCCTCAGCTATTACAAGACCATTTTTTTGCATATCAATATCAAAATCATTAAACCAGCTGGAAGGGCTTGCTCTAAAACCAAAAGCAACAATAACAGCGTCAGCTTCATAAATTATTTCAGATCCAGGAATAGGTATTGGAACTCTTCTTCCATTTTGATCTGGTTCGCCTAATTGAGTTTTAACAATTTTGACACCTTGTACTTTTTTATCACCAACTATATCTATGGGTTGGATATTAAATTCAAATTCAACCCCTTCCTCTTTTGCATTTTGGACTTCTCTTTTAGATCCAGGCATATTTTCTTCATCTCTTCTATAAAGGCATTTTACAGACTTGGCGCCTTGTCTTATAGCAGTTCTATTGCAGTCCATGGCGGTATCACCACCTCCTAAAACAATAACGTTCTTGCCTTTAAGATTAATAAATTCATTTTTCTCTGTGTGCAATTTAAGAAGTTTTTTTGTACTTGAGATTAAATAGTCAATTGCTTTATGGACACCAAGTAATTTTTCACCTGCAAATCCACCTTCAAGAGAGGTGTATGTTCCCATGGCTAAAAAAACAGCATCATAATCTTCATATAGTTTTTTGAATGGGAGGTCTTTACCAATTTCTTTACCTAATTTAAATTCAACACCCATTTCTTCAAGAATTTTCCTTCTTCTTTTTACAACAGATTTTTCTAATTTAAATTCAGGTATTCCAAAAGTTAATAATCCACCTATCTCCTCATTTTTATCAAAAACATGGCTGTGGACACCTGATCTAGTCAATACATCCGCACAAGCGATTCCAGCAGGTCCTGCACCAATTATTGCTACTTTTTTATCTGTCCATTTTCTATAAGACATATCAGGCTTCCAGCCCATTTCAAAAGCTTTCTCAGTGATATATTTTTCAGTTGAGCCAATTGTTACTGCTCCAAAACCATCGTTTAAGGTACATGCTCCCTCGCACAATCTATCTTGTGGACAAACTCTTCCACACACCTCAGGCAAGCTATTTGTAGAATGGCATAGCTCGGCAGCTTCTATAATATTTCCCTCATTTACTAACTTTAACCAGTCTGGAATGAAGTTATGAACAGGGCATTTCCATTCACAATATGGGTTTCCACAATCTAAGCATCTATGTGCCTGATTGGATGCTTGGACTTGATTGTATTCCCCATAAATTTCTACAAAACTAATTTTTCTTTCTTCTGCAGATTTTTTTGCTGGATCAAATCTTCTTACATCTAAAAATTGAAAATCATTGTCAAGTTTTTCATGATTAACATACTCATCTCTGTAATTAATTGGTGTTTTTGTATCAGCAATAGCAAAGTTATTTCCTTGATTTTTAAATACTTCTTCTCTCCAATGCAAAAGTTTATTTTTTGCAATTTCAAAATCCTCTATGGGAGCGAATGATTTTGTGATGTATTTTCCATTTACTCTAAGCTTTCCATAAAAGAATGGAGATTTGGGCTGAGTAAAGAGTAAAACTCCTTTCTCAATTTTATATTGCTTATTTTTCATAATGTAAGAGTGTATGACGCAGTATGACACTTTTAGAAAACAAATGAAAGATTACATGTTATAATTTATGTTCATACAAATAACTACATTATGCCTGGGCTATTTAACAAGAAAGATTTTCGAGATAACTGTGGGTTTGGCCTAGTCGCTAATACCAATGGAATTAAATCTCATAAAGTTATCACTACTTCAGTAGATGCTCTGATTAGTATGACCCATAGAGGTGGGGTCGGCTCTGATGGCAAGACTGGAGATGGTTGCGGACTTCTCTTTGATATAGACCATAACTACTTTAAAAATAAAATTTTACAAGAACAAAAAGTGGATCTTGGTGATCACTTTGCTATAGGTCAATTATTTTTTACAAAAAAACTTAAAAGTATTACATCTGAACTCGAAGAAATTTTAAATAAAGAGTCATTAACACTTGTAGCAACAAGGGAAGTCCCAATTAAAAAAGATATTCTTGGCAAGATAGCACTAGACTGCTTGCCAAACATATATCAAATTTTTATAAAACCAAAATCTAAAGATTTTAATCATCAAGAGTTTGAAACCAAACTACTACAAGCCAGGAAGTTTATCGAAGAAATTTTTATGGATGATGAAACTCTTTATATTTGCTCTATGTCATCCAAGACAATTGTTTATAAAGGATTGATGCTTCCTAAGGCGATAACAGACTTCTATCTTGACTTAAATCAAAAAGATTTTAGAGCATCAACTTGTGTTTTTCATCAAAGATTCTCTACAAATACAAGTCCCAGATGGCATCTTGCTCAACCATTTAGACTTCTTGCTCATAATGGTGAAATCAATGCAATTAGAGGGAACAGGAATTGGGTTAAGGCTAGATCATCTAAATTTTCTACTCCTCTTATACCAAAGATTCAAAAATTTAAGCAACTGGTAAATGAATCTGGATCAGACTCTTCATCATTGGATAACATGGTGGAGCTTCTGGTTAAAGGGGGAGTTGATCTCTTTAGAGCTGTTCGTATGGTTCTTCCGCCAGCATGGCAAAATACTCAAACCTTAGATCCTGATATAAGAGGCTTTCATGAATATAATTCTATGCATATGGAGCCATGGGATGGGCCAGCTGGTATTGTCATGGCTGATGGCAAGTGGGCTGTTTGTATTTTAGATAGAAATGGACTCAGGCCTGCAAGATATCAAATAGATAAAAATAATATTATTACTGTAGCCTCTGAAACAGGGGTAAACCCTATTGATGAAAAAGATATTATAGAAAAAGGAAGAGTTCAGCCTGGTGGAATTCTGGCAATTGATACTTCCCTAGGAAAAATTTATAACCAATCAGAAATTGATCAAGTTCTTAAAGAGCAATTTCCATATCGAAAGTGGTTAAAGGAAAATGCTGTATATATCGAATCAAGCTTAGATGCATACGAGGGCCCTGGTTTAAAAAAGATAAATCCTAATAAATTTATCACAGCATCAAAACTTTTCCTTCTTTTTAAAGAGGAGAGAGTATCAGTTATTAAACCTCTTGCAATTGAATCTCAAGAAGGAACTGGATCAATGGGTGATGATACTGCTCTGGCAGTTATGAGCAAAATGCATAGGCAGATGTATGACTTTTTTAGGCAACAATTTGCACAAGTAACCAATCCACCAATTGATTCCTTGAGAGAGGTTGGGGTTATGACACTGGAGACATGTTTTGGTCCAGAGCTAAATATTTATGAAGAAACTCCTGAGCATGCCAAAAGGCTTGTAACGACGTCCCCAGTCCTGTCTCACAAAAAACTAAACGCAGTTTTGAAGAATAAGTATTTTAAATCTGAAGATATAGATTTAATTTTTGATAAATCAGTAAGCTTAGAAAAAGCTATCAAGAATTTACAAAAAGTTGTGGTAAAAAAAGTAAGAAATGGTGCATCAATAATTCATTTAATTGAAGATGTCCCTCTTGAAGGCAAATTAACAATTAATGCATTATTAGCAGTTGGAGCAGTGCACCAAAACCTAGTTGAGCTAGGGTTAAGATCAGATGCAAATATAGTTATTAGCTCATCATCTGCAAGAGATACTCATCAAATAGCATGCTTAATTGGGTTTGGGGCAACCGCTGTTTATCCATCATTGGCATATCAGACTATTCTTGATCTAACACAAAGAAATGAATTAAAAGGGCACCCTCATGAAAACTGCTCAAGGTATAGAAAAGGGGTTAATAAAGGACTTCTTAAGATAATTTCAAAAATGGGAATATCTACTATATCAAGCTATCGAGGATCTCAATTATTTGAGATAGTAGGCCTAGACAGTGATGTGGTTAACCTTTGCTTTACTAATACAACTAGTAGAGTTAAGGGTAAGAATTTTAAAGATATAGATAAAGAGCTTAGAGCCTTGGATGACTACGCTAGATCAAACTTATCCGATATGAATGTAGGTGGACTGCTTAAATATATTCATGGCGGTGAATACCACGCATATAATCCAGAGATTGTTAAAAAATTACAGGAAGCTGTTACTTCTGGTTTAGATGCTACTTATAAGGAGTATTCATATTTGGTCGATAATAGGCCTCCTGCTATGCTCAGAGATCTGCTAGAGGTTAATACCGAAAAAAAAGAGATAGATTTAGAAAAAGTAGAATCTCAAAAAAACATACTTAAAAGATTTGATTCAGCAGGAATGAGCTTAGGTGCTTTATCTCCAAAGGCTCATGAAACTCTAGCTGAGGCAATGAATGAGCTTGGTGGCAGATCTAATTCTGGAGAGGGTGGAGAAGCAGTTGAAAGATATGGCACATCAAAAATGTCTAAAATTAAACAAATTGCTTCTGGAAGGTTTGGTGTTACTCCTCATTATTTAGTGAATGCTGAAGTACTTCAAATCAAAATTGCTCAGGGCGCTAAACCTGGAGAGGGTGGTCAGCTACCTGGAGGAAAAGTTAATAAACTTATTGCTAAATTAAGATACTCTACTCCTGGAGTTACATTGATTTCTCCTCCTCCTCACCATGATATTTATTCGATAGAAGATTTAGCCCAACTTATATATGACTTAAAAGAGGTAAACCCAAAAGCACTTGTTTCTGTAAAATTAGTCTCTGAGCCAGGCGTAGGAACGATAGCTTCTGGTGTAGCAAAAGCCTACGCAGATTTAATTACAATTTCAGGCCATGATGGTGGTACTGGAGCTAGTCCATTAACTTCTATCAGATATGCTGGATCTCCGTGGGAGCTTGGGCTAGCTGAAGCTCATCAAAGCCTAAGAGATAGCGGCTTAAGACACAAAGTTAGGCTTCAGGCTGATGGAGGAATGAAAACCGGTTTAGATGTTATAAAGGCTGCTATTTTAGGAGCAGAGTCTTTTGGTTTTGGAACCGGACCAATGATAGCAATGGGTTGTAAGTATTTAAGAATATGCCATTTGAATAATTGCGCGACAGGTGTAGCAACTCAAAGAGAAGATCTAATTAACCACCATTTTGTTGGCGAAAAAGAAAAGGTAATGAATTATTTTAAATTTATTGCCAATGATGTTCGTGACCACTTAAGTGTTATGGGAGTGTCTAAAATTGAAGATATTATTGGTCAAACACAGTATCTGGAACAAATTAGTAATCTTGAATCCCAGTACCAATCGATTGATCTTAGCGATCTACTTTACAAGGATACTAAGACCAATGAAGCATTTTTCTGTACCTCAAAAAAGAATGCACCGTGGGATAAAGGAACTCTTTCAAAAAAAATCTTAAAAGATGTAAAGCCTTTAATTGATAAACACCAATCAATATCTAAGGATTATAAAATTTCTAATACCGATAGGTCTATTGGCGCTTCTTTATCAGGCTATGTTGCTAAAAATTTTGGTGAAGAGGGGTTTAAAGAACAATTAAACATTAACTTCACTGGATCAGCAGGCCAAAGTTTTGGTTGTTGGAATGCAAATGGCATTAATCTCAACATAGAAGGCGATGCAAATGATTATGTGGGCAAAGGCATGAATGGTGGAAGAATCGTAGTTAAAAATGATAGCCAATATGCCAAAACAAACCCAAATACATCTCTGGTTGGTAATACCTGTTTGTATGGAGCAACAGGTGGTGAGTTATATGTATCTGGGAGAGCAGGTGAACGATTTGCAGTTAGAAACTCAGGAGCTAATGCTGTTATAGAAGGAGCTGGGGATCACTGCTGTGAATATATGACAGGAGGCCATGTAACAGTTTTAGGATCTGTTGGTGCTAACTTTGGAGCAGGTATGACAGGCGGATTTGCATATGTTTTAGATGAAGATAAAACATTTTTTGATAACTGTAATAGAGGCTTGGTAAACCTTGAAAGAATTACAACAGAAGACATGCAATCACACAGAAAACATCTTAAAGAAATAATTAGAGCTCACTACAAGCTTACCAATAGCTCTAAAGCTAAAGAACTAGTAGACGATTTTGATAAGTTTGAACCGTATTTTTGGCTCGTTGTTCCAGCGGCATCAAATATTCATGATCTCTTAAAGGCAACTACCGCAAACGCAGCCTAAGCAAAAGATTTTTCTAGGCTTTTATTATTGAATTGGTTAGTTTTAAAAGCTACCCCTTTTGAATTTATAAGAACCAAGCTTAATTTTCCTGATGACACCTTCTTATCATTAGATAAGTACTTTTTTAAGTCTTTAAACTTATACTTTTCATAATTGCTTTCAAGGCCCAATGAATCAATCAAGTTAATTATATTATCTAGTTGATGAATCTTAATATGACCTTCAAAGTATGATATTTTTGCTGCTATTACCATTCCTAGAGTAACTGCTGCTCCGTGAGTTATCCCTTTATAATTTTTAGAAGCTTCTATGGCATGCCCAAAAGTATGACCAAAATTTAGAATAGCCCTTATGCCATTTTCTTTCTCATCCTGGGTAACTATTTTTGATTTAGTTATGATTGATTCCTCTATGATATCTTCAAGAATATTAAGATTTCTTGATTTTATTTTTTTAGAATTTTCATGTATTAATTTATATAGTTTTTTATTTCCAATAAATGCATATTTAATGACTTCTCCTAAACCTGACTTATATTCTATTTCTGGCAAGGTTTCCAAGAATTTACTGCTAATGAGAACAAGACTGGGATTATTAAAAGAACCTACTAAATTTTTACCTTGTTTAATATTAATAGCAGTTTTTCCTCCAACCGAAGAATCTACTTGAGCCAAGAGCGTAGTTGGAATCTGGATGAAATCTATACCCCTTAAATATGTTGCAGCACAAAACCCAGTAATATCTCCTACTACACCACCTCCAAAAGCTATCATTGAATCAGACCGATCAAACTTTAAATCTGCTAACTTTTCTTGAATTTTGATGAACGTTGAAAATGATTTAGATTTTTCTCCACATGGAATCTCATGAAAATGTAATTGTTTTTTAAAGCTTAGAAGATTTTTAAGTTCTCGAATGTACTTACTAGGTATTCCTGAATCAGTAATAACAAGGATTTTATTTTTAGATTTTAAATGTTTTGAGAGTCTAATTTTTGTAATAGCATTTCTTGCTATAACAACATCATATTGTGAATTTTTTTTACCAACCTTGATAATTTTAGCCATAGTTCTTAACTAACTTAATTATTTCTGAAGATACCTGTTGGCTTGATTTATTTTCTGTATTAACTGTATAGTCTGAAACTTCTTCATATAAACTTTCTCGAGCAATATGAAGATTTTTTAGTATTTCACCAGGATCTCCATTTTTAAGCAATGGCCTGTCTTTGTCTTTTGAAGTCCTTTCAAGCTGAACTTCAATTGGGGTAGCCAGGTAGAAAACCGTTCCTCGTGATGACAAAAGCTCTCTATTCGTTTCAGATAAGATAATCCCTCCGCCAGTAGATAAAACTATAGAGTTCTGCTTAACCATCTCTTCTAAAACTTTGGTTTCTCTTTTTCTGAAGCCGTCCTCACCCTCTAGATCAAAGATCCAATCTATGGATGCGCCAGTTCTTGTTTCTATTTCCTCATCAGTATCAAAAAAATTTAAAAATAATTCACTAGAAATTATTTTTCCAACGGTTGATTTTCCTGATCCCATGGGACCTACTATAAATATATTCATAATTTTATTTCAGAATTTTAACACCTTACTCCTGAAAATACCTTTTTTGATATTAAAACTTCATTCTTTAAGAGATAATAAGAAAGTTATAAATTATGTTAAATACAGTTAAAATTTTCTTTTGGTTGGGCCTTTCAGGTTGCTTATTAGCTATTCTTGCAGTTATAACAACCTTCTTTTTACTAAAACCTTCACTACCAGAAATATCTTTAGTAGATGAATCTCAGTTACAAATGCCTCTCAAAATTTACACAGAAGATGCAGTGTTAATAGGAGAGTTTGGAGAAATTAAAAGAAGACCTCTAAAATTCAATGAAATACCTATAGATATTAAAAACGCATTTTTGGCAGCAGAGGATGATGCATTTTTTAATCACCAAGGAATAAGTTATACAGGATTACTTCGCTCAATCATAAGATGTATTGGTCCTGATGGTTGTTTTGGTGGCGGAGGAACGATCTCCATGCAGGTGGTGCGAGGTTATTTACTCACCAGAGATCAAACAATTCTTAGAAAAGTAAAAGAAATTTTTCTTGCTCTTGAACTTGAAAGCAACCTCACAAAAGAAGAAATCTTTGAGCTGTATGTGAATAGGAACTTTTTTGGTAATAGGTCTTATGGAATTGAGGCTGCTTCAAATACCTACTTTAATAAATCAGTTCCTGACTTAACTTTGGCAGAGTCTGCAGCTATTGCAGCAATGGCTCAATCCCCATCAAGAATTAATGCAATTAAAGCTCCGCTTAGAACAAAACAAAGAAGAGACTGGATATTATCTAGAATGCTAAAACTTAGATTAATAAATAGTAAAACCTATATAGAAGCTTTAGATGAGCCTTTAAGGGTAGCAAATGATATTGATTTATATGAAACAGATGGAAGGTATCTAGCAGAGCTTGCTAGACAGGAAATTATTAAAAGATATGGTCTTAAAGCTTATAAAAATGGCTGGTCTGTTTTTACAACCATTAATTCTAAATCTCAAGATAGTGCTCAAAAACATCTAAAGAACCAATTATCTATTTATCATAAAAGACATGGTTGGATTGACTCACCTAACTTTATCCAAGTATTTAATGATGAGCAGTTAACCAAACTAAATAATCTAGATAGCACCTTTATCTTTGAAGAAATATCAAAAATGAATTCTTTTGATAATGATGAACTAACTATTAATAAGGTGAATTCGATATTTGATGAGTTTCCTTTTTATAAATCATATATTAAGGGCTTAGTAATAAAACTAGACCCATCAAAATTATTTTTCCTTAATGAAAATTTAGAAATTGATTCGATACCATGGTCGTCTGAATACAAATGGGCAAGACAAAGGATTAATATTGATCAAAAAGGGCCTTTACCCGAATCATTTGATGCATTTATTGAGGTAGGAGACTTTATTTACCTAAAATCTATAGATGGTGTCTTGGTTCTAGATCAAATCCCAGTTGCAGAAGCATCACTGGTTTCCATTGATCCAAAAGATGGAAAATTAATCTCTTATGTTGGGGGAATGGACTTTAATAAAAGTAATTTTGATAGAGTTAGGCTGTCTTATCCCCAATCTGGATCTAGCTTCAAGCCATTTATTTATGCTTCAGCGCTAGCGAATGGATATAACTTATCCTCTCTAATTAATGATGCGCCAATAGCTTTTGAAGATAGTAATTTAGAAAGTGTTTGGAAACCTCAAAATTATACTGGTAAATTTTATGGGCCAACGTCAATAAGGGAGGCACTGGTTCAATCAATAAATATTGTATCGATTAAACTTTTAAGAGAGCTTGGAATTACAAAATCTCATAACTATATTGAAAAATTTGGTTTTGAAAAAAATAGATTACCTGCTGATTTGTCGTTGGCACTCGGATCTGGAAATTTTTCACCAATTGAGATGGTCAGAGGCTTTAGTGTTATTGCAAACGGGGGTTATTTAGTAGACCCATATTTTGTGTCTAAAATTATTGATAGAAATGGTGAAATTATCTACTCTCATGACGCATACCTTCAATCAAAAAATATTAGCTCATTATCTGCCTTTCCTTGGCTTGATACTTTAGAAATGGAAACTAAACGCCCTTATGCGCTTTTAAAACCAATAAATAATAATGAGAAAGTTATTGATGAGAGGGTTGCATATTTGATTACAGATATCCTCCAGGAGCATATGAAGAGAGGGTCAGCAGGAAGAAGATCTGCTTCATTAAATAGGGATGATATTGCAGGAAAAACAGGTACAACTAATGATGCTATTAGCACATGGTTCTCTGGTTTTCATGAAGATCTAGCAACCACTGTATGGGTTGGAACAGATAATTTTTCTTCATTAGGAAAAAATGAGTATGGCTCATCCATAGCATTACCTATTTGGGTAGATTATATGAATGACCAATTGCAGGAGCTTGAAGTAAAAACAAATTCTATTCCTGAAAATATGTCCTTCATTAAAGTGAATCCCGACACAGGTAAACCAAATATCTCAAATGATGCAAATACTTATTTTGAACTTTTTTTAGATGAAAATATTACTAATTAGCTTTTAAATATATTTAGAGAAAGGAGTTCCCATACATTATCTATATAGCTGCTTGGAGAGTCTTTAAATTTTGAACGAATATACCTTCCAACATTCCCCTCTAAACATGTAACTATAAGCTGGGCTGAAATACCGGGCTGGGTAATAAGATTATCTGTATCCTCTGAAAGCATTTGTTTTATAGATAGCTCGAACCTTTCAAAAAACTGATTTACAGAATCAGTGACATTCTGCTCATCGGAAGAAAGAGCCTCTCTAGAGAGAAGTCTTGCAAAACCCTTATTTTTTTCAATAAATATCATGAAGAATAAAAATGCATTCTTTACTTTTTCTTTTGGGGCTAGTTTAGATTTTTTTAGCTCTCCACACTTATTAAAAATTGCATCATCACAAAATGAAAAAAGTTCAGCATAAATAGCTCTTTTGCTTGGAAAATGCCTGTAAAGAGCAGCTTCAGTTATTTTTGATTTTTCAGCTAATAAAGAAGTAGTTATTTTGGATAGGTTTCTTTCTTCAAGTAATCCAGCAAGGGCCTGTAAGATAATATTTTTTCTATCATTTTTCATAAACTAATCTAAATTTATATCAATATTAGGGCAAATGCGAGATAGTTCTGAAAGAAATAGATCTTTAATCTCATTCATCTCTTCTAAAGAATCCCCTTCAAACCTCAAAACAAGCTTAGGAGTTGTATTAGATGCTCGAATTAAACCCCAGCCATTCTTAAAGTTTACTCTAAGCCCATCTATAGTAATTTTTTCACCATCAAGATTGCAATTCTTTTCAAAATCTTCAATTACCGAAAACTTTGTTTCATCGGTTACTGTTATATTTAATTCTGGCGTGGAAAACGATTGAGGAAACTGATTAATAAGCTCTGAAATATTTTTATCAGAATTAGTTAAAATCTCAGCTATTCTAACTGCAGCATAATGCCCGTCATCAAATCCATACCATTTGTCATTAAAAAATATATGCCCGCTCATCTCCCCTCCAAGCAAGGCATTATTTTTTTTAATAGCCTTTTTGATATGAAAGTGACCAGTTGGAGACATTATTGGAATGCCACCTTGTTCAGTAATAAGATTTTCTAATTGATTTGAGCATTTAACATCAAAAACAATTTTTCCTTTGTCTCTTGACAAAATATCTTTAGAAAAAAGCATCATTAACTTATCAGGAAATATGACTTCTCCCTTATTTGTTACAAGGCCAACCCTGTCTCCATCTCCATCAAATGCAAACCCAACATCAGCATTGCTTTTTTCTACTTCTGCTATGAGATCTTTAAGATTTTCTAGCTTTCCTGGATCTGGGTGGTGGTTAGGAAAGTTACCGTCTACTTCGCTAAACAGTTCTATAACTGAAAAGCCAAGCGCTTTAAAAAGATCAGGTGCAATGCACCCAGCAGCACCATTCCCACAGTCTAAAACAATTTTCAATTCTTCTGGTTTTTGAACAGAAATATTTTTAGAAACCTCTTCTAGATACAGCTCTTTTATATCAGTATATTTAATTTCACCTTTTTTACCGAAATCTTCTGAATTTCTTATTAGATCAAATATCTCTGTTCCAGACACTGGTTTATCATCAATAACCATTTTAATACCGTTATGATTTTTTGGGTTATGACTTCCAGTGATCATAATTCCACTTTTGGATTCTTCTTTTTTTGCAGCAAAATATAATAAAGGACTTGTAACCAAACCAATATTATTAACATGAATTCCTGCCTCAAGAAGGCCATCACAAAAGGATTCAAGCAGCGAAGGACCAGAAAGCCTGCCATCTCGCCCAACTGCTATGGAATTTATTTCATGTTTCTTACATTTCCTTGCGATCGCATAGGCAACTAATTTAATTGTATTTTCATTTATTTGTTCTGGATAAGTGCCTCTTATATCATTTTCTCTAAAGATAGATGAAGTTATATTCATTTTTTTCCCTTTTGTTATCAGTTCTAGTTTGTCATAATAGAGCCTAATTATATCCTCTAAAAAATGTTTGCAAACACTGAAAAAAAAGTAATTTGGAAAAATGGTACCTATGAGAAATGGGAAGATGCTTCTGTGCATCTTTTATCTCATACCATGCATTATGGAACAGGTGTGTTTGAAGGAGTTAGGGCATATAAAACAGATTCTGGGCCCGCTATATTTAGATTAAGTGATCATACAAATAGACTTTTTGAAGCAGCAGATAAATTAGGAATTAAAATTCCATATAGCCATGATGAGCTTAATCAAGTTCAAAAAGATATCTTTTTGAAAAATAATCTTGATGAAGGCTATCTGAGACCAATTGTTTTCTTGGGAAGTGAGTCGCTTGGAATAAGAGCATCTGAATTATCTGTAAATGTTGCTGTTGCTGCATGGGAATGGCCATCTTACATGAGCCCAGAAGCAAAAGAATTAGGGATATCAGTTATAAAATCATCATTTGATCAATTCAGCAATCCTTTGCATTCAGGTTATAAAATTATTGGCACTTATATTAACTCTACTATGGCTCTGCATGAAGCCATACAAAAAGGAGCAGATGAGGCAATTCTCCTTGATAAGGATGGATTTATCTCTGAGGGAAGTGGAGAAAATATTTTTATTATTAAAGATGGAGCCATTTTAACACCTCTAACAAATCATTGCCTTAATGGCATCACAAGACAGTCAGTAATAACAATATCTGAAGATTTGGGTTATGAAGTCTGTGAAAAGAATCTTACGATGGATGATCTTCTGAATAGTGACGAGGCTTTCTTTACAGGAACAGCTGTAGAGATAACTCCAATTTCTAAAATTGATGATCAAATAATTGGAAAAGGATTAAGAGGCCCAATAACCGAAAATCTTCAAAGAAATTATAATGATATTATTTTTGGTAAAAACCCAGACTACAATCACTGGCTAAGCTTAGTTTCAAACTAAACTCTTTTGACTAAGCTAAATATTGCAATTCTAAGTTACAGAAGCGCTCCATTTGGCGGCGGGCAAGGTGTATACATACACGATATTTCAAAAGCTTTATCAATCATGGGCCACAAAGTGGATGTCATATCTGGGCCTCCATACCCAAATCTTTCAGAAGAAGTTAATTTAATAGAGCTTCCAGGATTAAATCTCTTTCAAACTTTTTCTTTCAATGAACGAGTAAAGATTTTTTGGAAGAAAGAAAGAAAGAATTTTTCTGATATATATGAATTTTTATCTGTTTTATTGGGCGGCTTTCCAGAGATGAGGACATTTGGTTATAGAGCAAGAGATTACCTTAATATTAATAATCATTACGATATTGTTATAGATAACCAGTCAATTAGCTACGCAATGATCGATATTCAAAAGTTATTTCCATTTATTGAAATTATTCACCATCCAATAACAAAAGATTTTAAGTATGAAATGGATCAAAGCAACAAGCTGCTGTATAAATTTTCTAGACGAAGGTGGTACTCATTTCTAAAAATGCAAAAAAGAGTTGCACCTAAAATCAACAATATAATAACGCCATCAATTAATTCTTTGAGAGATATAAGCAAAGACTTTAATTGTGATCCTAGTAGGATTACGGTGATTCAAAATGGCTTAGATATTGATATTTTTAGACCATATAATGAAATTTCTAGAAATCCACTAAGATTAATAACAACAGCCAGTGCAGACGTACCTTTAAAGGGTCTTGATTACACTCTCAAATCACTTGCCGAGCTAAAAAAAGACTTTGATGGGATTCATTTAATAGTTATTGGCAAATTGAAAGAAGAAGGGCATACAGCAAGGCTAATTAAAAAACTTAATATTCAAGACGAGGTTACATTTAAAACAAACTTAACAAAAGATGAGATAGCTAAAGAATATGCAAAAAGCTCAATATCATTAGTAAGTTCGTTATATGAGGGTTTCGGCTATCCTGTTATTGAGGCCATGAGTTGCGGAGTCCCACTTATAGCAGCAAATACATCATCTATACCGGAGCTTGTTGATGAATTTGCAATCTTAATACCGTCACAAGATTCAAAAACTCAAATAGATTCGATCAAGAGCGTCATTCAAAATTATGGTCATTATAAGGATATTGCCGAAAAGGGAAGAGAGCATATAATTAATACATTCAACTGGCTAAAAATAACCGAAGAGTATGAAAAGACTATCTTTAAAACAATAGAAGATTTTAAAAATGCTAACATTTAACTTTAAAAAATTAATACTAGAAAACCCAAATGGTCTAATGCTGGATCTTGGTTGCGGTGAGGGCAGACATATTTTTGGCGTAATGGAAGAATTTCCCAATCTTCAATGCATTGGACTCGACCCCCATATAAAATCGCTTGCAAAAGCTTATGAGGGCTTAGATTTTTTAGAATCAATATCTAATAAAAAAACAAATTTTTTAAGTGGGTCTGCATACTCACTTCCATTTCCTGACAACTCTTTTGATCTTGTGGTGTGTTCGGAAGTACTAGAACATCTTCATGAGTACAAAGACGCTATAGCTGAAGTAAGCAGAGTTTTAAAGCCAGGAGGAAGTTTTCTTGCGAGTGTACCTGCAGAATTCCCTGAAAAAATATGTTGGGCTTTATCTAAAGATTATCAAAATGAACCGGGCGGACATCTACGGATTTTTAATAAAAAAAGCCTTATTGATGATATAACCCAAAATGACTTTCAGTTTAAGTATTCCGAAAGATTTCATTCTATTCATAGTGCTTATTGGTGGCTAAGGTGTTTGTTTTGGGAAACACAAGATTCCAATATCCTTATTAAAGCTTATAAAAAAATATTAGAGAGACACATTCTTAAAAAACCTTTTGTAATTGATCAGATAGACAAAATACTTAACCCAGTTCTTGGAAAAAGTATCGCCCTTTATTTTACAAAAAAATGAGTTGGGACAAGTCAAAGCATGATTTTAGGCAAGCAATAGATTGGATTATTGCTAATCAAGCAGAAAATGGTCGAATTTCATGGGACGAGAAAGGAAAGTCTGACCCATGGGACCATTGCGAATGCTTGATTGCTCTTGCAATATTTGAAGAATGGGATGCTTTTGATCTTGGTATTAAATGGTTCTTCGATAATTTAAATGACGAGGGATGGATCCCCCCTGAATATAAGAACGACACTCCAATTCATAATCATTATGAGAGCCATCATGCTCCATACATTATCCTGCCATTAATGCAGGCTGTTTTAATGGGAAGAGATGATTTATTAAATCCCTTTATAAAATCACAAATAAAAATTATTTTTGATCAACTGCATGAGTTTAAAGATTCTGAGGGTTACTACTTCTGGGCAAGAGACGAGAAAGGTTTCTCTGATAACTCATTGATTACCGCCTCTATGTCAATTTTTTTATCATTAAAAGCTTTTGACAAATTTGCTAGTATTGAATTTGATAAACAAGTTTGGGATTCTAAATTTAATAGAGATGGTGTCGATCGTTCACGATTCTCAATGGATTTTTATTATCCTTTTATGTGCGGAGTTAAAACTAATAAGCTTGATTTTCAAAATGGTCTAAAAGATTTTTATGTTGATGGCTTAGGTATCAAGTGTGTAAAAGAAGAGCCTTGGGTAACTATTGCAGAGAGTTGTGAATGTGTAATAGCTTCAATGGTAGTAGGTGATTATGAAACAGCACAAAATATCTTTAATAACATACTTCAATTTAAAAATGATAATGGTATTTTCCCTACAGGTTATCAATATGAGATGGATATTTTCTGGCCAGAAGAGAATTCAACATGGACTAATGCAGCTGTAGTAATTGCTGCACACGCACTAGCAACTTATGGTAAAAAAGAGGCCTCAAAAGGCAATATATTTTTTTACTTAAATAAT
>ENA-OREM01000126-OREM01000126.1-marine-metagenome-genome-assembly--contig:-NODE-126-length-64782-cov-5.251743_pt1 | contig 64782 bp, 61 predicted proteins | sample MGYA00248623_ERZ508561 | MGnify/ENA primary metagenome ERZ508561 (study PRJEB26227, sample SAMN06264494) | marine metagenome | isolation source: Columbia River Estuary | place: USA:Columbia River Estuary...
GTGGGGGTATTGTTTGTTTTGAATTAAAAGGAGGCATTGAAGCTGGCCAAACATTTCTGAACGCATTAAAAATGTTATCACTAACCGCCAACCTTGGTGATACACGAAGTATTGCATCTCATCCTGCAAGTACTACGCATGCAAAATTATCAGCAGCAGAACACGAAGCAGTAAGCATCACACCAGGATTGATTCGTATATCCGCTGGACTCGAACATCGGGAAGATATTTTAGGAGATATATTACAAGCACTAGAAGCTTGTTAAACCTAATTTCCATATAAAAATCGGAAGATTCATTCTGATTTATCCAATTAATTCGATAAGCCTACTCAATTCACATGAGTAGGCTTATTTGTTAGTTATTTTTGGTCATTTCCCTTCCTTAAATTGCTAAATTTTTGTATATTGAATTCGCTTAAAACCAACCAATGAAAACAAAAATAAGTGTCTTATTATCTTCCATGATGTTTTTACAATATTATATCTGGGGCGCATGGTATGTAACCATGGGAACTTATATGGGCGAGGTATTAAAGTCATCAGGAATGAATATTGGTGCTGCCTATAGCGCAGGTGCGATTGCAACCATCATCAGTCCCTTTTTTGTTGGGATGATTGCAGATCGTTTTTTTGCAGCACAAAAAATTATGGGGGTTTTACATTTTGTAGGCGCTGCCTTACTTTTTTATGCTACTAAGGCTACTAATGAAAATTTTTACTGGGTCATTTTAATTTACGCCCTTTTATACATGCCTACTATTGCATTAAGTAATAGTGTAGCCTTTGCTCAAATGACCGACCCTGGAAAACAATTCCCATGGATACGCGTATTTGGAACCTTAGGTTGGATAGCAGCTGGTATTGTGATTGGACAATTAGGTATTGAAAAAACAGAAGGTACTTTTTATGTAGCTGCTGGAGTTTCTGCTTTTTTAGGCTTATTAAGTTTTGCGCTTCCTAATACACCGCCTAAAGCACAGGCAGAAAAAGTTACTGTGGGTTCTATTCTAGGCACCGACGCTTTTGTATTATTTAAATCAAGATCATTTTTTATATTCTTCGTATCAGCCATATTAATTTGTATTCCTCTTTCATTTTATTATGGATTCGCGAATCCGTTTTTAAACGAAGTGGGTTTAGAAAATGCAGCTAGTAAAATGACCATGGGGCAAATGTCTGAGGCTTTATTCATTCTAGCCATTCCTTTTATGTTTAATAGAGTGGGTGTAAAAAATATGTTGATATTGGGCATTGGTGCCTGGTTGCTTCGTTATATATTTTTCGCTTATGGCAATATGGAACAAAGCTGGATGTTATATGCAGGTATTATTTTACATGGCATTTGTTACGATTTCTTTTTTGTAACGGGCTATATGTACACCGAGAAAAAAGCAGGTGAAAAAATTAAGAACGCTGCTCAGGGCTTATTTACTTTTGCCACTTATGGAGTGGGTATGTATATAGGTACATTATATAGTGGTCAAGTGGTAGATCAATATAAAGTGGCCACTGCGGTGGGTGCTGCTAGCCAACATAATTGGCAAAGTATATGGTTAGTTCCAGCAGCTATTGCAGGTGCCGTATTAATTGCCTTTATTTTATTTTTTAAAGAGAAAAAAGAAACCGCAGTTGTTTCCTAATATTTTTATTAATAAACTAAACAAGGAAAATCAAAAACGTATTTAAACAAAAATCAATTATAAAAATCTAAAATTTATTCAAGATGCGAATTGCAATGTTAGGAGCAGGTTTTATTGGACGTTTTTATGCCGATGCCCTGCAAGGTTATAGAAGTAAAGACAAGGTGGTTAGTATTTATGCCCGCCGTGAAGAATCTGCCACCAAGTTTGCTGCAGATTATGGTTGTGCTCATTGGACTACCGATATGGAAGCAGCTATCTCCCACCCCGATGTGGACGTGGTATGTATTGCGCTTCCCAATAATATTCATGAGATTGCCGTGATGTTATGTTGCAAACATAAAAAAGCAGTGATGACTACTAAACCATTAGGCCGTAATGGTGAGGAAGCAAAGCGTATGTTAATTGCAGTGGAAGAAGCGGGTATATTCAATGGCTATTTAGAAGACCTTGTATATACGCCTAAATTCATTAAAGCTAACCAATCTGTAAAAGAAGGTGCAGTAGGAAGAATCTTATGGGCAAAGTCTCGTGAAACACATCCTGGCCCCCATAGTGATTGGTTCTGGGATATTGAGCAAGCAGGTGGTGGTTGTATATTAGACCTTGGTTGCCATTGCGTTGAAATTTCAAGATCATATATTGGAAAAGATATCAAGCCCATTGAAGTAATGTGCTGGGCAGATACACAAGTAAAACCTATTGATGCCGAAGACCATGCCATTGGACTGGTAAAGTATGAGAATGGCGCCATTGGACAGTTTGAAGTAAGCTGGACATTCAGAGGTGGTTTAGATTTACGCGATGAAGTAATGGGTACAGAAGGTACTATTTGGATTAATAGTTTTTTAAGAACTGGATTTGAAATGTTTACTACAGGAAAAGGCGGAGATTATATTTCAGAAAAGTCTGAAAGTAATAGTGGTTGGTTATTCCCAGTGGGTGATGAATTAAATGAATTAGGGTATAACCATATGTTTATGGATATGTTTAACTCCATGGAAAAAGGCGAAGCGCCTAAAGAAACTTTTTACGATGGTTATATTGTGAACTGTGTACTAGATGCTGCTTACCGTTCTGCTAAATCTAAATTATGGGAACCGGTTAAATTAGATATCTGGAGAGGAAGAACAGGCTTATCTAAAGAGAGCCATTTAGTAGAATATGATAAGGACCATTACTTAATTAAAGAAGAAATGACTCACTACGGTACTAAGAAACTAATCCTAAAAAATAAGACCACTGGAAAGATTACAGAACAAGTGATAAATTAACTGAATAAAAAAGCACTCCTCAAAAGGGAGTGCTTTTTTTAATATCATAGTTGTAAAAAAAGTTACTTGGTCCAATTTACTTTTAGCGTTTTCACATCTCTTGAATTAGGACCTAACATTACATTAAATTCACCCGACTCCCAGTCATACTTTAAATCGGTGTTATAAAATTTCAATAGCTCGGGGGTAATTTCAAAACTTACCTTCTTCGTCTCTCCCGCCGCTAATTCAATTTTTTGAAAACCTTTTAATTCTTGAACGGGTCTTGTAGCAGAACCTACTATATCACGAATATATAATTGCACTACTTCTTTCCCTGTTACAGCGCCTGTATTTTTAAGAGTCACTGTGGCCATTAATTTTTGATTTCCTTTTAACTGTGTTGCAGACAAAGCAAAATCGCTGTACTCAAAGTTTGTATAACTTAAGCCATACCCAAAAGGGTATAATGGCTCATTGCTTACATCTATATAATTAGATTGAAACTTAGAAAACCACTTGCTTAATGGACGTCCTGTATTTTTATGATTATAATACAAAGGTATTTGTCCTACATTCTGAGGGAAACTCATGGTTAACTTACCCGATGGATTTACCTTGCCTAATAAAGCATCTGCAATGGCATCGCCTGCTTCTGAGCCTGCAAACCACACATCTAATATAGCTGGCACATTGGCGTCTTCCCAACTTAGGGTTAAAGGACGGCCATTGAATAATACTAGCACCACTGGCTTGCCAGTAGCTATTAAAGCCTTTAAGAGTTTTTGTTGTGCAGCAGATAAATCTAAATTAGTCATTGATGCACTCTCTCCAGTGCTCTCTGCGCCTTCACCCAAGGCAGCTACAATCACATCGGCATTCGCACTCACTGCAAGTGCTTCTTCTAATAATTGTTCAGGTGTACGGCCATCTCTTGGAATATCTTTTCCAAACATAGTTAGTCTTTTCTCCAATTCCCAATCATCTTCTAAGTTGGAGCCCTTTGCATAATTTACTTTACCATTCGCACCTACGGCATCTGTTAATCCCTTCAATAAAGTAATTGATTTAGAATTATCGGCACCCACACTCCAAGTACCTGTCATATTTTCTTTGGCATTGGCTAAAGGACCAACAAGCGCAATGGTTTTACCTTTGGCAATAGGTAAAATATTATTAGCATTTTTTAATAAAACAAAACTTTGTGAAGCAATGGTTCTAGCTTCTGCTCTATTGGCTGCATTAAATACTTCAGCAGCCGATCTTTTCTCATCACAGTATTTATAAGGGTCATCAAATAAACCTAATTGATATTTTGCAATTAAAATACGCTCTGTGGCTTTATCAATTTGCGCCAGTGTAACTTTTCCTTCTTTTAAAGAAATACCAATTGAATTTAAAAAGCCCTCTCCCACCATGTCCATATCTACACCTGCTTGTAAAGCTTTTTCATTCACTGTTTTAAAATCACCAAAGCCATGGTTCACCATTTCAGGAATACCCGTATAATCTGAAACAACAAATCCATTAAACTTCCACTGCTTACGAAGTACATCATCCACTAACCATTTATTACCCGATGCTGGCACTCCATCAATTTCATTAAAAGAAACCATTACAGAGCCTACCCCTGCATCTACGGCTGCTTTATAAGGAGGAAAATACTCATTGTACATTCTTACACGACTCATATCAGTGGTATTGTAATCTCTACCGCCTTCGGCAGCTCCATATAATGCATAATGCTTTACACAAGACATAATGGTATTATTCAATGATAAGTCGTCACCTTGGTAACCATGTATCATGGCTTTAGCAATAGCTGAACTTAAAAAAGCATCTTCACCATTGCCTTCTGAAGTTCTTCCCCAACGAGGGTCTCTTGTTAAATCCACCATGGGAGAGAAAGTCCACATAATGCCATCTGAACTAGCTTCATTAGCCGCAATACGCGCCGATCTTTCAATTAAAGGCATGTCCCAGGTAGAAGACATACCTATTGGAATGGGAAAAATTGTTTTATAACCATGAATGACATCCATTCCAAATAATAAAGGAATATGCAATCTTGTGTTTTTTACAGCATACTCTTGTAACTCTTTAATTTTTGTTACAGAACGAATATTAAATACGCCCCCTACTTTACCCTCTTTCACTTTTTGTGCAATATCAGAACTACTCACCGCTCCTGTAACAAAATCACTAGAAGCAGGCAGGTTTAACTGACCTAACTTTTCTTCCAAAGTCATTTTAGCGAGTAATTTATTGACAAAAGAATGCATAGCAGCATCCTTATTGGCTTGAGCAAAACTTGCCATACTTAATAGTAGCGTAGTAAAAAATAAAATTCCTTTTTTCATAGAATGGTTTGATTTTTAGTTGAAACCCTAATTAGGTTATTATAGTAATGATACTTATTTTAGTATTAGTAATTTTAAGGCCAAATAATAGTGGAGGCTGCTTTGGCAGGTATATTGAATGTGTAATATTGATTATTCTGTTCTAATACAATTTGCTTCGCTACTGATTTGTTTAAAATTATAATAGCCTTCTTTCCGTTTTTTAAATTAAAACTTGTGGTGGCTAAGGACGCATCACTTACACTACTTAAAGTTCTTATGGCACCGGGCTTAATAAACTTGGCAATTTGTCCTATAATATAATAGCTCACATTTCTATTGATAATACCGTCTTGAATAGTGAAGGCTCCCTTACATTCAGTACAACCCAAAGGAGTATGTGGTTCAAATTTTGCATTATTGGCTAAATTCCATTCTAATACCACTGAGCTCCAATTTTGAATAGTGCCAATAACTATATGATCTAAGTGCCAGAGAAAATCGCCGTCAAAGCTGCCCTTGGCCCCTGTCCACTGTTCGGTGAAATATATTTTTTTATCGGGATGAAGTGCATGCACTTCTGATAATGCTTCCTCTTTGCCTAAATACAAATGAAAGGCAGTAGCGGCTGCAAATGATTTTGCTTTGGCATCATTTAATATAGCAATGGGGTAATTAGGATGATCGGCATTATGATCATATAAAACTACTTCAATATTTATTTTAGCTTCTTTTAATTGAGGTCCTAAATAATCTCTTAAAAATTCAGTTTGTTCTCCAGCATCCATTAATAAGCTGGGGTTATTACCTCCATGTTCAGGCTCATTTTGCATAGTAATGGAATGAAGCTTAATTCCATTAGCTTCCATGGCGCTGATATACTTCACAAAATAGTTAGCATAAGTAGCATAATATTTTTTCAATAAATGCCCGCCCATTGAAATACCATTTGTTTTCATCCACGTTGGAGGACTCCAAGGAGAGGCCATAATTTTAAGCGAAGGGTTAATAGCCAATACTTCTTTTAAAATAGGAATAAGATGAAGGGTATCCTGAGATAAAGAAAAATGAGTTAATGCAGAATCGGTTTCGCCTTTGGGTAAATCGCTATAACTAAAAACTGCTGCATCTAAATCGGAAGCACCTATGCTAATTCTAATATAAGAAACACCTAGGTCTGCTTCAGACTGACCAAAAATTTCTTTTAATAATTGTGCTCTTTGAGCCTTGGGCAAGGCATGTATTAATTGAGCACTACCCCCTGTTAAACCATAGCCAAAGCCTTCCATGGTTTGAAAGGTTTTACCAGCATCTACTTTAATTTTAATAGCACTGGCAGGTATCGAATTTGCGTTGGGTAGTTTAGTAATGGTAGTTTTAGCAAATTGCAAAAGCCTATCTGCAGAACTAGTCCATTGTTGAGCTTGTAAAAAATTGGTGGTAAAAAAATTAGTAGTGATGATGCCTATAAAATATAGTACATACTTAATACCCAGGTTTAATTTTTGCATTTATTTAATTTATATTTCCATTTTCTTTAAAGCCTCTACTGCATAATTAGCAGCTCTTGCTGTAATGGCCATAAATGTAAGGGAAGGATTTTGTGTACCTGTACTTACCATACAAGCACCATCTGTAACAAAAACATTTTTACATAAATGCATTTGATTGTGTTCATTTAATAAAGAAGTAGCAGGGTCTTTTCCCATTCTTACCCCACCCATTTCGTGAATATCTAAACCAGGCGCTTGCTTCGTATCATTAGAGGTTATATTCTTACAACCTGCTGCATCCAGCATTTCCGATCCTGTTTGTATAAAATCTTTCATGGATAAAACATCATTCTCATCATAATCCACTGATGTAATTAATTGAGGTATGCCCCATTTATCTTTTTGATCGGTACTTAATCTTACATGATTGGTTTTCTTAGGAATGGTTTCCCCTTGCATCATCATAGATACATACCAATTACCTGGCTCAGTAATAGCATCTTTAAATTCACCACCCACGCCTTCTGCATGCGCACGACCCCTGCTTGCACCAAAGAAAGTCATATAGCCCCTTTGAAATGGCATTTCTTGTTTATATACATTTCTAAAATTAGGCATCATGGGTTGTGTGGGACGACGACCATAATGGTATTCATCCATGGGTCCATCAATAGAGGCTGATAATTTTCCTCTATAATTATGAAAGGCAACATACTTTCCTAATAAACCATTGTCATTGCCTAAACCATTTGGAAAACGCTTTGAAGTAGAATTCAATAAAATTAAATTGGTATTTAAAGTGGCCGCATTTAAGAAAATTATTTTAGCATAATATTCTGTCATCTTATTGGTAATGCTATCTACTACTCTTACCCCAGTGGCTTTCTGTTTGGCTTCATCATAAATAATAGAATGCACCACCGAATTGGTTTGCAGGGTTAAATTACCTGTTTTCTGTGCCCAAGGTATGGTAGAGGCATTAGAGCTAAAGTAGCCCCCAAATGGACAACCTCTTTCACATAAGGTACGCGCTTGACATTGCTGACGACCTTGTTCAATATGTATAGGTTTAGGCACTGTCAAATGCGCGCATCTTCCTTGCACTACATTACGGTCCTTAAATTTATTCATGATACTTGACTGCATGCCTTTTTCAACCCCATTCATTTCCCAGGCAGGCAAGAATTCACTATCAGGTAAGGTATCTAGTTTGTCATAGTTACCACTAATGCCAGCAAATAATTCAACATGGCTATACCAAGGCGCTAATTCATCATAAGTTATTGGCCAGTCTCCAAAACCATCTCTAGCGGGTCCTTCAAAATCATACCTGCTCCACCTCTGTGTTTGACGCGCCCATAATAAACTCTTGCCTCCAACTTGATACCCTCTAATCCAATCATAAGGTTTTTCTTGTACATAAGGATGCTCATTGTCTTTCACAAAAAAATGAGCAGAGGTTTCATTATAAGCATAACATCTATCTACAATAGGATTGTCTTTTACAAGCTCGATGGTCTTCCTTCCTCTATGCGGGAATTCCCAAGGATGTTTAGTAGCCGTTGGATAATCTTTTAAGTGCACTACATCACGGCCGCGCTCTAGCACTAATGTTTTTAAACCTTTTTCACATAGTTCTTTAGCAGCCCATCCTCCACTAATTCCTGAGCCAATCACAATGGCATCGTAAGTTTGATTTTTTGTAGACATGGTTTTTTATAAATTAATTATTCTAATAATTTTTTGACCACCAAGGCCCCTACTTTCTTTCCTTGCTCATTACCCACATTTACACTTAAGGTATAATGAATTCCTCCGTATACTCTACTAATAGAAGCTTCGGATGCAGCAGCTTGGAAAGAACTGAATTTTCTTTTTAATCCTATATACTTATAATCGCTTGAGTCCTCGAAAGCAAAATTTTCTCCGTATAATTTAGTAAGCACAGTGGCCGCCGATGCAGTAATGGTACTATGACCACTTGTATATTCAGGGAAAGGAGGCGTTTGTAATAAAGGCGCCCAATTTTTATCTAATAATTCATTAATTACATTAACAGGCCTTACATAACTACTTCTGTATTTTTCATCCCAACAAGAAATAAAACCGTCATACAATGCAACAGCAGTCAAAGCAAAAGATTGTGCCGATTTTACAGCATCTGCATTGGCTTGTTTAACCACCTGCGCTGTAATACCTATCCAATGTCCACCTGGTGTAATTTTTTTATTACCATATACCATATGACCTGCATGCTCAATCACAAAAGGGTTATCATCCCAATACTTGGCAATTAGTTTTTGTTCTTCTGTTAAATTTTTATTGATATCATACACTTCCTTCATCATAGCATAAAAAGTAGTGCCCGGCTTTGTCTCATATTTTGGAGGTCTATTAGGCATAAACTGTGAAGCAGAATCTAGTACCATGGGCTTCATGGTATTCCAACACCATTCTACACCATCTAAATAGTCTGGAGGTGTTGGGCGCCATTTGCCTGGCTCATTACTGCCTAAGTATTTTTGTTTGCCTCTTGAAATAGCATAGCCATCTGTTTTAGCCCTGGCTAAAATAACAGCAGCCACGGTATCTCCAAAGGCGATTGAATTTTTGTAAGTGGCTTCATCTAAATTGGCTTTGTAATTATCATACACCGACTGTTCATATTTTGTTAATGAATCGATGGAGAATACTTTTACATTACGCGTTACTTTAAAAAAAGCCTTGGTAGCTGCTAAAGAAAAATTATAATTTTTCCCTTTTTCAGGCAGAGGCATTTTCCCAAAGCCATTTAATTTTTCTGCAATGGAGCTTGTCCCCTCTTTGGCAAAACGAATGGCTTCATAAGAAGCTAAAGAAGAGTACACATAAATACGACTAGCCACTGGCGGCGTAAATACATCATATATAATTACCTGCGTTAATTGATCTTCATTGTTAATAAGCAAGTCCACTTCATTTAAAGGAGCGGGCTTATTTTGAGAACAGGATACAAGAAAAAAGGCCATTAATAGTAGACTGACACATGCGTTAAAAATCTTTTTCATTTTACTTTAATTTAAGTTTTTCGAATGCGTCTAATTTAATAATTGTTTTTTCTAGTTTGCCCCTTTTGGTCTATGATTGTTATCAGCTTTACTTTTTCATTATAGCTTATAAAACGGGCCGACTGAGACAAGAAAGAATTACCATAATAAAACTCTTCTTTTCTTTTCTTACCATTCGCATATTCAATAATAGCACTAGCATCGTTGGGTTGAACAGGCAATAATAGTGCTGGCTTTTTCAATGTATATATTTTCAAAGGCCCTCTGTTTTGAGAAGCGGCCATTAAATACTGGCCCTTAGCCCCTCTTATTTTTACAAGCGCCTTACCATTGCCTGGAATAAATATGCCGCTTTCTAGTATACTTAAGGCTGTAAACAGGCCTTTCCCATTACCTTTTAATAATAGGCCATTTAAGGCGTCATATCTGCCCACTGAAACCTCTGTACCATAATCATTGCCATTCATGAGTATATCCAAATTGCCATCGCCATCATAATCATCTACCTGCATACCATTTAATACCGAGAATTGTGCTTGTATAGGAAGTGTCGTCATTTCAAACTTACTTGCTCCTATGTTTTGAATATAACTAGAACTTAAATTATTGGCTTTTACCACTTGCGCTACTGCCAACTGCTCTTTAGAAAGTAATTGGTCCTTGGTGGCAGTTGCAAAGGTCTTATAATTTTGAAATTTAGCACGCATACCAATCATTTGCTTTACAATATCGTCTCTAGTTTGTGCAGGGTATTCTTTTTTAACTTCGTCGGTATGACTGGTAGGTAAATACAAGGTAGGGAATGCATCATAACTACCATTATTATCAAAGTCCTTGGCATAAATAGAAATAGGATAGATATCCGAGGCTCGATAAAAAGAATTGCGTCCTGTATTACCTACTACATAATCCATATCGCCATCATTATCAAAGTCGCCGGCGGTAATAGTATTCCATAAACCTACTTGGTTATTAATGCCTGTTGTACTAGTTACATTTTTAAATGTCCCCTTTTCATTTTTTAAAAATGTGATGGGCATCCACTCTCCAGTAAGTATTAAATCAGGCCAGCCATCATTATCAAAATCAGTAAACAAAGCGTCGCAGACTAAACCAATATTATTTAAATCTTTAGCTACACTTGTTGTTACATCGGTATACTTAACCTTGCCTTCTTTACTATCGTTTCTGTAAATAAAACTTGAAACCGGTTTAGGATAGTTCCAAGGGTCTACCCTTCCTGAAACAAATAAGTCAAGGTCGCCATCTTTATCGTAATCAACTGCTCTTACACATAGTTTACTAGTGGTATTCAAAGGAATGGCTGTGGTGTCTTTTGTAAAGGCACCCTTTCCATTATTAATATATAGTTGGTCTTGATAATTTTTATCGTTGGTTTTAAATTCATAGCCACCAGCAGTGATATATAAATCTAAGTCTGTATCTCCATCTACATCTAGTAATAATAATCCTTGGTCGCTACTAGACTTACCAGCATAAGTTGTATTAGATAGTAAAGAAGATTGTTTGAAACTACCATTTGCTTGCTGTTGAAAAATTTGAGCGCTATAATGACTAGCCCCACCCAAAATCATATCCTCTATTCCATCACCATTAATATCCCCTACCGCAATAGCTGGACCATATTCAGAAAACTTATGCGGTAATAATTTTTGAATATTAAAATCAATAAAATCTTCTTGCTCATGCGTATAATGAACTTGCAAAGAGTCTGTAATTTCTTTAAATAAAGAATTAGTGGCAAAAACTTCAGCTCCTCTATTCATTAAAGGGCTGGCCGCATCCCATTGAATGGTAAGCTTCTCGTCTACCTTAACATTTTTTATCAACTGCAGTTGACCAGAAGGCCACTCCACTTTTATAGAGTCAATAGTGTTTACTTTTCCTAAACCAAATTGAGCAATATTTTGCACCGTTGATAGATACCCTCTGTAAGGTGTATTTTCCCAAACTTGTTTTTGGCCTTTATCGTAGTACATGGTAATAAATGCACCTAGTCCATTTTTATTTAAAGCATCTCCCTCTAAAACCACTTGTAAGAAATGAGTATTTTCTTTATTTATTTGCCTTTCTTTATTTTGATAAATAGAAGCCTCGTCATTGATATTATTTACCACTAAATCTAAGTCTCCATCATTGTCTAAGTCGGCGTAAGCAGCTCCATTGGAAAAAGTAGGCATTTTCAAACCCCAATCGGTTGTAACATCAGAGAAAGTTAAATCGGCATTGTTTTTAAATGCATAATTATGAATTTTTACTTCAGGAATTTCAACAAGTAATTGTGTTTTTGATGCAAAGCTATAAGCCTTGTTTCGATAGGTGATAAAATCATGGTCGGTTACATCCTTTGGAAAACCATTGGTGACAATTAAATCGCGGTGGCCATCATTATCAAAGTCCACTAATAAAGGAGTCCAACTCCAATCGGTTTCTGCTATGCCCGATAAAAATCCAATCTCACTAAAAATAGGCGCGCCAATAGAATCGTTCTGATGCACACGAGGGCCTTGATTAATTTGTAAAGTATTTCTTACATACTGATAATTGTATCCATACAAATCGCTATTCTGAAAAGTTTGATAACTATTCGGATTCAGCATCATTTTTTTACGATAGTTGTCTCTTGGATTCATATCCAAAGTAAAAAAGTCTAATAAGCCGTCGTTGTTTATATCGGCTACATCCACACCCATTGAATTCACAGAACTATGTTTAAAATAATCCGATAACTGGTCTGTGAAAGTTCCATCCTGGTTATTGATCCATAAATAATCGTTGGGTAAATAATCGTTGGTTACAAAAATATCGGGCCAACCATCTTTATTAATATCAGTGACCACTACACTATGCCCATAACCTTCTCTTTCAATGCCTGCCTTGGCAGATACATCGGTATACACTGGGTGTTGTAAGGTAGAATCATAATTGTTCTGAAATAATTTACTGGAACTAAAATAAGCAGGGTCTTGATCCTTGGGATGAAATACATTGGGTGTATGCGGGTCCTTAATTTCGTTCACCACTAAGTACATATCCAAGTCGCCATCCTTATCATAATCAAAAAAACTAGCCATGGTAGAAAAAGAAGTATCGGCAAGTCCATAGGAAGCTGCTTCTTCTTTAAAAGTGGGAACACCCGTTTTACTAAGTCCCTTATTAATATACAAAAGGTTTTTTCGCTTATTTGTATCATTGCCTAAGGTCACAGAAACATAAATATCGGGCCAGCTATCGTTGTTTATGTCCACTATAGATACACCCCTGCTCCATCTTCCCTCACCTGTTACGCCTGCCTCTAGAGTGATATCATTAAACTGCATATCGCCTTTATTGAGGTATAATTTATTAGACACTTTATTACCCGTAAAATAAATATCGGGTAAACCATCTTTATTAAAGTCGCCCACACCTACACCACCCCCATTATAAACATTAGAAACGTCAAGTACATTCAAAGAATCACTCTCAATAACTTCATTGTTAAAATGAATACCAGAATTCTCTGATTTTACTAATTCAAAAAGTGGTTTTTTAATAGAACAAGCACTTAATAAAAACAAGCATAGACCGAAAAAATAATTCCTTAGCAACATTAAATTAAATTTTAAATACAGGTTAAATAACCCAGTAAATATTGGTTTTTTTATAGGTAATAAAGATACTAAAGAAATCGTTTTTGAGTGGGTATGGGCAAAAAAAGAGTCCCGCTCCGATTGCTCGGGGCGGGACTCTTATATGAGTAACTTATTAAGTTAGTTCAATTAGTAACCAGGGTTTTGAGTTAAAACCGATTTTCCGTCTTTCACAGATTTGTCAATTTGTGTTTGAGGAAGAGGTAAGTACTCAGACTTTCCAGCTTTGTAAGTTGAACCTTTAATTTGACCGTAACCTAAAGCTGCTTCTTGAACCGCATAAGTGTTTAGCTCAGTTACACCTTGTCCCCAACGAGTAAGGTCAGAGAAACGGTGTCCTTCCATAGCTAATTCTAATCTGCGCTCAAAACGAACCGCTTTTCTTGCAACAGCAGCATCAGTCCAAGCTGCAGTGTAAGTTTTAATTTGATAGTTAGTACCAGATACTAAACCAGCATTGTTAGATGGTCCTACAAATCCAGCAGGATTTGAAGCACGCGTACGAACAAGGTTTACATATTCTCTAGCTTTCTCTAAACCACCTGTTTCAACTTCAGCTTCTGCAGCTAATAAAAGCACATCAGCAAAACGTATTAAAGGATAGTTGTTAGCAGTGAAACCGTTAGTCCAAGAAGAACCATCAGTTAAAATACCCACTTGAGCTTTTCTAAATAAATGCTTTAATGGCTCGTATGGTCCAGCTGTACCTTGGTCTCTTACCCAGTTAGAACCTGGCATAATACCCCAATCTAAGTAAGGAACACCACGACGACCAATTGTCCAGTCGATACGAGGATCTAATGGAGTTGTAACGTCAGGAGAGTATGGTTTATCAGAAGAAATACCTTGGTCATTTTTTAATGGGTTTGTGAAAAACTCATCACCTAACATAGGTAATCCATCAGCAGTTACTTTGTAAATATTTGCTAAAGTGAATGAAGGTTGGAAGAATCCGCAACATCCTGTCTCTCCACCATAAGGGAAGTTTAAGGCGTCACCAGCGTTAGCGTTAGCTGCACCTGTACCGTCATTAACAGTCATTTGTACAGAGAACACATGCTCAGAACCATTCTTTTTTGCTGGATCAAACACATCACCAAATTTTGGTAATAATGCATATTTAACACCTAATGGAGTTTTACCACTAGTAATAACAGCAGTTAAAGTAGTCTTAGCATCAGCATATTTCTTTCTAAACATTTGAACTTTACCTAAGTAAGCAGCAGCAGCCCATTTGTTAGCACGACCTACTGAAGACATATTTTCAGTTAAGTTAGCATAAGCAAAAGCTAAATCTGCTTCAATTTTACCTAAAATAGCATCAACACCAGCATTTGGTACTAAAAAGTTACCAGCAGCATATGTAATAGACTCATCGATATAAGGAATGTTACCGAAGAATTTTGCTAAGTCAAAATGGTAGTGTGCACGTAAAAATCTTGCTTCAGCAGTAATACGAGTTACATCAGCTGCAGAAATATCTTTAGCTAATTTCATTACTCTTAAAGTTTCGTTTGAACGTTGAACACCATCATAACGTTGTTGCCATAATTGGTCTAAGTATGCGTTAGACGCAGTTGCATTCCACTGCTCGATTGGAGTGATCAAGTTTTGGTCACCTGGATCAGATCCTTTGTGAGCGTCACCACCCGCAACAGAACCGTATACCCAGTTACTTGAAGAAGTTGCCCAAGGACCATTGTTGGTACCTGCAGAACTACCTTGTCCATCTAATAAAGAATAAGCACCCACTAAAAGGGCTTCTACACCTATTTTGTTCGCTAATACATCCTGGCTTAATGCACCAGCTGCAGGAACCTCTAGGTATGATTTGTCACAAGCATATAATATAACCAAGAAAGAGAACACCACTGGCATTATATGTTTAAAATTATATTTTTTCATTTTGTATATTTTTTATTTATTAAATTTTCTAATTTATTAAATTAAAAAGTTAGGCTTATACCTACGTTGAATGTTTTCATCGGAGGGTAGTTACCTTTATCAACTCCAAAATTACTTGTACTACCTGCAACCTCTGGATCTAAACCAGAATAGTTTGTAATAGTAAACAAGTTAGCACCTTGAACAAAAACACGTGCTTTGTCGATGCCATATCTTTTTAATGTAGCTGGGTCGATTGTGTAACCAAGACTTAATTGTTTAACTCTCATGTAAGTACCATCTTCTACATAGAAGTTGTTAATTACACCATTGGTACTAAAGTATGTATTGTTTTCAACAATAGGCCATACTGTACTTGGTCTTGTAGGTAACCAAGATTCAGTTAACAATGGAATAGATTTAGAGTTTTGGAATGAAGGAAGGAAATCTTGGAAATAACGAGTTTCGTTTAAGATTTCGTTACCGAATGATCCATAAAGATTAGTTGATATATCAAAACGCTTGTAAGCTACATTTAAGTTAATACCTAAAGTAAAATCAGGGTTTGGATTACCAAAGAAAGTTCTGTCATCATCGGAGATTTTTCCGTCTTTATTAATGTCCTCATATTTGAAACGACCTGGAGCAGCATCAACCATTTTAGCATAAGAAGCTACGTCAGCAGCTGATTGGAAGATACCAGCAATTTTGTAACCAAAGAAAGCACTTACTGGCTGACCAATTGCGTTTCTAATTTGTGGTCCTGAACTGTGTGTGTATGCAGTTTCAAAGAAACCAGCAGAACCAGGAATATTAATAATTTCATTCTTGTAAGCACCAAGGTTAGCACCTACAGTATAGCTTAAATCATTGTTTACTTTTCCTCTGTAATTTAAACTCAAATCAATACCAGTGTTTTGCATATCACCAATGTTAACCTGAGGTAAAGAAGAACCTACACCCACAACAGCAGGCGCTTGGTCTTGGAATAATAAACCTTCGATTGTTTTTTTGTACCAATCAAAACTGATATCTAACTTATTGTTTAAAACAGTGGCTTCAAAACCAAAGTCTAATGTTTTACTCTTCTCCCAACCAGTACTTAAGTTACCTAAGTTAGTTGCATAGAAGCCCATAACTGTAGTATTAGAAGTACCGAATAAGTCATAGTAAGAAGATCCACCACCACCACCATAAAGAGTGTATTGGTTTAATGAACCTACGTTAGCGATAGAACCTTGAAGACCGTAGCTACCACGTAATTTTAATGTATTGATAAACTTGACATTCTTGAAGAAGTCTTCATTTGAAATAACCCAAGCAGCAGAAGCTGACCAGAAGTTACCAAATTTTGTGTTAGGTCCAAATACAGAACTACCATCACGACGACCATTTAAACCTACTAAGTATTTATCTCTGAAAGCATAGTCTACTTTAGCTAAGATAGAATTAGTAGTTGTTTTGTATAAGTTAGAGTAGTTGTTTTGTCCAATTGGAGAACCTGTATTTAAACTTAAGTAGTTTAAATCATCAGAGAAATAGTTAACTCTAGAACCACCCACTTGACGACCTTGAACTTTTAATGCCTCATAACCAGCCATTAACTTAATGCTATGGTCTTGCTTGAATACATTAGCGTAACTTAAAGTGTTTGTGAAGTTCCAGTTATTGTTATAACCTGAGTACTCACCATATCCGTTAGAAGCAGGGTTTTCTGCATTCTCATAGTTACGGTAGTTATGATAGAAACCATAATAGTTATCTAAGTTTCCACCAAATACTGTTCTTGCAGTAAAGTTTTTCGCGAAGTCAACTTCTGCGAATACATTACCTTGAATTTGCCAGTTATGGTTTACGTTATCTTTTGCACGCACTTGGTTGGCAACAGGGTTAGAAGAGTTACCTAAGTTGCTACCTGCCGTACCACCAAATCCTCCACCTGCATCATATACAGGAATGATTGGTTGTTCCCATGCAGTGTTGTTTACAGCATTACCACGTTCGTTATTACCAATTCTTGGGTTATCCTTATAGAACAATTGTAGGTTTTCACCAATACGGATATTGTCTTTAATATTCCAAGAAGTGTTAGCTCTCATTGAGTAACGCTTCAAGTAAGTATTTAATAAAGTACCTTTTTGATCAAAATAGTTCAAAGAGAATAAGTAAGAAGATTTGTCTTGTCCACCAGATGCAGTAATTGAATGACTTGTCATAGGAGCTGGATCAAATATTTCATCCCACCAATCAGTACCTTTTTTATTCGCAGGAACGATTAAGTGAATTGGACCTTTAGAATAGTCATTGTTGTATAGTGCAAGGTTAGTTGCAGCAAGTGCGGCTGCACCGCTATTAGGACCAACACCAGAATAAGAACCCGCTTTAATATAGTCAGGTAATATAGCTATTTTACCAGTACCATATTGACCAGATGATACGTTACCTTGAGCATCTACTTGTCCTGAGTTCTTAGCAGCTAAGAAAGCTAAGTCAGCCATACCTTGAGGATCTAATTTATTCCAAACGTTTCCTGTTCTTGGTACTTGAATACCGCTATAAGAATCGTAAGTAATAGTTGGTTTTCCTTTACCTCTTTTAGTTGTTACAATGATAACACCGGCAGCTCCACGCGCTCCATAAATAGCTGCTTGACCATCTTTCAATACTTGAACTGATTCGATGTCGTTTGCAGATAAGTTACGGAAAGAACCTAGATCACCAGGTGCAGATTGAACTCCGTCCACAATTACAAGTGGAGTTGCGTTACCAAAAGATGTGATACCACGAATGAACACGGTACTTCCTTCTCCTGGGCTACCAGAACCAATGATGGTAACACCAGAGGCTTGACCTTGTAACATTTGTTCAGCAGTACCAGAAGGAACAGCTTTCATGTCTTTTACACTAACTACTGATACAGAACCAGTAATTTCTTTTCTTTTCTGAGAACTGTAACCAGTAACCACAATTTCATTTAATTGAGAAGATTCCTCAGTTAATGAAACTTTGATTGTGTTTTGTGTTCCAGCAACAGAAACTGTTTGATTTGCAAAACCAACAGATTTTACAGTCAAAGAAACGTTACCAGAAGCGTTAACAGTGAATGTACCGTCTTCGCTAGCAATAGCAGAGACCTTTTGACCATTAACTGAAATAGTAGCACCAGCAACGGCTTTGCCGTCTGTAGCTGAAACTACTTGTCCTTTGATGGTTCTTGTTTGCGCAGACGCAACAAGGCCCAATAGTAACAAAGGAACCGTAATTAAACGTAGAAATTTTCGCATAGTGTTCGGGTTTGATTTTAAAATTTAATACAATCGTAACCCAATAATATAACAGTTTCTTAACATCAACAAGTCTTTAACTGCCTTTTTTTGAACATTTTATAAAAAAGTGTTATTTGTAGACTAACCAATATTAGTAGGTGTGTACTATTTACACATACAGTGAGCTAATTTTATTAGCTTTTGAGTCTTTTTCGTAGAACTAAGACTCAAAATTTGAATTTGGCCTATTTTTTGATTTTTCCCTATCTTTTCTGTGGATGAAAACAAATTTTGAAAATATGAATTGGAGGCTAGCATTATTAGGAGATCATGCCCTTGTTTTTTCGTTAGAAGAAAAAATGAGCGAAGAAATTATAGAAAAAATAATGGCGCTTAAAAAAAGTATTGAAATATTGCATTTTGATTTTATTAAAGAATTAATTCCCTCCTATCATACACTTACACTTGTTTATGATATTAATTTATTTTATCAAAATAATATTACAGTCAAAAATAATCAATCTGTAGTTGAGTTCGGGAACGATATGTTAACAGCATTCAATAGTGCTGCTACAAATAGTACTATAAAAAATGCTGCAGAAAAAATAAAAGCGAATAATAATTTAATTGAAAATAATAGTTTCACAGATCGAGAAAAAATAATTCAAATTCCCGTTTGTTATGATGAACGCTTAGGTATAGATTTAGAAAATATAGTTTCAAGAAATAAAATTTCTATTGAAGAAATTATAAAAATACATACTGAAGAAACTTACCTAGTATACTGCTTAGGTTTTTTACCTGGTTTTGCTTATATGGGTAAAGTAAATGCAGCTATACAAATAGCAAGGCATGCTTCCCCTAGAAAAGAAGTACAGGCTGGAAGTGTTGGTATTGCTGGCATGCAGACGGGTATCTATCCCATGAATTCTCCTGGTGGATGGCAAATTATTGGAAGAACCCCTATTAAAATTTTTGATAAAGCCCCTGCTATTTTAGGTAAATTAAGTGCGGGTAATCGCATTCAATTTTATCCCATTGATTTTGCTGAATTTGAAAAATTAAATGAATATAAATAATTTTTATGGCCATTCAAATTATAAAAAAAGGTATTGCAGATACGATCCAAGACATAGGTCGCTATGGCTATCAGCATTTAGGTATTCAAGCGAATGGTTATTTAGATTATCAATCGGCGAGGCTAGCTAATTATATTCTAGGCAATTCTGTAAATGCTCCTGTTTTTGAAATTCATTTCCCCGCAAGTAGTTTTTGTTTTACGCGTAATTATACCATTTGTATTAGTGGTGCTAATTTTGTGCCTCTGCTAAATGAAAAAAGTATTGCTATTAACACAGCCATTGAAGTAAAACAAAATGATATTTTACAATTTTTAAAACCATTAGAAGGAAGAGTGGCCTATATCGCCATTCAAGGAAAAATAAAAGAAGAAGCTTGGTTAAATAGTCATAGTTATTTTGCAAACAGCATTCAAAAAGATGCCCAATTTGAATGGGAGGTTTCCTCTGAAATCAGTAATCAATTCTTAAAAAATAGCGAACTGCTTAGTAGCGAAATAATCAATGAAATGCATAGTCCTATTTTTTCATCAGGTCCTATTCAATTCATCCCTGGCCCCGCATGGAATGATTTAACAGAGGCCTCCCAAAAATTATTCTTAAGCACTGAATATCATATTGGTATGCAGGCTAATAGAATGGGCTATCCCCTTAAGGGCGCACTGCTTCAGCTGAATAAACCCAACCAATACTTATCGGCAGCAGTGACCAGGGGCACATTACAATTACTTCCTAATGGAGAGCTGATGGTTTTAATGGCCGATCACCAGACCATTGGAGGCTACGCTAATTTGGGTCAAATTATTTTGGTAGATTTACCTAGGCTTGCGCAAGCATCCAATCAAACGAGTATTCATTTTATGGAAACCACCATTGATACTGCGCATAAATTATACCAACAAATTGAAAAAAAATTCATCCATAGATCTTAACTGCGACATGGGCGAAGGCATGGGCAATGAAGCTCAAATCATGCCCTATATAAGTAGTGCCAATATTTCATGCGGATTTCATGCTGGCAATTTAGATACACTGAAAAAAACAATTGAATTAGCCTTGCAACACAATGTGGCAGTAGGTGCACATCCGGGTTATCCAGACAGAGAAAATTTTGGACGCGTCTCGCAAATGCTATCCCTTTTAGAAATGGCAGAACTTATTGCAGAGCAAATTTATATTTTTGAAAAAGTAGCCATTCCTTTAGGTGCTAAAATGCATCATGTAAAATTACATGGCGCTTTATACAATGATTGCGCTAAAGATGCCGCCTTAAGTAAAATTTTTATTCAAACTATTCAAGCCATCGATTCCGATATTATTATTTACGGATTAAGTGGAAGTAAAACTATTCAAGAAGCAAAAAAATTAGGCCAGCCTTTTGCCAATGAAGTTTTTGCCGATAGAACTTATCAATTAGACGGACACCTTACTCCACGCTATTTAGAACATGCAATGATACATGAAGTAGAAGAGGCTTGTAAACAAGTTTTAGAGATTGTGCAAAAGTATCAAGTCAATACCATTCAAGGCGACCCCATTGAAATTGAAGCGGATACTATTTGCATTCATGGAGACGGCATTAATGCGGTTGAATTTGCAAAGGCCATACATACTAGTTTAAAAAATAATCAGATTGAAATTACACAAGCTTAATCAAGGCCGTCCGCTACCTTCCATGACAGGCTTGGGTTTAGGCGCTGCATTTTTAATGGCCAATTCTTCTATTGGTCCCGGTTTTTTAACACAAACTTCTTTTTATACCGAACAGTTATTAACCAGCTTCGGTTTTGTAATTTTAATTTCTATTATTTTAGATTTTGGTGCACAAATAAATATTTGGCGTGCTATTACCTTAAGTGGTATGCGCGCACAAGAAATTGCCAATGAAGTTTTTCCAGGACTTGGTCACCTACTTTCTATTTTAGTAATTCTCGGAGGCTTTGCTTTTAATATTGGCAATATTGCAGGTTGTGGACTAGCCTTAAATATTTTAACAGGTATAAGTTTTGCAAAAGGCGCTATTATAAGTGGTGTAGTGGCCATTATCATTTTTTGGATTCAAGAAATTGGAAAAATGTTAGACCAGCTTACTAAAATCTTAGGTATTATAAAAATTGGGCTTACTTTAATTATTGTTTATGCAGCCCACCCTCCTATCTTAGAAGCCGTGCACCATACTTTTATTCCAGAAAAAATTTCTCTACTAGCTATTGTAACTATTGTAGGCGGCACGGTGGGTGGCTATATTACTTTTTCAGGTGCGCACCGACTCATTGATGCAGGCATCTCAGGCACAGAACATATTCAATTTGTTACCAAAAGCGCAAGCAGGGGTATTTTAATATCTTCTTTCATGCGCTATATTTTATTTCTTGCAGCAGTAGGTATTGTTAGCCAAGGAATTCAATTAGATAAAAATAATCCCGCTGCCACTATATTTGAATCGGCTGCAGGAAGATGGGGCTTATTTGTTTTTGGTATTGTTTTATGGAGTGCTGCTATTTCTTCTGTCATTGGCGCCTCTTATACATCTTATAGTTTTATAAAAAATACAAAAATTAAACTGCTCCAAAACGAGCGTAAAGTTATATCTGCATTTATTATTCTCTCCACTTCCTTATTTGTTATTTTAGGCAAACCTAAAGAGCTCTTGTTAATGGCAGGTTTAGTGAATGGATTTATTCTTCCTTTTGCTTTGGCGATTATGTTAATTGCAAGTAGAAAACTACCAGCACTAAAACAATTTAAATACCCTCTATGGATTGAATTGATGGGTTGGATGGTGGTACTAATGATGGGCTCGATGAGTGTATTTGCCTTGATAGAACAGATAACTAATTAGCAACTTAGTTTCTTTCAGCACTGCCTTGGTCTAGCATATCCATTTTATTTTCCTTGGGCTTGATACCAAAATTATAACGCAGCGAAAGGCCCAACCTTCTTGTATCCGACTCTCTATACCCTATCGCATTCTGTGTTCCCTGATTTAATACGAAATTATTTTTATTGGTAAATAAAAAGTCATTATAGCTAGCCGTAACCGTTAATTTTTTCTTTAAAAATTGTCTATTAATAGTGGCGTTCAAGGTACCAAAATCGGATAATTCATAAAATTGTTGTTGGCCTTTGAATCTCCAAAAACCATTCAGTGTCATGGTTGAAAATCCATCTAACTTAAGCGATTGAAAAGTAAATACAGACCAAGTACCTCTATTAAACATAATGGGCTTGCCCTCGTAAAATCCATTATAATTATTTCTATTATACTGAGTTCCTAGTACTGCAAAAAACTTTTTACCCGGAGGGATGACTCCAATAACTCTAAAATAGGTTTCTCTGCTTTTACCCAAATTATCATAAGTGCGGTAACTCACTTGTCTATTGGTAGCAGACTGATACACCACATTGGTAAAGATATCAGTGGTTTCATTTACCCCAAAGGCAAATAAAGGTTTGTCGTCCACACTAATATTGGCCTCATAGTTACTAGTGAACTGTGGTTTTAAATTGGGGTTACCCACTTCATATAAAAATGGGTCTATGTATTTTGCAAATGGATTTAGATAATCATAAGAAGGTCTGCTGATAGTTTTTCGGTACACTAAAAAACCTCTCAGTTCATAGCTCATAATCATCAAAATTTTTCTACTCAAATACACATAAGGAAAAGCGTCCGTTCTATTAATTGAAAAAGTAGTGTCTTTTGGAATAAATTGATGCCCCTGCATAATAGTTTGCTCTAGTCTTGAACCCACTTTTAAAACTACAGGACCCCATGTTTTAGAACCTTGTAAATAAGCTGCATTAATTTGCTCTTTATAATTAAAGCTGCTGGTACGAAAAGGATCGGGTGTTATTAGGCCCCCACTATTTTTAGTATAATTAGATTTATTATTAAAATTTAAAACCGATGTTTTAACGCCCGATTCTAGCGTAATGCCTCTTATTTTTTTTCTGATATCGGACTGATAGGTGAAAAAATTTCTGTCATTGCCAAAATTACCCTCACCACCAGTACTGGTATTTCTAGACAGTAGTAAATTAGCATAGTTTTGATCGGTACTACTATTAGAGAAATTAAAAGAGACATCATTCACCCATTCTCCACCCACGGTGTCTAATTTTAATTTCACTCTAAAAGACTGATTCATAAAATTATTCCTACCCTTATTATTTACTTTCGTTTGTAAATTTCCCGTACTTTGATTATTAGACAACTGAAGTAAATAAGATTCACTTTTAGTAGTATTGTCAAATTTATTTTGACTCATTCTACCATCATAGTTGAGCTCCCATTTTTCTTTAAACGTTTTTCCAAAACCATAACCCAAATTCACAGAATGATTAGGTGAGACTGCTCTTGCTTCTTGTCTTAATATAGAATCAATGGAAAGTATTCTATCTGAACTGGTAATGGTATAGTTATTGTTATTACTATACTGCGCGTTTACATAAGAACTTAATTTATCGTTATTGTTATTCAAATTAAATCCTATGAATTGATTACCGTATACACCTTGTGAAAATCCTGAATTCACCGACCCATTTAAACCAATTTTCACCCCTTTCATTAAAATGATGTTCACTAGTCCTCCTCCACCCGAGGCATCGTACTTCGCAGAAGGTGTTCTTATCAATTCAATTTTTTGAATGGCATTAGGCGGTAAACTTTTTAATAAAATGGCAATATCCGATGCGCTCATTCTTAAATCGCGCCCATTAATTTGCACTCCTGCAGGAGAGAGCCCATTTAAATATATATTACCATCTTGATCAATAAAAACACCTGGTACTTTCTCCACCGTTTCATAAGCATTGGTTGAACTTGCTGCTAATGGCTCTGGATCCACCACCGACTTATCATCTTCTTGACGAATCAATGCCTTCGTTGATCTTACCACCACTTCATTTAATTGAGTGGGGTCTTCAGTAAGTTTAATAGCTATAGAGGATTGTTCATTGATAAAATAATCTTTGCTAAATTTTTTATACCCTATGGCCGACACGCTAATGATGTAAGCATTTTTTGGGGCAAGATTTATTTTCGTAATACCAATACTATCGGTAATAGCATTGGAAGTTTTTGTACTATCTATTTTATGTAGAATAGAAATATTCGCAAAGCCAACAGGATTATTTTTAGCATCTACGACTTTAATTAAAAGCGCTTGCTGTTGACCCATTGAAAAAATAGAGATACTTGAAAAAAGTAGAATAAAAGAAAGCCTGTATATAGAAGGCATTGAAAAAATAAATTAAAATGTGGAGAATAGCGGGTTCGAACCGCTGACCCCTTGCATGCCATGCAAGTACTCTACCAACTGAGCTAATTCCCCTGAAGGGTGCAAAACTAAGCTCAAATGATTAAAGTTCAATGAAAACCCACTTAAATGTCTTGGGTTTAAACTTAATAATTTAAAAAATTAAATTTCTCCTTTACCGTCTAACCAAAGTTTAACTGCTTCAGTGGTAACCGATTTTGGACGCTCTAATGGGAAGCCTAATGCACGATCCCATGTTAAACTTGCCAAAACCCCTAAGGCTCTACTTACTGCAAATAAGACTGTGTAAAATTCGTATTCAACAATACCATAATGTACTAATAAGGCACCGCTATGTGCATCCACATTCGGCCAAGGATTTTTTACTTTTCCTAATGACTCTAAAATAGGTGGTACAGTTTCATAAATTTTCCAAACCGTATTCACTAGTTTATCATCTGCTAAATGTTTTTTACCAAATTCCATTTGTGCTGTAAAACGAGGATCGGTTTTTCTTAATACCGCGTGGCCATAGCCTGGCACTACTTTTCCTTCCGCTAAAGTTTTTTTAACATAGTCAGCAATTTGAGCAGCAGTTGGTTCATCAGTTCCGATGGCTTCTTGCATTTCTAAAATCCATTTGATCACTTCTTGATTGGCTAATCCGTGTAATGGACCCGCTAATCCATTCATGCCTGCAGCATAACTTAAATAAGGATCGCTTAAAGCAGAACCTACTATATGTGTAGTATGTGCAGAGACATTACCCCCTTCATGGTCGGCATGAATGGTCATGTATAATCTCATTAATTCTTTAGTACTTTCATCTTCAAAGCCCATCATATAGGCTAAATTACCTGCCCAGTCTAATAAACCGTTCGGGTGAATGTGCTGGTTGTTCTTGTATTTTCTTCTATAGATATAAGCTGCTATTCTTGGTAAACGTGCAATTAAATCCATTGAATCGTCGTAAGTATATTGCCAGTAATCTTTTTTATTCACTCCCTTTGCATAGGCTTGTGCAAATTTAGATTCTGTTTGCAAAGCCATTACCGCTGCAACATACATCGTCATAGGATGACTGTTTATTGGAAAGGCATCGATTACATCAAATACATGAGAAGGCACATGACTTCTTCTTTGCCAATTACTCGTAACTTTTTTAACATCTCTCTCCACCGGTAATTCTCCAATCATCATTAAATAAAACAAACCTTCTGGTAAGGGTTCATCACCATTTGGCGCTTTGGGCAATTTTGCTTGTAATTCAGGAATGCTAAAACCTCTGAAACGAATTCCTTCTTGTGCATCCAATAAACTTGTTTCTGTAACAAGTCCAGTGATACCACGCATGCCCTGATAAGCCTGCGATAAGGTTACTTCACCAATTTTTTTATCACCATGTTCTTTGATTAATTCTTTAATCTCCAAAATAGCTGCATCTGCTTTAACGCTAAACCTGTCTTTAATTTCTTCCATAACCTAAATATTGTGATTGAAAACGTTTAAATTTCGGCACAAAGTTAACTCAAAAAAAGGTTTACTTAGCCGCTTTTTTGTACAAATAATATACCACCCATACAAAAATAATATTAGGTATCCAGGCAGCCAATAAGGGGGGTAAATTGCCCTTGGTAGAGAAAATAGTGGAGAACCTATCGGTAATAATGAAAACGGCAGCTATAATGAAGCCAAGTGCTAGGTGAGAGCCAGATCCACCCCTTACTTTATGGCCCGCAATAATGGCTCCAATAAGTGTTAGCAATAATACTGTAATGGGGGTGGCGTCCCTTCTATATCTTTCAATACGTAGTTCATTTAAAACCTCCGATCCTCTAATTTCTTCCAATTTGATTTGTTTGATCAATTGAGGAGTGGTTAACTTATCCTTGGTGTATTTATCTTTTTCTAAATCCAATGGCAGAAACCCAAAGTTTGTATGCATAGTAGAAACATAATCCATCTTCTCTCTATTATTGAAAACTTTTCTTTCTATCACTTCAGTTAATAACCATTGCTTGGCGGCAGTGTCCCATAAAATTGTTTCCGCTCTTAAATTATAATTTACCTTATCTCCTTCTACTTTATAGATGAAAAAATTATTTCCTCTTTTAGCTGCTGTATCGTATCCATAAATACCAGCATAGGTGAAGGAGTCTACTTTAAAATAAATATCGGTGGAACCTTGTATTAATGCATTGTAACTTGAATGAGAATCGACATAGGCTGCTTCAAAACTTCCTCTAATAATATTAGCCTTCGGTATAAAATATAAATTCGATATCCATAAAAATAATCCTAAGAATACGCCCCCAATCAAATAAGGCCTTAACCATCTATTATAAGATGTACCGCTAGCGAGTATGGCAATGATTTCTGTTTGCCCTGCCATTTTAGAAGTAAAAAATATAACCGCTATAAAAACAAATAAAGGAAAAAGCAGTGCAATGATATGCGGAATGAAACCAATATAGTAATGGGTAAAAATTTCTGACGCAGAAAAACCAGAGCGTACAAAATCATCTGTCTTTTCACTTCCATCAATGACTACTGCAATGACAGCAAATAAAAAGATAGAGAAAAAGAAAACTTTTAAAAACTTATTTAATATGTACCAATCTATTTTTTTCAAATGATCTTTATTAATTACTTTATAATCTTGATAAACTGCTTTATAATCGTTTGCTTATTTGAGCCACCATTGTTTTTTTCCAACTAGTATAATCGCCTACAATAATATGCTCTCTTGCCTGCCCCACTAACCAAAGATAAAAAGATAGATTTTGAATACTGGCTAATTGCAAACCTAATATTTCATCAGCCATAAATAAATGGCGCATATAAGCCTTCGTATAGTATTGACTCATTTCATTAGGTAGTCCCGGATCTAATGGCGAGAAATCGCTGGCCCATTGTTTGTTCTTAATATTAATAACGCCTTGAGAAGTAAATACCATTCCATTGCGTCCATTGCGCGTAGGCATGACACAATCAAACATATCCACTCCTAAATCAATGGCTTCTAAAATATTCCATGGTGTACCCACACCCATTAAATATCTTGGCTTATTTACTGGTAAATTTTCACAACATAATTGTGTAAAATCATATAATTCTTGTTCAGACTCTCCTACACTTAATCCTCCAATGGCATTACCCACTGCATTTTTTGAACTAATATATTCACAAGATGCTTTTCTTAAATCGGCATAAGTACCTCCTTGCACTATGGGGAATAAGTTTTGCGTATGACCATATAAATCGGGTGTTTCTGCTAACCTATTAAAGCATTTGTCCAACCACAAATGGGTAAGATCCATACTCTTTTGCACATATTCATATTCACTAGGATAAGGCGGGCATTCATCAAAAGCCATGATAATATCTGCACCAATACTTCTTTGAATATCCATTACTTTTTCAGGACTAAACAAGTGCTTGCTACCATCAATATGCGATTGAAATAAAACGCCCTCTGGTTTAATTTTTCTATTCGATGCCAATGAAAAAACTTGGTAGCCACCACTATCTGTTAAGATAGGTCGATCCCAACCCATAAAACGGTGTAAGCCCCCAGCAGCCTCCATTACTTCTGTTCCTGGACGCAAGTAAAGATGATAAGTATTACCTAAAATTATTTGTGCGTTGATATCTTTTTTAAGTTGCTGTTGTGTAACTGCCTTCACAGAACCAATGGTTCCCACAGGCATGAATATGGGGGTTTGAATTTCACCATGGTCGGTGGTAATAGTACCTGCCCTTGATGCCCCTGTTTTGCTTTGATATGCTAAGTTAAATTGAAGTGCCGCCATGGCGCAAAGGTAAGGTCAAATGGGCTATTTTTCCACATTCAATCTCTGACTGAAGTAGTTGAAGGTGCATGCTATACTTTTGTATCATGTTAACTAACCTTCCACTATCAAACATATTGATAGGCAGTTTTATAGGCATCATTGCCCTGCAGCTGTTTTATTATCTATACTTCTTTCTGAGATTAGCTATTTATAAGAAGCCCGAAAAGGCAACACATATGGAACACCCTATTTCAGTGGTAATATGCGCAAGAGATGAAGCCGCTAATTTAGCCAATAACTTACCAGGTGTTTTAGTGCAGCAGTATAATACTACACACGAAGTAGTTTTAGTGAATGATAACTCAGAAGATGAAACAAAGTATTTATTAGAAGAGTTTAAAAAATCGTTTAAGAATTTAAATCCGGTTTTACTTTCACAAGAAGCTAAAATGATTAACGGGAAAAAGTTCCCTTTATCTATTGGTATTAAATCGGCTAAAAATGAAACCTTACTTCTAACCGACGCCGACTGTGTGCCTGCAAGCGAACATTGGATGCGACTTATGCAAGATGGTTATGATGAGGGTATTGAAATTGTATTGGGCTATGGCGCTTATAAAAAGAAGCCAGGCTTAATTAATAAACTCATTCGCTTTGAAACTTTTCAAACCGCCTTGCAATACTTTTCTTATGCATTAGCAGGACTTCCTTATATGGGTGTGGGAAGAAATTTATCTTATAAGAAAGATGTGTTTATTCGCAATAAGGGATTCTCTTCCATTAATCAAATGCCTAGTGGCGACGACGATTTATTTATTAACCAAGTAGCCAATAAACATAATACTGCCATAGTCATTGATAAAGACGCCCATACTTTAAGTGAACCGAAGACTAGCTTACACGATTGGATGAATCAAAAATACAGGCATTATACCACCAGCAAGTATTATAAATTATCTCATGCTACCCTACTTGCTTTTTACGCTATTAGTCAGTTTTTAGTATACCCCATTTTAATTACCGCCATTGTATTTACCAAAGAGTATATATTATTAGCTTCCTTATGGAGCATTAGAATGCTAATACAAGGAACTATATTAAGAAGCACTATGAAAAAACTAAATGAGCTAGACCTATGGCCTTGGTTTATTTTATTTGATTTTTGGTCTATCTTCTATTATTTATTTACCTTGCCTAGTGTATGGAAAGCCCCACAGAAAAATTGGAACTAATTACTAAATACTTTGCCGATTTCACGCCTAAGCAAATAAGTCAATTCGAAGCACTTGAGCCCGCTTACAAAGAGTGGAACAGTCAAATTAATGTAATCTCTAGAAAAGACATTGATCATATTTACTTGCATCATATTTTGCATTCATTAAGTATTGCAGCTATTGCCGAGTGGGAGAAAGGCACACAGGTAATTGATATTGGATGCGGCGGTGGTTTTCCTTGCGTGCCACTGGCTATCTTTTTTCCAGAAGTGCAATTTTTAGCAGTAGATAGTATTGCCAAGAAATTAAAAGTAGTAGACGCCGTTTGTGAAATAGCGGGTATTAAAAATATTACCACTAAACATACGCGTGTAGAAGAAATTAAGAATAAAAAATTCGATTACGCCATTAGCCGTGCCGTGGCGCCCTTAAAAGATTTATGGAAATGGGCCGGACCTATATTACATAAAAAGCCAGACCAAGCCAATGCTTTGATTTGTTTAAAAGGTGGCGACTTGCACCAAGAAATTTTTGAAAGTGGGCTGCGTCCTAAAATGATGTCAATTCATGACATTTTTCCAGAAGCTTATTTTGAAGAGAAGTTTATCATACAGGTTAAGAAGCCTTAATTATTCCCTCTCACTCTCTCTGAGCTAATTAGGTATCTCTAATTTATTATTACTTCTATTAATATCAGGCATGCGTTGGCTAGGATCTATCTCAATTGATTTCAATGCAGATAGTGGCTTACTGGTTTCAAAACTATAGCTAGGGGCTACCCATTGCCATTCTGTATGCATAATTCTTTTAACACTACCCTCTGCAGATTTTGCGCCTAACATTAAATCCAAAGGGATATAATGTAGTTCACTAGTTCCATCTTTATAGGTAACAAGTACTTCAATAGGCATAGGAAACTTGCCATTGCGTTGAATACTTATAATAGCGTTTGCATTATTGGCATTCACTTCAATATTATTTAAACCGTAATCGATGGTTTTAGTAGAGTTCACCCAATATTCTTTTAACCACTGCAATTGTATGCCACTTGTTTTTTCAGCTACTCTTGTAAAGTCATTGGCATTAGGATGTTTGAACTTCCATGTATTATAGTAATTCAATAAAATAGCATCTCTCACAGAATCAGTTACTACATAACCTAATAAACCTAAGAAAGTGGCGCCTTTAGTATAAGCCGCACTACTATAAGAATAATTATAATTATAATGATCGGAGTGTGTGCTCATAGGTTCTTCAATACCACTTTTTGCCAAAGTAAGGTAGCCGGCATAATTTCCAAATTGTATAGCGGGTAATTGCGTCTTTGCAGTTTCTATTTCCGCTTTTAATTTTGCTTTTTCTTTTTCATTGATATAAGGGGACAATGTTGCATAATTATTATTATACCAATAAGTGATATCATCTTCAGCATAAGAAGTAAAGCCTTCATCCATCCAAGGGAATAAACTTTCATTGGTTCCTAATATATGTTGGTACCAAGTATGCATCCACTCATGAATAGCAGTTCCAAGACCAGGGCCTTGTAATAATGTGCCCATTCCGTATTCCATGCCCCCATCTCCTCCTTGGATAAAGGAATATTGTGGATAAGGATAAGCACCATATTTTTTCTCCATATACGGCAATACTTTTTCAGCAGCCCATAAAATATTGGCCCATGCACTATCAGAAGAAGCATTTTTTTCTTTAAAATAAACATGTAAGGTTAAGCCTTTGCGTACTTCTTTAGATAAATGTTTGTATTTATTATCTGCAGCCCACATAAAATCATGAATATTTTTTCCAGTGAAATTCCAAGAAAGATTACCGAATTTATCGGCTACTGCATTAGGATTTTGTAAAACACCTGTAGCTGCCACCATATAAGATTTATCTAAACTTAAAGTCACATCATAATTTCCCCAAACACCATGAAATTCTCGCGCTATATAAGCATTGGCATTCCATCCTTGATAATCGTATTCAACCATTTTAGGATACCACTGACTCATTGAATAACGAATACCCTGTGCATTATCACGGCCAGAGCGTCTTATTTGAACAGGCACTTGCGCTTCAAATTGCAAGTTCATTTTAATAGAAGTTTTTGGCGCAATGGCTTGTGTTAATTGCACTTCTAAAATAGTTTCGTGCTCTATTAATTTTTGCGCCTTACCATTTATTAAAATTTGACTTATTCTTTGATAACCTATTTCAGTGGGTGTTAATTTTTGAATACGATCTCTTACCCTTCTATCCCAATCTTGTGAAGCTTCTTGACCTAACATCGTTGCATTAGAGGCAGTAATAGCGCCACGTCTAAAGTTTAATAAATTTTTCCCTAGCTCTCTACTTCTAATATCCATTGAGGAATTAGGTTGAAAGGCATTCCAATACATATGGAAATAAACCTTGCGTAAAGTATCGGGTGAATTATTAGTGTACACTATTTCTTCTGTTCCCTTCATAATATTAGTAGTTACATCGAGGGCTGCTTTAATTTTATAGTCGATACGTTGTTGCCAACGATCGGCTTGGGCATTAGAAATACTTGCAAAAAGAATTAATACAAGAATAGATAGAATTGACTTCTTTAACATAGGGCTGAATTAAGAAGCTAATTTAATTCATAAATTAGAAAAAGTCTAATTAAATATATGTACGGGGATATAAATGAAGATCAATTTACTATGGTTTCCCGTCCACTACTATCACAATCTCTCCCTTCACTTGCTTGGAAGAGAAATGGGTAATTAAGTTGGCTAAAGAGTCCGAAATGTTTTCTTCGTAAATTTTGGTAAGTTCTCTACTTACAGAAGCTTGTCTGTCTGCGCCAAAATGAGTGGCGAATAATTCTAATGTTTTTACCAAGCGCATAGGGCTTTCATAAAATATCATGGTACGCTCTTCGTTCGCCAAGGATTCCATTAAAGTCTTTCTACCTTTTTTTAAAGGAATAAAACCTTCGAATATAAAACGAGTGGCAGGCAAACCACTATTCACTAGTGCTGGCACAAAGGCGGTAGCACCAGGTAAACTTGTAATAGCCACCCCTGCCGCTTTACAAGCGCGTACTAATAAAAAGGCTGGATCAGAAATACCAGGCGTACCAGCATCGGTAATTAAGGCAATATTTTTACCTGCTTGTAATTGTTGTACTAAATGATCCACTACCTTATGCTCATTGTGTTGATGATAAGGCGTAAGTGGCTTATGAATTTTATAATGCTGTAATAACTTAGAGGAGGTACGTGTGTCTTCACATAAAATAAAATCTACTTCTTGAAGTACTTCAATGGCTCTGAAAGTAAAATCTTTTAAATTTCCAATAGGCGTAGGAACTATGTATAACATGGAAATAATTAAAAAATGAATTAAAAGAATCTAGGACTTAAGCACCTCAATTTCAAAATATTCCATCACTGCATTGGCTAATAATTGCTTACTTGCTGTTTCTGCAATTTCCTTAGCGGCTGCTTCGTTGGCTGCTTCAATTTGTAATGTAATATGTTTTCCTACTCTTACATCTTTTACACCTGTCATACCTAAATTATGTAGGCCACCTAAAACTGCCTTTCCTTGAGGATCTAATAAATCTTTCAAAGGCATTACTTTAATTTGAACTTGAAATGTCATACGAATTTTATTGAGTGATTGTTTTTCTGTAAAACAAAGATACTAAGCAATAGCCAATAAAGCCAAATGGGATGGCCATCCATTTAAAAAAGTAGGCGGAAATAATGGTTTCTACTGCTACTAAGGCTAAGGGTAGTATTAATTTCTTCTTACCGCTAAAACTCTTCAAAGCTAGCATGGGCCTATCCATCACCATCAAATAAGAAACTACAATAATGTAGATATACCAAAATGTAGAATTTAATAATAATGTAGAGAAAATGGTAGTTTGAGACTGCCAATACACCAAGGGAAAGGCTGCCGTTAATATTCCAATCATGGGAATAGGCACCCCTTTAAAATAAGTGGATTGGTCTGGATCGATATTGAATTTAGCTAAACGGTAGGCGCCTGCTAAGGCGATAATAAAGGCCGGCACCATCATCAGAGTAGTATGCGATAAGGCATTGATATCGGTAGCAAGTGATAGTCTTAAAAATTGAAAAACAATAAAAGAGGGCGCTACTCCAAAACTAACTATATCTGCAAGTGAATCGAGTTGCTTACCTAATTCAGAATTTACTTTTAATAAACGAGCCACAAACCCATCAAAAAAATCGACCAGCGCTGCAAGTCCTATAAACATACTCGCATAATAAATTTGCTCTGGAATTTCAATGACCATATCCCCCGTTTCATCCATGGTGGCCATGGTACCCGATTGAAAAGTGACCAGAATGGCCAGGCAACCAAAAAATAAATTAAGCAGTGTGATTAAATTAGGAATCTGTTTTTTCATTATTATTTTTTACTGCTTTTAACTCTTCGCATCAAGGCTTCAATTTCTTCTGCTTTAATAGGTATGTTTTTCATTAAATCCTGATTCCCCGTTTTGGTTATCCAAAAATTGTTTTCAATACGCACACCCATTTTTTCTTCTTTAATATAAATACCGGGCTCTACCGTAAATACCATACCTGCTGTAATTGGCGCTGTTCTAGTACCTAAGTCGTGTACATCTAATCCTAAATGATGCGATATCCCATGGTATAAATATTTTCTATAGGCTCTGTTTTCAGCATCTTCATTTTTAATATCTGATTTACTAAGTAAACCAATTTTTAAAAATTGCTTACTCGCCTCCTCTCCCACTTTGTCGGTATAATTTAAAATACTAATGCCTGGTTTTAAAATAGACTTTGCATAATCATGTAAATGCAAACAAGCATTGTATACTTCTTTTTGTCTTTTAGTAAATTTACCATTGACAGGCACCGTTCTAGTTAAGTCGGCGCAGTAGCCACCATACTCAGCACCAAAATCCATTAGTATTAATTCTCCGTCCTTACATACATTGTTATTACTTGTATAATGTAAGGTTCTTGCATTATCACCACTTGCAATAATACTATGGTAAGCAACGCCCGTTGCGCGTTGAGATAAAAATGAATGATATATCTCTGCTTCAATTTCATATTCCTTCACACCTGGTTGAATGAACTGCAATAATCTTCTAAAAGCTAGTTCTGTAATATCAATGGCTTTCTGAATCACCTGCACTTCTTCTTTCGTTTTCACTGCACGCAATTCCTTCATAATGGAAGCAGCTCTGCAAAAATTATGTAGTGGATACCTTGCTTTCATTTCATCAATAAATCGGTATTCACTGGTTCTTAATAAATTATTCTTTCTATCGTTTTCATTAGAGTCTAAATAAATGGCGTCCGCTAAATGCACCCATTGTTGCAAGATACCATCTAATACATCTACCCATACAATTGTTTTAATTCCAGAAATAGCTTTGGCTTCATTGGCTCTTAATCTTTTACCATCCCAAATTTCTTTTAACTCCTGTGGCCTTACTAGTACTAATACTTCTCTATATTTTGGATCGGGGTTGTCTGGAAATAAAATAACCATGGAACCCTCTTGCTCAATACCAGATAACCAATATAATTCTGTGTTTTGTTTAAAGTCATGCAAGGCATCTCCATTCAAAGGATATTCGTCATTGCTTACAAAAATGGCAATGCTATTTTTTTGCATTTTGGATACAAAACGCTTTCTATTTTGAATAAATATTTGGGTGTCTAAGGGTGTATATTTCATAATGAAAACTTTATTGATAACTAAGGGCAAGTTAATTAAAAAATGAATCCTTTAGGCGATCTTACCCCAGCCAATTTTACTTTTTTGACTAATTAAAAAACGCCTAATCATTGCATTTTCAGGCAATTGAAGGGTTGGGTCCTTTTCACATAGGGCGAAAGCCGCTACTCTTGCTTCTTCTAATGCTATTTTATCGTTAATGATGTTTGCCAATTTAAAGTTCAAAGCACCGCTTTGTCTGGTCCCATCAATATCTCCAGGGCCTCTCAATTCCAAATCCTTTTCGGCAATTAAAAAACCATCGTTGGTATTGCACATTATTTTTAATCTTTCTTTCGCTTCTCTACCCGCTTTCACACTACTCAATAAAATACAATAACTCTGTTCTTTTCCTCTTCCCACCCTGCCTCTTAATTGATGCAATTGCGATAAGCCAAATTTCTCCGCACTCTCTATCACCATCACCGATGCATTGGGCACATTCACCCCTACTTCAATCACTGTAGTGCCCACTAATATTTGTGTATCACCCGTTTTAAATCGGTGCATATTAGTTTCTTTTTCTACACTACTTTGTCTTCCATGCACCATACTAATTTTATAAGTAGGTTCTGGGAAAAAACTTTTCACTTGTTCATAGCCCTGCATTAAATCTTCAAAACTTAATTTTTCACTTTCTTCAATTAAAGGGTATACATAATAAGCCTGTCTTCCTTTTATAATTTCTGTTTTTACAAAGTCCATTACACTGGCTCTTGAAGTTTCATAACGGTGAACTGTTTTAATGGGTTGTCTTCCAGGAGGTAGTTCATCCATCACACTATAGTCTAAATCACCAAAGGCCGTCATGGCCAATGTTCTTGGAATAGGTGTTGCTGTCATTACTAATACATGTGGAGGTATCGCCGATTTTTTCCAAAGCTTAGCGCGTTGTGCTACGCCAAATCGGTGTTGCTCATCTATCACTGCTAAACCTAAATTTTTAAACTGTACTACATCTTCAATAATGGCGTGGGTGCCTACTACAAAATGTATATCATCTTCTAACAAGCCTTTTAAAATTCTTCTACGCTCTCCAATTTTTGTACTCCCCTTTAATAATGCAATTTCAATGGGCATATCTTTTAATAATTCTGATAAACTTTCATAATGCTGAGAAGCTAAAATTTCGGTAGGCGCCATTAAACAACTTTGAAAACCATTGTCAGCGGCAATTAACATAGCAAGTAAAGCAATCATGGTTTTTCCACTACCTACATCTCCTTGCAAGAGTCTGTTCATTTGATACCCTTTGCCTACATCCTGTCTAATTTCCTTAATCACTCTTTTCTGCGCACCCGTTAATTCAAAAGGCAAATGTTTATTGTAAAAAGTATTAAAATAGTTACCTACTTTTTCAAACAACTGGCCCTTGCTATTTTTATGTCTATCAATTTTTATTAAATTCAACCTTACTTGAGCCATAAATAATTCTTCAAAAATTAATCGGTCTACGGCTTCTTTATAATGCGCTTGTGTTGTAGGGAAATGTATTTGTCTATAGGCCTCCCATCTGCCCATTCTGTTTTCTAATAAATGACTGGGTAAATTTTCAGGAACATCTCTATCACTTATTTGTTGAAATAAAGTTTGTGTAAGTTTTCCAATTTGTTTGGCATTCAGCCCACGCGCCTTTAATTTTTCGGTACTGGAATACACAGGTTCTAGTAAAGATTTTTGCGCCATCGTAGTTGGCAGATAGGGTTCAATTTCAGGATGCACCATTTGTGCCTTGCCATTAAAAAAACTAACCCTTCCAAATACTAAGTAAGCCTGGCCCTCCACAATATTTTTCTGCACCCAAGTAATTCCTTGAAACCAGGCCAGTTCAATAGTACCCGTCTCGTCTTTTAATTGGGTCACCAAACGCTTCGACCTTTTTACCCCAATAATGTCAATGCCTTGTAAGACCCCTTTTATTTGAATAAAATCCATATCGGGGGTGATGGAGGCAATCGTTCCTACCTTGGTTTTGTCAATATGGCGATGCGGAAAATGATGCAGTAGGTCGTTAAAAGTGAATAAACTCAGCTCTTTTTTAAGCATATCAGCCCTTAAAGGGCCCACCCCTTTTAGGTATTCAATGGGGCTAGATAAAAGAGAAACTGTTGACAAACTGAATATTTTTAAATTCTGTACAAATATCCCAAAAAGATGGCAAAAAATGGGTTCCTGATTCATTATCTTCGCAGTTCTATGAAAAAGGAAATTGTATTAAGCGGAATTAGGCCTACAGGCTTCTTGCACCTAGGCAATTATTTTGGTGCCATGCGTAATTATGTGCGTATGCAAGACGAATACAACTGTTATTTTTTTGTAGCCAACTGGCATAGCTTAACCACCCATCCCGATACCCAAACTTTAAAAGAAAGTGTACTCAGAGTGGTAGCTGAAAATATTGCTTGTGGACTAGACCCAGAGAAAGTGTCTTTGTATGTTCAAAGCGATGTGCCAGAAATTGCAGAATTGTATTTGTATTTAAATATGTTGGCGTATAAAGGAGAATTAGAAAAGACCACTTCATTCAAAGATAAAGTGCGCATGCAACCAGAGAATGTAAATGCAGGACTTCTTACCTACCCTGTACTGCAAGCAGCCGATATATTAATACACCGCGCAGTGAAAGTGCCTGTGGGCAAGGACCAAGAACAAAATTTAGAAATGGCCCGTAATTTTGCGGAGCGTTTTAATTACAGGTACGGTGAAACCTTTCCTTTACCTTATGCTTTTAATTATGACAGCGAGCTGGTAAAAATATTAGGCCTTGATGGCAATGGTAAAATGAGTAAGAGCGAAAATCAGAACACTACTTTGTTTTTAGCAGATGAAGATGAGGCTATTCGTAATAAAATTAAAAAAGCCAAAACCGATCAAGGGCCCCTTACACCGAATTCAGTGAAGCCCGATTATATTGAGAATTTATTTACTTTAATGAAATTGGTTAGTGACAAGGATACAGTGCAAAAATTTGAAGATGATTTCAATAATAGCAGTGAAGGGAATTGTATCATAAGATACGGAGATATGAAAAAGCAATTGGCGGAGGATATGGTTAGTTTTATTCAACCTATTCGTTATCAGGCGCTTGATTTACAAAATAACAAAGACTTACTTATAAAGATCATTAGACAGGGTGCAGATAAAGCCAGGGCAAGCGCCTCGGAAACTTTGTCCATTGTAAGAAAGGCCGTTGGGATGGATTATTAAACAAGACGAATTAATTATTAACATAGATAAATAGTACTAAACTATTTTATATTTTCACACCATGGCAAAAGCTAAAAAACCAAAACACGTCGCAATCGCAGGAAACATTGGGGCAGGTAAAACTACCTTAACTGAAATGTTAAGTAAGCATTATCGTTGGATACCACAATTTGAGGATGTAGACCACAACCCCTACTTGATGGATTTTTATGACGATATGACGCGTTGGAGTTTTAACCTTCAAATTTATTTTTTACATGGCCGCTTGAACCAAATTTTAGAAATTCAAAGAGGAACCGAAACAGTGATTCAAGATAGAACCATTTATGAAGATGCTAATATTTTTGCACCCAACTTGCATGAGATGGGACTTATGAGCAAAAGAGACTTCGATAACTATTTTAAATTTTTTAGTACTATTAAAACAATGGTACAACCTCCAGACTTATTAATTTATTTGAAAGCCTCTGTACCTACCTTGGTTTCTCAAATTCAAAAAAGAGGAAGAGAGTATGAAGAAAATATTCGTTTGGATTATTTAAAAAAATTAAACGAGTACTATAATAAATGGGTGGATGGCTATAAAGAAGGCCCCATATTAATTATTGACTGCGACAAAAATAAATTCGGTGAATCGGAAGAAGATTTAGGCGAAATCATAAGCAAGGTAGATGGCATGTTGTATGGCCTTTTTTAAATAGCAGATTTTAAATCACTTTACTGGCATGAATAATATTACCCCTTCCCTATTAGAAGAAATGAAGTCTATTGTAGGGGCTGCTTACTTTTTTACAGATGAGGAAAGTTTTGCCAAATACGGCAGTGATGAAACAGAAAAATTACATTACGCACCACAGGTTGTTGTAAAGCCAAGAACCGCTGAAGAAATTTCAAAATTATTAATTCTCTCTAATCAACATTTAATTCACGTAACACCCAGAGGTGCAGGTACTGGACTTACAGGTGGCGCCCTTCCGCATTTAGGGGGTTTAGTTATTTCTATGGAGCGTTTTAATACCATTTTAGAAATTGATGAAAGAAATTTACAGGTCACCACCGAGCCAGGTGTGATTACTGAAGTTTTACAAAATGCAGTAAAAGAAAAAGGTTTGTTTTACCCTCCTGACCCTGCTAGTAAAGGATCTTGTTTTATTGGGGGTAATATTTCTGAAAATTCTGGCGGGCCTAAGGCAGTAAAATATGGTGTAGTAAAAGACTATGTTTTAAATTTAGAAATAGTACTTCCTACTGGTGAAATTATTTGGACAGGTTCGAATGTTTTAAAAAATGCAACAGGATATAACTTAACGCAGTTAATAGTAGGCAGCGAAGGTACATTAGGTATTGTAACTAAAATTGTTTTAAGATTAATTCCACATCCGAAATTTGATTTATTAATGCTTGCTCCTTTTAATAGTGTAGAAAAAGCGAGTGAAGCAGTGAGTGCCATATTTAGAGCAGGCATTACCCCTAGTGCCATGGAGCTAATGGAAATTGAATCTATTAAATTAGCTAGTAAATTATGTGAAAGCACAGCCATTCCAATTACCGAAGACTTAGCCGCTCATTTAATTATTGAAGTAGATGGCAATGATATGGAGGTGTTGATGAAGGATATGGAAGCCATTGCAGAAGTATTAGCAAATTACGAAGTAGGTGAATTGTATTTTGCTGATGATACACAACAAAAAAATGAGCTTTGGAAAATACGTAGAAAAGCCAACGAAGCCTCCGTGGCAGCAGGTTATACCATTGAAGAAGATACGGTGGTGCCTAGAGCTGAACTACCCCGTTTAATAAAAGGTGTTAGAGCATTAGCCCTTGACAATGGATTTAAAGTAGTTTCTTATGGACATGCAGGAGATGGAAATTTGCATATTAGAATTAACCACCCTAAGTATAAAAAGAGCTATGAAAATGAAGAGATACAAGGTATACTTATTAAAGTATTCGAATTGGTAAAATCACTTGGAGGTACTATTAGTGGTGAACATGGTATTGGTCTAATTCAAAAGTCTTTTATGCCAGTGATGTTTGACCCTATAAGTATGGAATTAATGAAGGGCATTAAAAAGGTATTTGATCCTAATAATATTTTAAATGCAGGTAAAATTTTTGATTCAAAAAAATAAGAGCGCTATACTAAATGGTGGAATGAGTATTTTCCCATTTAATTTTATATTAATTATATTTCTTATCAAGTTATTACTTATGAAAAAATCGTTTACAATATTCATTTCCCTACTTATACTAAATCTTGCTTTTACAAGTAATTTTGCCCAAGCGCAAAATATTATCCAAACCCAAAAAATATTGGAAGAAGAAAAACCAATTTTATTTGGTGGAGGCTTATTACTAGGTGGAGGAAATAATTCTTTTCAATTGGGTCTTAATCCTGAATTACTTAAAAGCTATAATAAATATATCGATGCAGGTATTATCGCTAATATTTATTACTCTTCCTTTAATATGTCATTTGGCTCCAATGAAAAAATTAAAAACTTTCAATTAGGGGCAGGCGTATTTACGAGGGTATGGCCTATTGAACAATTCTTTATTCAAATACAACCAGAATACAATAGAACTTGGACTTCTGCCAATAATTATTCTAATGGCGTAAGGGCTAATACTAATTTTGGTGCCACAAGTATACTAGGCGGCATTGGCTATGGCAAACATAATGCAGATGGTATGTCTTATTTTTCAGTCATGATAGACTTATTAAATGCCGATCAATCTCCTTATAAAATTGGTCAAGCCAGCGCACAACCTATTATTAGAGCAGGCGCGGGTTTTCCTATATTTAGAAAAAAGAAAAAAGCAGATTAATAAAATTCCTAATTAAGATAGTAGCAACTTAAGATAAAAGAGGCTTAAGTTAAGACAGTAGCGGCTTAAGCGCTTCAACAGAAGGGCAAACCATTATTCTATCTTTCCAATTATCATACATAAATCCATTTGTATCCATATTATCTAAAAGATGAATAAGGGCATCATAGTATCCATCAATATTTAGAATAAATATTTTCTTATTATGTATTTTTAAATTATTCCAAGTGAGCATTTCAAATAGCTCATCTAATGTGCCCATACCACCAGGAAGCACTAAGCCAGCCTCCCCTTTTTCATAAAGTATTTTTTTTCGTTCATGCATATCCTCCGTAATAATCAATTCCGTTAAGCCAGTATGCTGCGCCTCCCATTCTAATAATAATTTAGGCATAATACCAATTACTTTACCTCCTTGCGTAAGACATCCATTCGCTACTGCGCCCATTAAACCTTTATTCCCTCCTCCATAGACCAAGATTATATTTTCTTGGGCTAATAGATGACCTAAAGCGCTGGCTTCTGTCAAAAAACTTAGATTCGCCCCTGATTTTGAACCGCAGAAAACAGTGAGGGCCTTGATTTTCATAAAAACAATTTTTAACTTGAATATAGATGCAAATTAGTTAATTATTTCAAAGATTCTTATTACTTTGCCAACTCAAATCAAGACTATGAGTGCTTCTTTACTTTTCCTATTTATCATTATCTACTTTGGAATCTTATTAGGGGTAGCAAAGATTGCTGGAAAGAATAGTAACAATATGTCTTTTTTTATAGGTAATAAAAATAGCAATTGGATGCTAGTGGCCTTTGGTATGATTGGTACTTCTTTAAGCGGTGTTACTTTTGTAAGTGTACCTGGTGCAGTGAGTAAAGACGCCTTTCATTATTTACAAATAACCATTGGCTATCTTATTGGATACTTTACCATCGCCTATGTATTATTACCCATTTATTATAAACTGAATCTTACTTCCATTTATCATTACCTGGAACAAAGATTGGGTTTTAATGCCTACAAAACCGGGGCCTCCTTTTTTGTTTTATCAAGAACCCTAGGCGCCACCGCCAGGCTTTATTTAGTAGTTAAAATTTTACAAGTATTTATTTTAGATAGTTTGGGTGTGCCTTTTTGGGCCACTACACTTGTTATTTTAATTATGATTTTACTATACACATATGAAGGAGGTGTAAAAACCATTGTTTGGACCGATACCTTACAAACATCAGGTATGTTAATGGGCTTAATTATTTGTAGTATTTATATTTTAAGCAATTTGCATTTATCGGTTGCAGAAGGTTTACAAGCTATGCAATTAAAAGGTATTGCAACTGTTTTTAATACCGATGTCAATAGCAAATCGTTTTTCTTAAAACAAATTATTGGAGGAGCCTTTATTACCCTTACCATGACAGGCTTAGACCAAGAGATGATGCAAAAGAATATTTCGGTAAAGACTTTAAAAGATGCTCAAAAAAATATGGTCACTATTGGGTTCACTATGTTACTAGTTATTAGTTTATTTTTATTTTTAGGGGGCTTATTAAATTTATACGCTGCACAAAATAATATCACCGCTACAGGTGATGACTTATTTCCGAGTATTGCGCTCTACCATATGCCGCCTTATATCTCTATTATTTTTATATTAGCATTGATATCTGCTCTATTTCCTTCAGCCGACGGCGCTATAACAGCCTTAACTTCTAGTTTTTGTATTGACTTATTAGGCATGCAAAGAAAAACAGACTGGGATGAAGCTAAAAAGAAAAAAATTAGACAAAGAGTACATTTATATTTTGCCTTTTTATTTTTCATAATGGTACTGGTATTTAAATGGATTGATAATAAAAGTATTATTGATTTACTTTTAAAAGTTGCTTCCTATACCTATGGACCCCTTTTAGGTTTATTTGCTTTTGGCATACTTACTAAAAGAAAGCTGGTAGACAAATGGTCGTTTATTCCTTGTTTCCTAGCTCCTATTTTATGTTTATTATTGGATTATGCGCAACCCTTTCTATTTGGCAACTTTAGAATTGGGCAAGAACTACTCATTATCAATGGTCTACTCACCTTTATAGGTCTTTGGGTAATTTCAAGGCCAAATACAGAAAAAAATTAGACCTTTGCTCCATGGATTTTATTAACCCATTGGCGAACGACTATACCCAAGCATATTCCAATGCCACTCCTAGCTATTTAAAGAGCTTATACGAGGATACTTTGGCGACCCATGAACATGGCCATTTACAAAGTAGTTGGACCCAAGGAGGCTTCTTAAGTTTTATAAGCAAAATATTTGCTCCCACCCATATTTTAGAAATTGGAAGCTTTACTGGTTTTAGTGCTTTATGTTTAGCTGAGGGATTAACGAGCAATGGAGCATTACATACCATTGAATTAAGGGCCGAAGACGCCCAAAAAGCAAAAGCTGCTTTTGATATAAATCCTAGATCGAAACAATTGCATATGCATGTTGGTGATGCCAAAGAAATTATACCTACACTTCAAAAAAAATGGGACTTGGTATTTATTGACGCAGACAAAACTAGTTATATCGAATACTATAATTTGGTACTACCCCTATTAAACGATAAAGGCATTATGATTGTTGATAATGTTCTATTCCATGGTGATGTATTGGAGGAGTCTATCAAAGGCAAAAGCGCTAAGGCCATTCAAGCCTTTAATGAGTATGTCCTTTTAGATCAAAAAACCGAACAAGTGATGTTAACAATAAGAGATGGCTTAACTTTAATCAGAAAAAAATAATAGCATGAAAATAAGCAAACTTGCTTTACTCTTCTTTTTGACCCTCCCCCTAACTACCCTAGCACAGAAAACCGCTACTTTAATATATATTGACCAGTATAAAGATATTGCCATCAGCGAAATGAAACGCACTGGCATTCCTGCCTCTATTACTTTAGCGCAAGGTATTATTGAATCTAATAGCGGCGAAAGCAATTTGGCTTTAAATTTTAAAAATCATTTTGGCATTAAATGCAAAAGCGATTGGAAAGGAGAAACAACTTACCAAGACGACGACGCCAAACAAGAATGTTTCAGGGCTTACCCGAATTCGAATGCCTCTTATATTGACCATTCTAATTTTCTAAAAACCAGGCCTAATTACGCTCCACTATTTGAATTGGATCCAGTGGATGATTCTGCTTGGGCTTACGGACTTAAAAAAGCAGGTTATGCCACTGCTGCAGATTATCCTAAAAAACTACTTAAAGTCATTAACGATTTTGAACTTTCTCAATATAATTTTCCTGAACTTGGTTTTTTTGAAGATGAAGATACCCCTACTCAAAAAATAGATACGAGTAAAAAGATAGAAGCTCGTAAAACAATCGAGCCCATTATAGTAGTTGATTCCGTAAAAATGGATTCTGTTAAAATAGCTTCTGTTAAAAAAGTAGAAGATACCCTGATTCCCTTAAAAATAAATTTAGTAGATACCATTATAAAAAAAGATACTACTGCTATTACTTCTACAATTACTGATATAACTAATGCAAAGGACAGCATTAACTCAAAATATATTGATACGATTCAGCTTTCAAATATAAAAGGAATAACAAGTTCCGATAGTATACAAATTACAGCGCCTACTGCCATCAATGGCATTGGAGCCCTGCCTACTGAGCTTGCCAAAGACAGTGCCATTCGTATTGATTCCACCCTTCCTAAAAAAGATACCAGTACTGTAGTGAGTGAGAAGCCCAATACTGCTATCAAATTTGAATACCCTAAAGGAAAATTCAAAGCCAATCAATTATTAGCTATTTACGCAAGTGCTGGTAGTTCTTTTTTAGAATTAGCTACTACTTATAATATTGCCTTATACAAACTATATGGCTACAACGATTTAGAAGAAACAGACCTAGTGCCTAAGGATCAAATTTTGTACTTAGTACCTAAAAGAAAAGAAGTAAGTAAAAAAGTGCATTTAGTAGCAGCAGGTGAAAGTTTATATGATATAAGTCAAAACGAAGGCATACAATTAAATTACTTGCAAGCCTATAATGCAGGTATTACAGACAAGACACTCGTAGCGGGCACTACCCTTATTTTATTTAAAACCAATGAAGCACCTAAAATAACCGCAACACCAACAAAAAATAGTAGTATCCCTAATTTTTTAAAGCGTAAAAAAAATAATTAATTATGAATAGCATTAAAGTATTAGATAAAGAATTTGTGCCCTATTTAGTTGAAAAAGAAATTCAAGAAAAAATTACTGCTTTGGCTGTTCAATTAAATAAAGACTATGCAGGTAAAAAACCCATTTTCTTATCGATATTGAATGGCTCCTTTTTATTTACCGCCGATTTATTTAAACAAATAACTATTGAAGCCGAAGTTTGCTTTATTAAATTAGCTTCTTATAAAGGCATGAGTTCATCAGGTAATGTCATTACTGCCATTGGTCTTGAAGCCAATGTAAGCGGAAGAGATATTATTATTCTAGAAGACATTATTGATACAGGCAAAACCTTACACCACTATTTACCCCAACTACTTTCGAGTGGGCCTGCTTCTGTAAAAATTGCTGTATTATTAAATAAAAAAGAAGCCTTGCAATTTCCTGTACAAGTAGACTATACTTGCTTTGAGATACCCAACAAATTTGTGGTAGGCTATGGCCTTGATTACGATGGCTTGGGCAGAAACTCTAAGGATATCTACCAATTAAAATAAAATTACTTCGTTGGCTTCGGTTGGAAGTTAGGGCTTTGCTGCATCTTCTCTAAAATGGCTTTTTCTTCTGCACTCACATGTTGCGGTGTCCATACATTCACATTAATGAGTTGATCCCCCTTCGCATATCCTTGTACTTCTGGGAACCCCTTTCCTTTTAACCTAAATACCTTTCCACTTTGTGTACCTGGTGGAATTTTAATTTTGGCTCTACCATCAATGGTAGGCACTTCTATACTTGTTCCAAATACCGCATCAGGTATGGTAATATATAAATCAAATGAAACATTTAATCCATCTCTATGTAAACTCTCATGCGCTTCTTCTTCAATCATGATAATTAAATCGCCTGCGCTTCCCCCTCTTTCACCCGCATTGCCTTTTCCAGACATACTTAATTGCATACCATCTTGCACACCCCCTGGAATATCTATAGATATTGTTTCTTCTCCATAGACACGGCCCTCTCCTTTACAAGGTGCACATTTAGCAGTCACTGTATTCCCTTCTCCATTACAAGTAGGACAAGTGTTCACTGTTTGCATTTGTCCTAAAAAAGTATTGGTGACTCTTTTAACCTGACCCGATCCATTACAAGTACCACAGGTTTGCACACTATTTTTATCTTTTGCACCATTGCCTCCGCAAGTAGTACATAAAACATGTTTTTTTACTTTTACTTGCTTATTCGCACCATTCGCAATTTCTTCAAAGTTCATCTTAAGTTTAATTCTTAAGTTACTTCCTCTTTGTCCTCTCGATCTTGAAGACCTTGAACGACTTCCTCCTCCACCAAAAAATCCTCCAAACATATCTTCTCCAAATACATCACCAAATTGACTAAAGATATCATTCATGTCCATTCCACCACCGCTGAATCCGCCGCCACCGCCAGCACCTGGACTAAATGCTGAATGTCCAAATCGATCATACTTCGCTTTCTTATCGCCATCACTCAACACATCATAAGCAGAAGCGGCTTCTTTAAATTTTTCTTCTGCAGCTTTATCGCCCGGATTTCTATCTGGGTGAAATTGCATCGCCACTTTGCGGTATGCTTTTTTAATTTCATCCGTTGACGCAGATTTCGTGACACCTAATACCTCGTAATAATCTCTTTTTGACATAGTCGAATTTTATTTTCCTACCACTACTTTTGCAAAGCGGATAATTTTATCATTTAAAAAATAACCTTTCGTAATTTCATCCACTACTTTTCCTTTTTGTTTGTTATCGGTAACAGGAATTTCTGTAATGGCTTCATGTAGTTCAACATTAAAATCTTTGTGTAAACTTTCCATAGCAGTTACCCCTTTCGATTGTAAAGTGGATCTCACTTTATTAAACACTAATTGAATACCTTCTTTTTGAACCGAAATATCATCGGCACTATTCAACTGCTTTTCTGCTCTATCACAATCGTCCATCACTTCTAACATAGATACAATGACATCCTTTCCGGCAGTTTGGATAAGGTCTAATCTTTCCTTGGCAGTTCTTCTTCTAAAGTTTTCAAATTCTGCCATTAAACGTAGGTATTTATCCTTCTGATCGGCTAAATCGGCCTTTAATTGGTCTAGTTCGCTTAGGGGCGTTTCTTCAAGTTCTGGAGCAGTTTCTGTGCTGTTTTCGGCTTCATTTTGAGCATCAATGGCTTGATCCTTGGTTTCCATTTCTTTGTCTTCCATAGTTTTCATATTGTTACAAATATCTCCCAAAAATATTGCCAAATCAAGAATTAGGGCAAAATTGACAGAAATAGGCCTAAAATAGGCACAAGTTGTCACTCATTTGGGCGCTATATTTGTGCCATGACAAAGGTGTATTTAAACAAGAAAATTAACCCCAGAATTGCACTGGGCCACCCCTGGATTTACAATAATGAGGTAGACCGTATTGCAGGGCCCATTGAACCTGGAGATATTGTAGAAGTTTACTTCTTTGATGGCCAATTAGCAGGCAGGGGCTATATCAACCCCAATTCTCAGATTATTATAAGATTGCTTACCCGAAAAAGAGAGGAAATTGATGCTCCATTTTTCTATGAGAAAATTAAAACCGCTTGGGCCTATAGACAACAATTGGGCTATACCGAAAACTGTCGTTTGGTATTTGGTGAAGCCGATGGATTACCTGCATTAATTATTGATAAATTCAATGACTATTTTGTTTTGCAAACTTTATCCTTAGGTATTGATATTTGGAAACCAGCCATTGTGGAGGCCCTTCAAAAAATATTTTCACCTAAAGGCATTTATGAAAGAAACGATGTACCCGTTAGAGAATTAGAAGGGCTCACGCAAGTAAAAGATTTTTTAACAGACCCCTTCCCTACTGAAATAATTATTAAGGAAAATGATTTACAGTTTTATGTAAATATTGAAACAGGACAGAAAACAGGTTATTTTTTAGACCAACAAGATAATAGAAGAGCTATTAAAGAAATTGTAAAAGGGGCCGATGTATTAGGGGCCTTTACCTATACAGGTACTTTTGAAATACATGCTGCCCATTATGGAGCGAAATCGGTATTAGGTATTGATATTTCAGAAGGCGCAGTTGCACAGGCTAATAAAAATGCAGCTTTGAATAAACTAGATCATATAGTTAAATTTGAAGCCATGAATGCATTTGATGTATTAAAAAAATGGGGCAAGGAAGGTAGGAAATATGATGTGGTGATGTTAGACCCTCCTGCATTTACAAAAAGTAGAAATAATATAGACAAGGCTGTTACTGGTTATAAAGAAATTAATTTAAGGGGCATGCAAATGCTGCGTAATGGTGGCTTTTTGGTAACATCAAGTTGCACCAACCTGGTAAGCCCTGAATTATTTTTAGAAACGATACAAATGGCTGCCTGGGATGCCAAGAAAAGAATTCGTCAGGTGACTTATCAGTCGCAGTCTAGTGACCATCCTATAATTTGGGGTATGGAAAATACGCACTACTTAAAGTTTTTAATTGTAGAAGTTTGCGATCGATAGAAATTAATACGATTGTAAATAAATTTATATTCTATAAAAATTAACAAGAACCAAAAAAGGGTCCCAATATATTGGGACCCTTTTTAAAATCATAAGAGGTCAAAATTGTGAGGGCTTATATTTCTTTAAGCCCTAACATGATGACAGTTTTCAGTTCAATTTATTCAAAGTCGTTTGAATGGCTTCGAAATTAGGCAAGTCACCAGGGGTTGCACAAATTTCTTCATATTGAATAACACCTTCTTTGTCTACTACAAATGCAGCACGCTTGCTAACACCTTGCATTTCAAAAGCAGGGAATACATCGTACTTCACACCATAATCAGCAATAGCTGTTTTATTAAAATCGCTTAATAAAGAAAAGTTTAATTTTTGTTCTTCTTTGAATTTACCTAAAGTAAATAAAGAGTCTACGGAAATACCTAAAACCACTGCGTTGGCTGCGTTGTATATTCCAATATTATCTCTAATACTACATAATTCTGTAGTACAAACGCCTGTGAAAGCTAAAGGGAAAAATAAGACTACTACATTTTTTCCTTTATAATCTGCTAAGTTTACCGCTTTTTTCTCTGTATCAAAAAGTGTAAAGGCCGGTGCTGGTTTACCCATTAAATTGCTCATGTTTATTGTATTTTTTTGTTTTAATTGTAAGGATACAAAAGTAAAATTCTTTACTGAATTCTAGTTTAAAGCCTATGTTATTATATTATTTTTTTTCTCTTTTCGAAAGCTCATTGACAGAATCTATTAATTCTTTGAATTCAATAGGGTGCCTTTGCAAGTAATCGATGGTTTTATAAAATTCAACTCTGTCTACCTTATTTAAATCAAAGATTTGCTGGTAAAATTCGACGTTTTTCTTGTCTGCTTTCCAGGTACTGTCGATAACAGATACTCTAGTATAATATTCATCGGCCTGCATTAACTGCCAAACTACTGTTTGCATTGTTTTCATATCAACGCGCTTATCCTTAGCCACTTTCGTTTGACAGCCTATTAAAATAAAAGAAAGTATAATTAACTTTTTCATTCTAGCTTTTCTTTATACTTGTTAATATTAGCAATATCTAAGAAAGATAAAGTAGTCAATAATTGTTTTCGGGTGGCTTTATCTGACTTACTAAAAATACCCACAATTTCAGAAAACTTAGCCTGCATTAATATAGGAATAAGCATTCCACTCACAGCCCCCTCATTCATATCTTGTAAGTTAATTAAAGCATTTAAAATTTTACTCTTCGCCAGTTCTGGTTTTTCTGTCAATTGATCTAGTCCCTCTCTGTAATAACTATAAATAATATCGTGTACTTTATCATTACCAGACTTGGTTAAGTTGTCAATTAAAATAAATCTATTTCTTTGCCCATCATAGCTTTTCCAACCACTTATACCACTACCCTCTGGTGCATTGTATATAATATTAAGGGCTTTATTAAAATAAGGCATACCGGCCTTGGGAGCAAAGGAATCATAATCTAGTCCTAAAATAATATATATATAATAGGCAATGGTAGCGGTTAAGTTCGATTCTAAAGGATCGGCACCTTTAATTCTATTTTCATTAAATTCAATAGGCTGAGAAAGCTGATATTTAAAAGTAAAATTAGCATCCTGCATATTTAATACAGAACTACTATAACTAGCATTATGAATGGGCCTATTGGAAACAATACTTAATTTGGCATCGTATACGCCTGGGGCGACCACAGATTCAATCGTAATATAAAAGCTACAATCAATTTTCTCTTCGCTTGAATAGGCGTCATTGGACCACTTACGTTGATTGATAAAATCTTTTAATTGAATTTGTAACTGAGGGAATATTTTAGGATCTACTTGATTGTCAACTTTATTAGATTGTATAATAATAGAGGCAGCTAATTCTTGCGCATGCAATAAATGCAGAGCGCCGCTAAACATAATAATGGTAAATAATAATTTCTTACACATAGCCTACCTATTTAACCCTAAAATACAAAAACGTCCCGATACCTCAATAGTTCCGGGACGTTTTTAATTTTGTAGAAGCAAATACTAGCGGAATAAATCGCTTTCTTCGTTTTTACGGTGATATATTTTGTCATCGATAAATTCAGCAGTGGCTAAAATAGCAGGATTAGGCATACGCTCATAAGCCTTAGAAATTTCGATTTGCTCTTTGTTCTCATGAATTTCTTCCAAGCTATCGGTATGGCTAGCAAACTCTTCTAATTTACTGTGCAATTCTTCTCTTACAGAAATGCTAATTTGATTGGCTCTCTTTGATATAATCGAGATAGACTCATACAAATTACCCGTCTTCGCTTTTAAAGCTTTTAAACTTTTTGTTTCTACAACAGAAGGGGTGTTGGCACCCATATTTCTTCTTAGTTTACTCATTTTATTAAATTTAAATAATTGTCTGTTTGTTTCTTTATTTTTTTTGCTTCAACCAATAATGGACTGTCGCTATAACGGTCTACAAAATCATTATACTCTGCTAACACTTTATCAAATCTCTCTTTTTGCTTATCTACAAAACTATTTTCAGCAAATTGATAATAAGCCTTTAAAGTAAGCAGTTTATACTGGTCTGCATTTTTTGAATCTGGATAACCATCCGATAATAAACCATAAGAAATAGCCGCTGCTCTGTATAATGCAAGGTCTGAATACAAGGTAGCTGTTTTATAATCTTTCAATTCTAGCTTAGCTCTTGAGGCATCAATTACTTCAGTGGCATCTTTCACTTTTGTACTAGTAGGATGACCATCAATAAATTGTTGCATTAATTGAATGGTTCTAACAGTAGTGGTTTGATCTAATTCTGCTTTTGGTGAACGCTTAAAATAAGTATAAGCTCTTAAATAATCCACTTCTTCCGTTTTTGGACTATTGGGGAAATACTCTACAAAAGTTTTAAATAAATTTTCTGCATTCTCATAGTCCTTATCAAAGTAGTAGGAGTTTGCAAATTTTAAATATAATTCTTCGTATCGAGGTGTTCCTTTCACAAAAGGCATTACTGATTCAAAGAGCTGCTGTGCGTTAGAATACTTTTTTTGTAAAAAATAACTCTCGGCCATTTTTACCTTATAATCATTATCCTTATTCTTTAAAATTTTCTGGAATTTTGAAGTACAAGACGACAAGGCCAAAACAAGACAAAAAGCTACAAATATTCTATTCATACAGGGATGCAAAATTAACTAATAATCCTCAATTTATGACTAAAATAGTCCAAATTGGGGGCTGTGGCGTTAAGATTATTATAAAAAAAGCCCCATTTAGCGTCGCTAAACGGGGCTATATCAATTACTTAGACAAGATTAAGCGTCTTTACCAGCAGCTTTATCGTCATCCATTTTAGCCTTGATCTCAGCTAAAGCACCTAGGTCACCTAAAGTAGATTTCTCCACTTTAGCCTGGATAGTTTTAACTGCTTTTTTAGTCTTCTCAGTTTCCACTTTCGCTTCTTTCTTAGCTACTTCTTTCTCTTCAGTAATAGCTTGCTCCCAAATTCTTGCATGGCTTACCACAATACGCTTTTCATTGCGATCAAATTCGATCACCATGAACTTCGCTGTTTCTTCCGCTTGAACTTGTTTGCCATCTTCTTTCGCTAAGTGACGATTCGGTGCAAAACCTTCAAGACCATGTGGCAATTGTACAATCGCACCTTTTTCATCCTTGCGGCTGATGGTACCATCATGAATTGATCCAATGGCAAAAGTTTGCTCTAATGCATTCCAAGGATCTTCTTCTAATTGCTTATGTCCTAATTGTAGTTTTCTATTTTCTTTGTCGATGTTCAAGATTTTGATATCGATAGACTCTCCCACTTTTACATACTCAGAAGGATGATTGAAACGCTTCAACCAACTTAAATCGCTGATGTGAATCATTCCACCAATGCCTGATTCTAATTCAATAAACACACCGTAAGGAGTGATATTTTTTACAAGCCCTTTGTGTTTGCTTTGTTCTGGGAATTTATTATCGATAGCGCTCCAAGGATCTTGAGACATTTGTTTAATACTCAAGCTCATCTTACGCGCATCTTTATCTAAGGTTACCACTTTCGCTTCATGCTCATCTCCTAATTTGAAGAATTCTTTTGCATTGATAGGTGTGTTCGCCCAAGTAATTTCAGATACGTGTACAAGACCTTCAACACCTGGTTGAATTTCTAAGAAAGCACCGTAGTCTTCAATGTTTACTACTTTACCTTTTATAACACTACCTTCTAATAATACTTGTGGTAATACATCCCAAGGGTGTGGAGTTAATTGTTTTAAACCTAAGCTGATACGTTTTTTGTCATCATCAAAGTCTAATACAACCACTTGAATTTTTTGATCTAATTTAACCACCTCACTTGGGTGAGAGATTCTACCCCAAGAGATATCAGTGATGTATAATAAACCATCTAATCCACCTAAGTCCATGAAGGCTCCGAAGTCTGTGATGTTTTTAACCACACCTTCTAATACTTGACCTTTCTCTAATTTGCTCATGATCTCTGCACGTTGTGCTTCGATATCGCTTTCAATTAAGGCTTTATGTGATACAACGGCATTCTTAATAGTTTCGTTAATCTTCACTACTTTAAATTCCATTGTCTTTCCTACGAATTGATCATAATCTGTAACGGGCTTCACATCAATTTGAGAACCTGGTAAGAAAGTTTCCATACCAAATACATCAACGATTAATCCACCTTTTGTTTTGCTAGTCACTAAACCAGTAACAACTTCACCAGTCTTGTGTACTTCCATAATTCTTTCCCAAGCACGGTAAATACGCGCAGACTTACGGCTTAAGTGAAGATTACCATCACGGTCTTCTTTTTCTACTACCATTACTTCAACTGTATCACCCGTCTTCACACCATTGGTGTCACGGAATTCATTTAATGAAACTAAGCCATCACTTTTAAAACCAATGTTTACAACAACATCTGTTTTAGTTAAAGCAACTACTAATCCATTCATGATTTCTCCATCAGAAATTTGTACGAAAGTGCCATCATACACTTTATCATACTTTACTCTTTCAGCTTCTGCATAATGACTTACGTTACGTTTGTCAACGCTCCAGTCAAAATCGTCATGGGCTGTAATAATTTGTTCAGGTGCTTTTGGTGTCGCAGTTGCTTCAACAGCTGTAGCGCCGTCGAATTCCTGTGCGTCTGCGTTTAGGTTTTTAATAAATAATCTCATATAAAATCCGGTGTTTTTGAACCGGACGGCAAAGGTAGGAAAAAACCAATAAAATAGCCTTAAAATGGGCTAAAAAGTACAAATTTTAATAGTTCTAAGCTATTGATATTCAATAGTATTGATCTGTATAAATCAAAAAAGAACGGGAAACTATACAATAGGTAAAAAGGCTTAGTGTATCTGCCCCATATGTTGGGCTGCAATCCAGCCAGAAGTCCAAGCATGTTGAAAGTTAAAACCACCCGTAATGCCATCTACATCCATCATTTCTCCGGCAAAATGTAGCCCTGGAATGAGTTTACTTTCCATGGTACTTGCTTCTATTTCATTTAATTCTACCCCACCACAAGTAACAAACTCTTCTTTAAAAGTTGTTTTTCCTTTGATAGGTAAAGTTGTTCTCACTAATTGTTGAATTAATATTTGTTGTTGAGCTGCTTTTAAATCGGCCCATTTAAGTGTAGTACTAATAGCTGCTGCCTGTAAAAAATAATGCCATAACCTATTGGGTAAATTGAATGGATTTTTTGAACCCATTTCTCTTTTACCAAAATCTAATCTGAAATTAATCCATTCCATTTTTAAACTTTGCTCGTTATAAGTGGGTACCCAATTAATAATAATATGGCCTTCATAATTCACTGCAGCCATTTCTCTTGCACACCATGCCGATAATTTAATGGCAGCAGGACCACTCATACCCCAATGTGTAATTAATAAAGGACCTTGTTCCATATGTTTATTGCCTGCCCATTGAATACTTGCATTGTCTACCGCCACGCCCATTAAATTGGTAATTGATTTGTCGCTGGTATTAAAAGTAAATAAAGAAGGAACGGGTTCTACAATGGTATGACCTAAACGCGTTAACCAATCAAAACTATTGGCTTTTACCATGCCGCCTGTTGCCATGCAAATAGCGTCGGCATTTAGTATTGTGTTGTTGGCAAGTGTAATAATAAATGCTGCATTAGTACGCTCATCTATATTTTGATTCTCCTGCACGATATTAACCACTTCATGGTTCAATAAAACTTGAATTTTATATTCTTTTACTTTGTTAAGCAAGCATTCTATAATGGTCTCAGAATTATTAGTAGTGGGAAACATTCTACCATCTTTTTCGGTGTGTAAGGTCACACCATTTTTTGCAAACCAGGCAATCGTATTTTTAGTAGCGAACTGATAAAAAGCTTTTTTTAAAAAACGAGCACCACGAGGGTATTTTTTTAAGAGTATTTCTATATCAGGACAGGCATGCGTTACATTGCAACGACCACCGCCACTCACTTTAACCTTCGATAAAATTTTAGTTGATTTTTCTAGAATAGAAATATCCCAATCGGGATGCAATTCGGCAATTTGAATGGCTGAAAAAAATCCGGCTGCCCCACCCCCAATGACAACTATTTTTTTCTTTTCCATTCTTTATTTTTTATAAAAAACCTCGATTACTTAATAATAAGATGAATTCAAATTACTATTCGCTTTTTCTGCAGCTTCGATAATAGAAAAATCAGATAAGATAAGCGCTTCTTTATTCTTCACACAAACATCGTGCTCAAAATGAACAGATACTTTTCCATCCTGTGTTCTCACTGTCCAGCCATCTTCTTCTGTAAATACTTTATGCGTACCTAAATTAATCATGGGCTCAATGGCGAGTACCAAGTTCTCTTTCATCTTAAGTCCTGTTCCTCTTTTACCATAATTAGGCACTTGCGGATCTTCGTGCAAACTCGTTCCCAATCCATGTCCCACTAATTCTCTTACCACTCCATAACCATGTAATTTTTCTGTATGCTCTTGAATAGCAAAACCAATATCTCCTACTCTATTATTCACAATGGCTTTTTCAATGCCTTTGTATAAAGACTCTTTAGTCACTTTCACTAATTGCAATAATTCAGGGGCTACTTCTCCTAAAATAAAAGTGTAGGCATGGTCTCCATGCCAGCCATTTAATACCACGCCTAAATCAATGGAAACAATATCCCCTTCTTTTAAAGGCGTTTTATTCGGAAAGCCATGCACCACTACATCATTCACAGAAGCACAAATATGATGCGGATACCCATGGTAGTTATGAAAAGAAAGTGTTGCCTTATGGTCTTTTACAAATTGCATACAGAACTGATCTATGTCTAAAGTAGTCATGCCCGGTTTTAATTGAGTAGCCACTTGGGACAAGGTCTTGCTTACCAATAAGGCAGCCTCTTTCATTAATGCAACTTGCTCTTCAGTTTTTGTATAAACCATAATTCCTTTTATCTTATAAATAAACAAACCTGTCGTTTAAAAGACAGGTTCGTAAATATAAATATTTTAACTAGTACCTTTTAAACTATATAGGTGAATTCGTAATAGGCTGTCTTCCTTGAATACGTCCAGTATTCATTAATCCATCGTATTGACGCATTAATAAATGAGTTTCTATTTGTTGTAATGTATCTAAGACAACACCTACCATAATTAATAATGATGTTCCTCCAAAGAAAGTACTGAAACCTTGTGTCACACCTAATTTTTGTGCAAAGCCAGGTAAGATACCTACTAGAGCTAATAAGATAGCGCCTGGTAAAGTAATTTTATCCATCACAGCTCCAATATAATCGGTAGTAGGTTGGCCTGGTTTAACGCCTGGCACAAAACCATTATTACGCTTAAGGTCTTCAGAGATTTGTTTTGGATTAAAGATTAACGCAGTATATAAGAAGGTAAATCCAATAACCATAATAGAATAGATTAACATATACCATACATTACTATGGTCGTTAAATATTCTTACAATACCCTGTGCTGAATCGATATTCGTAAAGGAAACTAAAGTAGGTAAGAACATAATAGCTTGCGCAAATATGATTGGCATTACACCAGCACTATTTACTTTAACAGGTAAAAACTGACGTGCACCACCCACTTGAGAACCACCAATAATTTGCTTTGCATAAGTAACAGGTATTTTACGTACACCTTGTACTAGTAAAATTAAACCCATGACAACAGTTACTAAAATAGCAATCTCAATTAAAAATATTAATAAACCACCACCACCTTTTTGGCTTTTAGAACTGAATTCTAAAATAAGTGATTGCGGTAAACGTGCTAAGATACCCACCATGATAATAATAGATGTACCATTACCTAAACCTTTATCTTGTATTTTTTCACCTAACCACATTACAAATAAGGTACCTGCAGTTAAAGTAATAACAGTAGATAACCAGAAATAAGGTTTGAAGGCAGGAACAAGTGCATCTGCATATCCTGGACTATTTAAATAAGCAACATAAGCGCCCGCTTGAAAAGCAGTAACGATTACTGTTAAATAACGCGTCCATTGGTTAATTTTATTACGACCGCTCTCTCCTTCCTTTTGAACTTTTTGTAATTGAGGAACCAAGATGGTCATTAACTGCATAAAGATTGAAGCAGAAATATAAGGCATGATACCTAATGCTAAAACAGATGCTTGCGAAAACGCACCACCTGCAAACATGTCAAAAATACCTAGTAAGCCATTGTTTGTACCAGATTTTTGAGCAGCTTCGATAGCCAAAGGATCAATACCTGGCAAAGTAATTTGCGCACCAATACGGTAGGTTAATACTAAAGCTAAAGTGACAAGAATTTTACTTCTTAAGTCAGTGATAGTCCAAATATTTTTAAAAGTATCAAGTAATTTTTTCATCAGTGTTTAATTATTGCCCAAAAGCACTTTTTAATAACGAAAAACAAATTGAATTGCCTTTCGAATATACATAAAAATTGTTAGATAATTTCAATGGTTCCGCCTGCTGCAACAATGGCTTCTTGCGCCTTCTTGCTAGCTGCGTTAACTCTGAAATTGATCTTTGTTTTCAATTCACCGTTTGCTAACACTTTAACCAAGTCGGTACGTGCTATCAAACTATTCATGTATAAGTTTTCTGGAGTAATTTCTTTGAAACCGTATTTCTCAATTAATTGGTCTAATTGACCTAGGTTAAATACGACGTAATCGATTCTGTTGATGTTCTTAAATCCACGCTTTGGAACTCTACGTTGGATAGGCATTTGACCACCTTCGTGTGCCATTTTGCTCTTGTAACCAGCACGAGACTGACCACCTTTATTACCTTTTGTAGAAGTACCACCTTTACCAGATGCTTCTCCTCTACCAATTCTAATTGCTTTGTGAACCGAACCTTCTGCAGGTTTTAAATTGTGTAATTTCATTTTTTTGATTTTTACTTTCGGGGTATCTCCCCTCGCTTATTTATAAATATTGAAGAAAGTAGCTTATGCTATTTCTTCCACTTTTACTAAGTGTAAAACTTTGTTCACCATACCCAAGATTTGTGGAGTTGCCTCAACTTCTTTAGTAGCGTTTAACTTTCTTAAACCCAATGCAATTAAAGTTTGCTTTTGACGCTCTGATCTGTCAATACCACTTTTTACTTGCGTAATTTTTATTTTTTTCATCATTGAATTATTTATAATCGTATTTAGAATTGGCTATTGTTAAGCTTATCCGTTGAATACTTTTGATAATTTGATATTTCTTGTTTTTGCAACTTGAACTGGCTCACGTAATAAACCTAAAGCTTTGATGGTTGCTTTCACCACGTTATGTGGATTCGCAGAACCTAAACTCTTAGCTAAGATATCTGTGATACCTGCGCTCTCTAATACAGCACGCATGCTACCACCCGCAATTACACCGGCTCCGTGTGCAGCTGGCTTAATCATTACTTTAGCAGCACCTTCTTTAGCCAATTGCTCATGAGGAATTGTTCCGTGCATAATAGGCACTTTCACTAAGTTCTTTTTTGCATCTTCAATACCTTTTGTAATAGCTTCTTGAACTTCTTTGGCTTTTCCTAGACCTTGACCTACAACGCCATTTTCGTTACCTACTACTACTAAAGCTGAGAAGCTAAAAGTACGTCCACCCTTTGTTGTTTTAACTACACGGTTGATAGAAACTACTTTTTCTTTTAGTTCTACATCACCTGCTGCTTTAACTTTATTTACATTTACTTTAGACATGATTTTCTATTAGTATTTTTTATCAAATTAAAATTGTAATCCACCTTCTCTTGCACCTTCCGCAACTGCCTTAATTCTACCGTGGTATAAATTACCACCTCTGTCGAATACACATGTTGTGATTGAAAGCGCTGCTGCTTTTTTAGCAACTGCTTGACCAGCTAATTTAGCTTTCTCAATTTTTACTACTTTTTGAGCAGCAATATCTGCTTCTCTTGAAGAAGAAGAGGCTAATGTTACACCGTTTACATCATCAATTAATTGACAATAAACATCGGCGTTACTTCTAAATACAGATAGACGAGGCTTCGCTGCAGTACCCGTAACTTTTTTACGAATTCTATATCTGATTTTTTGTCTTTGAGCTAATTTACTCATGTTATTTATTTTTTAGTCGAGCGATGCTGCCGCTCTTTTATTTTTTAATGTTTATTTACCTGCTGCTTTACCTGCTTTTCTTCTTACCACCTCATCAGAATAACGAACTCCTTTTCCTTTGTATGGTTCTGGTTTACGTAAACCACGAATCTTAGCAGCTACTTGTCCAATTAATTGTTTGTCGCTACCTTCTAAAAAGATTTTAGGATTTTGTCCTTTCTCAGTAGTAGTAGATACTTTTAATTCTTTAGGTACTTCAAAAATGATATTGTGAGAATATCCTAAAGCAAGGTCTAATATATTACCAGCGTTAGTGGCTTTAAAACCCACACCCACTAATTCTAAATCTTTTTTGTATCCGTCTGTTACACCTTTCACCAAGTTGCTAATTAAAGAACGGTATAAACCGTGCATAGCTCTGTGACGAATTTGTTCTGTTGGACGCTTAACGATTAATTCTTCAGCAGTGATTTCAATTACGATATCACGATCAATTTCTTGTGTCAAAGTTCCTTTAGGACCTTTTACAGTTACTATTGCGCCATCTACAGTAATGGTTACCCCTTTTGGGATACTTACCGGTTTTTTTCCAATTCTAGACATAGTCGTTTTTTTATTTTGTTTGATACTTGGTTGCTTTCAGCCCCGACTAAAGGCTTAAGTACAAATCAAGTAATTAATTTATTACTATTATTATGCAGCTCCTTAAGAGATAGCACATAATACCTCACCCCCTACATTGTTCGCTTTTGCTTGCTTATCTGTTAATACTCCTTTTGAAGTACTTAAGATGGCAATACCTAAACCATTGCTTACTCTTTTAATTTCAGCTGGCTTCGCGTATTGACGCAAACCTGGACGACTGATACGATCTAAAGAACGAATCGCTGGTTGTTTTGTAGATGGATCATACTTCAAGGCAATTTTAATTAAGCCTTGTTTACTATCATCTTCAAATTTGTATTTCAAGATATATCCTTGATCATACAAGATTTCAGTGATGCGCTTTTTTAAGTTGGAAGCAGGAATTTCAACGATACGGTGTTGCGCCATTTGGGCGTTACGTATTCTTGTTAAGTAGTCTGCTATTGGATCTGTTACCATATTACTATTTTAAATCAGTTCTAAATTTTGTTTATTAAATTACCAGCTTGCTTTTTTAACACCTGGAATTAAACCATTCAAAGCCATATCGCGGAATACAATCCTTGATACTCCGAAGTAACGGATATACCCTTTAGGGCGACCCGTTAATTGACAACGATTTTTTAGACGAACCGGTGATGCATTTTTAGGTAGTTTATCTAAACCTGCATAATCACCAGCAGCTTTTAAAGCAGCGCGCTTTTCAGCAAATTTCTTAACTGTTTTTTCACGCTTTTTTTGTCTGGCCTTGATAGATACTTTTGCCATAATTCTTTTTTAACTTGTTATTTTAGTTATTATCTTTTTTACTATTCTTGAAGGGCATACCTAATTCTTTTAATAATTCGTAGGCTTCTTCGTTAGATCCTGCAGATGTCACAAAAGTGATATCCAAACCAGTGATCTTATTTACTTTATCGATATCAATTTCAGGGAAAATGATTTGCTCAGTAATACCTAAAGTATAGTTACCACGACCATCGAAAGCTTTATCGCTAATTCCTTTGAAGTCACGTACACGAGGTAGTGCTACAGAAACTAAACGATCTAAGAATTCGTACATTTTCACTCCTCTTAAAGTTACGCGAGCGCCGATAGGCATACCCTTACGTAATTTAAAGTTAGAGATATCTTTTTTAGACATTGTTGGAACAGCTTTCTGACCAGTGATCATTGCTAACTCGTCTAATGCGATGTCAACTAATTTCTTGTCATTTACTGCGCCATTCACACCACGGTTGATGCAAATTTTTTCCAACTTAGGAGTTTGCATTACAGACTTGTAACCAAACTTTTTTGATAAAGCAGGTATCACTTCTTTAGTGTACTTATCTGCTAATCTTGGAGTATATTTTACTGTGCTCATTATTTAATTACCTCCCCTGATTTTTTTGAAGTTCTTACTAATTTTCCGTCAACTCTTGTACGCTTCACTTTAGTAGCTGCTGTGCTTTTTGCATCCCATAACATTACATTACTAATGCTAATAGAAGCTTCTACTTTAATGATGCCGCCTTTTGTGTTAGATGCAGATGGCTTTGTGTGTTTTGTTGCCATAGCAACTCCTTCCACAATAACGCGCCCTTTATCTACGATTACTTCCAACACGGTGCGAGGCTTTTTCAAGTCCTTGTCATCACCAGCAATCACTACTACAGTGTCGCCTTTCTTGATGTTGAATTTGGGTTTGAATCTGTTACTCATAATTATTTATAATTTATAACACCTCTGGTGCTAATGAAACAATTTTCATGTATCCTTTATCACGCAATTCACGTGCCACTGGCCCAAAAATACGGGTACCTCTTGGCTCGTCTGAAGTGTTTAATAATACAACTGCATTGTCATCAAAACGGATATAAGATCCGTCCTTACGACGTAATTTGTTTTTTGTACGAACAATAACTGCTTTAGAGACTGTACCTTTTTTGATACCGCCTGCAGGGATTGCATCTTTTACAGTAACAACAATTTTGTCACCGATTTTTGCATAGTCTTGCCCGCTATTTCCTAGCACTTTGATACAAAGTACTTCCTTGGCGCCACTATTATCAGCTACATTGAGCCTACTTTCTTGCTGAATCATTTTTTTTAGCTTTAAGCTTTTTTCCTTCCTTTTTCAAGGTTGGGTGAATACTGTTTATTTCCTTTTTGGATTAGTTTATTTAGCTTTTTCAACTACTTCTACTAATCTCCAACGTTTTGTTTTACTTAATGGACGTGTCTCCATGATTTTTACTATGTCACCAATTGTGCACTCTTGTTTTTCATCGTGCGCATGGAACTTAGTTGTTTTTTTCACGAACTTTCCATAGATCGGATGCTTTACTTTTCTTTCCACTGCTACTGTAATGGTTTTATCCATTTTGTCGCTAGTGACAACACCGATTCTCATTTTACGTAAATTTCTTTCTACCATTGTTATTAATTTTTGGTTAGCTTATCTGCTTTTTTTTAATTAGATACCTAACTCTTTTTTCTTTAATTCCGTTTTTAAACGGGCAACATCTTTACGAAGTCCGCGGATACTCATTGGATTCTCTAAAGGAGAAATAGCATGAGCGAACTCTAGTTTCTTAAGTCTTAATTGATCTTCATCGATACGCGCTTTAAGGTCGGTAACGGATAAATCTTTTAAACCTTTATTAAATTCATATTTTTTGTCTGCCATAGCGAATACTTTATTATATTATAAATCTCTTCTTGTAACGAATTTAGTTCTGATAGGTAATTTTTGAGCCGCTAAACCCATTGCTTCTTTAGCTACTTCTGGAGTTACACCATCTATTTCAAAGATGATACGTCCTGGTTCTACGACTGCTGCCCAGAATTCAGGGTTACCCTTACCTTTACCCATTCTCACCTCTGCAGGCTTACGCGTAATAATCTTATCTGGGAAAACACGAATCCATACATTTCCTTCTCTTTTCATTGCACGTGTCATTGCTTGACGCGCAGACTCTAATTGTCTGTTCGTTAACCAAATTGGATCTAATGATTTTAATGCAAAAGAACCAAATGCAATAGAAGCTCCGCGCTTCGCGATTTCGCGAATACGTCCTTTCTGTTGTTTTCTATGTTTACTTCTTTTTGGCTGTAACATATTGTTATTGTTAATCTCTTTTTTAAATTAATGTCTTTCTATGAATTATCTTTTTCTTGGAGCTCCACCGCCACCACCTGGACGACGATCATTTCCACGATCAAATCCACCGCGATCGTCACGACGATCTCCACCTGGACGATCTGCTCTTTCTCCACCTTCTTTACCACCAACGAAGTTTGGATTCAATTCGCGTTTTCCTAAAACCTCACCTTTACAAATCCATACTTTGATACCGATTTTGCCATACACTGTTAAAGCGTATACGTTCGCATAATCGATGTCCATTCTGAAAGTATGTAAAGGAACACGGCCTTGTTTGATTTCTTCGCTACGTGCAATCTCCGCACCACCAATACGTCCACCCACTTTTACTTTAATACCTTCTGCACCCATTCTTAAAGTAGAAGCGATAGCCATTTTAATAGCACGCTTGTAGTTAATACGGTTTTCAATTTGACGTGCAATGGTATCTCCAACAATTGTTGCATCTAACTCTGGACGACGAATTTCTAAGATGTTGATTTGAACATCATCTTTAGCTGTTAACTTTTTCAACTCCTCTTTAATACGGTCTACTTCTCCACCACCTTTTCCGATGATGATACCTGGTTTTGAGGTATGAATAGTGATGATCAACTTACCTAAAGTACGTTCGATAACAATACGGGCGATACCGCCTTTGCTAATACGCGCATTTAAATAAGTGCGGATTTTATGATCCTCAATTAATTTGGTAGCGTAATCTTTTTTATTACCGTACCAGTTGCTTTCCCATCCGCGGATGATGCCTAGTCTGTTTCCAATTGGATTTGCTTTCTGACCCATAGTAATGGTTTAGAATATTTAGTTTTTTAAATCTGATTTCGTATCTACAATCATAGTAACGTGGTTACTACGCTTACGCACTCTGTATCCACGTCCTTGTGGCGCTGGGCGCATACGCTTTAACGTACGACCACCGTCAACAAAAACTGTTTTTACAACCTAGCT
>ENA-OREM01000134-OREM01000134.1-marine-metagenome-genome-assembly--contig:-NODE-134-length-63762-cov-5.963508_pt1 | contig 63762 bp, 97 predicted proteins | sample MGYA00248623_ERZ508561 | MGnify/ENA primary metagenome ERZ508561 (study PRJEB26227, sample SAMN06264494) | marine metagenome | isolation source: Columbia River Estuary | place: USA:Columbia River Estuary...
TGGCTGGTACTATTTGGTCAATTGTTGAAAAAAACAAACAGGCTTAATTTTTATTGGTTCTCAAAAATAAAAATTACGACCCCACTCACAAGGTGGGGTTTTTTATTTGTCATCAAATCGTCATAAATATTTAAGGTTATTGACAGGTAGTTTATAAACCCTATTCTTTGGGGTATGAAAAAATTACTTACTTTATTAATGATTATGTTGGTTTCGTTTGGTGCCAACGCAAAATGTGATTGGAGTACACTAAAACTCCAACAATGGAATGAACGAAACTACTACAAGTGGTATGTAAGTGGGAGAGTATTAGATGATACTTGCGTAGATTGGATGTTCATGGTTTATGATTTTCAAACTAAAAAGACTGACACTATTAGAGATAATAAAGGGTTGGTAGAAGTTCAATTTAATGTTAAGGGTAAATACAAAATGTATTTGAAGGTTTGGAACAGGTGCTTGAAATGTGATACCGCTCTTTACCGACCTTTAGAAATTATTCAATTTCCAGGTGCTAAAGTATCTAGTGTAGTAAAAACTGTAGATTGTAAAAAATATACATTTGAAATGAGTAATATTAAAGGTTATCCATTAAAAGATACTTGTATGGAATACTACTTGGCTTTTTATTCAGGACCATGGATGGTTAAAATGACTCAAGGTGAGTGGGACAGCTTAACTGATTATCAGATTGGGATGGAGTATGGTTTTCCGGATGATGATTATTTAGGTTATACACAAACACGACTTGCTGAGTTTACATTTAAAGATTCAGGTCGAGTGTTGATGATTGCTCAATGGTGGAATAAATGTCTTAAACAAGATACGTTTATGTTTAGAAAGTTAGATGTTTGTAAACGTTCTAATGTTTCTGATGTGATTACATTCGATAGACCAGAACCTAAAGTAATTGGGATGTATGATATGATGGGTAGACGGGTTTACGTCATAAGAAAGGATGAAATACTCATATACTTGTATGATGATGGAAGTACCAAAAAAATATTAACACATTAATCTAAACCCTCTTCGGAGGGTTTTTTATATTTATAATTGATGGATAAAATTGAAAACATTAAATTAGTATTACATAAGTTCTACCCCAAAGTAAATTTTATAGTGAGGGAGAGTAAGACAGGGAAGTATAATATTATCATTAGAGGGGTTAAATCTCTTACATATGACGAGATACTTATGGAACATACTTTGGTGTTCTTAGATGACTCCAAAATAGTGTTAAATAGTTTTATTGATAGTATATCCGCCTTTCACCCTGACCTTACAAGAGACAACTCAATTGTGAAATACATTATGAATAATGGTAAGGTTAAACCAATATATTAATATTTATCAATAATGGACATTAAAATCAGAGATAATCAATTAATGAGAGCTTTTTCAGGAATGATGAAAGAGTTTAGTGACTTAGAACACACTGATAAGTCATATGATTATTGGGTTGAGGAGAAAAAAAGGTATTCTGACATTTACGTTGAGAATTTTTATAAAGATATTGAACTTGATTATGAAGATGACCAATGGATATTACAATACCAAAAAACCCCTGGTGATATAGGTGAACCTGAAGAACTCCCCATTTTAAGATATGGTGATTGGTGGTTTAAGAACATTATTACTATATTAGGTAAAGATAACTTCGAAAGATTATTAGGTGATTGGTTCACAGATAATTATGGTTTACCTGTTAAAACCGTCAAAGTCGAAGAATAACTAATTACTTTATCTCAAAATAAATTACATTTTTACAAAAACTTAAGTTATGATATCAAATGAACAAAAAGCCCAAATTTACGGACAATTATTGAACGACCACACTCGTTTACACAATCAAATCAACGAAATCAAAGGACAGAACCTTGAGTTGAATGATAAACAACGACAACAGATTCGTGAGTTGGAACAAAGACAAATGACAATTATGAGACAGATTAACCAACTAATGAGTTAATATAAACCCCTCAAACGAGGGGTTTTTTGGTTTTTAAGGTATTTATTGTAAAATATATTATCATGTCTAAAAATCTATTAAATGAAGAATTAAACACCATGAAATACCTTTTGGGGTATAAGAGAGGTGTTGTTATCTCAGAACAAGCCAACGTCAATGAAACTGATGAGTTTAACCCACAGGCAACAGAAGGAATTACTATTGACCAAATTCAAGGTGAATTAGATAAAGAGGGTGTTGATGTGCAAGCAACTGAAATGGTTGATACCGAAAACCCAACTTGTATGCCAACAACAGGTGACCAAGAAAAAGACGGAATTATTTCAAGAATTTGGGATTGGGCAAATAACCCGGCAAACAGAGGTAGTCTAAAACAAACGATTTCATCACTTAAGAACGCAATCTTCAAAGCTAAAGAACAAGCCCCTGAAGGTGAAGTTAAAGAACAAGTTGGTGCCGCGGCTTTAATTACAATTGGTGGTGTTGCTTTAACCCCTAGTTTGTTAATCGCTATTGGCGGAATCCTTTTATTTATTATTATTGTGGCACTGATTAGTAAAGGTGGTAAGAAAAAATCTGCTTGTAGTAGAAGAAGAAAATTAGTTAGAAAGTTCGGAATGGACGGGAATTTCATGTAATTTATGAAAGAGTTTAGAGATAATAATTTTAACGAAAAACAAATCAAGGGTCTTGATATGGTAATGCGTGCTCTTGCCAAACAATATAAATTTGTTAAAGGTTGGCAATTGGATACTAGGTATGAGGAGTATATGTATACTCTTTATATTGATTTGTTTATTGATATTAATGATTTGGCCGAACAAACAAATAACTACATCAATAAAAATAGAGTTGGCGAAAAGAAAGGGTCGTCTATATTCTTTGCTTTAACACCAAATAAAAATGGTGAACCATTGGAAGGTTTTACTCCGGAGTGGGACCAATTTGTTAATGATTCTTATGAATATGGAAAAGAAATTAGAGATAAAATGAATTTCCTATACATAAAATTACCTTATGAGTTTAAAATTCATGTTGATACAGGTGAAGGTGAAAATAATTCTGTAGTGAGGATAAATGTTGACGAATACATTATTAAGTAATGAATTACACTAAGAAAAGAAAGATTTTAGAAGCTAATATGTTATTAGAACAAAGATTTCTAATGACTGAGATTGAAAAGTTTGACAAAGCCAAACCAAATGAAAATCAGTGGTATACTGCTCAAGACCCCAATAGTGTTAAAAATCCTAAAGGGTTTAAAATTTATGTTAAAAAATTTGGTCAAAACCCAAAAGACCCCTCAACCGATACTGAGTTTACAGAATTTAAAAGTTATTTTATTGAATACCCAACACAACAAGATGCCGACACCAAGTTCAATGAGTTTTATACTCAGTTAATTACCAAACAAACAACACCACAACAAAGCGGTTCAACAACCACAACAACAACATTAAAACCTGGTACGACCCCATCAGTTAGCGGGTCAACAAATAATAGTGGTGATGGTAATAACGAATTAAGTCGAGATGAACTAATTGGTTATATGGCCAAGAACTTAGACCAAATGGGTGTTGGTAAAAAATGACATTTGATATTATAACAAAATTTTTGTAATTTTGTTTATGAGAAATTTATTATTAGTATTATCAATCGTTACTTTATTTGGATGTGTTGGTAAATCAAAAATGTTTGATGAGTATATATCAAAAAAATCAATAATAACTAATGTTAAAATTGAGGAACCCAACTCAACCATAGAGTTTGATAAAAAATATATTTATGAAACTGATTGTGGTCAAAGAGTTATTTCCCGAAATGACAACAATTATCATGTTGGTGATACAATAATCATACTTTATAAAAAATAATTATTTTGACGTTTTCCGTGTTTTTGATATTTATAATTAAAAACACAAATGGCAGTTACAAGACCTTTCGCATTTAATACCGGTTCGACAATACCAGGAACCACTCAAGTAGGTAATTTGGCTATTGGAGTCGATGCTTATGATTATTCAGAACAACCAGGTGGTGTCAGATGGTGGAACGGACCCGATGAAGAATTGGGTTATGTTATAGCACATGAAACATTATCAGGTAATCAGCCAAATCCACTAGATATTCAAGCATTTTTAGGTTTCTGGAGAACTGAAGGTTTCAACGAAAGTCTTTTTATTTCATTATCAGAATGGGTTGCCGCTAAGGACAATGACCCACAAAATTTCTCGACTGGTGATGATGCAAAACTTTGGTTAAATAATAATGGTTATTGGACTTCATTTGGAGAATCCCCTCAACCTGAAAATTTAGATAACCCAATCATCACCGAAAATTCAGAATACATTGAGGTGGGTAATGGTTATTATTTGATGTTTGTTGATTCAACACCTATAGCAACACCAACACCAACGGCTAGTTTAGCGGTTACCCCAACACCTACCCCTACCCCAACAATAACACCAACATCCGGATTTACAATAACAATAACCGAATCAGGGTCTAATGTTGTAATGTCAGCATCAGGTACCCTTAACATTAACGACTTAAGTTTAGTCGCTTCAGGTTCAGGACCTTTAGGTCAAGGTGGTATTGGTATTGGAACTGCAACATTTATTATTGGTGCATCAGGTAGTACTTTTGACCAATATAGTGGATTTACGACAACACCAACTAATTTTGGCTCTGGAGCGGGTCTTGGTTCATCATCAAGTAACGGTGATATAATGGGTGTTATTATTGATAGTGCACCACCATATATATTAGTCGTACCTAATGGTTATGTGTCAGGAACTTATATTTCATCAACACAAACATTTAATAACCAAACACTTAGTGGTATGACATTAACTAATGGTACTTACACGTACACTTGGGGTTCAGGTGCTAACGCTGATAGTATTCAGGTTGTTGTTGGTGGTTCATCACCTTCACCAACCCCTACACCAACCCCGACGTATACAACAGGTTCAACAACGGGTGATTACTCATTATTATCAACATACTCACCGGCAATTACTAATGGGTCTATAACATTCCCTAACCATAACGCAGGTTCTGCAACATTAAATCCTAATACGGTTGGACAACCGGGTTATGCAATATACCTCAATAGATATGACATTCTAAATAACGATATGTCATCGACTCTTAATAATTTAATAGGTAGAAATGGTACATTGACATTAACACAAGGGTCTAATTCGGTAACATATTCATTTACAGATACTGCATTTGGTAAAGATGGTGGATATATGAACCAATATTGGTGGGATAATCAAATGAACGCATCACCACTTAACACGATAACAGTACTATCAAGTGCAGGTTCAGACTTTAATATTGTTGACCCAATAACTATCACAGTATCTTAACAAAAAACATTATGGAAATAGGTAAAGAAGTTACATATGATGTAAACAACGAAAATAAGACAGGTACCATAACATGGAAATCCGACACTCACGCTTTCTTCAAGTCAGAAAATGGTGAGATTGAAAAAGTTGAATTAAAACACGTTACAGTACCTAAAGTAAAGAAAGGTTTACTAACGAGATTCTTATCGTTGTTTAGGTAATACGACCTCATCAATAATACCGTAGGCAACCGCTTCTTCGGCAGATAACCAAAAATCTCTTGTTGCGTCTTGAGTAACTTCCTCTGCGGATTTACCACAGTAACCACCCAACAATTCAAATAAGATTTTATTGGTTTTTTCCCACTCGATAAAGTTGATACGAGCATCTTGGATATTACCACCCGCACCACCTGAAGATTGGTGTAACATTGTTTTAGAGAAACGTAGTGATGAACGTTTACCTTTGGTACCAGCACCTAACAATACAGAACCCATTGATGCTGCCATACCTGTATTCACGGTACGAATATCACATTTGATATAATCCATGACATCAACCATACTAAGTCCTGATTTCACAGAACCACCTGGACTATCGATGTGCATCGTAATATCCAAATTGTCTGTTGAATCCAAATACATCAACTGAGCCTGAACCACCGTAGACATTCTATCGTTCACTGGTCCCGCAACCCACAAAAGACGCTCTCTCATTAAACGAGAGAAGATATCCATCTGAGTAACCCTCATTTCACGTTCTTCCAAAATGTAAGGGGTCATTGAATCCTCAATTTGGTTTTCAAAGTAATGTAAGTTCATTGACGACAAGTTATGTTCACTCATCGCATACTTTCTAAAGTCTTTTCCGATATCCATATTTAATTTTTCTTTAAGTATAATAGTAATTTATTACAACATCAAACGAAAAAAGTCGGTTTCCCGACTTTTCTTTATTTTAGAGACTATAAACCGCTCGGTATTTATCACCTAACAATTCGGTTGCCTTTGAAACTGCCAAGTCCTTTGTTTTAAGACCCTTCTCAATTACTTTCTTTGAGTGGTAAACCAAATATTCTGTTGCGGTTACCATTTGTTTACCATTTTTACCTGGTTTTACTGTGTCCTTTGCATAAATGTCGTAAAAACCAACCTTAGTGATGTAACGACCGCGTCCTCCTGATTTTGTTGCCATATTTTCTTTTTGTTTTTTAAGTGAATAATTTGATTACCCCACAAAATTAGAAAATCTTTTCCGATAATACAAGTGGTTGAAACAAAAATATTGATAAATTTTATAATTTCACCTAAACTTGATTGTGAGACGAGAATTATTTGAATCCATGTTGGAAAAATTGTACCCCGAAGGTAAAATAGAGGTGGTCAATTATGAAATACTAGAAAAAAATCAGTTAAACGAGTCTGGTGAGTGGGTTAAAGACACGCCTGCAGTCTTTGTTGGGGTTAGACTCAACGGTACTAACACCGGAGAAATTGTATTAACTAGTTATTTCACTGATTTCACAGGATTCGAGTTCTCAATATACCATGTATGATGAAAAAACCTGATTTAGTAGTATGGAGTGAAGAAAATGGGTACGACGCGAGTAAAAAGTCGTATCCCACTAATGTAACTGCACCAAAGTTTGACTTACCCAACGTTGGTTTGGTTAAAAAAGAGTCCTCAAAGAAAATGTTGGACGTTTTTGAGAGGGAAAAAGATGAATTGGTTGAAAGAATCCAAAAACTTTACCAAGAATACAATGATTCGGTTATGGTGTGGGAATCTAAGATTTCTTTCGACCCAATTGTTGGTAAAAGTTACTATTTGTATAATTTTAAAGGTATTAACACCCTTTCTTTACTTTCTCCTGAAGATTGGAACAAAAAGGATTGTTTTATTGGTGAGTTTTTACTAAATTCAGACAGAAAATGGATTAAAAAACGATGAAAGGTAAATTAACATATCAAACTGCGGACCCCGAATTTATAAATTCTATAACCGGTTGGTTCATTCACGCAAATAGAGAGTCTTATTTGGTTTCCGAAAGTTCGGTTAAAAAGATTTTGAGTAATAAATACAATTTAAAGGAAGGTGATGAGGTAGACTTTGAACTTGACACTAATTGTTATGTTTTTGATGAAATTAAAACACGACATTCGGTTGTTGCTAGAATCTTGACAGAAGAGGAATTAAATACAAAGGTATTTTTGATTGATATTGATGGGACCATTTGTGACGACATCAAGAATGAAGAGAGTCACTTATATCCTACGGCAAATCATTTCCCAAACGCGTTAAAAATCATTAATCAATGGTATGACGAAGGACATGTCATAACATTCTTTACCGCTCGTGAAAGTAAGGACCGAGAAGTAACTGAAGTTTGGTTAAAAGAACACGGATTTAAATATCATGGATTGGTGATGGATAAACCAAGAATCAAAAACAACCAAGAATATGTTTGGATTGACAACAGAAAAGTTAGGGCGGTAACTTACTTAGGTACGTGGTCAGAATTAACTGAAGTTGATGCAAAAATTAAAGTATTCCAATAATGAGACGGGTAATACAGAAATTAATATTCATTATTGAATTAATTTTTAATAAATTTAAAAAGAAACGAAAAACAATTTGGGATTTATGATTGGGGATGATAAGGTATTTGTTTTTACTGACATTGATGGTGTATTCAATACGATTTCAAAGGTTGATTGGAACCCGAACTCCATTGAGTTATATGATGACCTTTGTCAAAAATACAATTTAAAACCTGTCATCACCTCAACTTGGAGAACAAAACATACTATATCAGAATTAAATAGAATATTTGAATATTATGGAATAACGACACCGATATATGACTATACACCAATTATTACAAGTGAAGGTAGAGGTGGTGAGATTGAATTGTGGTTATCCGAAAACCAATACGATGACTACCTTATAATTGACGATAACGTTAGGGACATTGAATCGTATGGTTTAAAGAATATTGTTAAATGTAGAAGTTGGTTAGGATTTACAAGTGAGGAATATGAAATTTGTTGTGAAATTTTAAATAAACAGATATGAGGACTCTCAAAACAATATATGATTTCTTCCGACTATGGATTATGTGGGGTGATAGAAGAGAAGCGTGGCAAGACGCCAAATTTAAAAACGACCCTAAGTTTCAAGACGAAATGAAAGAATTAGATATCGAAATTAAAATAAAAGAAAATGAATAATTTAGACAAACAATACCAAGAATTACTCCAATCAATTTTAGATTATGGGGTTGAAAAGAAAGACCGAACAGGTACTGGTACCAAATCAATCTTTGGTTATACTATCAGGCATAAAATGAGTGATGGATTTCCATTACTCACAACCAAGAAAATGGCTTGGAAAACTATGGTGACCGAGTTGTTATGGTTCCTTCGTGGTGATACAAACATCAAGTTCCTTGTTGATAATAACTGTCATATTTGGGATGGCGATGCTTATAAGAATTATGAGAAGGAATTTGAAAAAGGTTCTCATTTAGAAGGTACTGGTTTACTGTGGATGGCAAAAGAGTCAAAAGAAACTTTTATTTACAAAATCAAAACAGATGATGAGTTTGCTAATAAGTGGGGTGAGTTAGGTCCAATTTATGGTAAACAATGGAGACGTTGGACTAAAAAGAAAATGTGGTTATCAACCGATGGCTCATACGAAAACATTTATGATGAAGCTGACCAAACGGTTATTGACCAAATAGCTGGATTAATCAACGACCTTAAAACAAACCCTGACTCAAGACGATTAATGGTTAACGCTTGGAATGTAGGTGAATTAGACCAAATGGTACTTCCACCTTGTCATTATGGATTTCAAGTTTATACGAGAGAGTTGAGTAGAGAAGAAAGAATAGAAAACTATAACTCTAAATTTGAAAATAAAATAGAAGTACCGTTTATAAAATTAAACTTGGGAGATGTAATAGAAAATACTATCGATATGGCTCTAAGTCAAGTTAACATACCAACCAGAGCAATCTCTTTAATGTGGAATCAACGTTCTGTAGATACATTCTTAGGTTTACCATTCAACATTGCATCTTACGGATTATTACTTACAATCTTGGCAAAAGAAGTGAATATGGTTCCTGACCAATTGATTGGAAACTTGGGTGATACTCACTTGTACTTAAATCATATTGAACAAGCAAAAGAACAGATTGGTAGAGAAACATTTGAGTTACCAACTTTAAAACATATGAAAACAGATGAGTTCTATAAATCGTTAAGTGATGACCATTCTCTCTTTACACATTTAGATACCACTGATTTCGTTATTGAGAATTATCAGTCCCACCCAACAATAAAAGCTCCTTTATCAAACTAAAATTATGAAAACAATTAAAATCAGATTTGTAAAAAATAACAAAGGTTCCTACAACATCCAAAGAAAAGGATTATTTGGCGGATGGAAATATTTGGGATATTCTGTAGATATGGGATATGGTGGTTACTACGCTTATTATAGTGGTGAAAAAAAAGAACAATTACTTGATGAGGTTTTAGACAAACATTACCGAGTGTGTAAAAACCATGTTGAGATTATAGAATACCCTACTATTAAAATTTACTAAAATGGAAAAAACATTTGACGAAATTTACGACAAAGTAGTTGAGAAACTACGAGGTAATTTAACCAATGAAGAATACCGAGAATTAATCACTCTTGAATATGTTGTAACTCAAGGTTATGATAATGAAGGTGACGTTGAACGATATAAAGAACTAAGTGAAAAAAGATGAAACTAATTAATGTATTAACAGAAGCGACAGGAAGAAAGTACGAATATGGTTGTGCCATGTTATACTTTGACTTCCCCCAAATTAACGAGATTCACGATTTAATCGAATCTGATGACATTTACACCGAAGAGGGTGATACGACATTCGGATTAGAAAAAGAACCTCATACAACCCTCCTATTTGGTCTACACGATGGTGTTACAACTGAGGATGTATCAAAAGTATTAACGGGATTTAAATATGGTAATTGTAATATCAAAAACGCATCGTTATTTGAGAATGAAAAATACGACGTGTTGAAGTTTGATGTTGATGGTGATAACTTACACGAATCAAACGCAAAGTTACGTAAGTTCCCTCACACAAATAATTTCCCTGATTATCACCCACATATGACAATTGCCTATATCAAACCTGGTATGGGTAAAAAGTATGTTGATTTATTGAAGGGTAAAAGCTTCCAATTATTACCCCAACACGCGGTCTACTCAAAACCTGACGGTTCAAAGGACACTCTTAAAATTAGAACTACCTAATGAAAGATAAAAAACAACCCACTTATAAAAAAATTATAAAAGAGTGGAAAGAAGCAACCCCAATTGAAGTGTGGGAGGGGGTTAGAGATAATTTCATCTTTGGTTTCTTAGGTGCGATTCTGGTTGTTTTTATATCTACAAGAACTGACTTAGCGGTGTTGGGTGGTTATCTAACCTACTACTTCTTTATGGGTAGAATTGTAAACCGACCAAAATACGTGACTGACTTGGGAAAATTAATTGTATTTCCCATCCCTTCGGCACTTGGCGCCTTTACCGGTTACAAATTAAGTCTTATCTTTGTACAAATGATTAACCAACTCTAAAAATGAAAAAGTACAAAATCGAAATCAGTGGTAAAGGTGGTGAGGTTTACGTGTTTAACCTTACTGATGACCAAAAACAAAGATTCCTTGAAGGTGACATTATGGACGACGGTATGTCGGTTGATGAAATCTACGAGGTTTTAGAAGTTGAAGATTTTTTTGAATCTGATGAAACAATCATTGGTTTGTATCCGAATCCTTACCTAGTTGGTATTTCGGTTTATAATGAAAGTGGTATTAAGGTTTGGGAATCTGATGAAAATTTAAACCTCCAATCAGAAGAGGTTGAATATAAACACGACAACCCCAACACTTTGATTGTTGAGGATTATATTAAAGGTACACCAATCGTTTATGAGATTGAAATTGAGGGAGATTTTAACCCCAAACATTTGGTCCCTGAAATCGTTAGTGTTGCTGAGACGGTTGAATTGGTTGTCGGATTCAAATATAACAATGTGGATTTATCACCGTTCCGTGATTACGGTGACTATTGGAGTAAAGGACTCTCTTTTTATTTATACTAATATGTTTTTCATTAAAAATCAAACACCATACAAAGGTAAACTCAAACTAAAATTTGAGAAATATCCCCATTATTCAAACCGTAATAATAAATTAAATAAGGTTCATTTGAATCTTGGTTTTACTAAGTTGGTTAGTAGAATTAAGATTAACGATATTAAAACTGATGATGGTTTTGAATTAGAAATTGACCCTGTAAAATTAGAACTTATACAAATGTACACTGATGGTAAGATTGGTGAACATAAGTTTGGTCCTAATAATGAACACACTTTACATAACTCATTCTTAAGTCAAGATGGTACCTATATTGGTGGTATTGGGGAAGCTTGGTGGTACTTTAAAAATGGTATGACTGTATGTGATGAGTATCCTCGTGGTGTTGCTATTGTGTGGAGAACATCAAGATGGGATAAAACAGTTGTGAGTGGTATTGATGGTGTAAAAGGGTACTATGGTTATTCGCATAGAGGAGGTCATCTATTTCAAATAGGTGATAGATTGTTTGAGGAAAACTATGTACCGAAAAAGGAAGATTACCCTGAAGAAGAGTGGAATGAATATGTTAAAAAGTTCACCAAAACTTATCAAAAAGGTGATGAATTTGACCAAGAATGGTTATTTTCAGATGGTATTGTTAGTATAATCCCATTCAAACGCAGAGGTAAAAAAGTTGTAGAAAATTTAAGTGACGCTTTACAAGCCGCAATTAATATGTCAAAATACTTAAGCTAAATTTTTAATATCAAACTTCTCTGAAGCGGCTAACGCTTTATCTAAACCAAATGTGGAACCTCCACCTGAATTGACATTAGCAAAATATTTGGTCGCTTCTTCTTTATTTTGAAACTTGGGTAATGAATCACCTGATTTACCTTTTGTAAAAAATGCAACCGCTAATTTTGCCGCAACTTTAGGGTCATTAGCTAAGTCAGGATTACCCACTAAATCAACCCCAATCATATCGCCGTATTTCTTGTAATTACCTTTGAATGTTAGACCGTTAAATCCACGACCTCTATATTTATAACCTTCATCACGAGCGTTACCAAATCTGCCACCATAAACTAAATCAAAAAATCGTTTAGGGTCTCTTTTAACTGAATCTAATTCTGAATCAGACAATTTAGAAACCCTTTTACCAAAAATACTTCTAATTCTAGAGTTTGATGTACTTGAATAATCTATCTCGTCTTTTGGTTTGAATCCACTCTCTTTAGCAATCACCGATAATACACCAATTTGAGCGTTAGGGTCAGTGATACCTTCTTCTTTCATAGCGTCAATCATTAATTTGATGTTTGCCTTTTGTGTTGTATCATAACCACTATTATCTAAATCAATTTCACCTGTATCCGTGATATCAACATCAGACGTGTCTGAAGATGTGTCAGAAGAATTTTTAATCGACGAATCACTATTATCTTTATTGGCAAGCTCCATGGCTTTTTTTAAGAGACCTTGTAAAAACGACATGTCATCCTGTTCATTCAAACCATACATATTTTTGATGGTTTTTTTCTCTTGTTCGCTAATTACTAATTTCTTTGACATTTTATCTTTCTATATAAATATTTATAAAGTATGAAAGTAACTGTAAAACATATTAAGTCAGGAATGGATAAAGGTAAACAAGAGTTTATGAATGACTTTATCGAATTTCTACAAAAAGAAGTCCCACTTAAAAATGACATCACCATTGAATTTTTAGGTGAGAGAAAGGGTGGTATGTCAACAGGTAGTAGAAACGATGAACACCTATTAAAAGTACTTTCAAAAAACAGACTTAACCGTGATGTCTGTAGAACACTAGCACATGAGTGGATACATGAGTATCAGATGGATAAATTAAAAAGAGACCATCAAGGTGATATTGGTAGTCAAAATGAAAATGAAGCGAATAGTGGTGCTGGTATCTTAATTAAGAAGTTTGAAAAACACAATCCCCACAAAGAAGAAAAGATGTATGAATAATCATACATCTTTCAAATAAATCCAATTTTTTTGGTAATCTATATTTGATTCACAAAACTTGGCATATCCATTGATAATTGGTCGACCAGTATTGTAACAACCACAAACGACCCCCCAATCTCCGTACCTATCGTGTAAATGACGAAGTAATTTCATACTCGTCCTGATATTCAATTCAATATCGGTCCTGAGAGTATTTGTTGGTACCGACACCTTGTTAATAAATTTTGCGGTGGATGGCATAATCTGCATTGGCCCAACAGCTCCTACAGGTGATGTTCTTGCAGGTACGTAGTTCCAATGAAATGGTCCTTGATACCTTGTCTCTAAAAACGCAACATTGTAGGCAATGTGTTTAGGAATATCGTATTCTTCGCTGTATTTCTCAAGTAGTTCATACATCTTGAGTGAAGTGGGTGATGTTGGTACACCACCCATTCGACCTCTTTGAATAACATCTTCAACATCAACTTTGTTTTTCTTAACAATTTCCAAAGAAGTAAATACAACTATGAACGATATTGAAAAAAGTGTGAATAATAAAATGCTTTTTAAGTTCATAATTAATATTTTTATTTGGTTTATTTTGGTGTTTCGGTGCTAATAGTGTTGTGTTGACCCCAAACATTCTTAGCGTATAGTTTAAAGATAGTAACTCCGATTGAATCTTGGTAGATGGTGTAGTTACCGGTTTTGTTTTGAATGACAATTAGGTGATTGTTTTCGTCAATTGCAAGATTAACATCTTTTTTAAGAACTTTTGTTACCTCGTATTTAACACCTTTTTTCTCGGTAACGGTTTTATTGTAATAAATACCCACAAAAAACGATGCGACCGTTGCGACAATGATTACAGAATAAATCATCATGTTCTTAACTCCTTTTTTTACTAACTCTACTGCTTTTGCTAATTTCTCTTTCATGGTTTCTCTTTTTTAATTGTTGTACTTCTATTTTGGCTTTAGTATCTCACTTAAGAGACACTAACGATTTCTAAATCAAAAATCAATTTCTGACCTGCTAATGGGTGATTAGCGTCTATGATTACACTATTCTCGCGAATCTCAGCGACACGTACATTCACAGGACCCATTGGACCCATACCTTGTAACATCTCACCTACTTGAATACCTTCAGGGAAATTTTCCTTTGGTACTTCAGTAATCATCTCTTCTCTTGACTCACCATATGCGTCAGCAGCTTCGATTTCAATAGTCTTAGTTTCACCTTCAGACATACCCATTAATCCTTGCTCAAAGCCACGAATTAATTGATTTTGACCCAAAACTGCGGTTAGAGGTTCACGACCTTCTCGCAACGATGTATCAAATACTGTTCCATCCTCAAGTTTTCCTGTGTAATTCACCGTTACGGTACTACTTTCTGTAATTTGTTTCATAATATTTGTTTTTTTTTATAAAGGTAAGACATTTATTTAGAATAATCAAATCCCTCTTTGACAATTTATTTTCACGTCTCTATATTTATTAAAACAAAAACCCCCATTTACGATGACAAACGAAGAGATTATCGAGGAACTATATTGGTCAGCTCACCGCGCAGGTGTACTTGAACAATTTCGTTCAGAAGTTAGTGAAATCACTAAAAATAACCCAAAAACTAAAATGATTGATGCTGCAGAACAGGTTTATCGTAGATATAGAATTGAGGGTTTAATTCGTGATGGACGTAATGTTAATCATCACCAAGTGATACAGTGACTGATATCTTCTCACTAATACCAGTATATACCCAAGAATCCTCTATTAAAAGTAATAATCCGTCAGGGTAAACCTCTGCGGTTAAATCGGTATCTGTAGGGTATAATGTGCAGTCTACGACGAATGAATGGTGGTTAGTCGAGTATTTTACAAAGTTAACTTTTACTTTACTATCTTTACCAAAGAGAACATCCAAATCTTTTTTAAAGACTTTATTTAAAAGTACGTCCAAACATCGTTTCATATTCTAAGTATAGGTAAAAGTCACAATAACATAAATATTTGATTTTTTAGTATGTCAGCTTGATTTTTTTTTATTTTTGTTATATTTATTATCACTATCACTCTCATCGAGTGCCTTTATATATAACGATTTCGGGGGTCACGTACCCCCGATTTCATTTTATAAAAAATCCTTGATATTTATTTGCTAAATAAACAATTTTAAAGGATTAAAAATGGCTAAAGGAAAATCTGGAAATGGTGCACCAAAACAAACGTTTGGTAAGAAAAAAGTTGGAAAACTAAAAAGAAAATTCGGACCTAAAGAAGAAAGACCAAAAAAATACAGAGGACAAGGGAGATAATCGTTTAAGGTAAAATATTTATAAGTAAAGGAAAGAAAACTTATGATGGCAAATTACTGGAAACCGACCCCTAAAAAATGGAGAAAGATTGGGGACTCTCTATTGGCAGTTGCAACCGTTCTATCTATTGGTGGATTGTGGCAATTTGACAACCTAAAAGACGTATTCACACCTACTGAGTTAAAAGCTATGATTATAGCGTCTATATTATTAGGTGTTGTTGGTAAATTCTTAACGAATTTCTTCAAAGAAGAAGACAAAACTGAAGAATAAAGAAAAACCCCTCATAAGAGGGGTTTTTTTATTTTAAGAAACTTAAAACCTTTTCTTTTATTCCCGATTGTTTGATTCCTTCGTTACCTTTTGGTGTTAGAACGAAGTTATCTAAACCCCAATCTTTCCAACCCTCACCATTCTTACTCATATCTAAATCATCAATTGCAATCCAATGAGTAACCTCAGGGTGGTCGTGTAAAAATTGTTTAATCTCAATAACACGAGTCATTTCTAAATCCCACTTAGGTGACCAAATCCAAACCATATTATTATACCAATTACACTGACCTAAATTTTTCGTTAATGCGATTGGTTTTTTGATAATACCTTGTTTCTCGTAGTATTCACCCATATCTTCAAGGTTAGCCCAATTCTTCCAGTCCGATGATGTAACGATTTCGGCACCTGTTTCTTCTAAGATTTCATTGAGTACCTTAACGGCTTTCTTATTGAAGTTGTCAAATCGATAATCTAATGGAACCTCTTTGTTGGTCATAGATAATTTACGACCACCCCATTTTTCTTGTTTCTTGTAACGACCACCCCACTCTGAGGATAAACAGATTACTCCGTCGTGGTCTAAAAAAATTACTTTCATTATCTTATTGTCTGTGTTAATCTTTCGTAATTACTTTTGTTTTCAAATTGTCTCTCAATTCTATATAAGTGATTTGGGTTTAATCCAAACCACGGGTCAGTGTGATGAAACTTCATAAATTGTTCTGGCAACATATCAGAATCATCGTCTAGGATTGCGTAATCCTCAACCTCAGGGTGTTTGTCTAACCAATCTTTAATTTCATCACCTCTTAAAGTTCTCCTGTCACCAGTGATTCCAACGTAAGTACCTCGTTTAAATCCAAGTTTAACTAAAGCGTCCTCCCATTTTTCAGGTGTTGAGACATAACCTTTAATACCGAAATGATGTTTCCATGTTGATGAGATACAAATTTTAGTATCTGTTTCATTACACCATTCAGATAACCATTTCCATTTTTGAGGACAAGTCTCCTCAACCAATCTGTTGAATTGCCACTCAAATGTGTAGTGTGAATCAGGTGTTTTATAATCGGCTAAAGAAATTCCCTTTGGTTGAATACCGAATAACTTTCTTACCAATCTTTTTATAGCATACCACCAAGTGATTGGTTTTCTCCAACGTCTCTTATGTCTCTTGTGATAAAACTCACGAGAGTTCATAACACCATCAATATCTAAAAAAATCACTTTCACGATGCAAATATAATAAAAAACCCCGAATAAATCGGGGCTTTCTAAAATTATTTTCTGAGATTTTTTATTTCTTCCCGAATCTCAATACACCTTTCGAACTTTTGTTCTTTAATTGCTTTGGATAATTCAACCTCCAACTCCTTAACCTTACCCTCAACATCTTTGAGTTTTGATATTCTATCACGAAGTTCAACCGCCTTCTCAAAATCCTGAGATTCAACAGCTTTATCCAATTGAAACTTTAGGTAATCAATGTTGTTTGACATATCGGCATTTGGTTTCTTACCACCAAAACCTTTAGTCATGGTAACCACGTGAGTCGAACCATCTTCACTAGTGTAAGTAGTTTTTGTCCATTCACCATCTTTAGCGTCAATACCTGACTCCATTTTCATGTCGAAATCAAAGTTAAATGGTTCAAAACCAAATTTTCTTAATCTGTCGTTTAACGACTTCATCATGTCATCGAGATTTCTATCATCTCCAAATCCTCCAAATAAATCCATATTTCTTTTGTATTTTAAAATTTTATTTATAACTTTGTGTAAAATTCATAGTAAAAAATATACCAAAAGTCAAAATACGACATTTTGTCAGTTTTTTTGATATTTTGAAAAATATGGACTGACAATTTTACATGTTGTCTTATTATGTAACATTCACTACTATTTAAATATATGGCAAAAAAACAAGAAGAGGAACACAGAAAGTGGGAAAGAGTCTACGAAAATGAAGATTCTATATCGATTTGGAAATATGACTCTAAAATTAGTAAGGTAAACCCATATCAGGTTGAGATTAAATACAAAACAAATCCTACACAACCTGGTGTTAAACGAACTAAAATCGGTGGAAAAAAATAACACTGACGTTTATTTACATATTTATCTGGAAAAGATAAATTATGATATTAAAATTAGGTTCTAAAGGTGAACAAGTTAAAATTCTTCAAGAGTTCCTCGAACTCAAACCAGATGGTGACTTCGGTCCGAAAACTGAAAACGCAGTTAAACAATGGCAGGCGAAAAATAAATTGGTGGCCGACGGTATTGTGGGCCCTGCCACTTGGAACGCTATGGGTATTGCTAGTACTGACATATCAGAGTCGAAAGGCGATAATGGTCAAATTGAAATCAAAGAATACCTACTTCCGACGAAAGAGTATTTAAAAGGTCCAACTAAAAAAGAACTTTTATTCTTACACCACACAGCAGGTTGGCATAACCCATACGACACTATAGACCAATGGGGTAAAGATAGTCGTGGTCAAATTGCGACTGAATTTGTATTGGGTGGTCCGTCAATCAAAGGTGATAATTACAAATTTGATGGTGAGATTGTTAAATGTATCCCTGATGGTGGATATGGTTGGCATTTGGGGGTTAACGGGTCTCAAAAAATGCACACAAATTCAGTAGGTATTGAGGTTTGTAACTTCGGTCAATTAACTAAAGGTGGGTACACTAAATCAGGTAAGTTTATTGTAAAAAATCCTAACAAATATTACAACTATGTCGGTATTGAAGCTGATGATACACAAGTTGTGATTCTAAATAAGAAATTTAGAGGTTATGACGCTTGGCATCGTTACTCTGACGAGCAAATAGAGTCGTTAAGAGAGTTAATTTTGTTTATTGCTAACAGAGACTCAATTGACGTGAGAAAAGGTCTTGTGGACCTTATTAAGAAGGTTGGTGTTGATGCGTTTGAATATAACGCCGACGCATTTAACGGTAGAATTAGAGGTATGTGGACTCACACCAATACTCGAAAAGACAAATTCGATATGTTCCCGCAACAGGAACTTATAGATATGTTGTTAAGTTTATAATAAAAATGGGGGTCACTGACCCCCATTTCTTTTTTACTAATCTAAGAACACAAGTTCGTTAGTTTCTGGATTCCAATCGATGTGAAATGGTTTGTGTCCGTAGTTGTATCGTTCATTAAGAACCGCCGCATTGATGTAGTGAGTATCACCATCAAACATATAACCATTACCTGTGTGGATGTGACCACAAAGGTGAATCTTAGGTTTAACCACTTTAATTCTTTCTGCGAGTAACTCACAACCCAAATGTTCTCCTCTGCGACCCTCAACGGTATCAACATAACCCCATGCCGGACCATGAGTGATTAAGATGTCCGTATTCATCGGAATCATATCCCACTTAGACTTTAGTTCCTCACCATTTCTTGGTAAGTTGAACGCCCAATTGTAGAACTCAGGTTGCCATGGACTACCCCAAATCTTAATTGCACTTTGGTAATCGTCACCAAGAACATACATGTCGTCTTCGAGGTAATCAATGTGGGGGTAATCCTCCAAAGCTTTTTTAACGAAATCAGGGTTATCTTGAAAACCCCAATCGTGGTTACCGGCAATGAAAACCTTATGGTCGTAATTACTCAAACTATTCATCCAAGTGAAGAAATTCTTCAACTCGTGTTCGTAACCCATACTTGTTGAGTCACCGGCATGTAGTAACAACTCACCACCAGGTAAATCTTCAGTGATAAACTTGTGTTTGTTGTGAGTGTCGGATATTAGTGTTATAATCATGGTGTATTAAATTTCTGTCCTATATAAAATTTGGTGTCGTTAGATTTTTTAGACAACAAAGTGTAAAACTCATAAGAGTAACCCAACATTTCAACGGAGTCAATCTTATATAACCACATGTTCTTAAAATTATCAAATAATTTCTCACATGTTTTAAAGTGTCCTTGTGTTGTTGAAGATTCCAAAACCTTCATAACTCTTTCAAAATCGGTAAACGCTGTTCTCATACTACAAAGATAATAAAAATTTCTTAACCTACAACAAAAAATGCTAAAATACCTATAAAAACGAACCAGGCAACAACAAGTGCCAACCATTTGTAATCTTCTTTAATCTTCCACATAATATATTTTTTTAAATGTTTAGTCCCACCAACCCCTTAAGTCAGAACCGTCAAACCATTTGTAATATTGGTCTTCTTCCCGTTTTTGCTCCTCAGTTAAGGTTTCTTTTAATTTTTGATACTCTTCATTGTCCTGACCCTTAAAAATTTGCCAAAGTTCATTCCATTCACTGTCACCAATCTCACGAGCTCGATTAAATACTTTACGGTTATGTACTTTTTCCTCTTCAGTCTCTTTATCAACCAATCGTTTTAAATCAGGACTATCAGGAACCGTTTCGAACTCCCAATCATAAAGATTTAATTTACCAAGTTCTTTTTCAGCCATCTCAATATACAAATCCTGATTGTAGTTTTTGATGAGTTGGATTGCTCTACGCATCTTCTCTACTTTCTTAAGACGAGAGATGTCTATTTCCAAACCATCTTTCTCTAGTCTGTCTGACATATCAGTTAGCGCAGCCTCCATAAACATGAGCATTCCGTGGTGGTCCCACCAATAATGTCGTGATAATCCCTTTCGGAATCTCCAAACATTCCTAATAAAACGGGAAATGTCATAACGGAAAAACTCATAAGTTTTATACCACCAAGTTTGTTGACGTATCATTTTTTCTATACTTTTTGTAAATGTATCTGCGAATCCTATTTTCATAAACGTAAATTATTTATACAAAGGTAGTAAAAATAAAGCAAATAAAAAAGGGGAGTAGCGATTTCCCCTTTTCTTTGTTACCGAAACAGTAACGGTCCTAAAAGTCCTCCGTTAAGGAGGGTTATTTTTCTTTAATTAACACTAAACATCTCTTAAGATATTCTTTCGCTCTTGGAGATGGGTCATTGTGTTTTAAAACCTTTTCAATGTCTTTGACTAATTCTTCACCATGTTCGTTCTCTTTGTAAAGTTCGATAACTTTTTCCATGGCTGGTGTACAACCATTGTTTGTTTCGTCAAAGTAGTTCTTTTTTCTGAACTTGTTTAAGTGGTGCATTAAATTGTATGCTAAATGTTCACCACTATCATTAATGTCTGGATGAAGTCTTAATGTTCTTAACATATCCAAACTATCAATCATTCCGTGAATACCACCATCTCTTTTACGTAGTTTACCTGCATAATCTTTGAAACTATCTGATGGACCGACGATGTCGTCTAATGGAATAATATTACCTGCAACACATCTTGGTTTGTTAGGCTCTTCCTTTTGTTGAATCTCAGACTGTTCTAAAATGTGTTGTCTGATAATCTGTCTAAGGCGTTTTTCACTAATAATTGTTTTGCTCATAAAAAATCTTTAGCAATAAATATCTAAAATAGTGCAATTATTCAGTCGAAATAATATTTATTATAAAATGTCCGAGAGACATAAAAGTTAAATACCCGTTTATGGACGATGAGAGTTATAAGAACTTGGAGAAGTATTCTAATGGAGAATCTATCCGTGAAATTCTTAATGTTAGGAATGTTCTTCAACCCATTTGGGTTCGATGCCGTTCAATATTATCTTATTACTCTGACAGGGAGTATTTGGTACGCCAATTTAACTTTGTACTTAATCTCGGGATTATTTTTTGGACTATACTTCTTATTTCGCAAACGCTCTAAGACTCGGTAGTGTCTTTATCTTCGGTAATTGAATCGGGTAATTGATTTACCACCCACATATCAAACACCAAAAAACCAATCCACCAAATTAAATCTGATATTGGGTATTCCTCAGAATTTGATTTTGTCATAAACAAAAGAATGGTTACCTTAACAGCAACAAATATTTTAACAAATACGATAATAAAGGATAAAAAACTTCTCATTACAATTTAATTTCAAAACGATTTTTCATAATTTCCAACTTATCTTCAGGAACTCCGTGTTGGTTTACACCTCCGTGACGATTTTCAACAATAACTGAAAACACTCGATAACCCCAAGTCTCAGCCATTTTATAATAGGATTCCATCTCCCACTCTTGAGTAAAGGTATTAGACACTACTATCACCTCGTTTTGACCTGTGGTATGATTTAAAATCATTGCCGTATTCACAGAGTCTTGACACCATTGGTGAGCCTCCTTAAGTTTAGTGAAGTCAAATTTGTATTCACCATCAACCATAAAATAGTTGTCGGTTTCAAAGTGGGTGCCACCCAAAGTTTTTGCAAATGTGGATTTTCCTGACCCAGGAACTCCGCGAACGAGATAAAGTGTTTTCATATTGCAAATGTAGTGATATTTATTTAAAAAGACAAATTATGGAAGAAAATATGGTTCCCATGTCATTAGTTGAGAGTGTTGATATTTCAAAAGAACTACAATACCATTTAGATGAAGGTTTATCTTTGTCTGAAAACGTTTTTAGAATCTATTCTGAGAATTATTTTAACTTAATTAATGAAGTAAGAGAGTTATATAACCAAGATTTAATTAAGTTAGGTGAAGAAGACATTTGGATTGTTGAATCTAATTTAGGTGAAAAAGTAATCCTTGAAAATGGGGATGAAATTTGGTTAGACGCTCCGATGTATGAATTTGAAGTTGAGGAAGTTATTTCTGAAGCCAAACACAGAGGTAAAAATGTTAAATTGAATAGTCCTTTTAGAACACCAGGAGGACCTAAGAAATTTGCCGTTTATGTAAAAACACCAAAGGGTACTATTAAAAAAGTTACATTTGGTGACCCTAACTTAAGAGTAAGAAACGCAAATAAAGGTGCTGCAAAATCATTTAGAGCTCGTCATAAGTGTGACCAAAAGAAAGATAGAACAACTGCGGGATATTGGTCTTGTAATGTTTCTAGATACAGAAAAAAATTAGGATTAAAATCGTCAAGTAGTTGGTAATATGGCACATAAGGTATTAAAGAGAATTGTTCAGGCTTATTTAACAAAATTTGCGGAACCCAAAATCAAAGATTTGACTGGGGAGGATATCTCTTTGACCCTTGATGACATTACCAATAATAGATATAAAGAAGTTGTTGTCTTTATTAATACTGACCCAAAAACTACCTTTGATAGTCAGGTTGAGAAGGTTATAAAACATTATGTCTATATGGCGCTTGATTTTGGTGGTGAAGATTCTGGGTCTTCAAGAGTAATCATTAACAAACAGACACCTGTTTGGTATGAAGAAAAGAAACCATATCAAGAAACCATAACCGAAGATAAAAAAGTCAGAGTGTTTACTGAGTCAGTTGAAGACGAGGAACTTAAATGGCACCGAGATAGAGAAGACCGTGTTGTTAAAGTTTTAGAATCTAACAAATGGTTTTTACAAATGGATGACGAATTACCAAAAGAATTGGTTGTTGGTGAAAGTTATCTAATCCCTCAGGGAACTTACCATAGGGTTATAAAAGGAAAAGGAGACCTAAAGGTCTCCATCACTTTCATTTGATTCAATACCCATCATTTGCTCAATCTGTCGTTTAACCAAACTTAGGGTTGCGTAAGAGTAAACTTCAAAATCCGTTAAATCTTCTTCAGGATACTCATTCAGTTGGTTATTAACCCACTCAAGTATTTCTTCACATTTACACATTTTCTACACCCTCCACTTCATCTAGTAATCGTTTAATTCTAACACGACCCTTCTCTCCGATTGGAATTGGATTTCCTTCATCATCAATAGATACAAAACGAATGTTGGTTCGTAAAATCATGGTTTGATTACCAGTATATACATTATGGGCTCGAGCCTCCATATATAAAGTAATTGAGGTATTACCTAATTTAGCTGGTTTTCCGTATATTTTAAGTATTTGACCTTCCTTTGCGGGTCTTTCAAAAAAACATTTATCAATCGATACTGTAACCATTCTTGGTGTATCACATAATTGCATCGAATAACTAGCCGCAGCAGCATCTAAAAATGATAAGAGTTTACCACCGAATAGATTTCCGTGGAACCCTAAGTCTGATTTTTTAATTGGGTGTGTTGATATTAGTTCCATAGTTAAAGTATAACGAAACAATTCCTTAAAAAAAAGTATTTATAGGATATGTTGTCAGAAAAACAAATAGAGATTACCAATAAATTATTGTCTAATAAGGTTTTTACTTATAGAGGACCTATGTTCTCAAGTAACTGGGACCAGTTGTCTATTAATGATGGGGCTCAAATCGATTTTGATTATACAATTCGTTTATCAGGGTATAAAAAAATGATTTCTGTTGGTGAATATTGGGATTATATTAAAGTTGATGTTATTATTACTAAGTTGAATAACGATTTCTTAAAAAGATTAAATGATTCTGGTGTTGTAGACCACGTTATATTGAATAGTGATGTAAAATACAAATTACTTGAGGATATTACGAGTATTTTAAGTATCTTTACAGGAACTGATAAGAGAGTATTATTATCAAGTGTTATTATTGATGATAAAGTAAAAGACAATATTCAGGAAAACATTATAACCGAAAAAAGAATGAGTAGACAAGCCATTAGAGACGTAGTTAGAGATGTTATATCTAAAGTTAAGGATAAGAAACCAGGTGAATTTTATTTACCTGAAAATGAAAACGAGGTTTACCACTTCTCAAATCTACCCTTTGATTTTTCGGTTGAGTTATACTTAAAAATCGATACAGACATTGAAGGTTATAAAACCACGGCATTTTATTCACCCGAAGACGATGTTATCGAAATGATTATCATTTTTAACCCTAATGAGATTTCAAAACATTATTATAATATGGTTGGTGAGATTAATGAACTCATTGCTCATGAATTAGAACACGCTTATCAAGAATATTATGGTGAGTTTGATAGGGATTATGATGATGAGGAAGAAATAGAAGACCCTTACGAGTATTACACCCAAGAACATGAAATACCTGCTCAATTAAAAGGATTTAAACGATTAGCCAAATTAAGAAAACAACCTGTTGAAGTTATTGCAAAAAAATGGTTCGATGAACACAAAGACATTCACGGATTAACCGACACTCAAATTAAAAAGGTGTTAAAGAAGATTTTAAGTTATCAATTATAATGGGTAAGTTAGATGTTGCAATAAAATATCTTGAAAAGATTAAACACAAGAAAGGTAAATACCTTATTGAGTTTAATAACGCAAATGTAAGAGATGATGAGTGGATTGCGGTTGATTTAAATGTAATACCAACCGAAGATAACACATCCTACATATACGACATATTTTATGATTGTGCAGTCCCTGACATTGCCGATGAGATAAAAACACTTATTAGTTTTCATGAAGACATTGATATAGAAATATTCCAAACCTTATTTAATGGTGAAGAAGTTAGTATTTCTGACTATTCAATATCCGATAAGTTTGTCAAACAATTAATGAAAGGTGTTAAACATTATTCAGGTAAATTAACTAGACATATCAATATCAATTATCAAAAGGCGGAAGTTACGTTTATTTGTGATTATGAATTGTCAAAAGTAGAACCGCCCGAAGATGAAACCGGACTAACATTTTATTATGATGGTAAAGTAACTGATTTTTTAATTAACGGTGTTTCACAAGAAGTAACAGATAAAGACTTTGCTGAGTTTATTTGTAGTTCATTACCATATATATTTGATAACGAAAGAATTAGTAGTACTGATGTTGCGTGGAGTTTATTAAATGATGATATGGATGCTAATTATTGTGACTACTACGTATACGGTATTTTTTACTACACCGAGTTTTTAGGGATGAAAGTAGAACCTCAAAACCATGATGTAGGTATTGGTCTATTCACATCAAAAATTGACGACTTTGTTAACGGTTATTACTAAATCTCTTAATAAGTTTTGAGAATAGTTCTTTAACGACAATACCTGATACTGTCAATAACCCAAAGGCTCCGATTCTCAAAGCTAATTCTTTAGCATCTTTTGAATCAATTGACATATTAACCGCCGAGTTATAAATCAACGGAATTATCGGTATAATAAATGCATAACTCATTATGTTGGTTACTTTGTGAAGAGTAATATTTAAACTCTCGATGAATTGAATAAATGTTTCTTTAAGTTGAGACGATTTTCTTAAAACAGATGTGAACTCACCCATCAAGCCAAGACCTTTAATTTCATTTAGAATCTTAGCAACTAATTTCTTATTATCTATGTAATAAGTGGCAATGATACCCGTTAGAATTAAACTAACTTCCATCTCACTTAAATCAGGAAACTTTCCTTGAATAAACTCATTCAACGGACCAACAAATCCGCCGATACTAGCACCCCAAGTTATTAAAAATTGTAAATTAAGACCAATTTGCTCTGAAGTTTGATTAATAACATTTTTGGCGAACTCATAATTTTGTTTCACCATATCACCTACTTCCTTATTTACAGATTCTCGTAATAAGACTCGTTTTTGACTTTCTGTTATTAATATTGTTTTTCTCATCTTTTATAAATATAATATTAAATGTTATATTTTGACCTTTGTGAATTAAAGTTATGGAGAACCTCATCTTCAGTTAAACCTCTACCATAAATAAACAACGAACCCATGTCAAAAGGTGTAAAATTAACACCACCACTCACCAAACAAGCGTCAACATCAACATTCCATCTTGAAAGGTTTTCAATAACACCACCCTTAACCTCAACATCATTTACCATGATACTATAGGTCCCATCAATGTTTAAACTAATGGTGTAAAAGCTCCATCCTGATGATAATGTAATGTTCTCAATTTCGTGGTGAACCAAACCTTTAGAACCACCATCCAAAGTATAGTTAGCAACAATACTCCAAGTATTTGGTGTCCAAGATTCAAAACGATATAAGAAGTTTAATTGTTCTTCAGTTATTTGGTCATAACCTAACCATAATACATCGGCAGATTTACTAGTTTCAGGTATTCTTAACCAAGCACTCACAGTAATCGAATTGCCGACGCCTAAAATAGTTTCTGGTATGTGAACTCTAAAACCTTCATCAATACCATTAAACTTTAAAATACCCCCATTTTCAGACGATATTGTAGGTTGACTTGGTAATGACGCTTTCGGAACATTATTTGATGAACCTAAGTTATACATAAACTCACTAGTCTTAGGATTTGAAGGTGAATAACTTGGGTCAAAGAAATATAATAATGAATCAGTAACAACTGGTTCGAAGTCACGGTTAATACATGTTTTATCGGGTTGACCGGCATAATAGTCTAAACATTCACCAACGGTTGTAATATCTAAACCTGAAATACCTTTGGTCAAATTGATTAGTTCTTCGTCGTTATTAACAACCATAATACTCGGACCATTTTCAGGTTTAGATTCGTAAATACAATAACCCCCATTTGGTGGTGTGACACAAGGATAATATCCTTCGTAAGACATTCCATTCGGTCCTACATAACCAGTGTTGATGTAAAAATTACCTAACTTAAGACTATTAGAATCATTATTCGTACTATGTTTAATAATGTTTGACATATTTCTTTTAACTATAAATACTTTAATCATATTTATTAGTATGATTAATCCCAAATTAAAAGAAGGAGACCGAGTTGTTGTTCTACATATGGACGATGATATTAGTCCTATCCCTATGGGTACTGCAGGTACCGTACTAAAACATTCGGTTGTTTTTGGGGATGACCAATACTATATTAAATGGGATAATGGTAGTAGACTTTCTTTAATTGATGGGATTGATATGTGGGACTTTGAGGAGAACTACAAAAACAAAAGAAAGAAAAAGATTAATGAGATGACCTCATCGTCTTCTGGTGGTAGATACCGAGTACCTATTGTTTTAGCCCCTCAAGATTGGAATGAGGAACAAATGGGTGCGTTTACGATACCTGTGTCAAAATATCTTAATGCAGATTTAGCGTATGATAGTTATGACAATAAAATGGAACGTTCTAAAAAAGAAATTAGACAAGGTGAAAGGTTTACCAATAAGAAAATAAAAATGGCTAAAAAAATGTTTAGTCAGAATGATGAGGACGGTAACCCAATAAATGGTTACATTCCTGATGGTAGCATGGAACCCGGTACCCCTAAAGAGATTAAAAAAATCGCAAATTTACCAAAATCTGAAAACAAACCAGTTATTAAAAATATTGGTAAAGAAACAAAATTACTTAAGAAAAGTAAAATGGTGGAAAGTATTCTTGAAATGAATATTGATAGTTTTAAGAAAGTAACCAGTGGTAATAATGCTGACGTATTTAAGTACTTTAATGCTAAATTTCTAAGAAAGTATTTATTAACCCTTAGAGATTCGGGTGTTACCAATATGTTTGGTGCGGCACCATACCTTTATTTGGGTAGGGAAAGACTTGAACACGAGTTCAAATACAAAAATATCCCTAACGAAGAAAAATTTGACGAGGTATTAGATATGGCTGACCAAGCTCAATCCGAAATGGTTCACGGAATTATTAAGTATTTGGAGGCAAATGGTAAAGAAGCGACCTTAGAACAAATCAATCGTGAATTAAGAAGATTCTCAAGTGCCGTAGTTCAAAACTACATATTACTCGTCTGAGTTAAAGTCAAAATCAAATTCCCATTCCCCATCATCGTTTTTCATTGGGGTTAACAAAATCTCCAAAAATACAGGATTTTGTTCACCAAAATAACCACCTTTAATATTGTAATCAAAAAATTCTTCAGCCTCAGACCAAGTCATACCGTCCCTTTCTTGGAGAATCTCAATAATTTTATCTTTGGAGTATAAGACTCTACGACCTGAACCGAACTCATCGGTAATCCCCACAATTGCACCCTCAAGGTCCGTTAAAAGAACGGCACCTTCAGCATATTCATCAATATCTAGTTTCATAAATCAAGAATAATAAAATTATTACTACGTATCAACATATTTATAACAAAAACAAAGATATGAACGCGTATTTTTTCAAAATGACTAACGAGGAGAGAACTAACATCCTTGACCAACATAAAGAAATGTATAATGGTTTTGCAACCAATAATGTTACATCAAACATGCAACCTTTGTATGTCCAAGATTTTGCTAACGACAAGGGTGGGGTGACAGTAAATAACAGAGGTGAAGTAACCAATTATAAGAACGTAGGTATTAACGAAGATGTTATGTCAGGTTCAGAGGTAATTCCAACGGAAACTTTTGAAGGTGATGATGAATACTTCATGAGTTTGGGTGAAAAATTAGATATGATTGGTGATGGTGAAGATGATTTACCAAATGGAACCGTTGATGTTGATGATTCAGAATCAGGACTTGAATTTTTAATTTCACCTGAAATGAATGACATGGGAGTTGAGGTTGATGATTTGGATATTGACAATGAAGTTGATTTTGAAGAAATGTTGTTCGGTGGTCATGATTTTGATGATGAGGAAAAAGGTGAAATTGCTTTCCAAATTAAAGAATCGTTAGACATGTTCAACAGAATTAAAAAAGTTCTTTAATTGGACTTTTAAAAAAAAACGTGATATTTCTTTGTTATAAACAAATATTATTATAATATGGAAATTAAAGAACTAGTATCGTTCTACATTAATGAGAATACTGAGACGATGGATGTTACATTCAGACTTAGTATTGATGGTGACGATGAAATTAGAACCGACCAAATAGATTTAGACGTTATCAAATCTTTTGGTTACAATCTTGAGGACTTACGAACTAATAACATTCTTGACATGTATAGTGATGAGGATGAAGACGATGACGACATTTTTGGTAACCTCTTTGATGATATTGAAGATTTTGATTCAGACGAGGTTAAATCTTTCCTAAATGAATATTATTTAATATTCCCCGATAGATTACCAGACGTTGACTTTTTTTAAACATGACCCCATAATTATATGGGGTTTTTTGTTTTTGATATATTTATAAGTTATGAGAGGTGACGTTGACTATATTATTTCCTTGATGAAGGAGTTTACTTTTAATGAAAAAGAAAGTGAACTTGGTGAACAAGATGATGCAGCTGCAGGAGCTTCTACTGGTGGAGGTGGTGGAACTTACCCTACAGTAACCAAATGGTCTAGTGGTAGAAAATTTGGACCAACATATAACCCTGAACAAGGTGTGTGGAATGGTAACGGTATTGCTCGAAGTAAGGCAAATACTTTACTATAACCAAAGATATTTATTAAGAAATTAAAATGAGTACACAATTACAATATCAAGGAATTTCTGAAAACATGAAATATGTTTTTACGAATAAAGGTATAGTGCCAACCGTTGATTTTTTTAAGAACGATAAGAAAATCAACATCATCGAGTACTCTTACGAAAACCTAAATATTGCGGTAGACATCTTAAAAGAACACAAAGAAATTTATTATAAATTAGATATGATTTCTCTTGTTGAGTATTCAAACTCATCAAGAAAATTTTTATATGAATTAGTTGAAATATTCAAACCTGAAAACAGTGTTAGTCTTATTAAAGAATGGGAAGAACAATTCGGTTCTAAACTATTACTTATCAATGAATCTGTCGACAAATTAATTATTGAATCCCGAATCAATGAATCATGGGAAAGTATTAAAGTTCTTTTAGAAGCTTGGTACGACCCAACATCTTGGGATTGGAAAGGCGGTGTTGAAAAAGCCGGTAAATGGGTAAAAGACCAAGCAAAAGGAGTTGCTGATTGGACTAAAGACCAAGCAAAACAAATCAAACAGAAAGGTGTTATGGGTTGGGCAGGTGATAAAGTATCATCCGTTTGGAACTCTGTTAAAAATGCCGTATCTAAAGCATGGAAATGTTTGTCAAATAACTTTGTTGAGTGTTTGATGGAGGGACTTAGAAGTGCCGCGTTTTCAGCGGTAGGTATGGGTGTTATGACCGCAGTTACCTTTATACCAGGTGTTGGTCAAATTGCTGACTATATCGTATTTGGAGCCTTATTAATTTGGGACGTGTATAAAATGTTTAGTGGTAAATATGAAAGTGGTGAGTACCAATGGAGTTTTGCTGACATAATCGTAGATGCCGTTTGTCTTTTATTACCTGCGTTAGGTGCGGGACTTAAAGTTGCTTTAAAAGGAGTTAGAGGTGTTGGCGAAATGGCTGTGTTGGCAGCTAAAGAAGGTAAAGGTGGTATTGTATCTAAGGCGATTGGTCTATTAAAAGGTGGTTTATCTAAAATATTATCTTATATCGGTAGAGCCTCTGAATGGATTGGTGAAAAATTAGGGTTAACATGGTTAAAAAATATGGGAACCAAAGCACAAAGTTTTATGTCAAAAACGGTTCAGGAACTAGAGGGTAAGTCGGTTAAAGCTGGTGAAACCATAGTTGCAAAAAAACCATCACTAATACAAAAAGCGGGTGCTAAAATTTCAGATGCTAAACAAGGTGTCAAACAATTTTCAAAAGATTTAAAATTCCTAAAACCAACTCCTGTTGTTGCAAAGGCTACAGGTAAAACTATCATGATTACCGCAACATTATGTGCGGCGTTAGGATTAGATGGTTGGTCTTGTCAACACAAAATAGAAAATGGTGAGGTTAGTGCGGAAGATTTAGCCAAAGCCGAATCAGCAATTAAATCAGGTAAATTTAAAGAACAACTAAACCAATTATCAGTTCAAGATGCTGAATCAATTGGATTATTTTAAAAATAAAAAAATGAATAGAAATTTAATTAACGAAGAAATTGAAAGAGCTAGACTATTGATGGGTTATAGTTCTAAAAAAACATTAACTGAGAATATCGAATTAACAAGTAATGAGGACTACCTTTTAGAAGGTATTGCAAATGCTACTGTTGAAAACTTATTCAAAGACGTTGTTAAGATTGAAGGTAGACAAGGTCTTAAAAGTAGTGTTGAGTCGGCCATAAGAGAATGGGGTGGTATTGCTATCGAAACTGAAAAAGGTGTTTATTATCTATCAAAGGATGCTGATGAGATTATGAATGCTATGGAGAAGGGTACCCTATCATCTATAGCAGAAGCAGGTAAGTTGGCGAAGAGTATGTTTAAAAACGCAGGTTCCGTTGAAATTAAATCTTTAGCTGGAGACGCAATAGTATCTATGGATTCATTCGCTAAAAAATATGGTGGAATGCCAAGGGAACAAATGGTTGAGAGATTAATGGGTAAACCTGGAAATTATACAAGAGCTGAGGCGGAAACACTAGCCAAAAAATTTGAAAAAATTGGTGGTGGTAAAACTCCTCGTCCTGAACCAGAACCTGTTAAACCAGACCCAACACCTGGCGATGATGATTGGTTTATTTGGGATAAGGCGAAAAAATTAAACTGGAAGAAAGGTTTAAAATATTTAGCGGGAGCCGCAGCACTTTATTTTCTTTGGAAATGGTTAACATCAGAAAAGTCTCCTTTCCCTGAGTGTTTACGTAAGAGAGTTGGTACCGCCGATGCTGAAAAAGTTAAGGCCATGGGTATTGAAGCTTTAGTAATTACTAAAACAGGTAATGGTGATATTGACTCTGCAGGTGGAGGTATATTTTATGATGATGGTAAATTCGCTTCAGTTAACGGTAGATACAAAGGAACTTGGGCGGAACAAGATGGTGGAATTGTTATCACTATTGGTGATAAACCTTATGTCTTAGATTGTAACAATATCCCTGTACCACCAGTACCTGTACCACCACCAACACCGGGTAAATGTAAACCATGTAGTTCATTCCCTATGAATAAGTGGTGTAAGAGTGATAAAATCAAAGAAGTGCAAAAGTGTATTGGTACAACACCTGACGGATGTTATGGTCCTAAAACAGAAGCTAAACTAATTGAGAAAGGTTACTCAACAACAATCACTCAAGATGTTTATGATAAAATAATTAAGAATTGTGGTCAATCCGCAACTGACGATACTGGTAATGAAATACCAAATATTGTAACAGGTACAGATGTATAAGAAAATACATGATATTTATTTAAAAAGAAAAAACAATGGAAGACAAAGTTTCAAAATTAGTTAAGAAAATATTAAGTGAACAGGGCGTTGGTAAAGACGGTGTTTCAGATGAAATTGCTGCAAAATTTACAGCTACCAATAGCGGTTTAAAAATGGCTTACCAAGCGGGTTGTTTCCCAAAAGGTTCCGTAGTACATAATTTGGATGGTAACCAAGTTATATTATTCCAAACATCAACTAAAATACCTAATTATCCTTACGCTGTTATGTATGGTCCTAAGGATAATGAAAACACAGGTAATTTGGTATATTACAAACCTGATTTAAAAGAAAAAGACCAAAGAGTTTTCACTTGGTCTTGTGCAGCGTTAAGACAATTAAAGCAAGATTCACTAAATCCTGAACTTACTACCGCTATCACTAATATTAGAACAAATAACCCTAATTTAGAAATTTATTCTTATGGTGATGAGACGTTGGGTAGTGACAGAAAGTATAATGGGTCTTGTAAGATAAAGACGTTAGATGAGTTCATCAAAGAAAGACCTGATTTACAAAGTATTATGCCTAAGAACACTCAAGTCATGATTTGGCATTGTTCTCAAATACAAGGGGGTTCTAACTCAGCTCAAGTTAAAGCTTGGGAAGAACAAGGGTATAGACGTTGTACAGATTTAGATTTAGTAGATGGAGCAAAATCAGTTGATGTTAAAGATGCTGGTGGTATTAAAATGTGTAAATCTAAACGAGGTACAGGATTAGATAATAACCAAACTTACAAATCTCTTAAAGAGGTTGGTGAAAAAGTTTACAATGGTCAAATTAATAAAGAAAATTGTAGATTACTTGTTGACCTTTACGGTAGTGCCGCGGGACAACAATTACCAATCCCTAAGATTGAATTAGATAACACTATTAAACCTGCGGTTCGTAGTTGTTACGCTGGTAAAGGTGAAGACGGTAAAGACTTAAAACTTGACAATATATTCAGTAAAAAGTTCCAAAAACTTAAAAACGATTTAAATTACATGCCAGCAATCAAAGATAATTATGGTAAAATGATTGACTATAAATTATCTTCAGGTGTTGATGTAAGAGAATCAAAAGATATGTTGTTGAAATCTCTAATTAGAGAAAACTTAATGACTCTTAGTGAATCAAAAAAAAAAGTATTAATCGAAGAAAATAAGATTATTACTAATAGATTTTCAGTAATAACTGAAGGTGTTGAAATTAAAACAAAGAAACAAAAATCTAAGATTGTTTCTGATTTAGTTAACGAAGCGATGACATTAAACGGTCAAGGTTTCAACCAAACTTTAATCAATGAGCAATTTTGGGATATGATTAAATCATTCTTTGGTAATACAGGTACAAGTGTTGTACAGATGATTTCTGAAAGAATTGTTCAGGCAATCATAACAACACTTACACCATTAGATAAAAACGGATGGGTGGCAAATATCATAGTAACTACTATTGGTAACATTCCACCGGCTGATTATGTAAACGGTAAAATATTCTCTTGTGATTACATTAGCGATAAGTTAAGTAAAGGTATTGTTGAAGGTATGGCAAGAAAGATACAAAACGAACAAGGTATGGAAGGTCCAATTTATGACATCATCAGAAACTCTATGGTTGAGATGGCGGAAGACACTTCATTTGGTATGAAAATAGAAACCATGATTGGTGACTTAATCTGTCCTATGTTAAGTGGTGTTAAGGATAAAATGGACAATACTGCTGAAACTCTTAAAGCTAAAGCATTAGCTTAAAGGAACCTTCAGGGTAAAACCTGAAAGGAATAAACCAACAAAAAGAAAGGGGGTATTCCAAATCTATCAAAAAGGTGTCGAGAGACACCTTTTTGGTTTTTTAAGAGAATGACTTTTGGAACCCTGTCCAAATATCACTAATTGACGGATTAATAACATCTGAGAATAATGTTGGCTCGTATGGTCGTCTAATCATTTTCATTCCTGCTTGTTCAGGTGTCTTATCACCTTTAATCCTATTACATGGGGAACAACACGTCACCAAGTTATTCCAAGAGTTGTCACCACCTTTTGATTTAGGTATTACGTGGTCAATAGTTAAAGACTTCTTACTTCCGCAATAAACACACTCGTGGTTATCTCGTTTAAAAACCCTATTTCGATTAATTTTAAGGTTCTTAACACGATATTTAACATAATTTAACAGACGAATGATGAGTGGTCTAACATGTGTTTCGTATCCACTTAATATTGGTCTATCGTCAGATTTAAGAATCTCGGCTTTACCTTTACTAACAAGCACAAATCCCCTAATAACAGTTGTTACGTTGATAGGTGTGTAGTCAGAATTAAGAACTAATACTTTGTCCATTGATTTATTTTTTTACGTAAGTATAAATAATACATTTCATTAAAAAAAGGGGTGTCAAGTAAAAAAATACCTACCATTAAATATAGACTTACTTATACTTATAGGTGTAATAAAAGTAATTATAAGTATATGAGTGGTTTTTTTTCGGTGGTGATACCTACGATGTGGAGAAGTAATAAGATTAGAGAGATGTTACCTAAATATCAATCTTGTGAACTAATCAAAGAAATCATAATAATTGACAATAACCCCCAAAATAAAATGTCATTTGAAAGTGATGATAAGATTATTTATCATACTGAAGGTGAAAATATTTTTGTTAATCCCGCTTGGAATATCGGGTACTCATATTCAAATCACGAACTCGTATTAGTTAATGACGACATCTTAATTGAGGATGTTGAGTCAATCTTAAAAACCATACAAGAATCTGATTTTGATATTGTTGGCGTGCAGATGGGTCCAAAAAATGATTTGATGGGTATTAAAGAAATCAAACACTTCCCAATGAACCATTATGGTTCGTTCTTATATGTCAAAAACTATGTTTACATACCTGAACAAATAAAGATATGGTTCGGTGATAACATATTATTTAATAATAACGAGAAAAAAGGGTTATTAACCAACTGCGGAATCACTTCAAATGAAAGTAAGACCGTTAATGAATTTAGATTTGAGGTTACCGATAACATACTTAAAAAAGACACTCAGTTATATAATGAGATGTCAAAAAAAGAAGGTAAGTATAATATCATTATTAGAACATCAGGTAGAAAAAACTACTTTAAGAACAATATTAGAAGTATTAAACGATTCTACCCTAACGCTAAATTACATATCACCATTGATGACCTTAGTGATTTAGAATACGTTACCGAGTACTTGAATGGTATGGATTATCAATACTATATTATCAATAAAGAAACCGCCAACAGAATTGCTGAAAAGAAAAAACTGAATCGACGTTACTTCCTATACAATTATTACTTCAATGTTGTTAAACCATTCTTAAATGGTTGGTGTCAGTATTTGGACGATGATGATGAAATGTGTATCACCCCAGAATTTAATCGTGAGGAAACAAACACCATTCACCTATACAAAGGTAAGTTAGATTTTAAATTAGTTCCTTCTGAGATTAACTACGGGAAAAAACCGGTGTTAAATGACATTAGTACTTTATGTATCATAGTTCATTCATCAAGAGTTGTTGATTGGGTACCAAATAGAGGTGGGGATTATGACTTTATAACCACATTATATACTCAAAACAATGTTGAGTGGCATCCTGAAATATTATCTAAAGTTCAGACATCGGGTAATTTTGGTAGAAGAAACGACCGTGAAGATAAAATTATTAATGGATTTTATTTAAATCTAAGAAAACGGAAGGACCGAAAAAATAAAATGGAGTCTGAGATTCTTAAGACTCGTCACAATATTACCAGATTTACTGCGGTCAACGGAGACGATTTAAAAAGTTTGGATGGTTTTAAAGGGTCTATTAAAAACTCTGAGTTCAAACAATATGCGACATACCTTTCTCACCTGAATATCTTAAAAACCGCCAATAGAGAAAAATGGGATGAAGTTTTGGTATTAGAGGATGATATAACATTATCAGATGATTTTGATGAAAGATTGGATTTTCTATTAAAAGAGTTACCTGAAGATTGGAAAATTGTTTATTTAGGGTTTAATGGACAACTAAATAGTGTTATTGATGATGTCAGTAAATGGGTATATTCTGTAAAAAATGTTTACGGTTGTTTTGGAATGATGATTAACGGTTCCTTCTTAGATGAATTGATTGAGGTTGTTGAAAACAATAAAGTTGCCATCGATGAGGTTATACACAAATTTATCCAACCCAAATATAGTTGTTATAGTTTTATACCATTTTTACTTTATGTTAATGATGATTTTTCTGACTTATGGAACAAACACAGAGTACTTGATGTAATAAAAAATCTTTATTTACCAACCATAGATAAAGAGACTGATTACGTAGTTGGTCGAAAACACCCATTTTCAGTTAAAAGACTTATTGAGGAACCCCAAGTTGTTGAGCAAACTAATATATTCATTGATAATAATATTGATGATAATAGTAACGTAAGTGAAATTAATTATGATATTGTAAATCAAATACTTAAAAATCGTGGAGTGAAAATTTCTAATGAGGTTAAAAAACCTATCATTCAAAATAAACCTAATGATAGGGGCCAAATACATGAGATGAGAAAGACTTCATTATCCGCACAAGCAAAAAAACTACAAAATGTAAGACCGACAAGTCAAAATACAACACCTCACGTTTTTGGTGGTAAAACAAAACAGTAGTATTGTCAAATTCATTTTTATTTCTTAACTTTGTTGTGTTATGTATGTAATTGTAAAAATGGTTAAACAGTCTCCGACAGGTGTTGAATTACCCGTAATTATCTTAGATAATTATGAGGAAATTTTAGAGTTTGAAACAGACGCAGAGGCTGAGTCATTAAGGGTTATTCTTGAAAGGAACTCTGATTCGGGTCACAAATATTTGGTTAAAAAAATAAACTAAACAAGGGTCCATAGTTAAAGGGATATAACAGTAGCCTTCTAAGCTTCTATTCCAGGTTCGAGTCCTGGTGGACCTACTAAATTTTTATTATGAGTAGTGTTGATAATATTTTAGAGGATGAACACAATAAATTTGTGAACTCTGAGGATTATAATAAAATGATTCAGGAAAGGGTTGAATACTCTAATCATCATAAGTTTGATGGTATTGCCCCTGATGGATTTGTTTTAATACCTATTGAGGTGTTAGAAAAACTAAAAGAGTTTGACATTTGGAAAGAATGGAAGTATAATCCTGAATTATTGACTCAGATGTCAAAAGATTTTTTAAAAAATCAATAGAATAGTTTGTAGAATTGGAAAATTTCATTAACTTTGTATTATGAAACTAAATCAAAAACCCTCATTTCTTAAAGACGTTGTAATCGTCGGTATATTATTCGTGTTAATCATGGGTATCCATGAGAAAATCAGTCAGTACAACTACGATTGGTTTGCTTTGGCGGCTGACTACGACAAACAACACGGTGTTTATTACAACCCTGAAACCAAGACTACTGAAAAAATCGGTGAAAACAACTCTGATGTTGAGACATCAAGTGAGTCAACTCCTGTAAAAAGTGGTGTTGTTTATGTACACGGTCTCGGTAACTACAACCAATCAGAGTTGAGTATCGTTAAAGAATCTATCGAGTCTTTCTACGGATTACCATGTGTTATTGGTGACGATGTATCAACTAACAGTGACTTATACTTCGGTGACAACTTAATGGCTTACCGTGTACTTATGTTGGGTAATGAGGATAGTCGTAACAGACACATCTATGTGACTAGCGAACCTTTATGTGTAAGTGATGATAATACTTCTCTTATTAGCGGACACGCTCGTCTACACACTACCGCTTGTGTTGTGAGTTCTTACCAAATGAGAATGAACGGTCGTGACATCCCAAATGCTTTGGCTCACACCGTTACTCACGAGATGGGTCACAACTTTGGATTAGACCACTGCAACGACCAAAGTTGTTTGATGAAGTCACACGGATTGGATACTCGTCAATTTTGTGACAACTGTAAACGAAAAATTAATTTCTAACTAATTATTAATATCTATTGACATGCCAGAGTTTGAGACTTACATTGACATTGACCCTGATGAGTTTATTGACAACTGTTCAGAAAGGGAAATTGGTGAACTAATTGACTCTCTCGTTGAGAGTGGATATTTACCTAAGACGGTACCAACAAAACCAAGTGAAAAAAGTATCTTGGATTTAGAGTGGGACGAAATCATGGATAAACTAATTCGAAATAGAATCATGTTATCCAACGAAGAAGAAGAAATGATTAGAACAATTGCTAAACGGTTCTAATTAAAAACGGAGGTTTGGCAGAGCGGTCGAATGCACCTGACTTGAAATCAGACGTACCTGCGAGGGTACCCGGGGTTCGAATCCCTGAGCCTCCGCCACAAGAAAGGTCAGATTCGTCTGACCTTTTTAATTATTTTAAAAAAATATTTGACAATTAGAAAACTTTTACTAACTTTGTGATAGTTATAGATTAAAAACAATTATACAATGAAAACTAATAATAAACATATGGTCATTATCAGCAAGTCGCAGTTTAGAAATTGCTGGTATCCGCGTGTATCTATTATTGGTTCGGAAAATTGTGTAAGTTAAGATTAAGTAAAAACTAAAACACTGAATATAGACCCCGAACCTAAAAAGTTCGGGGTTTTTTGTTTTAATGTTCTTTGACATATTGGTTGTATTAAATTGTCGGGTCGTCTAGTGGCAGGACACATGTTTTTGGCACATGTAACGGAGGTTCGAATCCTCCCCTGACAACATAAATTGCGTGGCTTAGAGGAAAAGAACTTTCTCTCATAAGGAAGGTCAATCGGGTTCGAACCCCGAACACGCAACTTAATAGTTCCTTAGCTCAGTGGTAGAGTCCTTGCCTTACATGCAAGTCGTCGTAGGTTCGAATCCTACAGGAACTACAAAAATGCCAAACTCGGAAGTAAAACACGTCCAAACTCGGAAGTGAAACACGTCCAAACTCGGAAGTGAAAAAAAAAATAGAAAGGGGCTTGTGGGGATGGAAAATGTTTTGTAACTTTGTAAAACAAATGACGGGGGTGTGGGTGTTGGTAAGTTGGTGACCCATACCCCCTGAGAAAAGAGAAAATGTTCTTTGAAATGATAAAATATTGATAGTGGTTTTCCCCACTCAACGGATGTCGACAATCCTGAGTGGAATCGGGATTCATCACCCTTTCTGCCGAGGCCTCGTAAAACTACGATTAAGCAGTTAAGATTGGAGCGAGATGGGTACTCCAACACTATCGACACATTGTGTTGTTCCCTTGAGAAAGGAATGGTAACATGACCCAGTAATAAAACACTCAATGAATGGGTATCAGACGTGAGGCAACACAGAGGACTTCTCATCCTCAAACTTGGTGTGGTAGCTCAGATGGTAGAGCAGTAGATTGAAACCCTACGTGCCACGTGGTTCGATTCCCGTTCACACCACAATGTAACATGAAAACGGCCTGGTTGGTAGACAGGAGGAAATTAGAACGGTATTTCCTAATGAGAGGACTAAATGTGATGTAGGTGTACACACATCCAATCTATAAACCATTATGTTACAGACTTGGGAAGGTAGCAAAGTTGGTCAATGCACTGGACTGAAAATCCAGCCATGTGGGTTCGATTCCCACCCTTCCCACGGAGTCCTGAATTGACAGGAGACCCCCACTCCCGTATGGCAGTCGGTCCATTAACCCGATGAAGTGGGGTTTTATATGGTGGTTATAGCTCAGTTGGCAGAGCACTTGATTGTGGTTCAAGTTGTCACGGGTTCGATTCCCGTTAATCACCCAAATAGGTTGGGTTCCCTAGTGGTAACGGTATGAACTTAAGTAAGTAAACCACAAGAATCTAGTAAGAAGCGGAAGATGGGTTCCCCGCGACCTATAACTTGGAAGTGGTCCGAATGGACGAGGAGCTTGTCTTGAAAACAAGTAATACGGAAACGTATTGGGGGTTCGATTCCCTTCGCTTCCGCCACTTAGTCTCTTGGTGTAACGGATTAGCACCTATCGCTACGGACGATAAAGTTTGGGTTCGAATCCCAAGGAGACTACGAATGGAAGGTTACCCAAGTTGGTGAAGGGGTCAGTTTGCTAAACTGATAGGTCGGCAACGGCGCGAGGGTTCGAGCCCCTCACCTTCCGCAGAAAGAGAATAACGAGGTGTTGGGGAGTCAGGTTACCCCGCTTGCTTTGGGAGCAAGAGAACTCGCAGGTTCGAATCCTGCCACCTCGACCAAATAGTCATGTAGCTCAGTTGGTTTAGAGCGTCTGTCTGATACGCAGAAGGTCGTTGGTTCGAGCCCAACCTTGACTACAATACGGCTCAAATATGGGCGTTTATGAGCCACAAACTCATAGACTTTGAGCCGTAAATTATGTCTTCGTAGCTCAGTTGGTTTTAGAGCACCTCACTTTTAATGAGGGAGTCACAGGTTCGAGTCCTGTCGGGGACACCATGGGTTCATAGTTCAAGGGATAGAACTACTGCCTTCTAAGCAGTCGGTCCAGGTTCGAGTCCTGGTGAACCTACAAATAAATAAGGTCCTGTACCCAAGTGGTTTAAGGGGGGAGTCTGCAAAACTCTTATTCGGTGGTTCGAATCCACTCGGGACCTCTAATTTAAATAACTATGAAAAAAACATTTGATTTTCTTTAGGTTAAACTAAAGAAAAATGAAAAAAGAAAACTTAAAAACAACAACAAATCGTAAAACATATAAAATAATTTTACGTAGAAAAATTTACGACGACAACGGGTTATGTCATTATTGTGGTCCTCATTCAGGGTGTAATTCATATAGAAAAAAACATCCATTAAGAAATTGGAAACAGTATCAAAAAACTCAGTGGAAGTAACATACAGGTGTGGTGAAATGGCTATCATTTTAGTCTCCAAAACTAAAGTTCTTGGTTCGAATCCAAGCACCTGTGCTAAAGTTCGATTTTTTTTAGTTGTTTCGAACTTCTTGATTATTTAATATATTTATAATAAAATTAAATTATGAAAGAAAAAATATTACAACTTAGAAACGAAGGTAAAAGTTATAAAGAAATACGTGAAATTTTAAAATGTTCTAAATCTACAATATCGTATCATTGTGGTGATGGTCAAAAAGAAAAAACCAAAGAAAGGTTAAAACTAAGACGTGAAAATATATTATTAGAAAAAGTAGAAAGATTTAAATTACGTAAATTTAAGAATAATAGTGAAAAAGTTCGTAAATTTACAAAACGAGATAATGAAAAAAGTTTAGATAACACTAATAAAAATATTACACAAAATTTTAGATGGACTGATGTTTTAGATAAATTTGGTGAAAATACAATCTGTTATTTATCGGGAGAAAAAATAAATTTATTATCCGATTCGTATAGTTTAGACCATATTATCCCACATAGTCGGGGTGGTGATAATTCACTAAATAATCTAGGGATAACTTATAATGTTGTTAATAGAATGAAAACTGACTTAACACCTGATGAATTTATAAATTGGTGTGTTAAAATTTTAGAATTTAATGGTTACTCCGTTGAAAAAAATATTCCTCAGTAGCTCAGTGGTTTAGAGCACTCGCCTGTTAAGCGATAGGTCCCAGGTTCGAATCCTGGCTGGGGAGCAAAGGTTGATTGGGGAAGGGTGATACCTATGACACGAGAGTGTGTATCGGTCGGTATCATCGGAGTTTGCAGGTACACACCAGAGTAATGCCAATCGTAAAAAGAGATGTCCACTGAACCATCTTCTCTTTTCCTAATTTGGGATGTTATACCGTAGGGGTAGCGGGAACGACTGTAAATCGTTTGTCTTTAGACTCGGGTGGTTCGACTCCATCACATCCCACAAAATGAAAACAATTATTACAACCATTATGTTATTCCTCACAATTAATCTGTGGGGTCAATACTCAGGTATAACTTATTTCCCTACTGAAGGAAGTTTCATGGTCTCTATGGAAAACTCTGACGGTAAGGGGTGGGGTATTCACGCAGGTGGTGGTTATAATATGTTTATCGTCACCAATCCTGTTAATACGATGAACCCCAACCCATATTTGGATAGATTCGGAATCAATTATGGTATATTGAAGAGTGGTTTAGTTATCGGGACAGGTATAAAGTTCAACACATTACCAAATACCAATAAAGACTTACGTCCTGAAGTGTGGATTAAACTACATCCATTAAAACTAATCACTCAAAACAGAAATCAGTGGGATGTATCAGTAACTTATAGTATTTCAGAAAAGAGATATTGGGGGTTTGGATTAGCAATTCCCTTACAATACAGATATTCGTCATTATTTTAAAAAAACATTTGGCGGATTCATATTTTCGCCATATCTTTGTATTCACAAAACGATACAAATATGACAACAACAAACACAACCACCCCAATTATCAAAGTTACTGAAGGCGTAATGGCAGGAGACGTATTCTACGGAAGTTTCAAGACTCGTATTAAAGATAAGGTGATTGATGTTATGGTGTCTAACCATCTTAAAGATGTAAATGCTGAATACGAATTTCGTATCGCAGGAAAATGTCGAGCGGGTTTCATCTCTATTCATGACACAAAAGGAACTCCCGCAAGTGTCATTTGTGGGTACAAGAAAAACACCCTTGTAAATATCCAAGCTAAGAATGAGTATGGTCAATGGATGAACGTATTCACAACCAAAGGTGGTAAGTGGTACGGAATTGACAAAGGATTCTTGGAATCTTTGACTGTAGGAACCATGAGAGAGTCTTTCCCTGAAATGTGTGATATGATGATTTGGGAACGTATGGGAGCCAAGACTTGGGCGGACAAAGCTTTCACTCAAAATTAAAAAAAATGGTGTCAGAAATGACACCTTTTTTATTTACGGGTATTTATGTTATATAGTTTGCCCTATGAGTTATTCAAAATTTTTAATTACTGAGTCTGAGAAAAAACAAATCCTTGGAATGTATGGATTGTTAAATGAACAATTTGTTGCACCTAATGGAGGTACATCTCAAGTAATTAATAAGTATCCTGCGGGTTATTACTCACTAGACGGTACTGATAAATCAGGAACTGCCTATGACAATACATCAAAACTAAAACCCATTATTGATAGTGCGATTGCGTTTTTAACTAAGAATAAAGGTTATATCCCAAGAGTGGTAATTAACGCGGGAGAATCAATTATCCCCAATTATGATACTGAAGGTGGTACTGGTCAAAAATCAATTGGTTGGTTGTCTCAAAAAAGAAAAGATAAAATTTCTGAATATGTTAAGAGTCAATTAAAGACTCTGGTTGATAGTAAGCTTATCTCTAAAGAACCTGAGGTGGTTTTATATTTTGATGATGCTAAAACAACTAGTGAACCATCAGGTGGTTGGGATGATTATAGAAAATGGAATAGGTCTACAGACGAACAAAAACTAACTAACCCAAAAAACGCCGAATACGCCAAATTAAAAACAGGTTATAATAATGACCAATTCACTAAAGTTAAGTTCTCAATCGTACCTGATTTAGGACCTAACCAATGTAGTTTTAATGTTAAAATTGGTGTTCATTATGATGATTTATCATTAGGTCATAGATGTAACGCGGCTAGATTCCAAATATTAGCCAATGGGGTTGCGTTAACTACAGGTGCAGGCACCACTTGTGGTAGTGGTAAAACTTACGCTGATATGAATAATGGTGGTGGTTCATTAGACTGTAAAAAAAATGATAGTGATGTTGGTGGTAAAAGAATGAATTACTTCCAATTGAATAGTGCGTCACTTGTGAATAAAATTATGGCGGCGTCTCCGGACAAAAACTCGATTAAAATCACCATGAAGTGTACATCAACAGGTTTTGATGATGCCGCGGGAAGATGTCACCAAGACGTGCCACATATTACAATTCACAATACAGATGGTGTTAAAACTGTGGATACTTACCCAAATAATAATGATGCCGATTTGATTACTATTGACAAATGTGGTAATTTAATTTCAGGTGGTGGAGGAACCCCAACTAAAAGTGCTGACGCTGGTGGTAATACTGCTCAAAAAACAACTACAACAACAGGAACAACCACTAGTAGAAAAATTAGTTTCGCGGCAGCAACAACAGGAACATTGTCATCTGAACAAGTCCTAAGTAATAAAATAAGTGGTGGTGAGGTTAAAAAGAATACGGATGGTACTTATTCCGTATTGAAGAACTTCACATATAACTCTATAACTTACAAAGTTGGTGACATTATCAATAAAGTATTACCAAAGGGTAGTCAAGTCACCGCACCTTAATCACTTATTAAAGTAGTACGACTTATCACCACGGTCCAAAATCAAAGTAAATTTTTGGTTACAATCAACAAAATGTGTAACAAGAATTTTTTCGTTACTAACAGGGTTAAACGCCGTGTAAACAAAAATACTTTCGTCGTTTGATTTCTCACGATTGATGAACATAAAGTTTTGTGAGTCGATTACTACTGAAGTATCAGTAATAACAACCTCAGTTGACTTTTGAGTATAGGTGTTATCCCAAACTACCGTTGAGTCATTAACAATATTTCCTACCATCACAGAATCAAATGCTACGGTTTGTGAAAAACAAACTGATGAAAGGGTTACGAACAAAAATAAAAATAGAGACTTCATAGATAAAAATGTTTTATAAGTACAAATATAGGTAACTTTTTACAATCTACAAAATTTTTTTACACTAATATTGACACTTTTTAAAATTTAGGTATATTTAATTAGAAACACGGAATACCGCAAAAAATGAAAAACTTAAATATCATACTATTAGGCTTAGCTGAGGGGACAACAGATTGTACTCAGGTGGGTAAGGTATGATATAAAGTCAAGTCTATAAAATACTAAACCCACCTCTAAAAAGGTGGGTTTTTTTGTTTTAGGGCTTGTCGGAATGGAAAAAGTTTTGTAACTTTGTGGTGTTGATTTAAAGAATGTTCTTTGACATGTTGGTGAAAAAAAATGGGGACACATGTACCAAGGCTCGGCGATTCTCCTTTGCAAGGAAAGTGTGGTGGGTTCGATTCCCACTGTCTCCACAATAACGGTCTCATAGTTAAACGGCTATAATGCAGCCCTGTCACGGCTGAGTTCGGGGTTCGATTCCCCGTGGGACCGCACATAGCGGGGTGGACTGGAGATGGTTCCAGCTCAGTCTCATAAGCTGAATCACGTGGGTTCGATTCCCACCCCCGCAACTAAAATAAACGAGTAAAACAAAGAATGATGAGAGAAGTTTTATCAGGAACTCTCAAGTCAGGTGAAAGAAATTTCACTCTTATAAATCAGGTTAAGAAACCGATTGAGAGTTCAAAAACGAAAAGTGTCTCGGTTCCGCTCTGGCGAAAGCTAACGACGAGGTCTCGGTGGACAGAACGCGTCTGACTCCACCCACAAAATTAAACGGGTATAATTAGGGTCGAGCCACATCTTGCCACGATTATATTAAGAGTCAGAAGGATTAGAGGTGGCCGTGACTACTCTGACTCGAAATTTGCGGGTGTCGTATAATGGATTATTATATTAGACTTCCAATCTAAGGATGAGAGTTCGATTCTCTCCACCCGCTCAAATAAACCTTACAGAAGTCCGATTAGCGCGGATGAAAGGAACCTTGACTTCATGGGAGTAGCTACCCAACCGAAGTTTGAATGACTCAAGGTACTCTGTTATGGACCCTGCTCTGTGTGGCCACGCAACAGGTGATGGGGAACAAACCATCAGTAAAATCTAAACCTACGGTGAGCGTAGAAGGTTTATTATTGCGAGAGTAGCTCAGTTGGTAGAGCACAACCTTGCCAAGGTTGGGGTCGCGAGTTCGAATCTCGTCTCTCGCTCAACACTTGCCGAAGTGGTGGAATGGTAGACACGTTAGTCTTAGGAACTAATGTCTTAGTACGTGAGGGTTCGAGTCCCTCCTTCGGTACCAAAATAGGCCTCCTTAGCTCAGCTGGCCAGAGCGCCTCACTTGTAATGAGGATGTCGTGGGTTCGAATCCCTCAGGAGGCTCAAAGAGTAAGGGATACTCATAGTCTTCGAATCAAGACTTAAAGAATGATTCCGCAGAATGTCTACGGCGCGAGTGGGACATCTTTGGAACAAAGGATGATGAGAATCTCCTCCATCGTAATCTTGACTTTTTTCATCGGGGACGCCCTGCAGGTTGTTTGAAAGGAAACAAACCGAAATGACTACTCACCGTAATCTCAGGTGGGGTTTTTTTAGTCGGATAGCTCAGTCGGTAAGAGCCGTTGTCTTATACACAACAGGTCATGGGTTCAAATCCCATTCCGGCTACGAATATTTTACGAAGGTACTTGTATATGTGAATCATGGTTCGTATCTTTGTAGTGTTCTTTGAATGATAACTGCTCGGGTGGTGGAATAGGTAGACACGTCAGACTTAAAATCTGATGGACAGTAATGTTCGTGCGGGTTCGATTCCCGCCCCGAGTACGATGAGCAACACGGTGGCTTCGTGTTAAAAAGATGGATAACGTGCCCCTACAAGGAGTAAAAAAAGAGCCCCCATCAGGAAGGATAGTCCGCAACTAAACCTGCTTACACTTTGGAATGTAAAGTGAATTTGGGCATATAGCATTATTTGGAGTAGGCGGGCGGTAGACACTGCAGGAGTATCGGTTCGAATCCGATTGTGTCCACAAAAGAGAAAAGCAGAAGGTAATAATAACCGCGGCGGTTAGCTCCAAGCGGTCAGAGCGTCGGCGACACAGCCGAAGGTTACAGGTTCGAGCCCTGTACGGTCGTGGTAAAATACTGAAAGCAGTAAAAGGTTCTGTAAAAGTAGTAACCTGACAATCCGATGAGTTGCAAATCGTCCGATTGGTAAAGTTAGGTCTTACAAGGATTCGCGGTCTTAGGTAAGATGTTCCTTTTACACTCTTTAATTGGTTTCATGGTTGAATGGCTACAATTCCACCCTGTCACGGTGCGAGGTACGGGTTCGAATCCCGTTGGAACCGCCAAATGACTCTATAACAGTGTAGAAAGGATACCTGAAGCTGTGAGTGGGTAAATGAGGGTTGAGTTGGTTAGACACTCCTTAATACTAGGATTGGAGCGAAAGGTCTAAGCACTGACAACAAGTAATTTACAAGGTGGGTTCGATTCCCATTAGGGTCACAAATATTTTAAAATTCGTTAGGTTTATTCAAAAATTATTATTACTTTTGTGGTATGGAAAAGGAGAAATGGATTTTAGAACAACACAGTAGTACGAATCATATGTATGATAAGTACTTACCTTATGAGTTCCATTTAAGAATGGTTGTTAATGTTTATGAGAAATTCAAATATATGTTAACTAAACATCATGGGACAATTGATAACCAAACTAATGTTCGTTTGGCTTGTTGGGGTCACGACTTGATTGAAGACACTCGTGTATCTTACAACGATGTTAAGGAACATTTAGGTCAAGAAGCCGCTGATATCATCTACGCTCTTACCAACGAAAAAGGTAAGAACCGTAAGGAACGAGCAAACGAAAAATACTACGAAGGTATTAGAAAGACGCCAGGTGCGGTGTTCGTTAAATTGTGTGACCGAATAGCTAACGTACAATACTCAAAGATGACTGGTAGTCGTATGTTTGAGATGTATCGTAAAGAAAATGACGAGTTTGTAACAAGACTTGGGTACCCATTCAACAATGGTCACGATTATTCAAATATGTTCGAATATTTGATTCAATTGTTTGAAGATTAAGAAAATTATTCTTATCTTTGAAAAAGAAAATAAGACCCCACGATTAACGGAAGTATCCGACCGTTATGGTGTGTGAACCTGACTTGAAGGCTTCAAGGCTATGGGGGAGGCTACACGGGTTAGGTAAGGATTCCCCATTATGGATAGAGGGGGTTAGGGGCTTTAAGTAGTCGTAATACAATCCACAAGTTGTAGAAATACTGGACAATTCTACAATATACACTCTGACTTCTGAGTGAGACCCGCCAAGTAACTATGGGGGTACAGTGAAGTAGTCCTGAGGATAACACTGAACGCTTAACAGTAAAAACTATGACACTCATGATTAGTAGAATAGGTTAAGACGGAGTGTGAAAGTAGAGACCCGCCGTGGATGGTTACTATGGTCTAACGAATCTTAGACATATCGGTGTGGGATATTATATGTCGCCAAACTACTAAAACTAAAAGGTTCTCCTCAAAGGCGGAGGGACGATTCAGAACCTTTTTTTAAATGGTCGGTTCATCTAGGGGTCAGGATTCAAGGTTTTCATCCTTGCCACACGGGTTCGAATCCCGTACCGACTACAAACACATAAACTTAAGTACCCATACCGCTGACGGTGGGCTAAGTAAGATACAATTTCGTACTGCGGGAAGTAGAATGCTTGAGAGTGTGTTTACGGACTTGTAGCTCAGTTGGTTAGAGCGCCTGACTCATAATCAGTAGGTCCCTGGTTCGAACCCAGGCTGGTCCACTATCTCCATCTATCATATGTTTCTAAACGTTCTTTAGACATATCGGTACCACAAAAATGATAGATATTTGGTTTCATTTCACCTAAAAACATGTCAAATTCTAAATTAATGTCAGGAGCAATCCAATTCCAAGTATTATCCAATTTTTTAATATTAATGTCTGAGAATATAAACCAAGCATTTGTTAAGTTTTGATGAATGAACATTGTTTGATTTACACCATCAACAAATTCAGGATTTTCAAACATCACATTAATCATTTTGATAGTGTGAGAATATATCTTTTTTGGTCTGTATAAAAACACTCCGTTGTTAAAGTAATTGTTGATGTAGGTACTTTCATCAAAATTTAAAATGTGGTTTTTAAATAATTCCATTCCTGGTCTTGCAACAAACGGGTCGACATGATTACCTTTAAAATCATAATTTTCAAACCTACCGGGGTTACCATCCATAACAACGGCTAAGTCATATTCGGGTGTTAACTCATTAAAAATATTGGGTGACTTTGTATTGATAATTGTGTCAGGGTCAAGAATTAAAACTTTATCATAATCGGTAAAATCAATCATCATTCTAAGTCTTGTTTGACTCAACGGATTTAGATTTGATAATTTACTTATTGGTCGGTTACTTGTTAATTCTAAAAAATCCGCACCCCATCTATGTGCTGCGTGGCGAAGTGATAATATATTTTGATTGTTAAACTTAAACTCACTAAAAATGTTAGAAACAACAATTAATCTTTTTTCCATAGTATACCTTTTGTTAAAAAATAAATAATATGATAAAGTAGTAAACCACTTGTCATATCAAAAAAATTTCACTACACTTACCATTATTCATTAAAATCAGTTACATGAAAATTTTAAAAAACATCATCAGTTTTGTATTAACCATGTTTATCGTATTCATGGGGTCAGTTAGTATGACTTATTACGTAACATCTGAAATCACACTAAAAAGTGCATTTGCAGGTCTTCTTGGTGTCATCTTATTACTTCCGGCATTTAATAAGTGGGAAGAACGATTTGACAAATTTTTAAAAAACCAAGACTAAGGTCTTTGCCAATTCAAATATTTTTTATATCTTTGTGGTATGAAAAATCAACTCCCCTATTGTAAGACATCTGAGGCTATTAAAGGATATACTGAATCCGTAATCGCCAAAAGTGAAGCTAACGATTGTGTTGTCCGAGCGATTGCCGCGGGATTTGATATTGACTACGACCGAGCTCACCAATTTGTTAAGGACACCTTTGGTCGTAAAGACCGTCGAGGAACTTTCGGGTTTGTAAGAGGTATGAATAAGATTGCCAAAGAAAGAACTCGTATTGGTCGTAAAACCTGTAAACCTATGGGTAAACCTTTGAATGAGCATAGTTCATTCTTCTCATTAAATTACGATGTTAAGGTTAAAGGTGAGGTTGTTAAACGTGAGATGACCGTTGGTACTTTTACAAAGAAAAACCCTAAAGGAACATTTGTTATTACGGTTTCAGGTCACGCGTTTACTATTAAAGATGGTGTTGTGATTGGGAATCTTGAAGATTCAAAAAAGAAACGTATGAGGGTTCATGCGGCGTGGAAAGTTGGAAAATAAAAAAATAATATGAAATAGTATGTTAAGTAAATTAAAGTCGACGTGGTGGGGAGTCACCATACTGACAATCGTGTATCTCTATGTGTTAGATATGTTTTTTGAATATATCGTTAACAGAGACACACCGACTGAAATTATTATGTTGTCAACCTTAGGAGTTTTGGTTTACACATATCACACAGTAAAACTCACACATAATTTTATCTACAACAATTTAAAAGAAAAACAAAATGATTAGTACGTTAATTTTCCTAGGAAGTTTAATCGCGGCAGGTCTCATCGCATTCAAAACACGAGACAAAATGTTCGTCACCTCTACAGACCGATATGGTGACCAAATCAATAAATTCCAATATAGTTGGATTTTTAAACCTGTTGGGATTTTTATTCTCGGTATTATTCTCTCATCGGTCCAACCTTTCGCAATCGAAAAGATTGACGCTGGTCACAAAGGTTTAAAGATTAACTTAATCGGTGACCAACGTGGTGTGTCAAGTTACCAATACAAAACAGGTTGGGTGGTTTATAATACTTGGACAGAACAAGTATTGGAGTTCCCCACTTTCCAACAACACATTGAGTACGAAAATCAGGGTGTTATTCTAAAAGGTGGGTTCTCGGCGACAATTAAACCAACATTCAACTACTCACTTAAAGAAGATGCTATTGGTGAGATGTTCGTAAACCTACGAAAAGACATCCGTGAGGTTGAGCAGAATTGGTTGAAGAATGCAATTATCGGAGCGGTTAATGACGTGGCTAACACATGGGAGGTGGATAGTATCTTTAATCACCGTCAACAATTCGAATCATCTATCGTGGTTGAGTGTAATAAACGACTATCAAAATGGTTTAATGTAAGTCAGTTACGAACAAACATCGTTCCACCTGAATCTCTACAAGAGGCCATTATTTCTAAAACCAAGGCAATCCAACAAGCTGAGGCTGCTGAACAACAAGCACTAACGGCGATTGCCGATGGTAAACGTAAAGTAGCTGTGGCACGAGCTGACTCCGCAGAAACAATCATCAAGGCAAATGCCGCGGCATTGTCCATGAAGATTAAACAACGAGAACTAACCCCACTCTATGTTGAGTTCTTAAAGGCTCAGGCTTGGGATGGTAAATTACCTACCACGGTTGCTGGTGGTTCGGGAACTTTCCTAAATATTAAATAAAAAAAAAAACCCTCACTTCGGTGGGGGTTTTTTATTTAAAAAATTTTTACTATCTTTGTGTTGTGGAAGATAGTGAAAAAATAATGTTATTAGAGGATGAGGTTGTTGAGTTAAGGTTTTCCCTTAAAGACTCGAAAACCAAAGAGATGTTTTATCTTGACATCCTTAACAATATTGATTCCTCAATATCCGACCTATTTAAACAGGAGGAAGAAAATGAACGTTTTAGACTAAATGAAGAAATTGACTATAGAGAATGTCTAATCAATCTTAAGAAGTCGTTAAACGAATACAAAAGAGTATATAGAATAAATTTTTAATTATGAGTGAAAGATATATAATTTACTTGGATGATGTGAGAACACCGCATTCAATCAATAATGAATGGGATTACGGTAATCCCGAGTGGACAGTGGTTCGCTCTTACGATGAGTTTGTTTCCAAGGTAACTGAAATTGGTTTGGAAAACATTGATTTAATTTCTTTGGACCACGATTTAGGTGATAGCGCGATGAATGAGTGGTTATACGGTGTTGTTAAAAACTACACAATCAATTACGACAACATTACCGAAAAAACTGGCATGGATTGTGCTAAGTGGTTAGTCAATCAATGGTTGGATGGTAAACCTGTTGTTAAAGTTGTTGTTCACTCAGCAAACGCTGTTGGTAGTGCCAACATGATGGGTTACATTAACAACTACAAACACATCCACCGTTTGCCCCAAGATTGTGTCCGAGTTCAATTCCCTCACGACGTATAATATGAACATATTCATTCTCGATTTAGATGTTAAAAAGTGTGCTCAGTATCATGTTGACAAACACGTAGTCAAGATGATACTTGAGACCGCACAACTTTTGTGTGGTGTTCATCATGTAACCGGACATGATACCGGACATGTACCGTACAAGTTGTCTCACAAAAATCACCCATGTGCAATTTGGGCTCGTGAGAGTTTAACAAATTACCTATACTTGTGTGAATTGGGTCTTGAACTATGTAACGAATACACTTATCGTTATGGGAAACGTCACAAATCCGAACAGGTAATTATATGGTGTATTGCGAATAGACCTAACATCCCTGATTTAGGATTTACTAAACCTGCAAAAGCAATGCCTGACGAATATAAAGTCAAAGACGTTGTTCAGTCATACCGTAATTACTATATGGGTGCAAAATCAGGGTTTGCTAAATGGAAAAATCGTGACGTTCCTAAATGGTTTAAAGTTGAATTAGATTTGGTATGAAAGTATTAGTGTTAGGCGATGGTCGATTAGGTCAAGAAATCGTTAATCAAACAGGGTGGGATTTATTATCTCGTAAAAAAGATAACATTGACGTTTCATTATTTGATGATTGGTGTTGGAAGATGACGGGTTATGACGTAATTCTTAATTGTATTGCCAATACAAACACCTACTCTGAAGACTACCAATCAATACTAGACACTAACTATAAATTTGTCACACATTTGGTAACATTTTGTGACGAGATGGGAATCAAATTGGTCCACATATCAACTGATTATGTTTATGTAAACTCGGTTGAGAATGCTTCTGAAACCAGCGTACCTGTTCCTGATAGAAGTTGGTATAGTTTGTCTAAATTATTGGCGGATGAACATATTGTATTATTCTGTCGTGATTATCTAATCTGTCGTCTATCGCACAAACCATATCCATTCCCCTATGATGAAGCATGGGGTGATGTATCCACCAACGCTGATTACACACCTGTCATCTCAGAATTGGTTATTAAATTGATTGAGAACGGTGCCTGTGGTTTATATAATGTCGGTACACCAACTAAAACCATCTATGAATTAGCCTCTCGGACTAAAGATGTTACCGAGACAATCTCTCCCCCACATATCCCCAAAAATGTCACAATGGACCTAACGAAACTTAATCAGTTTCTATCCAAACTATAAAAAAACATATTTTGTTATTTGATATTTGGCGAAATTATTCGTAATTTTGTCGTATGATTAAGATAGATAAGAATTTTAAAGGTAATGTGTGGATTTTTTCAGACCCACATTATAACCATAAAAACATATGTCGTGGTGTGACAAATTGGCGAATGTCTGATGGGTCAATTCCTATCAGTCAAACTCGTGATTTTTCTGACTTGGAAAAAATGAATGCGACCATTGTTAATAACATCAACGACAATGTTATGCAAGACGATATTTTGATTTGTCTTGGTGACTGGTCTTTTGGTGGGTTTGATTCTATTGAGGAATTTTGGAATCGGATTGTTTGTAAAAACATTCACTTGGTTTTAGGTAACCACGACCACCACATCGAAAACAATCGAGGTGACATTCAAAAATTATTCTTAAGTGTTAGTCACTACAACACATTGAAACTTGGTGATTATACATTCCGTTTAATGCACTACCCAATCAGTTCTTGGGATGGGTTAAACAAGGGTTACATGCACCTACACGGTCACTGCCACTTACCAACTGAATTACGATTTGGTAAAGGACAACGTATGGATGTTGGTATGGATGGTCACCCTGAGTTTCGACCTTACCACATTTTACGTGAGGTAGTTCCTATGTTAGTTAAACGACCAATTATGTCGGAAATGTATGAAGACCACCACACTGACGAAATCATCAACAAAGATAAAGGATAAGTTATGAGAAATACTGATAAAGACGTTCTATTGTGTGAATGTAACTCCACAGAACACCAACTAATTGTGTTATACGATAATCAGGATGAATATCCACAAGTGTATTTTCACATTCATTTGAATAAAAAACCATTTTGGAAACGATTGGTTTACGGAATTAAATATATCTTTGGTCGTCAGTCTAGATTCGGAGCGTTTGAGGAGTTTATTTTCAATCCTGATGATGTTGAAAAAATTGAAAGGATTGTAACTTATTTAAAACATGAAGAAACCGTGTAAAGAATGTCCGTGGATTGTTAAAAACAAACACAACGAAACAATAACAAACTTCTCAATTAAAAACGATGTTGCACACAATTGCCACATGGGTGAAAATGGGGGTAAAAACCTCTGGAATATTGAAGAAAAAACAAAATGTAAAGGAAGAGAATTATATGAACACAGAAAGAAAATTAGCAAGTATTCGTAAAGTATCATCAATACAACCTATTGAAGGTGCTGATGCAATTGAAATTGCCGTTGTTGACGGGTGGAAAGTTGTTACTAAAAAAGGTGAGTATGTTCCTGGTAGTTTATGTATCTACTGCGAGATTGATTCATTCTTACCTATTAAGGAAGAGTTTGAATTTTTACGTAAATCATCTTACAAAAAAATGGGTGACCAAGAAGGGTTTAGACTTAGAACCATCAAACTTCGTGGACAAGTATCACAAGGTTTATTGTTACCATTAACCACATTTCAGTCATTTGGATACAGACTATCACCTAACTTATTAAATGAGAATTATGCAATCGAACCTGACCGTGTTGTAATTAGTCCGTCTGATATGATTGAGTTGTCTGAGGGTTCTGATGTGACTGAGGTGTTAGGTATTGTGAAATATGAACCACCAATCCCTGCAGAACTTTCAGGTAAAGTGAAAGGTAATTTCCCATCTTTCTTACGTAAAACTGATGAGGAAAGAGTTCAAAACATCACCAAAGAATACGGTGAGTATTGTTACCAATCTAAACACCAATTTTACGTTACTGAAAAACTTGATGGTTCTTCATCAACCTTCTACTTCAATAATGGTGAGTTTGGTGTGTGTTCACGAAATCTTGAACTATTGGAAACTGAGGGTAATACTTTTTGGAAAGTTGCTCGTGAACTTGACCTTGAAAACAAACTACGTAATTACGGAATTAATGTGTCATTACAGGGTGAGTTAATTGGTGAGGGCGTTCAAGGTAACCCATATAAATTAAAAGGACAAACCGTAAAATTCTTTAATGCGTTTGACATTGACAAACAAGAAAGAATGTCTTTGGGAGGATTCTTAAAAATTATGGATGATTTAGATTTGGACTTTGTTCCTTTTTTAGACATGAATTTCCTACTACCAAGAAGTATTGATGGAATGTTGGAATACGCTGAAGGTAAGTCTAAATTAAATTATGAAACTGAACGAGAAGGTGTTGTTGTTAGAAGTATGGACACAAAGATTAGTTTCAAGGCAATCAGTAATAAATTTTTGTTAAATGAAAAATAAAAAAAACTATTCTCTTTTAATTGAGTTAAATGACGAACAACAAAAACAGTTTGATGAATGGAAATCACATATTAAATCACTCTATGGTGAATATGGTTTATTTACTTGGACTTTATCACCAAATGGTATTGGATGTGGTATTATTGTGTTTAGTGAGCTTGCAAAAGTTGAATTGGATTTAACTGATGTTGATAGTTGGTAATTAAATAAAAATCCGTATCTTTGTGGTATGTTAGAAGTATTGAACAAATATTTGGAAGATGGTTTGGTGATGAAACAAGTTCACCCAATCCTTCCTTTGTCTATATGGAACTACACCCCAAAGACTCAATACGGTGAATTGTATAACCAATATGCCTTGTGGGATGAGGTTACTTTACAATGTCGAGGTTTGGTTACTGACGACAAAGGTAATGTGATTGCACGACCATTTAAGAAGTTCTTTAATATCGAAGAAAACCGACACAAATCAACTTCAGAGTTTGAGGTGTTTGAAAAAATGGATGGTTCTTTGGGTATTCTATTCAACTACAACGGTGAATGGATATTAGCTTCTCGTGGCTCATTTACTTCAGACCAAGCGGTTAAAGGTACCGAATTACTTCAAAAATACGATTACAAAAGGTTAGACCCTCAGTACACTTATTTGTTTGAGATAATCTATCCTGAAAACCGTATTGTTTGCCAATATGACTATGAAGACTTGGTTTTATTGGGTATGATTCATACTGAAACTGGTTACGAAGTTAGTATTCACTCTGGTGATGATAAAGACATTCGTTTTAAAAACATGTTAAACAACATCGGTTTAAATATCGTTAAAAAATACGACGGTCTTAGAGATTATACTTTCCTAAAAAGAATGGTTGGTGATAACAAAGAAGGTTTTGTTGTTAGGTTTTCTAATGGTAGTCGAATGAAGATTAAAGGTGAAGAATACCTACGTCTTCACAAAATAATGACTAACATCTCAACCACTTCAGTATGGGAGATTCTATCAACTGATGGTGATTTATCCATATTGTTAGATAATGTTCCTGACGAGTTTTATAAGAAAATTAAAGAATTTGAAAGAAATCTAAGATATGCTCATTATAATCTCTCAGAATATTGTGGTAAGTTTCACGACCATTTTAGATATGGTAAATATGGTGATAGAGAGGTTGAACCGACTAAAAAAGAACTCTCTGAGCACCTTAGAGTTAATGTTAAACCAGAACTACACTCAATTGTTTATTCTATGTGGGATGGAAAACCTTACGACCATATCATATGGAGACTTATAAAACCTGAGTTTCGTAAACTGTAAAATCCGAGTAACCTCGGATTTTTTTTTATTTTTTAATATTTATAGAACAGATAATTTAGATTTTAATATTATGATGAGTACAGAAGTTATTGTAGCCTTTATTACGGGTATTGTTGGACCATTATTGGTATTATTCATTAAGAATAGAATGGATAGAAATAAAAAACCCGACATTGTTAAAGAAGCTCTACAAGTTGGGGAGTTGATTATGTCCAAAATAGAACATATCAAAGATGAATTTCATGCGGATAGAGTATGGATAATGCAATTCCACAACGGAGGTCACTTTTATCCGACAGGTAAATCCATCGCTAAATTTAGTTTTATTTACGAAGTGGTATCCATGGGGACTAATTCAATACAAATGAACTTTCAAAATATCCCTGTTAATCTATTCAGTCGCTCAATTAATCAATTACTAGAAAACGATATTATAGAAATAGCCGATTTTAAAGACGAAACTATTTCAACATACGGACTGAAATATATTGCGGAAGATACAGGTTGTAAATCAGGTTATTTATTTGCGATTAAAACTTTAGATGATAAATTTATTGGGGTTCTTGGTTTAGATTTTACTAAAAATCAAACAACATTAGATATGGAATCAGTTAATCACATATCAAATCACGCGGCATCTATTGGTGGTGTTTTAATGAACCACTTAAATAAATAATATGAGAAAAGACTTACCCGAAGCTCCTGAAAAAGTCGACCCATCGTTATACACGAGTACTGACTTTAGACCTTATGTTGTAGGGAACAGTAATCCTTTAGCCGATAAAATAAATCCATCACTACTTAAAGATGTTGACGCCGCAGCCAGAAGGGCTGGTGTTAAAGTTAGTGTAACAACCGCAGTATCAGGTCACGATAAAGGTAGTAGACACGAAACAGGTCACGCAGTGGATATTGCCATGGTTAATGGAATGGGTTATCGTAGTGAAAAAGATGCCGAAAAAAAAGGTATCTATGATGATATTATGAGATTTGTGGATGCCTTAGAAGATATGGGGTACATCAAGAATAGTGAAAGTGGTAATGACAAAGCTGTATTAACTTTTGGTTTTCCTGGACACCACCACCATGTTCACGTATCAAGAAAATCTGATGACGGTGAATCTACAAGTAGTGGTAGTACTGAAACCGTATCTGGTGATACCGAAACAAATACTGAAAAAATTGCCGACACATTAACTAACACTCAAATTATTGATAAGGGTAATGAATTAAGTAGAGATGAGTTTATTAACACTATTGCTAAATTAATGGAACCTGTTCTACCAAAAAAAGAGTCGGTTAATGTCCAACCTATCATAGAAGAAATAAATCGATTCAAGCAATTAATCAAATGAGTTGGGATAATGTATTTGCGAGTCCCGCACCTTATGGTGAAATGAATTACAACGGGAGTAAAGAAGTTAAGTTGATTTCTTACCCTAAAAGTAAGATTGCCGCACCTGAAAACGGTATTGTTGTTGAGCCCCTAAAACCATTTTGTGAAAAATCAATTCATATTAAACACAAAACAGACAAAGGTAATGTAACATCAGTATTTTGTGGTGTTGATTACCCAATAGTTGCCAATGGTGATAAGATTAAGAAAAATGAAAGTATAGGGACCTACGGTGATGACAAAATATTTTACTATATCATAAATGATGAGGGTAAGAAACTTAATATTGAGCAGTATTTTACTTCACCTGTTGCGTCAAGAGTTTCAGGTGATGACAAAGAACTTGATAGAAAAAAAGAAGAACTTAGAAAAAAGATTGAGGATGATAGTGATAAGAAGACTAATACCAAAAATGATGAGGGTATGGAAAACTTATTTGTTAACATGATGTTACTACCATTCTCGGCCTTAAATTCCGCAACACAAAAAGCCAAGTACGAGTACGGTAAGAAAAAAGAAGAGCAAGATAAAAAAGACAAAGAGGAAAAAATTAAGAAGGAAACCGAGAAACTTGAAAAGAAACATCAAAAAGATAAGAACCTTCAAGAGAACATTATTCGAATTAAAAATCTACTAAAATAAAAAAACCCCTCCTAAGAGGGGTTTTCTTTTAAACAATAGTTCTGATTACTTAACAACAGCGGTGCTGTCCACCATACAACTATCTGCACTTACACAAGTAGAATCTACCATTGTTGTGTCAGTTGAGTCGATTGTTGTTGATTCAGTTGTAGTGTTACCACCACAAGAAACGATTGCTAGTGACATAGTCACCAATGATGCGAAAATTAGGTTTTTCATTTTATATAGTTTGTTTTAATTCGTTAAATAAATAGGTGAGAAACAACATAAAATCAAGCCCGTGTCATAAAAATACTAAAAAACATAGATTTTCGCTATGTTAGATATATTTATTTACTACAAATCAAAAAAAACTTATCGGAGGGTATTGACAGAACAGATTTTTTCATTACCTTTGTAAAACATTTGAGACCGACAACGATTCAGATACAAAATCTCAAAAAAAGTGAAAGAAAAATTTGGAACTTTGAAAAATTATTCTTAACTTTGTAAAACAAATGAGGGAGACAACGATTCAGATACAACTCTCAAAAAAAGTTAAAGAAAAATTTGGAACTTTGAAAAATTCTTCTTAACTTTGTAAAACAAATCAGGAAAAGTCCTGAGACGTTCTTTGAAGTATGAATTATCCGTTCAGGAAACACAAAAGTGTCGGTGACATTATCCACCGAGTAAATGGCAGAAAGTCCGCAGCTTAAGTGTAACTGATAAAGATATTGGGCCGTGTATGGTCCATAAAATAAACCACGAAAGTGGGATAAAGTGAGTCGGAAGTGTAACCGATTTGCGGTTTGGGTAACTGAACTTGAGTACACAAGCGGGATACCGTTTAATCTTTAGTACCGAGGGCAACGCTGTAGGGAAAGTGGTTAGATGATTAGGCGATGTGGGTCGTCTGATTGAGGTGGGAACACCAATAGGAATAACTCGTAGGAATTTTGCAAAACAAGGTGTTCCAACACTTTTATTGCGTGTTCCAATATGATAGGATACTTAAAACCGAAAGGTATGATAACAAACGGGTGGTGCCGACATTATCCTTGACAATTCTTTACCAAAGGAATAGTCTCGAAGTAGTCTTGAAGTATGGAGGTGGGGACATCTCAGAGAGTAGTTGAGTATTCAGTCGTTCAAAAGATGACTGAGCCCGTGACGGACCACTACTTTCACAATCCACGACACAAAACTTATGGATACTGTTATTATCCCAATAATAAAAAGACATAAAGGAAAAGTGTCCGTCAGGTTTGAATGAAAGGTGACTACATAGTAATGAGCCGTTCATTGCACACGAAGGTCCCAAGCTGACGTGTAATTGTTTGAAAAACCTCTAATCCCGCAAGGACTAGTTGGGGTGGCAACCTCGAAGAGAGTCGACTAAAACGAGAGTAATTCAAACCTTAAGGAGTGGTAGACCTAAAAGACCGTCACTGAGAAATACTTCTCAAAAGGAAGTGGAAACGGGAAGAAACAATAATGTCCCTAAAGGTTCTCAACAACAAGGTGTATTCTCAGCCCTTAGCCATAAAGAAGTGATTCCAACCAAGAGAAGGAAGGTGATTACGTTAAGACCTGAAGTTATGAATCAAAACTAATCTTCAAATTATTACGTAGGTTTTTGGATGTGATAGTTATACAACTTTAACACAGACTGTTTTTCCCTTAAAGAAAAGGACAAAAAAGTAAAGCTACCTGTTGGGTCAACCTAAAGACCACCTTGGTTACAGTAAAAAAAATAAGGGAGACTGCTTTTTAGGATGTGGATGGTATTATCACCACAGACATTTTAGGTCGTTAAACATAAAATGTCAAAAACAGATACCCGTGATGCTAGCACCACCCAACGATATAGGGTTCTGTAGTTGTGTCACTAACAACTCGGTAGGTTTAGATTCCTAGGACAAACAAGGGGGAAGGTAACGAAAGTTATTTCTTCCCCCTTTTTTTTATACCTTAAACTCATGACCAATTTTTTTTTCATAATACCGTATATTTATTAGTAATAACAAAAACAAAATATCATTATTATGACAAAACTAATAATAACTGAAGAAGAAAAAAGTAGAATTTTAGAGATGCACCAGAGCAACTCAACGAAAAAATATTTAATGGAGCAAACAATTGCAAATACTCAGGCGGCGGTATTTGTGAATGAATTTAACAGAGTTATGACCGCCTACAAAATGCCGGGTTATGTTGCAAAATTTGTTAAAGGTGCTGATGATTATCACGGTAATATTGTAATCTATAAAGATGGTAAAGAACTTGCAAAATCTCCACAGGATTTTGGTATTGCGGTAACCGCAAACCTATCTCAAGGTGTCCAGCAAGCTAAAGACCCGTTGGACAATTATGGTACTCAAATTGTTGATGGTAAACTTACACAATTTGGTCAGACGTTAACTAACGTTTTAAATACCGCTGACGCAGCAGCCAAGAATCAATTAGGTACTGCTGTAAGAAGTGCTGTGGATGCGGTTAAAAAACAATTATCACCAACTCAAAAATAAGAATATTATGAAAAAAATTATTAGACTAACTGAGAAAGATTTAACTCGTATTGTTAAACAAGTTATTAACGAAAGCCAATATTTAATGGAGCAATCAGTAGTAACGAACTACTTTAACACCATGAAGACTAAGTTTGATGGTCAAATGACGGCATATAAATTACCAACCATTACATTACAATTAAATCAGAATGGAACCATTTCAATTATTAAAGATGGAAAGGCGGTATATACATCAACAGTTTCTCCCGATGTCCCAACTTTATTACAGGCTATAACATATAATGATACGGTAAAAGGGACTAGTATACCAACAGTAAAATTAAGTTCTTTATTATTACCAAATTTAGTAGATGGTTACACAAACTATGTTAAATCAACACCAGATGCTAAGTTAACATTAGCACCTGTTACAGGAGCTTTACGAAGTCCGGTTACAGAAATTGTGAATACATATTTTAAAAATAACCAACCAACTCAAAAATAATTAAAAACCCCACCTGAAAAGATGGGGTTTTTTGTTATGAAGGTTTTTCAAAATAACAACGGGTTATTTTTTTAACCATAGTCTGATAATCCGAAATCCAATACCATAAAACAGATTCTTCTTTAGTGTCCACCATTAATCCATAGTCAAACCCATCTTCAATTATATTAATCTTCAATACGTTGTTACCACACCTAACGTATTTAATGGGTAAAACATTAACTTCTGAACTATCAGTTGAATATGTTGATGTCATCTCATTTAAATCTAAAACATACCTTGTATGGTCATAATTAATGTCACCAACGTAGTCGGGATTTATGAGTACCGAATCCAAAGTAGTTTTGTGATACAACACCATTTCCTGTTTCTCATAAACATGGATAATTATTTTTTGACCAAAACTTAATGAGGTCATTAAAAGACCTAATGTTAAAAATATTGTTTTCATAATTTGTAATTTCTGTAAAATTATTCAATTAAAATCAAACCACAAAAATAATTAACATTTATTGTAAAATAAAAAACCCCACCCGAAGATGAGGTTTTAGTTGGTGGAGGTAGAGGGATTCGAACCCTCGTGTTGTCCATCTTGAGTACTAAGGACTACACGCTTAGGACATTGTTTAAGCTAACAATCCGAAATTTCACAATTCCCTTATTTTTTAAGTGGTTCGGTTTACTGAGAACTAATCCTCCACTCGTACCTTTTTGGGTAGGTACCACACCTGACAAGGACTTCTGTTCCTGGGTTAATGTCCTCCCGACCCGAATGGTGTTTCCTAATCTGATTAGGCTACAACCGCAGCGTCTTCACGGATAAGACCGATAGCCGCCATTTTGTCTAGAACGTTGCCGTCTAATTGTTGACTCCATAGATTTAAGTGATAGGAACCCTCTCACTGCGT
>ENA-OREM01000136-OREM01000136.1-marine-metagenome-genome-assembly--contig:-NODE-136-length-63296-cov-8.710103_pt1 | contig 63296 bp, 62 predicted proteins | sample MGYA00248623_ERZ508561 | MGnify/ENA primary metagenome ERZ508561 (study PRJEB26227, sample SAMN06264494) | marine metagenome | isolation source: Columbia River Estuary | place: USA:Columbia River Estuary...
ATTGAGAATTGCGGCGCGTGAACAACGCCATGATATGCCGCCCCTCAGGGGCCATCACCAACTTTTAGCTATATCTCCGTCATATTCGGTCACGCGGTATGCCCAAGTGTGACTGTCATCGCCGTCGACTTGGATGCGCAGGTCGCGGTCGCCGTCGGTCTGATAGGCAAAGATGATTTCGTCGCCGCTGTCCAATGTGGTCTCGGACAAGGCCACGACGCCAGTGTCGAAATACGGCGTTGTGCGGCTATCCCAAGCGCGGACGTCCAGCGTATCGACTTCCGTCCGTGTACTCCGGTCGCCGTTCTCGTCCCACTGCTCAACACGCACGATGCCGTTGTCATAGGTCGTTGTGCGTTCGGATTTCAGGCCATTGGTCGCATAAAAAGTGTCGATGGTTTCCCAATTGCGGGCATCATCGTAGTCGGTCTGTATGATCTCGGTCAAATTGCCGTCGTCGTAGTATTCTACATTTACGACACCATCATCAAACTCAATATAACGTCCTCGCACTTGGCCAGTTACATGAAAATAGGTTTCTTTCACATTCCAATTGAAGGTGTCGTCCCCATCATACCAAATCTTTCTCGTCAAAAGGCCGTCGAGAGACGTCGATGAATAGAACAGACCATTGTCCATCCTGATGGACGAATACATACAGCCATCTTCGGTAATACTGGTAGCTTTTTCCGACCAATCGTATTGATCCCCCCAATCATAAATCCAGTGAGATCCCTGAATTCCGTAGTCTGTCGAAATGAATTCTTCCGTTTGATCATCATTGACGAGGTGTATGTCGACGGCTCCCCAGTTTAGCGGAAGAACATCGAAATAGTATTCAGCAATGCCCTGAACTATGCCTTCTGAGGTGCGCGTGGTCCAAGAATAGGCATTCTCTAGATCTTCTTCGACGACAGTTACATAGTAAAAGTCTCTGTATGACGCGGTTCTTACGCGACCGTCATCAAATTGGGTTACTTGTTGAACCTCGTTGAAGGTAACTAAATCCGTGGATGTAAATATCGTGGTCTAACCCGTGACATCGTTATGATCGATGCGCAATTCCGTCACGATATGATTGTATGAGTATTCACCTTCTGACATCTCATAGGTCTGTGAAATCTCGATGCCATTGTCATAGACTATATTCGAGGCAACCAGCACACCGTTTTCGTCAAACTCTTGAACACGGGTATCCCAGCTAAACTGGTTGTCAGTGTCAACTTGTGTCGTGATGGGCATGGCAACAAATTCCTCATATTTTTTGTCTTAATTCGTTGATTTTTATTGAAACCACCCCACAAAAACAACCCACAGATGTGGAAACAATCGGATCCCCTGCCCCAGCACACGAAAAAGCCCGCCTGAGTGCTCAGACGGGCCTTTGAACTGTTGCCTAGGTTAGGCTTAGTTCTTCATTTTTGCCACTTCAGCTGCGAAATCTTCTTTTACAACTTCGATGCCTTCGCCCACCTCGATGCGCGAGAAGCCAGTGATCACAACGCCAGCTTCAGCAGCAGCTGCGCCAACAGTCAGGTCTGGGTTAACAACGAATTGCTGATTGAGCAAAGTGATTTCAGCCATGTATTTCTGCATACGGCCAACGATCATTTTCTCGATCACGGCGTCTGGCTTGCCAGATTCACGTGCGATCTCGATCTGAACGCTCTTCTCTTTTTCAACAACTGCTGGGTCAAGATCTGCTTCGGACAAGGACACTGGGTTCACAGCAGCGATGTGCATGGCAACCTGTCGGCCGAATGCTTCGTTGTCGCCAGTCATCGCAACCAGAACGCCGATGTTGCCCATGTCTGTGGCAGCAGCATTGTGCACATAGGACACAACTGTTTCGCCTTCGAGTGTCGCCATACGGCGCACGGACATGTTCTCACCGATGATCGCAATTGCGTCTGTTACAGCTTGCTCAACTGTCTTGCCGCCCATGTCAGCCGCTTTGAGTGCGTCGGTATCGCCAACGGTCAAAGCAACGTTTGCGATTTTCGCAACCATAGCTTGGAAGTCAGAGTTCTTCGCAACAAAGTCGGTCTCGGAGTTCACTTCAACAGCGATACCCTTGCCACCAGAAACAGCAACGGCAACAAGGCCTTCTGCAGCTGTACGGCCAGATTTTTTCGCAGCTTTTGCTAGGCCCTTGGTGCGCAGCCAGTCAACGGATGCTTCCATGTCGCCATTGTTTTCAGTCAACGCTTTTTTAGCGTCCATCATGCCTGCGCCAGTGCTGTCGCGCAGTTCTTTTACCATTGCAGCGGTAATTGCCATGTTAACTCTCCATTACGGAATTTAAATTGGGTCGAGGCAGGGTTCACCCCTGCCCCGTATCAGTTTTGCGAAAACAGCTTACTGCTGTTCAGCAGCAACAACTTCTTCTGCGAACTCTTCCATCGCGCCCATGTCAACGCCAGCGGCGCCAAGCTGAGCCTGCATGCCGTCGAGGGCTGCACGTGCTGCGAGGTCAGTGTAAAGCGCGATTGCGCGTGCCGCATCGTCGTTGCCTGGGATGATGTAATCAACGCCATCTGGGGAACAGTTTGTGTCAACGATAGCGATCACAGGAATGCCGAGCTTTTTCGCTTCAAGGATTGCGAGGTCTTCTTTGTTGACGTCGATGACGAACAACAGGTCAGGAACGCCGCCCATTTCGCGGATACCGCCCAAGGAAGCTTGCAATTTGCCCTGCTCACGCTCCATGCCAAGACGCTCTTTCTTGGTCAAACCTGCGAAACCGTTCTCGGAAGCCTCGTCAATCGCCTTCAGACGGTTGATGGACTGGGAAACAGTCTGCCAGTTTGTGAGTGTGCCGCCGAGCCAGCGGTGGTTCATGTAGAACTGTGCGCAACGCTCTGCCGCATCAGCAACAGGCTTTTGCGCCTGACGCTTTGTGCCAACAAAAAGAACGCGGCCGCCCTTTGCGACTGTGTCGCGGATAACCTGCAAAGCTTCAGCAAGCATTGGAACTGTTTGTGTCAGGTCCATGATGTGAATGCCGTTGCGGCTACCGTAAATGTGGTTTTGCATCTTTGGGTTCCAGCGCGCTGTCTGGTGGCCAAAGTGAACGCCTGCTTCAAGCAATTGGCGCATGGTGAACTCTGGAAGAGCCATGTTGGTATTCCTTTTCCGGTTTTAACCAAGGACGGAGGGTGAAGGCGCAGAATGCGACAACCGGTGGATTATTTGGGATTTCTCCCCAAGTAACCCGCCCCCGTCTGGGGATTTCGTGCCGCCCCTTTAGCTGCAGTTTTGGGGCGGCGCAAGTCTAGATAGCAAATTGCGCCGTTATCTAAAGAAATACCCTCTCAATGAACCAATATGCGCCGACAAAGGCGATGGCCGCAGAGGCAGGGATCGCCACGAGGCGGCGGAAGGCCGCGACGTGGTCGCGCAACTGGATGGAGCCCACGCAAAGCACAAAGATCACCAGTAGCGGTGCCGCAAAGAGCCAGACTGGTGCTTCCATCGCATCAACCAAACCGATCGGGTTCAACCAGATCAAAGCAGCCGCCGTCGCGATCAACACGCCGTAAAGCACAAAACCTTGCGACGCTTCATTCTCGCCGCGATCCACCCGCAATGCTTGCCAAACGCACAAGAACATCACGATGATCACCGCCAATTGGCCCAGTTCGACACCGATGTTAAACCCGATCAGCGCAGGCACAAAGGACGCTTCTGGCAAGCCAAACTCGGCCAGCACAGAGGCAAAGCCAAGCCCGTGCAATAAGCCAAAACCAAAGACAACGAACGGACGCCAGCGGCTTAGATTGCTGAGGAAGATATTTTCAACTGCAACATAAACAATCGAGGCGGCAATCAGCGGCTCTACGATGCTACCCGGCAAGACGACATAGCCCAACGCGGCGAGCGCCAGCGTGATTGTATGGGCCAGCGTGAACAGCGATATCTGCAACAGCAGTGGACGCATTTTTGACGACAGGAAGAACAGCCCCAAGACAAACAAAATGTGATCAAGACCTTTCGGCACAATGTGATCAAACCCGACAGGGATATAGCTCACAAATGTTTCCCAGCCCGTCGCCTGCCCGCCACCTGCCAAAACAATCGGATCAGATAACGCGCCCGCTTCCAAGTACCCGTCATAAGGTGCCTCAACACCCATCTGGCGCAGAACGAGCACGCCGAATTCTTTGGCCCAGCCAACTTGTACCTCTTTTGAGCCCGCAGGCAATGCCGCCGTGAAGCTGATTTCGGACGCACGTGTGACCTCGATGTCGCCCAAAGGCCCTACTGCAACACCAATAAGCTCCGGTGTAATCGCCACACCATCAGCCGTAATCGTCATACTCTCGGCCATCTGAGGCCAGAACGTCTGAAAACGCGCTTCCAACGCCGCAGGCTCCATCGCCCGCAACGCATCATATGTCGATGCTTCTGCGGACAGGGCCGTGTCAGACACATCCGTCATATCAATGCCCGCGATAAAGCTTTCCAAATTTAGCCGCACATCAAATTGCAACTGATCACCGTCTTGGGTCATATCCGCGATAGAGGGCAAAACCTCATGTGCATAAGCAGATGACAGGGTTGTAACCCAGATCAGAACGGCGCTTGACAATGCGCGGACAAAAGCCAGTTTGGAGGGTAACGAAAAGGAATGCGACATGCGTAAATTTGCTCTCATATTAGGTCTTTTGGCGGGTCCGGTCTCGGCCCATGAATTTTGGTTGGAGCCAACCGCCTATCAGGTCCCTTCGGACGGTAGGCTGGTCGCTAATATTGTCAATGGACAGAATTTTGAGGGGGTGATCTTACCGCTTGTGCCGCAGCGTATCGCAAACTTTGCCAAATTCGCAGGGGACCTCACTGCGATTGTTGAAGGGCGCACTGGCGATACCCCTGCCCTTGATAACCCAGCTTTGGCCGAAGGACTAAACGTTGTCGCATATCAGGCCCGCAACGCCACCGTGGATTATGAGAACTGGGAGAAGTTCCAGAAGTTCCTCACGCACAAAGACCTCGGTGACCAGCTATCCAATCACGAAGCCCGCGGATTACCGTTAGAGGGCTTCAAAGAGGTTTACTCGCGATACTCCAAGACCTTGATTGGTGTCGGCAACGCAATCGGCGCAGATCGTAGGGTCGGCCTTGAGACCGAAATCCTGGCACTGACCAATCCCTATACAGACGACCTCTCGGTTGGGATGCGTGTTCAGGTCTACTATCGCAATGATCTGCGCGCTGACACGCAAGTCGAAGTGTTCGAGAAAGCGCCTGATGAAACGGTCATCATCACAACCGTGCGCACCGATGCTGAAGGTATTGCAACCGTGCCAGTCAAATCGGGCTACACCTATATGCTTGATGCCGTCGTTTTGAGAGAGCCTAGCGATGAGGTCGCCGCAGAAACAGGTGCTGTCTATCAAACCCTTTGGGCAAACTTGACTTTTGCAGCCCCCTGACTTGCGCTGCCCCCCAACCTGCGCCAAAAGCGTTCCATGAAGAAAGCACCTGATATTCTTTGCGTGGGCTCTGTCCTTTGGGACGTGATCGGACGCGCCGCCAATCACATGCGTGTGGGTTCTGACGTGCCGGGGCGCATCACGCGCTTGCCCGGCGGTGTTGCTATGAACATCGCGATGACCCTGCGCCGTTTTGGTATGACGCCTGCACTTCTGTCGGCCATTGGGCGCGACGCCGAGGGCGAGGAACTCGTCGCCGAGGCCACCCGTATGGGTCTGGTGACCGATCACCTCTACCGCTCTGATGATCTGCCAACCGACGTCTATATGGCGATCGAAGGGGCCAACGGCCTGATTGCGGCAATCGCCGACGCGCACTCGCTTGAGGCCTCAGGCGACAAAATTCTGCGCCCCCTCACCGACGGACGCCTTGGATCACTGGACTCTCCGTATAAGGGGACGGTCGCCCTCGACGGTAACCTCACCGAGGACCTCCTGCAAACCATCGCCACCTCACCGCTTTTTGTGAACGCTGATCTGCGTGTGGCTCCTGCGTCCCCCGGGAAAGCGGCGCGGCTTTTGGCGCTGATGGATCATCCGACGGCGACGATTTACGTGAACTTGGAAGAGGCGGGCCTACTCTGCCAAACCACGTATGAAACCTCATCCGAAGGCGCTGCCGGTCTGCTCAAACGCGGCGCGCACCGTGTTCTGGTCACCGACGGAGGTAACGCCGCCGCCGAAGGCACCGCAGGTGACATCATCACCCACACCCCGCCCGCCGTCATGGTCACACGCGTGACAGGGGCAGGCGACACATTCATGGCGGCCCACATCGCCTCCGAGGCGCAAGGCATGGATCGCGCGTCCGCGCTGACCCGCGCCTCAAACGCCGCCGCAACTTACGTTTCAGGAGAAACACCCCTATGACGATCCCTATGGTATTCAGCGACGAAGTCGCAGCCGCCCGCAAATCTGGCACAGCCATTGTGGCGCTTGAGAGCACCATCATCACCCACGGCATGCCCTTCCCGCAAAACGTGGGAACCGCGCGGATCGTAGAGCAAGACGTGCGCGACGGCGGGGCTACGCCTGCAACAATCGCCGTGATGAATGGCAAACTGCATATCGGCCTTGAGGCAGACGAACTCGACAGCCTTGGCCAAGCGCAACACGTCGCTAAACTGTCACGCGCTGATATCGCGGCATGCATCGCCACAGGCGGCACTGGGGCCACCACGGTTGCGGCCACGATGATCGCAGCGCAGCTTGCGGGTATCTCCGTCTTTGCCACAGGTGGGATCGGCGGCGTGCACCGCGGCGCGGAAACCACCTTTGATATATCCGCCGACCTGCACGAATTGGCACGAACCGCCGTAACGGTTGTCGCCGCTGGGGCCAAAGCGATCCTTGATCTTGAGAAAACCTTTGAGGTCTTGGAAACCCTCGGCGTGCCCGTCATCGCCTACGGCCAAGACACCCTGCCCGCCTTCTGGTCCGCGACATCTGACATGCCTGCACCCTTGCGGATGGACACGGCGGCCCAAATCGCCAGCGCCCAAATCATGCGCACGGCCATGGGCCTCGCAGGTGGGCAGTTGATCTGCAACCCGATCCCCAAAGAGGCGGAAATCGCGGCTGCGGTCCTCGCACCTGTGATTGCCCAAGCGCTCGCAGAAGCCGAAGCACAGAAAATTAGCGCCAAAGCCGTGACACCATTCCTGCTCGATCGCATCTTCAACCTGACCGAAGGCCGCTCTTTGACGTCAAACATCGCCCTTGTGCGTAACAATGCGCGTTTGGCAGCCGAAATCGCGGCTGAAATGGTCAAACAACAAGGTTAATGGCGTCGTTGCTAAAGTTGTATGCAACCCTCAGTTTTCAGCTTTGCATGGCCATATGCGGTAAGATATCGCCTTCCCAAATTTCGAAAGTTGACGATGAAATATCAAATAATAACCAAGATTTGCTCTCTTTCAGTCGCACTTGTGATGTGGGTATTTCAACCTGCTCAAGCCGACCCTGTAACGGAAGGCATTGAATGCCTGCAGGCCCAACTCAACGATCTTGGCTAAAATGTAGGAGAAGTTGATGGCGCGTTTGGGCAAAAAACACGCACTGCGATAGATCGGTTAAGGCAAAGTGAAAAATTTGCCGACTTACCCGACGCCAACGGTGGAAATTCCATGGTGTTGTGCCGTCTACTCGCAGAAATAGATTCAAAAATGTCTGCACATTTTCCTGCCTCAGAAATGGGTGCGCATGCAATAATTGGGAACAATTTGAACAGGGAACTGCAGTACTTGCAAAACGACACTTTGACCAAACAATTAAAGAGTTGTTTGAGCATATTGGCTACAAACTTCCTTTGAATATCAATTTCATATTCTCAGCGGATCTGACCGAACTTATCGACGCCAGCTATGCAGCATTCGACGGGCAGGTTTCGAAACAGAGACTTTCCGACAGTTTGTCTCAGCTTTGCCCTGGGAAGTCGTTAGATGGTGCGATGTCACCAACTTTGATTGTCGTCTGCGGACATGCCTTTGACCCGAATTCCGGCGCAGGCCGTTTGCCGGTTCGCGATTTGCGTATTCTAATCGCACATGAAGCTGTTCATGATATTCAGCACCAACTTTCTGGACCGGTTATGAAAGATGCGCGACCGACACCGCGAGGACTGGGGGAGCGTTGGATCAAAGAGGCCGTGGCTCAAGCCATTGCACTAGAGGTCATTGACGGTGCTAATGCCGCACAAGAAGCGGCGGGTGAGCTGACGCAAGAAGAATTGGCGGCCATTCCAACGCTTTTAGAAAAGAGCAGCTACGCGAAAACCGACTATAATATTGGAGCGAAAATGGTCTGGAGGTTAACTAACGGCCGTTCCGCAGTTGAAGCGCTCGCCTATTTTGAAAATCTAGGATTGGGCATGCGAGATGCCGACGCATTTGAAACAGCGTTTGGTGTTTCAATGACTAGCATTTCTAATTGGTAGAGTAGACGCCTTTGCGGGGGGTGGACCATTGTTATACAGAACCAAATGAGCGCTATTTAGGATGTTCCTCGCTTGTCTTGCGGTGCTGCAGCTCCTAGATGTTCTGAAACCAAGGGCGGAACACCATGCAAATCGACCACTCAACAGACGATAAAAAGGTAAAGCGCGGGGTTTTTGCGCGTATTCGCGGCAACTTCCTTGCGGGTCTGATTATCGTCGCCCCTATTGGTCTGACATTCTGGCTGATCTGGACTGTTGTTGGTTGGGTCGACGGTTGGGTTTGGCCGTTTATCCCGCGTGATTTTCATCCTGAAGAAATGATTAACCACTATTTCGGCACCGAGGGCGCTCCGCCGATTACCGTGAACGTGCGCGGTATTGGTGTGGTCATTTTCCTCGTGTTCACAATAATTGTGGGCTGGATCGGCAAAGGTATCATGGGCCGCTCGCTCCTCCGATTTGGCGAGCGGTTGGTCGACCGTATGCCTGTTGTGCGTTCCATCTATAATGGTGTGAAACAAATCGCAGAAACTGTGTTTTCCCAACGGGATACGTCATTCGATAAAGCCTGTTTGATCGAATATCCACGGGTCGGTATTTGGGCCATCGCCTTTGTCTCGACCAATGCGAAAGGCGAAATCCATAGCAAAATTTCGGCCGATGGTAAGGAAATCGCAACAGTGTTCCTGCCAACAACACCGAACCCGACCTCTGGTTTTTTGCTATTTTTGTCACGCGCCGACATCAGAGAACTGGATATGAGCGTCGAAGATGCGGCCAAGCTCGTGATCTCGGCGGGCCTTGTCTACCCGCACGATAAGCCCGCAAGCGAACTTCAATAGTGTTCCCTGCCGCGGCGACAGGCTTTTCCACTGGTTTTTCATTGATCCTCGCCATTGGCGCCCAAAACGCCTTTGTGCTGCGGCAAGGATTGATCCGCAAACACGTCTTTTGGTTGTGCCTTCTCTGCGCCGTTTCCGACGCGATCCTCATTGCGGCTGGCGTTTTGGGCTTTGCGGCAATCGTCCAACAATGGCCGCTTTTACCACAAATCATGCGCTGGGGTGGCGCTGCATTCCTACTGGTTTACGGCGCACAACGGCTTTGGGCCGCCTATAAAGGTCAATACCACCTGCAACTTTCAGGCCATTCGGCGGGGCTCTGGGCGACCTTAGCAACCGCCGCCGCCTTCACATGGCTCAACCCCCATGTCTATCTCGATACCCTAGGCCTTATCGGTGCGGTATCGACGCAATATCACATGAACTTTGAACGCCATGCCTTTGGAATTGGGGCGATAACTTCGTCTTTTGTATTCTTCTTCGGCCTTGGTTATGGCGCCCGCCTGCTCGCTCCAATCATGCAATCGGCGCGAGCGTGGCAGGTTTTAGACGTTATCATCGGCCTCGTGATGTGGGCCTTGGCCGTGATGCTGCTGCTTTAAAGCGCCGTCCAACCACCATCGACGCTGATCGTGGTGCCTGTGATCTGGGCCGCCGCATCCGAGCACAAGAAATTGACCGTGCCGCCAAGCTGCTCGACAGTTGCAAATTCTTTCGACGGCTGACGCGCTAACATCACCTCGCGGATCACAGTTTCGCGGTCCATGCCGTATTCTTTCATTGTGTCGGGGATCTGCGCCTCAACCAATGGCGTCAGCACATACCCCGGGCAAACCGCGTTACAGGTGACACCTTTGCCCGCCGTCTCCAGCGCCGTCACTTTGGTAAAGCCCACGATCCCGTGCTTAGCCGCGACATAGGCCGACTTAAACGGAGAGGCCGTCAAGCCATGGGCCGATGCGATGTTGACCACACGGCCCCAGCCCCTCTCGCGCATCGCTGGAAGTGCTGCCGCAGTCGTATGGAAGGCAGAACTCAGGTTAATCGCGATAATTGCATCCCACTTCTCGGTGGGGAAGTCATCAATCGGCGCGACAAACTGTATACCCGCGTTATTTACCAGAATATCGCAGGTTCCTGCGTCTGCGATCAAGCGGCGGCAATCGGCGCCCTTGGACATATCGGCCGCGATATAGCGGACCGTCACACCAAACTCGGAGGCAAGGCTTTTGGCGAGCGCGTGATCTTCCGCGCGGTCGGTGAAGGAGTTCAGCACGACATTCGCGCCAGCGCGGGCCAATTCACGGGCGACGCCAAGGCCGATCCCCGAATTTGACCCTGTCACAACGGCAGTTTTCCCAACAAACGACATAAGCGATTCTCCGATTCCCAAATTCAATTTGTGTGAATATAGATGCTGCAACTGCAAAGACCACCGTTCAATCAATGCCTTGCGATGGGCATAGAGACCTTAATTTCTTAGGGTTGCGGGAATGAGCACTGCAAATCGGGCCAAAAAAAACGCCCGCACAAGGCGGGCGTAAAGTTATTGAGGCAGGTTTCATACAGGCAAGAAACCTATCGAGCAGTAAGGGTGTTATAAGCTTTTCATTGCCAGCGGCCAAGCTAAAAGTTTGAATTGTCTAAGAACCCTCTCTAGGCTGAAGTTCAATGCAGACAGGGACCAGAGGAATTGTTGCCAATATGAAACCAGAGTTTTTCGCGAATTTACGCAAGATTGGGGCTTCGGCCGCATTTGTATTTACCGCCACGGCGGCAATGGCCGAACCAAAGCATGGCATAGCTATGTATGGTGAACCCGCCCTACCACCAGATTTCGTGTCGCTCCCTTATGCGAACCCCGATGCGCCATTGGGTGGAAAGTTGGTAACCGCAAACGTGGGCACCTTCGACAGCCTCAATCCCTACATCCAAAAAGGGAATGTCCACTGGCAGATTCAGTATCTTACCGGCGACAGTCTGATGGGTCGTTCGTTGGACGAGCCGTTTTCGCTTTATGGCGTTATTGCCGAATCGATTGAGACCGGACCGAATCGCGAGTGGGTCGAATTCACGCTGCGTGAAAACGCGACCTTCACCGATGGCAGCCCGATTACGGTCGAAGATGTGATGTGGTCCTACGAGACCCTCGGCACCCAAGGCCACGGGCGCTACCGTGGCTTTTGGGAGAAAGTCGCTTCCATGGAGCAGACAGGCCCACGCTCAATCAAATTCACCTTTAACGAGGCCGACAACGAATTGGCCCTCTTGGCTGGTTTGCGCCCGATCCTAAAGAAAGCGCAGTGGGACGGTGTTGAGTTTGGTGAAAGCGGTTTGGACATCGTCCCAATCGTCTCTGGCGAATACAAAATCGCAGACTTTGAGGCTGGTCGCTTTATCTCTTTCCAGCGCGACCCTGACTATTGGGGCAAAGACATCCCCTTCATGCGCGGCGTTGGGAACCTTGATGAGGTCCGCCTCGAATTCTTCGGTGATGAAACGGCGGCCTTTGAGGCGTTTAAAGTGGGTGAAGTGAACACGCACCGCGAATTCAACGTCGCCAAATGGGACAGCCAGTTTGACTTTGAGCTGTTCAACAATGGCGACATCGTCAAATCTATTCTGCCACACGAACGCCCGTCTGGCATGACTGGCTTTGTGATGAACTCGCGCCGCGATCAGTTTAGTGACTGGCGCGTTCGTGATGCAATGATGCAGGCCTTCAATTTTGAATTCATCAACGAGGCGATGACAGGCTCACAGCAGCCGCGCATTACCTCTTATTGGTCGAACTCACCGCTTGGCATGGATCACGGTCCTGCTGCGGGTAAGGTTAAGGAATTCCTTGACCCCTTCGCTGCTGATCTGATCCCAGGCACACTTGAGGGCTACTCCCTGCCCGTCTCTGATGGCTCAGAGCGGAACCGTGCAGGTATCGGCGCAGCATTGGCGCAACTTGAGGCCGCTGGTTGGACTGTGCAGGACGGTGTGTTGAAAAACGCTGAAGGCAAACCGTTCACTTTTGAGATCCTGCTCGAAAACGGCAGCTCTGAGAACGCGGCCATCATTGACATGTACACACAGTCGCTGGGTCGTATCGGCATCACGCCTTCGGTGGCCTCTGTCGATGGCGCGCAATACAAAGAACGCACCGACGCCTTTGATTTTGACATGACCTACTATCGTCGCGGTGTTTCGCTTTCTCCGGGCAATGAGCAATACGCTTATTACGGCTCCGAGCGTGCTGACGAAGTTGGCGGTCGTAACTTGATGGGCGTGAAATCCGCAGCAGCGGACGCCATGATCGGCAAGCTGCTCACCTCTGAAAGCCAAGACGATTTTGTCGCGGCCGTGATGTCCCTTGATCGCGTGTTGACCGCTGGACGCTATGTGATCCCGATCTACCAGTGGAACATCAGCCGCATCGCGCACTCCAAAAATCTGCACTTCCCCACAGATTTGCCGATCTTTGGCGATTGGCCGGGTTGGCAACCAGATGTCTGGTGGTATGAAGAGTAAATCAAACGGGCCAGCAGCGATGCTGGCCCAACCATTTTGGACCCTGATATGATGATCAAACGTATAACCGTTGCCTTACTTCTCTCAACCCTGTCGGCCTGTGCAGTCGCCAAAACCGCAGGAAGCGTGGCCGTAGGCGCTGGTCAAGTTGTCTTGGGTGCGGCTGACGTCGTGTTGTAACTAAAGCAGGTCACTAAACACCATGAATATCCTTGTTCTTTGCACGGGCAATTCCGCGCGCTCTATTCTACTCGAAACGATCCTTTCGGAACTCTCAGACGGACGGATTAAAGGATTCTCCGCAGGCTCAAAGCCCGCAGGCAAGGTTCACCCGCAATCCCTGAAACTTCTCAGCGGCCTGAACTTCCCTACCAAAGACCTACGCTCAAAAAGCTGGGATGAATTCGGCGGCGACACAGCCCCCGTCATGGACGCCGTGATTACCGTTTGTGGCTCAGCTGCTGGCGAGACTTGTCCCTTTTGGGCAGGCGCCCCAATACGCGTGCATTGGGGCGTCGAAGACCCTGCCGCTGCCGCCGAGGCCGATTGGGAAGACGCGTTCCAAACCGCCTATGACAAACTGCACACCCGCGCCCAAGCGCTCTTTGCCCTCCCTTTCGAAGACATGGACCGCGCAGCACTAACCAAGGAGTTGAGCCGCATTGGTACACTCTAACCGTAAAAAACTCTTATCAGAGGCGCTTGGCACCGCTTTTCTGCTCATCGGTGTTGTGGGCTCTGGCATCATGGGCGAAAACCTCGCCGGTGGAAATACAGCGATCGCATTGCTGGCAAACGCCATCGCCACAGGCTGCATCCTCTATGTGATCATCACAACACTCGGCCCGATCTCGGGCGCGCATTTCAACCCCGTCGTGACCGTGGCCTTTGCCTTGCGCGGCGAACACGCTTGGGGAGGCGTCGCTCCCTATATCAGCGCCCAAATCATTGGCGGTATCTTAGGTGTCTGGGCGGCTCATCAGATGTTCGACCTCACAATTCTGCAATCCTCCACAACCCTCCGCACAGGCATCAACCAATGGTCGTCCGAAATCATCGCGACTTTCGGCCTCTTGTTCGTGATCTTCGGCGGGGTCAAACATAAGCCTGATACGGTGCCGACCCTTGTGGCGCTCTATATCACGGGTGCCTATTGGTTCACGTCCTCAACCAGCTTTGCCAACCCAGCCGTAACCATCGCACGTGGATTCACAGATACATTCGCAGGAATTCACCCCAACAATGTTTTGATGTTCATTGGCATGCAAATCGTTGGCCTCATCGTCGGTCACTTTGTGCTGACACGCCTTTTCTCAGACGAGCGACGTGACCCATAAAACCGTCGCGTCATCCGCGCTGCTCGAAATGAGGTTATGGCCCATCGACGCATCGTAATAAGCGCTATCGCCGCGCTTCAGATGCAGCGGCTCATAGAACTCCGTGAACAACGTCACAGTCCCCGTCAGAACATATAGAAATTCTTCGCCATCATGGCGGACCCAACCGTCGAAATCCTCCATCGCGCGCGCGCGAATACGGGCGCGATATGGCAGCATCTTCTTGACGCTTAGGCTTTCGGCCAGAATGTTGTGCTCATAGGTTGTGGTGATCTGATGGGTGCCCTCGCCTGCCTTGGTCACGGCCATGCGGCCATTCACTTGGTCTTTTGAAGGCGGCGTAAAGAGTTGCGGCACCGAAATCTCCAACCCGATCGCCAACTTTTTGAGCGCATCATAAGTCGGCGACATCTGCCCATTCTCGATCTTGGATAAGGTAGAGCGCGCAAGCCCCGCCTGTTTGGCCGCTTGCTCCAAGGTCCAGTTCCGAGACTTGCGCAGATCACGCACACGCACACCCAAATCCATCGGCTGCCCCGTCGTGTGGCTGCCGTCTTCATGGGCAATGCGGATCAAGTTTTTCGGATCAATATCAGACATTCCACCTTCATAGTTTGCAGGTCCGACCCTTGCAACCATCACGCGTCGGGCGTAGCGATAGAAAATGACCTTTTTACCCGCACCCACGCCCTTTAATATGGCAGCCCATGTGCTGCGCCACGCAGCTGATCTCGCTGGTAAAGTGGCGCTATCTATTGTGGCCCCTGACGGTTCCCAAGACTGGACCTACGCTCAGCTTGAGAGCGCTGTGCGCGGCTGTTCGACGGGTCTGCTGAACCTAGGCCTTGCTGCTGGCGACCGCGTGATCCTGCGCCTTGGTAATACCGCTGATTTCCCAATCACCTATCTGGCCTGCATCGCCGTGGATCTGATCCCCGTGCCGCTTTCTGCGCAACTGACAGCACCCGAGGTCGCCAAAATTAGCGCCAATATCCAACCCGCGCTCACGATCCAATCCGATGATATGCCCGTCGCGTCTGGGTCAACATTCCCCGCCGACGGATTGCATGCGCTCTACACTAACCTTCCTGCGTCCTACACCATGGGCGATCCGAACCGCCCCGCCTATATCATCCACACCTCAGGCACCTCGGGCCAATCGCGCGGCGTAATCCATGCACATCGCGCGGTTTGGGCAAGGCAAATGATGTGGGACGGCTGGTATGGCTTGCAGCCCTCGGACCGCCTCCTTCACGCTGGCGCATTCAACTGGACCTACACACTCGGGACAGGTCTCATGGACCCTTGGGCCATCGGGGCCACGGCCCTCATCCCCGCCGACGGAACCGACGCGAGCACCCTGCCCGCGCTCCTCGCGCAATATCGCGCCACGATCTTCGCCGCAGCCCCCGGTGTTTACCGCCGCCTCCTGCGCGCCGAGATGCCTGCGCTGCCGCATCTGCGCCACGGCCTATCTGCTGGTGAAAAGCTTCCCGAAGACACAGCAACCCTTTGGCGCAGATCCACTGGCACGGATATCCACGAGGCCTTTGGCATGTCCGAATGCTCGACGTTCGTCTCAGGCAGCCCCGCAAACCCAGCCCCCGCAGGCGCGTCAGGCTTCCCGCAATCAGGCCGCAACGTCGCCATCATCCAGAATAGCCAGCCCGTTACGGCAGGCCAAATAGGCACAATCGCAATCCACCGCAGCGATCAAGGGTTGATGCTCGGCTACCTGAACGCCCCCGAGGAAACCGCCGCCAAATACGACGGCGATTGGTTCCTCACCGGTGATATGGGCCAAATGGACCAAAGCGGTGCAGTTACCTATGCAGGCCGCGCCGATGATATGATGAATGCAGGCGGCTTTCGTGTCAGCCCGATTGAGGTAGAAGATGCACTCACGGCCCATCCACTGATCCACGAGTGCGCTGCAACCGAGATCAAAATCAAACAGGACGTGTGCGTCATTGCGGCCTTTTACACCAGCGCAGATGTGATAGATGAAGCGCAAATTACGGCCTTTTGCGCCGAGATCCTCGCAGGCTACAAACGCCCGCGCCTCTTTATCCGCGTTGAAACCTTACCGCGCGGTGGCAACAACAAACTCTTGCGGCGCATTTTACGCCAAGACTGGGAGACCTCACATGGTCAAGCTTGATATCATTTCCGATCCGATCTGCCCGTGGTGCTATATCGGCAAAACCAACCTCGACAACGCGCTTTTGCAATTCCCAGACCACCCGTTCTTCATCGAATGGCACCCGTTCCAATTGAACCCCGACATGCCCAGCGGCGGGATGGATCGGCGCGAATACCTCGAGACGAAATTCGGCGGCAAAGAAGGCGCGGTCAAGGCCTATGCGTCCGTGGTGGAACATGCCGAACGCGTCGGCGCTCTGATCAATTTCGACGCGATGAAAGTCACACCTAACACTATCGACGCCCACCGCCTAATCCATTGGGCAGGCATCGAACAGCGGCAATCCTTCGTCGTTGACCTGCTGTTCAAGGCCTACTTTGTGGAAGGGCGCGACATTGGCAGCCACGAGGTTCTGGCAGACATCGCCGACACCGCTGAAATGGACGCAGCCATGGTCACGCGCCTGCTGGCAACCGACGAAGATACCCAAATGCTACGCGACCGTGACGCCCATAGCCGCAAAATGGGCGTGAACTCCGTGCCGACGTTCATCGTGGCCTCACAGCACGCTGTGCCCGGCGCGCAGCCAACTGAAACTTGGGTGCAAATCATCACCGATATCCAAGCCCAAATCGCCGCCACCGCGCAGGCCGAAACATAAAGAAGTAAGCCAATGCAGGCCCCAACCAAAAAACTCCACGAGCGCGAATTCATTGCACTCGTCGCAATGCTCTTTGCCTCTGTTGCGTTCTCAATCGATGCCATGTTGCCCGCGCTTTCGACCATCGGCGAAGAACTCTCTCCCGCCGATCCATCACGCGCGGCACTGGTGGTTGGCATCTTTGTACTTGGCATGGGGCTCGGCACACTCTTCTCCGGTCCGCTCTCAGACGCATACGGGCGAAAGGCCTTGGTCCTTTGGCCATTTGCGGCCTTTATCGCAGGCTCGCTCCTTTGCGCCATCGCCCCAACGTTTGAGCTGCTTCTTGCAGGCCGCTTTATCCAAGGTATCGCCGTCGCAGGGCCAAGGATCGCAGGCATGGCAATGGTCCGCGATCTGTATTCGGGCACAAAAATGGCCTCGATCATGTCGCTTGCAATGATCATCTTCGGACTTGTACCTGCCGTCGCACCGCTCATCGGGCAGGCAATCAATAACGCCTTTGGCTGGCACAGCATTTTCATCGCCATGGCCGCACTTGGCGTCGTTCTCTCAATTTGGTTCGGTTTGCGCCAGCCTGAATCCCATCCTGTTGAAGCACGCCGACCCATGCGGATCGGCACGCTCTGGGACGCCACCAAAATGGCGTTCAGCAACCGCGTTTTCCGCTATAGCGTTGCGGTTCTGACCTGCCTTTATGGCGCGCTGTTCACGCAAATCTCACTGATCCAACCGATCTTTGAGACTTACTACGACAAGGCCGAAAGCTTTCCACTTTGGTTCGGCGCAATAGCCCTTCTGACCATGTCCTCAAGCGTTATCAATGCCAAAATCGTAGGCCGCCTCGGTATGCGTAAAATCATCCAATCTGTGCTGATCGTGCAAATCATCTTGGCAAGCACTGTGACACTCGTTCAGCTCACCACAGGCACCCTACCGTTCTGGATGTTCTTCATCTGGGCCACGTCCGTTATGTTCGTCGTAGGCTTTACCTTCGGGAACCTGAACGCGCTGTCGATGGAACCGATGGGCAAGATCGCGGGCCTCGCGGCCTCAATCTCTGGCTCCATCTGCACTGTGCTTGCGGCCTTCATCTCTATTGGTGTCAGCCTCGTATTTGACGGCACACCATTGGCGCTGACAATCGGTGTGCTGGCCTGCGCGACCTCAGGATTTATTCTGATGCGCCTCCTTGGGCCACGCAGAGCAACCGACGAATCCTAGACCTTCTTAGCCTCGGCCAGCTTCGCGGCAAGATCACGGGCGATGTTAAATGCGCCTTGGATCTTGTCGCGTTCTTTGGACCAGTCTTGCAGAATGACAATCTTATTGTCCTTCACCTTCGCTTGACCGCGTTGCTCGTGAATGAAGTGAACAAGTCCTTCAGGTGACGCGAATTTATCGTTGTGGAACATGACGGTCGCGCCCTTTGGCCCTGCGTCCAGCTTGGCAATACCCGCCTTCTTGCACATCGCCTTGATGCGCACGACCAGCATCAGCGTATTCACCTCACGCGGCAATTTGCCAAAGCGGTCGATCAGTTCAGCAGCAAAGCCTTCAAGCTCCACTTTCGTGGTCAGTTCAGACAGGCGACGATACAGACCCAGACGGACATCCAGATCAGGCACGTATTCCTCTGGGATCAAAACAGGCACGCCCAGATTGATCTGTGGCGCCCAATGGCCATCGTCGATAATACCCTCGGCCTGACCAGAGCGGATCGCGTTGATCTGATCTTCGAGCATCTGCTGATAAAGCTCATAGCCCACTTCGCGCATCTGGCCCGACTGCTCTTCGCCCAGCAGGTTCCCTGCCCCGCGAATATCCAAATCTTGGCTTGCCAGCGTGAACCCCGCCCCAAGGCTGTCGAGGCTGCCCAAAACGCGCAAACGCTTTTGCGCCGTATCAGTCAGCTTCTGCCGCGGCTTGGTCGTAAGGTACGCATAGGCACGGGTCTTAGAGCGCCCAACACGGCCCCTGATCTGGTATAGCTGGCTCAATCCGAACATATCCGCACGCCAAACAACCATCGTATTCGCCGTCGGAATGTCGAGGCCCGATTCCACAATCGTGGTCGCCAGCAGGACGTCGTATTTCCCGTCATAAAACGCGTTCATACGGTCGTCGAGCTCCCCCGCCGCCATCTGACCAGTGGCCGAGATATAACTGACCTCTGGCACTTCGTTTTTCAGGAACGCTTCCATCTCTGGCATATCCGCAATGCGCGGCACCACAATAAACGATTGCCCACCACGATAATGCTCGCGCAGCAGCGCCTCACGGATCGTGATCGTGTCAAATTCGGACACATAAGTACGGATCGCCAAGCGGTCGATAGGTGGCGTGCCGATGATTGACAAATCCCGCACGCCAGACAAAGAAAGCTGCAAAGTCCGTGGGATAGGTGTCGCAGTTAATGTAAGAACATGCACATCGGTGCGGAGTTGCTTCAGGCGTTCCTTATGCTGAACGCCGAATTTCTGTTCTTCATCAATAACAAGCAAGCCAAGGTTCTTAAACCGCACGCCTTTGGCGAGCAACGCATGCGTTCCGATGATGATATCGGCGGTACCAGACGTGATTCCCTCACGGGTTAGCGTGGCGTCCCGCGCACTTACAAACCGTGATAAAGGTCTGACATTAATCGGAAAACCACGGAAACGCTCCGCGAAACTCTGATAATGTTGCCGTGCCAAAAGCGTCGTTGGCGCGATAATCGCCACCTGTACGCCCGACATCGCCGCCACAAAGGCTGCGCGGATCGCGACCTCGGTTTTACCAAAACCAACATCTCCACAGATCAAACGGTCCATCGGCTGACCCGACGCCAAATCCGTTAGAACATCGTCAATCGAGCTCAACTGATCGTCGGTTTCCATATAGGGAAAACGCGCCAAAAACTGATCCCAAAGCCCGTCAGGACGCTCCAAAACAGGCGCCGTGCGCAAGGCCCGCTCTGCCGCAACGCGAATAAGCCGCTCGGCAATCTGGCGGATACGTTCCTTAAGCTTCGCCTTCTTCGCCTGCCAAGCACCGCCACCAAGCTTGTCCAAAAGGCCCGTCTCATGGCCGTATTTCGACAGCAGTTCGATATTCTCAACTGGCAAGTAAAGCTTTGAATTTTCAGCATATTCAATAAGCAGACATTCGTGGGCCGCACCAATAGCTGTGATGACCTCAAGCCCGACAAACCGCCCCACACCGTGGTCGACGTGGACCACCAAATCCTCGGGCGCAAGGCTATTGGCCTCCGTCAAGAAGTTGTCGGCACGCCGTTTTCGCTTACCAGAACGGATCAAGCGATCGCCCAGCACGTCCTGCTCGGAAATCACCGTAAATTCTGGTGTCTCAAAACCCGCATCCAGCGTCCAAACCGCCAAATGCACCCCGTGTTTGCCAACACGTTTGAAATCGGACACAGGGATCGTCTCGGTGATCCCCTCATCCTCGATCAATCCCATTAGGCGCTCACGTGCACCTTCGGAATAGGACGCGATAATGACAGGTCCAACTTCAAGCTTTGCCTTAATATGACCCGCTAAAGCACCGAAAAGGCTAATGGTTTCCTGCTGACGTTCAGGCGCGAAATTTCGCCCATCGCGCGCGCCTGCATCAATGACGCCAACGCCTGTGGCCTGCTTGTTGGGCGAAAACTGCAAGACGCGCTTATCGGCCAAGGCCGCATCCCATGCCGCATCATCAAGATACAATAGTGCAGGTTTGGCAGGCTTATAAACACTGTCCATCCGCCCCTTTTGGGTCAGCGCGTGCATCCGCGTGCCGTATTGATCGGCGATGCTTTCCCAGCGCGCCAGACGCTGCGGGCTGATCTGGTCATCAAGGCTGATCGTGACCCGCGGCAGGTAATCAAACAGCGTTTCCAGATCGTCTTGGAAGAACCCGAGCCAATGCTCGATCCCCCCATGTTTACGCCCTGCACTGACGGCTTCATAAAGCGGATCATCAGTGCCCGCGGCACCAAATTCGATACGGTAATTTTGCCGGAACCGCGTAATCGCAGCCTCGTCCAAAATGACCTCGGACACAGGTGCCAGCTCGATATCTTTCAACGTCTCAGTGGTCCGCTGCGTATCAGGATCAAACCGTCGCGCGCCATCCAGAACATCGCCGAACAGATCAAGCCGAATTGGCCCTGTTTGCCCCGGTGGATAGATATCAATGATTCCGCCGCGCACCGCATAATCGCCCGCTTCCATCACAGTCGGGCTTTGCGTGAAGCCCATCCGCACAAGGAACTGACGCAAGGCACTTTCATCAATACGGTCACCAACGCGCGCCTTAAACGCCGCATCACGCAGCAAGGACCGCGCAGGCACCCGCTGGGTTGCGGCCGACATCGTGGTCAGCAGCACGAACTTCTCAGGCAAGCCATGCACAAGGCCCGCCAGAACCGCCATTCGAGCTGCAGAAATATCCGCATTGGGTGACACACGGTCATATGGCAAACAGTCCCAGCCTGGAAACACAAACACAGGCATATCGGGCGCAAAAAACGCAAGCGAAGACTGCAATGCAGCCAACCGCTTATCATCACGCGCGACATGGGCAACGGGGCCGCCCTTGGCGACTTCGTCAAGGATCAAACGCGCGTCAAACCCTTCGGGTGCGCCACTCACAATGATATGCTTGGAATTCTTCATAGCAGCCCACCTATCCCGCAACCGCGCCGTGTCAACCGCTTAGAAGACGCGAACAACTGCCAAATTGTGAAACATGCCATAAAGCGCAGTGGTGAAAATCGCGATCATCCCGATAATCTGGGTATAAAAGCGATGGCGATGCAGGACGGCAATCAAATCGTCGCCCGCAGGATTGGTCGCCTCTATCAGGCGACTGGTTGAAATGCCTAGGGCGCCGACAAATGACATCGGAAACAAGAGCAAGAACAGCGCCTGCGCAAATTCAACTTTGTACCAAAAAGCCAATGATGCCAGCGCGGTCAGTCCGAAAAACAGAAACCCGATCAACCACATCCCCGCAACGGCTGCAGTGTTTAACTGGCGGCTCGCATTGACACGGACCAGATCAGCCAGATCAATTTCTGCTTGGCCGCCCTGCCGCTTTGCGCGTTGAACCATGTCATACGGCACGCCAAGGACCCAGTGACTTACAGTTGACCATGCAATGGCAATGAATAGCCAATACCAAAGGCTTGAGAACGACCGAAGGTCGATCACTTGCAAAATAGCTTTATTCCAATCCAACGTCGTGGCCTGACTTTGTTTCTTTGCGATTATTGCGACAATACCTGCGCAAGTTGAGGTTGCCCAGACTTGCGAGCATACAAAATCCATGCCACCAAAAGGGTGTGACCAGAAAGGCCCGCATTATGAAACCGACCGTCCCTTCCTTCCCCGCCATGCGCTTACGGCGAATGCGCCAAAGCCCTGCCTTGCGTAGTCTTGTGAGCCAGAATTCACTTTCGCCCAGTGATCTTATCTGGCCGATCTTTGTGATGGACGGAACGGACACAGAAACGCCGATTGCGTCAATGCCCGGTGTGACGCGCAAAACCGTTGATCGCGCCGTGATTGCCGCCCGCGAGGCCCACGCCCTTGGTATTCCAGCGATCTGCATCTTTCCCTATACGGGGATGGACGCGCGAACCGAGGATTGCGCGCTCGCTTGGTCGCCTGAGAATATCTCAAACCAAGCGATCCGCGCCATCAAAGACGCTGTGCCTGACATTGCGATCATGACCGATATCGCGCTCGATCCGTATAACGTCAACGGCCACGACGGCTTTGTTGAGAATGGCGAGATCGTGAATGATCGTACGGTCGAGGCGCTGGTGAAAATGGCGCTGGCACAGGCGAAGGCTGGGGCCGATATCCTTGGGCCGTCGGATATGATGGATGGTCGGATTGCGGCGATCCGCGCAGCTCTCGAATCCGAGCGCCACCAGAACGTCACGATCCTGTCCTACACGGCCAAATACGCCAGCAGCTTTTACGGCCCATTCCGCGATGCGGTTGGCGCATCATCTGCCCTCACTGGCGACAAAAAAACCTATCAAATGGATCCCGCAAATTCAGACGAAGCCTTGCGTTTGGTCGAGCGTGACCTGATGGAAGGCGCCGATATGGTCATGGTCAAACCTGGCATGCCTTACCTCGACATTTGCCGCCGCGTGAAAGACACGTTCGGCGTGCCAACCTTTGCCTACCAAGTGTCTGGCGAATACGCGATGCTGCAAGCCGCCGCACAAAACGGCTGGCTCGATGGCGACGCTGTCATGATGGAAAGCCTGATGTGCTTCAAACGCGCAGGTTGCGACGGCGTTCTCACCTATTTTGCGCCTGCGGCAGCAAAGATCCTGAACGGCTAATCACTGACCGTTCTGGGGCAAACCATCCGTTATGCCATAATAATCGCCCTTATCATCCGTAAAAATATGGAGCGCCAATTGCGACTGGGTCGGCCCGTCAAAGGCCCCCATCGCAATCGCAGTCCAGTCTTGGAACAAGGGATCAAAAAACATGAAGCATCCGCAGGTTTTACAAAACCCGCGACGCACCTTTTCCGAGGCTTGATACCACGTCACATTGTCCGCGCCCGTCACCGTCACAGCAGATTTCGGAAATTCCGCCGAGGCCCAATAATGACCCGATTGCTTGCGGCAGCGCGAACAATGGCAGGCGTTTGGTGCAGATATCGGAGCAGCCACATCGACAGTTACCGCACCGCAATTAAACGAGGCTTTTGGCATAAATCCCCCTTTCTTGGTCACATTTCGCTCATCCATCATCTAATGCGTGACAGATTAGCGCAAATTGTTTATGTAACAATTGAAAGAGGCGGAAACAGCCTCTGAAAACAAGGCATAGAGGCAGTATTATGACCCATCTCACTCGAAGGACATTCGCGCTTGGCGCGGTGGCTGGAACCAGTTTGGCTGCGTGCGGCAACGGTATCGGCGGCAACGGCGCATCAACAATTGACGCCCGTGTTGGCAGCACCGTTAACTTCATGTTTGACCGCTACCCTGGCACACGTGATCTCGCTGGAAAATCCGCGGGCATGCTGGTGATGCCGCTTGTAACCGAAGTTGGCCTTGGCCTTGGCGGCTCTTTCGGGCGCGGCGCTTTGCAAGTTGGCGGCTCGACCGTCGATTACTACTCGGCGGCTTCTGGGTCTGCGGGCCTGCAGATTGGAGCGCAGCAATATAGCCACGTTCTGTTCTTTATGACACAAAACGCGTTGATTGATTTCCGTCAATCGCAAGGTTGGGCCGCTGGTGCCGACCTCGAATATGCGATCAGTGACCAAGGTGAAACCCTGCGCGCCGAGACAACCACGTCATTGGCGCCAGTCATCGCTGTCGTCTTTGCCCAAGCAGGTCTGCGCGTTGGTGCCACCCTAGAGGGCACCAAATACACTCGGATCATTCCGTAAGCCATTGAAGTGCTGCGGGTTTTACGCCCGCAGCTTTTCGCCTTTCGGATCAAACGGCGGCTCTGACAAGACGACACCACGATGCGGCTTGCCTAAAATCATGACGTCCACTTCCGTGCCAGCAGCAACGCCTTTCAGATACCCAAGTGCGAGCGACATCTCGACCCCATATCCGTAAGTGCCTGAACTGACGCGCCCAACAGGCGTGCCATCGGTCAGGAAAATAGGCTCGCCACCAGTGGCATCTGCCGTGGTCACCTCCGTCACATGGATCAATGACATCACTTCACGTGGTGCATTATCTTTGATCCGTAAGTATGCGTCTTTATGAAGAAATTCCTTCTCAAGCTTGATCAAGCCAGCCAAACCAACTTCCTGCGGCCAATACTCAGGCGAATACTCGCGAGACCAAGATCCATAGCCTTTCTCAACACGCAACGACATCAACGCACGGCTCCCAACTGGCCCCGCACCAACGGCTTTACCCGCATCCAAAAGCGCCTCGTATAGCTTCAATTGATCCGCTTGCTCGCAATGTAATTCCCAACCCAGATCACCCGTAAACGACACACGCAGCGCCACAACAGGCACACCCGCAATCTCGATCTGCTGTGACCGCATGAACGGGAACGCCGCCGTGCTCAGGTCCGCATTGGTCAAACGGGTCAGCAATTCACGCGACTTCGGTCCTGCCACGTTAAACCCACACATAGCATCCGTACGGCTCTCAAACGTCGTGCCCTCGGGCAGCGGGACCATCTTCCAGAAACGGCTGTGATACCGCTCTGACATACCGCCGCCGATGATCATAAACTCATCATCCGACAGCTTTGTCACAGTGAAGTCGCCCGCAATCCCGCCACGCACGCCAATCAGCGGCGTCAGGCAAGACCGCCCAACCAGCTTTGGCATATTATTAGCGAAAACGGCATTGAGCCAATCAGCAGCGCCAGCACCTTTCACAAAATACTTCGCAAAGTTGGAGATATCGATGATGCCTGCATGCTCCCGCAGCATCCGCGCCTCGGTCCCCACAGGCTCAAACCAGTTCTGGCGGGTAAAGCCATTCGTGTCCTTGGTTCCAACTTCTTCGGCAAACCACAACGGATGTTCCCAGCCATAGTTGAGCCCCATCACAGCACCCATGGATTTCTGCAAATCATGCGCTGGCCGCACGCGTACAGGGCGTCCTGCGGCGCGTTCTTCGTTCGGGAAGTGGATCGAGAAACGGTTCGCATATTGGTCGCGCACACGCTCTTTCGTAAACGCTTCGTCGGCCCATTTGCCAAACCGCGCCACATCCCACGCAAACATATCGTATTGGCTTTCGCCCTCGATCATCCATTGCGCTGCCACCAGTCCCATACCGCCTGATTGGCTAAATCCTGGAATAATGCCGTTACAACAGAAGTAGTTGCGCAAATCAGGGTGCGGACCATACAGCACGTTACTATCAGGCGACCAGATCATCGGGCCGTTAATAACCCGCTTAATTCCAGCAGAGCCAACAACAGGCACGCGGTCGATCGCGCGCATCATATTGTCCTCAATCCGCTCCAGATCGTCGGCAAACAACTCATGGCCAAAGCCTTGCGGTGTGCCATCCTCAGCCCAAAACTTCATGTTCTTCTCATATGCGCCCACTAGCAAACCCTTGCCCTCTTGGCGCAAGTAATACTCACCATCACGGTCGGCCACAGAGGGCAAACGACGATCCATCGCCGCAATTTCAGGGATGCTCTCTGTCACAAAATACTGATGCTCTGTAGGAATAAGCGGCAGCTTAATGCCCGCGAGTGCGGCAACCTCCCTGCCCCAAAGCCCCGCCGCGTTCACGACCCATTGCGCATGAATATCACCCTTCGGCGTACGTACGATCCAGCTGCCATCTGGTTGCTGCTCGGTCGCAGTCACAGGACAGAACCGCTCAATCTCCGCACCCATTTTACGCGCACCCGTCGCATAGGCATTGGTCACACCACTTGGGTCGACGTTGCCGCCATCAGGCTCATACATAATGCAGCGGATACCGTCGAAATTCACCAAAGGATGCAGGCGCTCGGCCTCATCGCGGCTCACCTCATGGAAATTCATCTTGTAAAACTTGGCCTTAGCGGCCTGAAGCCGCAGCTGGTGCTCTCGTGCCTCGGTCTGCGCCAGATACAGCGACCCGGGCTGGAACACACCACAAGACTGGCCCGTCTCGGCCTCGAGCTCGTTATAGAGGTTCATCGTATAGTGCTGAATGCGCGAAATATTGGTGCTGTCATGCAGCCCGTGAATGTTCGCCGCCGCATGCCACGTCGATCCAGAGGTCAACTCATCACGCTCCAACAGAATGCTATCGGTCCAGCCCAACTTCGCCAAATGGTACAAAATCGAGCAGCCAATCACGCCGCCTCCGATGACAACAGCTTGGGCATGGGTACGCATGGAATTTCCTCTAAATGCAAATCGCTTCGCCTAAACCTGACGTAACCACCCCGAAACAGTTTGCCTCACAGCGACATTTCCGTGTCAGCTTTGCTGAATGTCTGGTGCGACCTGCGCCAAAAGCCGTGCGCGGTCCCCCTCAAACGGCATCGCATCCAAGGCGCGGGCCAATTCGAGCTTGGCAAATTCAAACGCGGCCTCACGTATGCCCGCATCGCCGTGATTGCGCAGGCTTTGCATCGCCTTTTGCAACCTGATCTGGACCTCAACAAGTTGTGCCCCGTCGCGGGCCAATGCGGCAAACCCCGAGCGGATCAGTTCAGTCGCCCGTATCGGGCGCACATAGACACGGTTAAACTTTGCGTCCTTCCCGCAATCTGCTTCGTCCTGATAATGTGCCAAAACCTTGGTCAGTCTTGTGATTACATCAATCGCGGTACCCGCATCATTGATACCTGGGGACAAGGCTTTGCTAGCCATTTCGCCCATGACCAATAAGCCAAACCTTAGGTCTTGGTCGAAGCTGCGCAAATCGCCCAAGACTATCGGATCCGAGAATTTTTCAGTCTTTTCAACAGGCGACGTCACATAAGCGATCAAATCTCCCGCAACGACAAAGCTGCCGACATTGATGATAACATAGACGTTCACATCCGCCGCCTCGGCGGCCTTTTGCAATTGCCCTGCATATATGAACTGCACATAGCCCGACACTTTGGCCCTAATCTCGAACGCGCCCTCCGGCACATCTGTCAAAGGGCGACCACCCAAACACGGCACGGACAACCTTTCCTTCAGACGCAGTGACGTGATCTCTTCCATCTCACGCGCCGTTTCAATCAGACTGCCAAAGTTCTGCAAATGCAGTGTCCAGCGAATGATATAGACAACAATAATCGCCATGACCCCAACGGTCAGATAGAAAATCAAGAACGCATGGGCATCGGTCAAAACCCCTGTTTCACGCAGCACGATCCCGACTGTCGCATAGACATAGGCTCCGATAAATGTGGCCAGCGTGTTCTGCGTCGTGCGGTCCTCCAGCATCAAACGGTGAATACGCGGCGTCCATTGTGTTGATGTCGCGCGGTACACCGTGACCATGACCGACAGCGAAAATGTGGTGACCGCCAGCATCGAATTAGAGATAATCTGGAACAGGCGGTCCACAGATGCGATCTCAATTGATCCTGTCAGGCTCGGTGGTAAATAGACTGTTCCCAGCCGTGCGAGACCCAAACCAATCAGCGCAAGGCAACCAAAAATCACGACCCTGACCCACAACTTGCGACTTTGTTGGATCGCCTCATGCACCAGATGCATCGGCAGGTTTAAAAGTGGGTTCATTAAAGTGGCTCCTGTTGGGGCCAGAAAACGACACGAATTGTCGCCAAAGGCAATCCGACCTGTTCCGTTATACGTCAATCTGACATAGAATAGTCGCAAGAGGCACCCCATGAAAACCACAACCCGCGTAGTCGTTATTGGTGGAGGCGTCGTCGGCGCTTCCGTTCTGTATCACCTGACCAAACTCGGATGGTCCGACGTTATGCTCTTAGAACGCTCAGAGCTGACATCTGGTTCCACTTGGCATGCCGCGGGCGGGTTTCACACGCTCAACGGCGACACCAACATGGCGGCCCTGCAAGGCTACACCATCAAGCTTTACAAAGAACTTGAGGCAATCACGGGCATGTCCTGCGGCCTCCACCACGTCGGCGGCATCACCCTTGCCGATAACCAAGACCGCTTTGACATGCTCGTCGCCGAGCGGGCCAAGCACCGCTACATGGGCCTTGAGACCGAGATCGTCGGCCCTGAAGAAATCGCGAAAATCGCGCCCATCACCAATCTCGACGGCATCATTGGCGCGCTTTACGACCCACTCGACGGTCACCTCGACCCTTCTGGCACAACCCACGCCTACGCCAAGGCGGCCCGTATGGGCGGCGCGACAATCGAGACCCACACAATGGTCCAAGAAACGAACCAGCGCCCCGACGGCACATGGGATGTGGTTACCAACAAGGGCACGATCCACGCTGAACACGTCGTCAACGCTGGCGGTCTCTGGGCACGTGAAGTGGGTGCAATGGCGGGCGTTTACCTGCCGCTACACCCGATGGAACACCAGTACCTCGTCACCGAGGAAACCCCTGAAATCTACGAGCGCGATACCGAGCACCCGCACGTCATGGACCCCGCGGGCGAAAGCTATCTGCGCCAAGAGGGTCGCGGGCTTTGCATCGGGTTTTACGAACAGCCCTGCAAACCATGGGCCGTCGACGGCACCCCGTGGGATTTCGGCCACGAACTGCTGCCCGACAACCTAGACAAGGTTGAGGCCTCTATTGAGTTCGCCTTCAAACGCTTCCCCGTCCTTGAAAAAGCAGGCATCAAATCCGTCATCCACGGCCCCTTCACTTTCGCACCAGACGGCAACCCGCTTGTCGGCCCCGTCCCTGGATTGCGTAACTACTGGTCGGCTTGTGGCGTCATGGCTGGCTTCTCCCAAGGTGGCGGCGTTGGCCTCATGCTCGCCCAATGGATGATCGAAGGCGAATGCGAACGCGATGTGACCGCTCTCGACGTGGGCCGCTTTGGCACATGGATCACGCCTGGATACACGCGCCCCAAAGTGATCGAGAACTACCAGCGTCGCTTCTCGGTTTCCTACCCGAACGAAGAACTGCCCGCCGCGCGTCCACATCGCACAACGCCGATGTATAATATTTTCACCGACATGGGCGCAGTTTGGGGTCAACAATTCGGCCTCGAAGTCGTGAATTATTACGCGCAAGGCGACGAGCCGACCTTCGAGCAACCGACCTTCCGCCGCTCAAACGCCTTCAAAGCGACCGCCCGCGAGGTGAAAGCCGTGCGATCAGCCGTCGGCATCAACGAAGTCCAGAATTTCGGCAAATTCGCAGTCACGGGCAAAGACGCCCGCAAGTGGCTCAGCACCATTATGGCTGGCCGCATTCCGGTCGCTGGTCGTATGTCCCTGACACCAATGCTGTCACCCAAGGGCCGCTTGATGGGCGATTTCACCGTGTCTTGCTTGGATGAAAACAACTTCCAACTCACGGCATCCTACGGTGCCCAAGAAATCCATTATCGTTGGTTTATGAAGAACTTAAAGGGCGATGTTCGTGTGCGAAATGTGTCTGACAGGCGCACCGGTTTCCAAATCGCAGGGCCAAAATCCCGCGAGCTTCTGTCGCTGTGCACCCGCTATGACGTCAGCACCGTGAAATTCCTCGACGTCGTCCGCATGACGGTTGGTCAGGTCGATTGCACCGTGCAGCGCGTCAGCTATACAGGCGACCTTGGCTATGAGATCTACTGCGACCCGATGGACCAACGCCAGCTTTGGCAAACCCTCTGGAACGCGGGCCAACCCCTTGGAATCACACCATTTGGGATGCGTGCGATGATGTCTCTGCGCCTTGATCGGCATTTTGGGTCTTGGCTCTCTGAGTTCTCACCAGACTACACCGCCGCCGAAACAGGCATGGACCGTTTTATCAGTTTCAAAAAGCCTGACGACTTCATCGGTCGCAAAGCCGCCGAAGCCGAGCGCGACAATCCTCCAACCCGTATTCTCGCGACATTCGAAGTCGATGCCGAAGACGCGGATGTCGTTGCCTACGAGCCTGTTTTCATTGACGATTACGTGCAAGGATTCTGCACGTCTGGCGGCTATTCGCACCATGCGGGCAAGTCCATCGCCATAGCCCTGATCCCGCGCGAACATGCCACAGCAGGCAAAATCGTCGAAATTGAAATCATGGGCAAACGGCGTAAAGCCACGCTCATCGCCGAACACCTTTTCGATCCAGACGGGAGCGCCATGCGCGGATGATCCCTGTCCTGATCCTTGCCGCTGGTCAGTCCCGCCGGATGCGCGGGGCTGATAAACTGATGCAAGACGTTGATGGTAAACCACTTTTGCGGCGTCAAATCGAGATCGCCGCGCCAATCGGCACTGTCTATGTGGCCTTGCCGGACCTCACGCATGCAAGGGCCACTGCTCTTAACGGGACCAGCGCAATCCCGTTTGGTATAGCTGAATCCAATGAAGGCATCGGGGGAACCTTGCGCGGCGCAGTTTCAAGGATGCCTAAAGGGCCATTTATGTTGTTGTTGGGTGATTTAATTTATTTACTTACCAAAGACTTAAGGGCGATAATTGATGTCCTGGATAAACATCCAGATCACCTCGTTTGGCGCGGTGCCACACCTGATGGCAAAGGCGGTCACCCGATTATTTTCCACGAGAGCCTGATCCCTGAGTTCGCGAAACTTAGTGGCGACACTGGCGGAGAAACAATCGTGAAGCCATTGAAATCACGGACATACCTGCACCTGTTCCCTGATAATCGGGCGCGCCACGATCTTGACACACCCGAAGAGTGGGCCGCGTGGCGTAATCTTAGGTGATCAGCTTGGCTTCATGGCTGCGTAAAGACAGGCGCGCCGAACCATAATCACAAAGCCCACCCTCGGCGACTTGGTTCCACTGAAGCGTCAGGTTGTCTTCACGGCCAACAGGCGTGCCGCCGTCGTCGTCCCCCATGATCACATCATTGCCATCACCACCAAGGATGCTGTCGTCGCCCGCGCCACCGTTCAACACGTCATTGCCAGTGCCACCGTCGATAGTGTCATTGCCGGCATCGCCGTTCATAGTGTCATTGCCAGCACCGCCATACATGCGATCGTTACCAGTGCCACCAAAGCCAATGTCATTGCCTGCGTCGCCGTAAACTACATCAGCACCAGCACCACCATACATCAGGTCATTGCCGTTCATACCTTCAAGAATGTCGTTACCGTCTTCACCAAACAGTGTGTCATTGCCGTCTTGACCGCAAAGCGTGTCGTTACCAGTGCCGCCATAAGCTTCATCGTTGCCGTTGCCAGCAAGAACAAGGTCATTCCCTGCGCCTGCGCGCACGATATCATCGTTCACGCCTTCACCTGGCAAGATCTGGTCGTTGGCATCAATACGGTCGCCATTGGCGTCAACATATGAACCATTGATCACGTCATTGCCGCCCGTGCCGTCAACGTAGCCGTCTCTCGCCACAACAGGACCAAAGGATGTGTTGTCGACGGATTGGTTAGAATACCAACCACTATAGTTATCGCCAGTGATCTCGTCGACGCGCACATTTGCGATGGAAAGGTTATCGAGTGTGCCGCCGTTGAGAAGGTCGGAGATGAAAAGATCACCATTCTGCTGCTGCATCATCACAACTTCTACAACGCGAGTCGTGCCATCAGTGAGGGTCAAAGTCACTTTCGCGCTCAGCGTCGTATCTGTCTTCGTACAACGGTAAGACCCGTTGATGTAATACTGTGCGTAATCATACGTGCCGTAATCGTCATCCTGCATGACGCCATCACCGCCATCACTGACGTTTGCGCTGACTATACTAAGCTAAGAATAATTTTTGCTGATCCCGACGAGCGAGCCTTCGCTCTCTGCAGTCCAGTTGCATTCAGTCGTATCGACGCTGGCGTAGTTACCCAGATAAATCAGATTTGGCATTTGTTCACTCCGTTGACCCGATTGTTAGTGAACAATATCACAAATAATCCATCGCGAACGCAGCACCACCTATTACGCGGGGCACGCGCTGACGACCGCCGACCCAAATGGATCGGCATTAAAACAAATCTAACGAACGTGGGAAAACCCATTTTTCGCAGACATCACATTTCGCTCAGATTGACAAATCTAAGCCCGATCGCCCCAATCGACCGGTGTGCCCCCCAGTTGGGATCCTTCTGGATACCTAAGTATTCATTGCGAAAAAAGAGAAAAATGTCAGGAATTTGGCGCGACTCAACCCTAGGCGGCAAATTAAGGTTATTTCATGTCCTCATTGGAGAATTGCCGACCAATCTATTGTTTCCAAATAGAAAACAAAGGGGCCCAAAAACCTGTACAAAAGGATAGTCCGGCGCAAAATTTGCCAACAAATCGGCCAATTTAGCCAAATTTCAGTCTCAAAATCGCAACGCCTTGACGCCCACGAAAAAAAACCAACCTGACGTCAACCGTGACTGAAACCGTGTCTATTTCTGCCTCATTTGGTTTCTCGAATGGAAACAACACAGCATTTAGCGGCCTATTGATGAATTTTTTAAATTTTTTGGCGGGGAAATCGGACTTTTAGTGGGGTGATTCACGACTCGTTAACTATTTTGATATCGCCTCACTAAAACAGTTGGCGGGCGACATTTTTCGCGATTTCCATCTTGTGCATTTTTGCGCCCGCAGCTATCAGGCAACCGTTGGCCGCGTGGTGGAATGGTAGACACGAAAGATTCAAAATCTTTTGCTTCACGGCGTGCCGGTTCGAGTCCGGCCGCGGCTACCAACAAAAAGGGCGACCCAGCCAATTAGCGGGTCGCCCTTTTGCATTTTAATATGCCTCTGACTTAAAGCTGTGATGCCGAGAACGTATCACAATCGCCGAGGTTCCCGCTTTCAAATCCGCGTGCAAACCACCGCTGGCGCTGCTCAGAGGTGCCGTGCGTAAACGTGTGCGGCTGCACGCGCTGCCCTGCGTTGCGCTGCAACGTGTCATCGCCAATCTGTTTGGCCGCGTTCATCGCTTCTGCAATATCACCGCGTTCCAGTGAGCCAAACTTTGCTTGCACCGATTTTGCCCAGATCCATGAGAAACAATCAGCCTGAAGTTCGATTCGCACGGAAATCCCATTGGACTGGACTTTATCGACTTGTGACGGATTTGATTGGCTTGACCCAAAATCCCCAATTCATCCTGAACATGGTGTGCAATCTCATGGGCTACGACATAAGCGGCTGCAAAATCGCCGCCCGCACCCATCTGACGCTCCATCGTCGTAAAGAACTCTGTATCGAGAAAGACCTTGTTCTCTGGCGGGCAATAAAACGGTCCAGTCGCGGCCGAAGCCCCGCCACAAGCAGACTGTGTGCTGCCTTTAAACAAAACCAAAACCGGGGGATCATAGGGTTTTCCGACTTGCTGTCGGAAAACATCAGTCCAAACCTCTTCGGTATCAGCAAGAGTGACCGAGACAAACTCGGCCGCGCGTTCATCCTCAGGTGTGATCTGTGATTGCTGGGAACTCCCGACCGCGCCACCGCCATCGCCAACAAATCCACTCACATCAACGCCAAAGTACCAACCAGCCAGCAAAAGCACGATGGCACCAACACCACCGACACCCCCTGCCCGCCGCGCGCCGCCTCTGGCGCGCCTGTCTTCAATATTGTCGCTACCGCGCCTGCCTTGCCATTTCATACCCAAATCCTTCAAAAACTAACGACATACTATATCCTATAGTACGCGGCACAAGCTTGACGACGCGCGTAACGCGTGGCCTAAGGCAGCTATCACTTCGTATATGCGAGAAATTAAAGATGTTACGCGGACTCTATAACTGGACAATGTCACTCGCAAGTTCGCGCTACGCCCTTTGGGCCTTGGCCGCTGTCTCCTTTATCGAATCGTCCTTCTTCCCGATCCCGCCTGATGTCTTGATGATCCCGATGATCATCGCCGCGCCGCGCCGCGCCTTCCTCATTGCTGGAGTCGCAACTGTGGCATCCGTGCTTGGTGGTCTCTTTGGCTATTATATAGGGGCCGCTCTTTTCGACACCGTCGCCCAGCCAATTCTCGATTTCTACGGCAAAGGCGCATATTTCGATGAGTTCGCAGTCAAATACAACGAATACGGGGCTTGGGCTGTCCTGATTGCAGGCGTGACACCGTTCCCGTTCAAAGTCATCACAATCGCATCAGGTGCCACTGGCCTCTCTTTACCCGTCTTCTTCTTTGCCTCAGTGGTGGCACGCGCGTTTCGCTACTTCATCGTGGCCACCCTCTTGTGGAAATTCGGAGAGCCGATCCGCGACTTCATCGAACGCCGCCTTGGGCTGATGTTCATCCTCTTCTGCGTGCTGCTGATTGGTGGCTTCTTAATGGTAGGTGCCTTTTGACCCGTCAAAACCTGATCCGCCTTGCAGCCTTCGGCTCTTTCGCCCTTCTGGCAGGGGCTTATACGTTCCAAGCCTTCGGCTATCCGCCTTGCACAATGTGCTACTGGCAACGCTGGCCTCATTTCGCGGCTATCGGCGTTGGTATCGCAGCCACCCTGATCCCTGCCCGCGTCTGGCCGTACCTTGGCGCACTCGCAGCCGCAACAACATCAGGCATCGGCGTCTATCATACTGGCGTCGAGCGCGGCTGGTGGGAAGGTCCAACCAGTTGCACAGGCGGCGGGCTTGATCTGACCTCCGACCTGCTCTCCACATCTGGCGACCGCCTGATCATGTGCGACCAAGTCTCATGGGAGTTGTTCACGCTCTCAATGGCAAGCTGGAACGCACTCTTTTCCGCAGCCCTCGTGCTGGTCTGGCTAGCGGCGGCTCGTAAGCAGTAAACTCGTCTCTGATCGCGTCACGCCCTCAAACGTGCGGATCGCGGTCAAGGCGGCGTCAAAGCTCTCCAAATCGGACGTCCCGATCTCCACAATCAAATCCCACGTGCCATTCGTCGTATGCACCGCCGTTACAGGCAGCATCGCTTGCAACCGCTTTACGATCCGTGCCGTGCCACTGCCCGCAATCTCCAGCATCATCAATCCGCGTACAGGATGCGGTGCCACGTCTTCGCGGGTCAATACGGTAAACCCAGCTATCTGCCCCGTCTGCTGCAAGCGATCCATATGGGACCGCACGGTTGCACGAGTCACCCTAAGGTCGGCTGCCAGCTCAGAGAGCGACGCCCGCCCATCACGGCGCAACAATGCAATCAGCCTATTATCCAAATCGGTCATTTCATTCGTCCATAACGATCATTTAATGACCATATAGTACAAAATGCAGGATGCATCCACCGCCATTCTGGGCAATGATGCCCTATGACACAAACACATTGCATCTTGATTGGGGCCCCTGTTGACTGCGGTAAACGCCGTCGGGGTTGCCTCATGGGGCCAGACGCCTACCGCGTAGCCGGTATCGCCGAAGCCATCACCGCCCTTGGGCATACCGTCACCGATTTGGGCAATCTCGTGCCGGAACATGTTGAGGCGATGACACCCAACAATCCCGCCGTGCATAAGCTCGAAGAGAACATCGGCTGGACCAAAACCCTCTCAAAGGCCGCCAAGACGCATGCGCCAGACGGCATGCCGATCTTCCTCGGCGGCGATCACGCGCTGGCCCTTGGCACTGTCTCAGGCATGGCGGCGCACGCGAAATCTATCGGCAAGCCGTTCTTCGTGCTCTGGCTCGATGCCCATAGCGACATCCACACACCCGACACCACAGATAGCGGCAACCTGCACGGCACACCCGTCGGCTACATTACAGGGCGCAAAGGGTTCGAGCAGTTCCCAGCCTTAGAAGCCGTCGTTGACTCTGAGAACATCGCCATGATCGGCCTGCGCTCCGTGGATCGCGCCGAACTGGCAACGCTCAAAGAAATGCACGTCTCCCTCGCTGACATGCGTCACATCGACGAAAACGGCATCCGCGCACCACTGCAAGCCTTCCTCGACCGCGTCATCGCCGCCGACGGCATCTTGCACGTCTCGCTCGACGTTGACTTCCTCGACCCGACAATCGCGCCCGCTGTAGGCACCACCGTTCCGGGTGGCACGACAGAGCGCGAAGGTCACCTCGTCATGGAAATGCTCTCCGATAGCGGCGTCGTTTGCTCGCTTGACCTCGTGGAACTCAACCCGTTCCTCGATGATCGGGGCAAAACCGCCTCGCTCATGGTGGATCTCACTGCCTCACTTCTCGGCCGTCGTATCTTCGACCGCCCAACGCGGAGCCACGCATGACAATGACACCTTCCAAACTGGCGATGGTTCCCTTCGTTTCCGTCGATAACATGATGAAACTGGTGCATTCCATCGGGTTGGAACAGTTCCTGCGCGATCTGGCCACCGAGATTGAGGCCGATTTCCTACGCTGGGAACTTTTCGACAAAACCCCACGCGTGGGCTCGCACTCTGCCGTTGGCGTCATCGAATTGATGCCAACCTCTGACGGTGAACTTTACGGCTTCAAATACGTCAATGGCCATCCAAAGAACATGAAAGAAGGGCTGCAAACAGTCACCGCCTTTGGCCTGCTCGCTGACGTCTACTCTGGCTACCCCGTGTTGCTCTCTGAGATGACGATGCTCACTGCCCTGCGCACCGCCGCCACATCAGCCGTCGCAACCAAACACCTCGCCGCCAAAGGTGCCGACACAATGGCCATGATTGGTAACGGGGCGCAGTCCGAATTCCAGTGTCTCGCGCAAAAGGCCGTCAACGGTATCACCAACATCCGTCTTTATGACATCGACATGGCAGCAACAAAGAAATGCGCCGCCAATCTTGCAGGCCACGGCCTTAACGTCACGATGTGCACCACGCCCGAAGAAGCCATCGAGGGCGCGCAGGTCATCACCACGGCCACCGCTGACAAAGACATGGCCACCATCCTGACCGATAACATGGTCGGCGCAGGTGTGCACATCAACGCAATTGGCGGCGACTGCCCGGGCAAGACAGAATTGCACCGCGATATCGTGTCCCGCTCGACGGTTTTTGTCGAATACCCACCGCAAACGCGGATCGAAGGGGAAATCCAGCAGATGGATCCAGACCACCCTGTCGTGGAACTTTGGGAAGTCATGTCAGGCAAGGCAAACGGGCGTACATCAGCGGCTGAAATCACGCTGTTCGACGGCGTCGGCTTCGCCATCGAAGACTTCTCGGCGCTGCGTTACGTGCATAACAAAATCAAAGACACCGCCTTCTACGACGACCTCGATTTTGTCGCCGATCCCGACGATCCACGCGATTTGTTCGGGATGTTGCAGCGCGCAAAGGACTAATTTGGCCCTTTGGCGTTGAAGCCACCCCTAGTGTCTGCTAGATTCATTGCTACGAGATATGGGCAATGAACCACGGCGGGCAACAGCGTGAACGACACACCAGAAACACCTGATAACACTGATGAAACTCCGAAATATGTATCGCCATATACGGGTCCTTCGGTCACAATCGAACACGAGCTGAAAACCAGCTATCTCGATTACGCGATGTCAGTAATCGTCAGCCGTGCAATTCCCGACCTGCGCGACGGCCTAAAACCCGTTCACCGTCGCATTATTTACTCGATGTACGAAAAGGGTATTACAGCCGATAAATCCTACCGGAAGTCTGCGAAATCTGTGGGCGACGTGATGGGTTCTTATCACCCGCATGGCGACAGCGCGATCTACGAGGCGCTTGTACGTATGGCGCAAGGCTTCTCAATGTCGCTGCCTTTGATCGATGGTCAGGGCAACTTTGGCTCGATGGACGGCGATGGCGCGGCCGCGATGCGTTACACGGAATCGCGGCTTGCGAAGTCCGCAGGCGCGCTGACCGAGGACCTGCTCAAAGACACCGTCGATTTCCAAGACAACTACGACGGCAAGGAACGCGAGCCCACCGTCCTGCCCGCCCGCTACCCCAATATGCTGGTCAACGGCGCCGGCGGTATTGCTGTCGGCATGGCGACGAACATTCCGCCGCACAACTTGGGCGAAGTCATCGACGCGACGCTCGCCCTTATCGACAGCCCCGACATGACGTCTGAGGATCTGATCGAATACATTCCAGCCCCCGATTTCCCAACTGGCGGCATTATCCTTGGCCGCGCAGGGGCGCGCAAAGCTTACCTAGAGGGCCGCGGCTCCGTGATCGTGCGGGCCAAAACTCGCATCGAGGAAATCCGCAAAGACCGCTGGGCTATCGTTATCGACGAAATTCCTTACCAAGTGAATAAATCGGTCATGATCGACAAAATCGCTGAAGCCGCCCGCGATAAAAAGATCGAAGGCATCGCCCACGTACAAGACGAATCCGACCGTAACGGTGTGCGCGTGGTCGTCGAGTTAAAGCGTGATGCAACCGCCGAAGTGGTACTCAACCAACTCTTCCGCTTCACATCCATGCAGACCTATTTCGGCTGTAACATGCTGGCGCTGAATGGTGGCCGTCCAGAGCAACTCACGCTCCGCGATTTCCTTTACCACTTCGTGAACTTCCGCGAAGAGGTTGTCTCCCGCCGTACCGCCTTTGAACTTCGCAAGGCGCGCGAACGTTCGCACATCCTTTGCGGCTTGGCCGTCGCCGTGACCAACATCGACGAAATCGTCGCAACCATACGGTCTTCCACGGACGCTGCCGAGGCACGTCACCAGCTGATGACACGCAAATGGCCTGCCCGCGATATCCTTGAATACATTGCACTTATCGACGACCCAACCCACACGGCCAACGACGATGGCACCTATAACCTGTCGGAAACACAGGCTCGCGCGATCCTTGAACTCCGCCTTCAGCGCCTGACACAAATTGGCGTCAAAGAGGTCACTGACGAGCTCAAAGAACTCGCCGCGAAAATCCGCGAATACCTCGAAATCCTTGGTTCCCGCGAACGGATCATGCAGATCATCCGCGACGAGCTTGCGACTGTGCGCGAACAATTTGCCGTGCCACGCCGTACCCAGATCGTGGATTGGTCGGGCGACATGGACGACGAGGACCTGATCGAAAAAGAGGAAATGGTCGTGACCGTCACCTCTGGCGGCTACATCAAACGCACCGCCCTTGCCGATTTCCGCGCACAGCGTCGTGGCGGCAAAGGTCTGTCCTCAATGGCCACCAAAGAAGAGGATGTTGTCACAACGCTCTTCGTGGCCAATACCCACACTCAACTGCTGTTCTTCACAACAGACGGGATGGTCTACAAACTCAAAACATGGCGCCTCCCTCTCGGATCGCGTACCGCAAAAGGCAAGGCAATCGTCAACATCCTGCCGATCCCGCCAGGTGTGTCCATCGCGGCCATCATGCCCGTGGACCGTGACGAGGCAGAATGGGACGATCTACAGGTCGTCTTCGCCACATCTGCGGGCACGGTACGCCGCAATAAACTCTCTGATTTCACGAATGTGATGCGCAATGGTAAAATTGCGATGAAGTTCGAGGGCGAAACCGCAGATTACACGCTGATTAACGCTCGTATCGCGTCAAACGACGACGATGTGATGCTCTTCACCAACTCTGGCCGCGCGATCCGCTTCCGTGCGACCGACGTCCGCGTGTTCAACAGCCGTAACTCGGTTGGTGTACGCGGGATCAAGCTGCAAGGCGACGATAAGGTTGTCTCCATGTCGATCATCCACCACTTCGAGGCAGAATCCTCCGAGCGCCAAGCCTATCTCAAGATGCGCCGCGCGATGGCGGGTCTAACCGATGAGGCCGAGAACGAGGATGACGAGGTGACGCCAGGCGAAATCAACCCGGAGCGTTACGCCGAAATGTCCGCTTCCGAGAACCTGATTCTGACCATCACGGAAAAAGGCTCTGGTAAACTCTCGTCCTCCCACGACTACCCGCTTCGCGGTCGCGGTGGCATGGGTGTGACGGCGATGGATAAGGCAATGCGTGGCGGCCAATTGGTCACCTCCTTCCCTGTTGAACTCTCCGACCAGATCATGCTCGTGACCTCAACTGGGCAGTCGATCCGCGTGCCAATTGAGGGCATCTCGTTCCGCTCACGCAGCGCTGGTGGCGTCAAAGTCTTTGATACCGCCAAGAAAGAGATCGTCGTTTCTGTCGCTTGGATAGCTGATCAAGGCGAAGAAGACCCGATTGAAGACGCCGAGATCGTGCCAGAGGCGTGATTTTTCGGTGCACGCGCTGTGCACATCCAGTGCACGCTTAGTGACAATCCCTTTGGCGGAGCTATATAATGCTCCGCCTCACTCATTCTGGACGTTGTAAATGACTGATATACTTAACATTATTGGCGGCGGCATGGCTGGCTCCGAGGCCGCTTGGCAGGCCGCCAACGCAGGCATCAAAGTCGTCATCCACGAGATGCGCCCCAAGGTCGAAACCTTCGCGCACCGCACGGGAAATTTGGGTGAAATGGTCTGCTCCAATTCCTTCCGTTCCGACGACGACGAGCAGAACGCCGTGGGCCTTCTGCACTGGGAAATGCGTGCTGCAAACGGGCTGATTATGGCCACTGCGGAAAAGCACCGCTTGCCTGCTGGTGGTGCTTTGGCCGTGGACCGCGATCCTTTTGCTGAAAGCGTCACGGCTGCATTAACGTCGCACCCTAACATATCAGTTTCATACGAAGAAATCACGTCGCTTCCCACAGACGGGACCTGGATTATCGCCACAGGTCCGCTCACTTCTGGCGCTTTGGCCGAGGCGATTGCCGCGGAAACAGGTGCCGAGGCACTGGCATTTTTCGATGCTATCGCCCCCATTGTTTACCACGACAGCATCAACATGGATATTGCATGGATGCAGTCGCGCTACGACAAGGGCGAGACGATTGAGGAGCAAACCGCCTACCTCAATTGCCCTATGAACAAAGAGCAATACGAGGCGTTCATAGATGCTTTACTTACTGCTGATAAAACAGAATTCAAAGAAGGCGAAACCGCCGGTTATTTCGACGGCTGTCTGCCCATCGAAGTCATGGCAGAACGCGGCCGAGAAACCCTGCGCTTTGGTCCGATGAAGCCTGTTGGCCTGACCAATGCTAACGATCCCGAGAACAAGCCCTACGCCGTTGTGCAGCTCCGCCGCGACAATGCGCTTGGCACACTTTACAACATCGTCGGTTTTCAAACCAAGATGAAGTATGGAGCGCAAAAGGCTGTTTTCAATACGATTCCTGCGCTTGAGAATGCGGAGTTCGCGCGTCTTGGCGGCATCCATCGCAACAGCTTCATCAATTCGCCAACGCTTCTCGACAGCCAAATGCGCCTGAAATCGAAACCGCATATCCGCTTTGCAGGCCAAATCACTGGCGTCGAAGGTTACGTCGAAAGTGCCGCAATGGGCCTGCTCGCCGCCCGTATGGCGATTGCGGAAATGACCGGTAAAACCGTCCCAGAGGTGCCAAACACCACCGCTATGGGCGCGCTTGTCACCCACATCACGGGCGGTGCTGACGCGAAAACATTCCAGCCAATGAACGTTAACTTTGGCCTGTTCCCGCCGCTCGAAGGCATGAAAGCGGGCCGTCGTGGTCGCAAAGACCGCTACAAAGGCTACACTGACCGCGCAAAAATCGACTGGCAAGGCTGGCTCGACCGTTTGACATGATCACCCGCTTCGCTCCTTCGCCAACTGGGCCGCTGCACCTCGGTCACGCCTATTCGGCGCTAGTGGCTTATGACATGGCGGTGGCGGCGGGTGGCAGGTTTCTCCTTCGGATCGAAGACATTGACCAATCGCGCGCGCGCGCCGCTTGGGAGCAACAAATATATGATGATTTACAATGGCTTGGTCTCACTTGGGAAGAGCCTGTCATGCAGCAATCAGATCGATTGCAGGACTATCACGCGGCTTTAAATGTCCTTTGGGGACAAGGTCTTCTCTACCCCTGCACATGTTCACGGTCTGACATCAAAGAGGCCATGGGCGCTCCGCAAGAAGGCGTTGACCAACACGGTCCAGATGGGTTGATCTATCCACGGACGTGCTGTGAAGCCTTGCGTGTTGGTGGCGTACCCCCTGATGTCACGCTGCGGCTCGACCTGAATGCGCTACCAGACTTGCCGTTGATGTATACCGAGGCGGACCGTGGGCGCCACTGGGCGTCAGTTGCTGAACTACGGCAAACAACAGGTGATTTTGTTGTTGCCCGCAAGGACATGGCAACCAGTTACCATCTTGCGGTGGTCGTGGATGATGCGGCGCAAGGCGTCACGGACGTTGTGCGTGGCGCGGATATCCAAGACGCGACGCCAATCCATGTGTTGCTGCAAACCCTGCTAAATTTGCCAACGCCGACCTATCACCACCACCGTCTCATCCGCGACGACAACGGTAAACGGTTGGCAAAGCGTGACGATGCTCGCGCCCTGTCAAAATACCGCGCCGAGGGTGCAACGCCCAATGATATCAGGCGCTTGGTGGGGCTTCCTGCGGCATAGGTTGCGCTGTTTCAACCTCTTCGTCGTCTTGCACAGAGGTATAGAAACAGGTCCGCCTGCCCGTATGACACGCAGCCCCCGTCTGGTTCACCTCAATGAGCAGGCAATCACGGTCACAGTCGATTCTGAAGTCTACAAGCTGCTGGGTATGACCACTTGTCGCACCCTTAACCCAGAATTCCTGTCGGGACCGCGACCAATAGGTCGCCTCACCACTCGTAAGCGTACGGGCAATACTCTCGACATTCATCCATGCCATCATCAGGACCTCACCAGAGGTCGCATCTTGGGCAATTGCAGGGATCAGCCCTGCCTCGTTAAATTTGAGTGTCGATGGATCAAACGTCATGGGGCGAAAACCTTTGCAACTGCTGCGTTGCGCACTATCTAAGGAAAATAACAGCAAAGGGCAAACGCAGTGACCGCAGAAATCGACATGATGAAGCTCTACTCGGCGCGTATTCTTGCGCTAGCTGCTGATATGCCGCGCACGGAGCGCTTAGCTGCGCCAACAGCCACGGCAAAACGGCGCGCGCCCTTGTGTGGATCGACGGTAACCGTTGATATTGCTTTGGAAAACGGCGTGATCGTGGACTACGGACAGGATGTGAAGGCCTGTGCTTTGGGCCAAGCTGCGGCCTCTGTCGTTGGCAGCGCGATAGTCGGATTGACCCCTGCGCAGGTTGAACTTGGCCGTAACCAAATGTTAGCGATGTTGAAACAAGATGGTCCCGTGCCTGACGCGCCATTTGACGGGCTAGAGGTTTTGACACCTGCGAAAGATTATAAAAACCGCCATGCCTCAATCATGTTGGCCTTTGATGCGACCCTCGACGCACTTGCCACCACATAAAAAAATCGCCGCACATCCGGGACGGGATGGCGGCGAGTAAGGAGCGCAAAAGCGGCACCTGATCCGAGTTTTCCAAGGGGAGAGGCAAAACCCCCGCTTCGGAATGGGACAGGCAGGTCATCAATTTGCAAGGTGGGACAAGGCAAGTTGATGGATCAGGCGCTGCAATCGCTGGGCAGGTCAGACCATCCCGGGCAGGGACAGACCGACAAAAAGCATCACAAGCAAAGCGGTAGCGCCAATAGCATCTGCGATAATCGTGTCGCTAGACCGGATGATCACAGTTTTGATTTCTTTCGCCATTGTCGCTCTCCTCAGTGTCTCGTTTCTCTTTGTTGCCTCTTTGTTCCATATGGTTAACAACCTGTAAAGAACTAAATAAGAACAAAAGAGAACAAAGTTGTTAACCTACTGAAATTAAACGAATAGCTTTGTCTTGCTCCATGAGCCAAAGGAGCGTTCTAGCGGCTTTTCCACGCTCAGATTCGAGTTTTGGGTCGTCGACGAGCAGTTTTCGCGCGTCGGTTTGTGCGATTTGCATCAATGCCGCTTGCCGTTCCAAATCGGCAATCCGGAACCTTGGCAGACCTGATTGCGCGGTCCCAATCACATCACCCGCTCCGCGCATGGCGAGGTCTTCCTCAGAAATACGGAACCCGTCTTCTGTCTCACGCAGGATTTCCAAACGCCTGCGCCCCGTTTCGCTCAGCGGTTCTTGGAACAACAACAGGCAAGTCGAGGCCACAGCCCCGCGCCCGACCCTGCCTCGCAGTTGGTGCAATTGTGCGAGCCCAAAGCTCTCCGCCCGCTCAATCATCATGATCGACGCATTTTGCACGTTCACCCCAACTTCAATCACCGTGGTCGCCACCAATACTTTGGTCTCCCCCGAGACAAACCGCGCCATGGCGGCGTCTTTTTCTGCTGGCGGCATTTGGCCGTGCACCAATCCAACCACGCCTTCGCCCAAAGCGGCGCGCAAACGTTTGAACCGCTCTTCGGCAGCGGTCATGTCAATGAATTCGCTTTCCTCGACCAGCGGGCAGACCCAATAGGCCTGACGTCCATCGGTCACGGCGCGGCGTAGTTTCTCGACGACCTCGTTCATGCGTCCCGTTGAGACCAGCGCTGTTTGCACAGGAGTGCGCCCTGCGGGTTTTTCGTCCAATATCGACACGTCCATATCGCCGAATTGCGCCAAGGCGAGTGATCGCGGGATTGGTGTTGCAGTCATTACCAGCACATCGACGGCCTCGCCTTTGGCCCCCAACTCCATCCGCTGGTTAACACCAAAACGGTGCTGCTCGTCGATAATTGACAGACGAAGGTCTTGGAACTCCACACCTTTTTGGAAAACAGCATGGGTGCCGACAAGAATCTGGATTTCGCCAGAGGCAAGCCGTGCCAGCTTTGCTGCCCGTTCCGCGCCCTTGTCCCTGCCCGTCAGCAACTCCAAATTGACGCCGGCGCTTGCGGCTAACCCCTGCAATCCATCCAAATGCTGACGCGCCAAAATTTCTGTGGGCGCCATCATCACGCCCTGCCCGCCAGCCTCCACAACAGCCAACAACGCCATGAAGGCCACAAGGGTTTTGCCCGATCCAACGTCGCCTTGCAGCAAGCGGTTCATCCGCATTGGCGACGCAAGGTCTGCAATGATTTCATCGATCGCACGTCGTTGCGCGCCTGTCGGCGCATAAGGCAATGCGCCCAGAACTTTGGCCTGCAAGACCCCAGTCGCTTGGCTTATCCGCCCTTTGCTGCGTCGCGCCACGGCCCGCGCTAAGGCCAGCGTCATCTGATGGGCGAAGAGCTCGTCATAGGCCAAACGCTCTCGTGCTTTTGCATGGGGCGACAAATCCATTGTGGCTTCTGGCGTGTGAGCATCCCGAAATGCCTGCTGCAAACTGGGCCATTCATGTTTCGCTTTCAGCTTTGGATCAATCCACTCAGGTAAGTCAGGCGCTAGCCCAAGCGCGGCTCGCGTACCTTTCCACATCAGTTTCTGCGTAATACCTGCGTGTAGCGGATAAACAGGCTCAAAGGCAGGGAGTTCCATTGCTTCTTCTGGTCGCACAATATGATCTGGGTGAACCATTTGCGCGACGCTATCAAAGACTTCAATCTTGCCTGAAACAACCCGCTTCTGTCCCGTAGGTAGTTGCTTTGCAAGGTAATCTCCACGTGCGTGAAAGAATACAAGTTGAAATGTAGTCTGCGCGTCAGTGACGTGAATACGGTAAGGACGACCGCGCGTCGCAGGCGGATAATGCTCGCCAATCGTGACCTCAACTGTTGCGACAGCAGGCGGAACGATATCACGGATACTTGCCTTTTGCCCCCGATCAACCCCCGAAAATGGGAGTGTCATCAACAAATCACGCGGCCGCGAAATGCCTGCCTCACTTAGCAGTTGGCCCGTCTTAGGGCCGATCCCATCCAAATTGGTGATCGCGCCAAACAGCGGAAACAGGATTTCTGGACGGCTGCTCATAGGCCTTCAATCATGGAAAGCCATGCATCTTCGTCAATTGTCAAAACGCCCAAGGCCTCTGCCTTCGTGGCTTTTGACCCTGCACCTGGCCCCGCGACGAGTATATCTGTTTTCGCGCTGACTGATCCCGCAACTTTAGCCCCCAGACTTTCGGCCCGCGCTTTTGCTTCGGCGCGGCTCATCTTGGTGAGGGTTCCAGTAAACACGACAGTTTTGCCCGCAACAGGGCTATCTGCAGCAGCAATGGTCACGACCTCCTCTACATCCAACGCTGAGATGAGGCGATCGATGGCCGCCCGTTCGTTGTCATTTTGAAAAGCCGACACCAATGAGGTCGCCATAACGGTGCCAACACCATCAATCCCCAAGAGGTCATCCCACGCCGCACCTTGGCCGATTTCGGCCCCCGTCAATGCCTGTTCCATCGCGTCCCACGTGCCGTAATGCGTTGCGATCAAGCCTGCACTTGAATCGCCCGCGTGGCGAATACCAAGGCCAAATAAAACACGGCGGAATGGAATTTTACGTTTTTCATCGATGGCTTGAAACAGTTTCTCGGCACTTTTCTCGCCCCAACCTTCGCGGTTTTTGAGTTGCTGCATCCCTTGTCCATAGCGTTCACGAAGTGTGAAAATATCTGCGGGCGTCGCGATCCAGCCATCAGTATAGAATTGTTCAACCTGCTTTGCCCCAAGCCCTTCAATGTCGAACGCCCCTCGGCTTACGAAATGCTTCAATCTTTCGACGGCTTGCGCAGGGCAAATCAAACCGCCAGTGCAGCGTCGCACGGCATCGCCTTCTTCTCGGATGGCTGGAGAGCCACATTCAGGGCAAGTTTCAGGGAAAGCATAGGGTTTTGCGGAGAGATCGCGTCTATTCAGATCAACATCTTTGATTTTCGGGATTACATCGCCCGCGCGATAAATCTGTACCCAATCGCCAATCCGAATATCGCGACCTTCGCGGATTTCAGCTCCGCTACTATCGCGGCCTTGGATGTAGTCTTCATTATGAAGCGTCGCATTTGAAACAACGACCCCGCCCACTGTCACGGGCGCAAGGCGCGCCACCGGGGACAATGCCCCAGTGCGACCAACCTGAATTTCGATGTCATTCAAATATGTCCACGCCAATTCGGCTGGAAATTTGTGTGCAATGGCCCAGCGAGGTGTTGTGCTTCGAAACCCCAAACGCCGTTGCAACTCTAGATCGTTTACTTTGTAAACCACGCCGTCAATATCGTAACCCAAAGTTGCGCGAAGTTCTTCAATTTTTTTGTAGTGCGCTATCAATTCTGACGGGTTTGATAGCAATGCAGTGAGAGGATTCGTTTCAAAACCAAATTCTCCAAGCGCTTGAATTGCCGCGAACTGCGTTTGCGCGAAAGGTGCGGACAATTCACCCCATGCGTAGGCGAAAAATCGCAGCGGTCGTGCCTTGGTGATACTGGCGTCAAGTTGCCGCAAAGAACCCGCTGCCGCGTTGCGCGGATTGGCAAAGGTCTTGCCTTTCGTCTCCGTCTGTCGTTGGTTGAGTGCCGCAAAATCTGCAGCGCTCATATAAACTTCTCCGCGCACCTCAAAAACAGATGGCGCACCCGAAATTTGATGCGGAATATTGGCTATTGTTCTTGCGTTTTCGAGAACATTTTCGCCGACTTCACCGTCGCCGCGCGTCGCTGCTTGCGCCAAAACCCCCTTTTCATATCTCAAGGAAAGTGACAGCCCATCGATCTTTGGTTCTGCGGTATAGGTCAGAGTGGCGGTTGCTTCTAGCCCAAGAAACTTGCGCACGCGATTGTCGAATTCAAATACATCGTCATCAGTGAAAGCATTTCCAAGGCTTAACATCGCTTGTGCGTGTTTGATTTTGCCAAAGCCATCAGTGGCTGGGGCCCCTACTTTGTCGGAGGGGCTATCGTCGCGTTTGAGATGCGGAAATATTGCTTCAATTGCGGAATTTCGTTGCTTGAGAAGATCATATTCTGCGTCGCTGAGGTGAGGCGCATCAAGGGAATAGTAGGCCATATTTGCCGACGACAAGAGCGTCGCAAGTCGAGAAAGTTCTCGCTCTGCCTGCATTTCATCCAGTTGATCTGGTGCGATATGGACAAAACTATTCTCTGGTGAAACGACCACGTAATTCTCCTCGCTGGCTACCGTGCAAGTCTCTCGGCGCTCAGCAAGTTTTATCAGCGTGGTGCCGCAGGTAAAGCGGAAGGTGGGAGCATCTGCCCCCGATGTGGGGATTTATGCCCCGACGGCGAGTTTTTCCGTGTTCATAACGGGCTCAGGGTCACGCAAGACATATCCACGCCCCCAGACCGTTTCGATGTAATTTTCACCACTTGTCGCTTCTGCAAGCTTTTTACGTAACTTACAGATGAAGACGTCGATGATTTTGAGTTCGGGTTCATCCATCCCGCCGTAGAGATGGTTCAGGAACATCTCTTTGGTGAGTGTCGTGCCTTTGCGTAGGCTTAATAGTTCTAACATTTGGTATTCTTTGCCAGTCAGGTGGACCGTATTTCCGCTCACATCGACAGTCTTGGCGTCGAGGTTAACAGCAATACGGCCCGTTTTGATGATCGACTGCGCATGGCCTTTTGACCTGCGAATAATTGCATGAATACGCGCCACGAGTTCCTCGCGGTGGAATGGCTTCGTGAGATAGTCGTCAGCACCAAAACCAAAGCCTTTTAGCTTGCTTTCCGTATCGTCATCACCCGAGAGGATCAAAATTGGTGTGTCAACTTTGCTCAATCGGAGTTGCCGAAGGACTTCATGTCCATTCATATCGGGTAGGTTTAGGTCAAGCAGGATCAAATCGTAGTCGTAAAGCTTTGCAAGATCGATCCCTTCTTCGCCAAGGTCCGTCGCATAGACGTTAAGGTTGGCATGGGTAAGCATCAATTCGATGCTCTTTGATGTTGTAGGATCGTCTTCAACCAATAGGACGCGCATTAATTCTCTCCGCTCTCACTTCCGATAAAATCAACGTAAACCGCAAATGGTTAATTGTGCTTTAACGACATGTGAGAACTTTGCACTTCACGTTAAGGTTGTCTATACTGCTTTAGGGCGGTCACCCGCAAGCCCGCAACCCCATGTTGGTTCACGGCTGTTTCCCATTCTCCAAATTCCTCTTCGGATAGTCCGTAGGTTGCTTGCGCTATTTCCCGCGTTATCAAACCAGCGGCAACAGCGCGCACAACAACTGCTTTCCGAGACGCGACCCAGCGCCGTGTGTCCGCGGGCGGCAAGTCAGCCCGCGTGATTATTGTACCGTCTGATAAGGTCACCGAACGTGGCCCTTCTACTTTTCTCAAATACATCTCTCACACCCCTTTCAAGGTTTTCCCGAGACCGTTATGAGAGTGACACTCTTAATGTAAGGTATAACCGCGCCTTGTTCATGCGGCGAATTTTCCTATATTTCGAACAAAGCTTTCATGATCGGACCTTAAAATGCCTCTCGACCCTGCACTCAACTCACTTGGGTTCGCCAAACCGCCGTCAGAAACGCGCGTTGTTGTTGCCATGTCTGGCGGCGTGGATAGCTCTGTTGTGGCTGCCCAATTGGCCGAGGAAGGCTACGATGTCGTGGGCGTCACCTTGCAGCTTTATGATCATGGCGCGGCCTTGGCCAAGAAAGGCGCCTGCTGTGCGGGGCGTGATATTCACGATGCCCGCCGTGTGGCCGAGGAGATGGGCTTTCCACATTATGTGCTCGATTATGAAAATACGTTCCGCGAGGCGGTGATGGACGAATTCGCCGATAGCTATCTGGCGGGTGCGACCCCAGTGCCGTGCATTCGTTGCAATGAGCGGGTGAAATTCAAGGACCTGTTGAATACGGCCAAGGATCTGGACGCCGATTGCATGGCGACGGGGCATTATATTCAACGAATGGTTGGCGATCATGGCCCTGAGTTGCACGCGGCTGCGGATGCGACGAAAGATCAAAGCTACTTCTTGTTCTCGACAACCCCAGAGCAGTTGGCATATCTTCGGTTCCCGCTTGGACACCTGAAATCTAAGGAAGAAACCCGTGCCTTGGCGGTCAAATACGGGCTGGGCGTTGCGGATAAGCCTGACAGCCAAGACATCTGCTTTGTCCCGAACGGCGACTATGCAGCAGTGATCGAGAAACTGCGCCCCGGTGCGGCGGCAGCTGGTGATATTGTCGATGTCGAAGGCCGCGTTCTGGGCACGCATAACGGTGTGATCCATTACACGATTGGTCAGCGGCGCGGGCTGGGGATAGGTGGTCTGGCCGATCCGCTTTATGTGGTGAAGCTGGACGTGGATAAGCGCCATGTGATCGTCGGGCCAAAGGAAATGCTGGCAACCCGCATGGTGCCACTGCGCGAGATCAACTGGCTGGGCGATGGCAGCTTGATGGACGGTGGCGAGCGTCAAATCGCCGTCAAAGTCCGCTCCACCCGCCCACCAATCGACGCGATCTTGCGGCCGATCTCAGAAACTGAGGCGGAGGTCGAATTGCTGGTCGCCGAAGAAGGCGTGGCCCCCGGTCAGGCTTGTGTGTTCTACGATCCAGAAAGCACCCGCGTTTTGGGCGGCGGATGGATCTGGCGTGGGTACTAAAGTCAATAAACTTTGAAATAGCGCGGCTCAAACATGCGTCGCGATGTAAAATGACCTAGAACAAACCCAACAGGCAGCTTAGGCAAGACACATGATATACAGCACTGCTCAAGAATGGCGAAACGCCCCGCAAAAACGTGTCCTGCTATTTGCAATGTCTGGGCTTGGCAAAACCTATCTGTCCAATCTGGTCCGTGATCAGGGTGATTGGTTTCATTATTCCATCGATTACCGCATTGGCACCCGCTACATGGGCGAGTTTATTGCCGATAACGCCAAGCGTGAGGCGATGAAGGTGCCGTTCCTGCGTGATCTTTTGCGCTCTGACAGTATCTATATCGGGTCCAACATCTCTTTTGATGATCTGCGGCCGATGTCGTCTTACCTTGGTAAACCGGGTAATCCTGAGCTGGGTGGTTTGGAATGGGACGAATATACCCGCCGTCAAGATCAGTTTCAGAAGGCCGAGGTTGCGGCTCTGCATGACACGGGTCACTTTATCCAGCGCAGCCACGACCTCTATCAATACCCGCATTTCATCTGCGACACAGGCGGCTCGATCTGCGAATGGGTTGATGTTAATGATCCCGATGATCCAATTATGACCGACCTTGCCGCCAAGACCCTGATGATCTGGATCGAAGGATCGGACGCGCACACAGCCGAGCTCGTACGCAGGTTCGACAAAGAGCCAAAGCCGATGTCATATGATCCGGTGTTCTTGTTGCACACATGGAAGGCCTATTTGGCCGAATTCGATATTCAGCCTAACGCCGTGAACCCTGACGATTTCATTCGCTGGGCCTTTGCCAAGGCGCTTGCCCACCGTCAGCCGCGTTATAAGGCGATGGCGGAGCGTTGGGGCCTCACGATCCCAATGGATGCCGTCGCACAGGTCAAAACGGCGGGTGATTTTGTCGATATGGTTGCCGAGGCACTTGAGATGCGGGGCAATTAAGCCTAGCTCTCTCTTTCCACACGACAATAGGATCAGAACACATGCCCATTAAGATTCCAGCCACCCTGCCCGCCTTTGACGTGCTGACGCGCGAAGGCGTGATGGTGATGGACCCTGATGCGGCGGTTCATCAGGATATTCGGCCTTTGCGCATTGGCCTGTTGAACCTGATGCCAAAGAAAATTCAGACAGAGAACCAATTTGCGCGATTGATCGGGGCGACGCCGCTACAGATTGAGCTGACCCTGATCCGGATGTCCGAGCATCAAACCAAGAATACCGCCGCCGAGCATATGGAAGAGTTCTATAAGACTTTTGCCGAGGTGAAGGACGAGAAATTCGACGGGCTGATCATCACAGGCGCGCCGATCGAGCATTTGCCATTCCATGAGGTCACCTATTGGGATGAGCTGACGCAAATCTTTGACTGGACCCAGACCAATGTGCATTCCACTTTTGGCGTCTGCTGGGGCGGTATGGCGATGATCAACTATTTTCACAATGTGCCGAAGCATCTGACCGAAAACAAGGTTTTCGGCTGCTACCGCCACCGCGTGACAGAGCCTGCCTCGCCATACCTGCGCGGATTTTCGGACGATTGTGTGATCCCAGTGAGCCGCTGGACCGAAATGCGCCAAGAGGACATCGTGAAACCAACTGGCCTGCAAACGCTGATCACCAGTGACGAGTCAGGCCCTTGCTTGGTCGAAGATGCGGCACACCGTGCGCTTTATATCTTTAACCATTTTGAGTATGACAGCGGCACGCTCAAGCAGGAATACGATCGCGACGTTGCCGAAGGCACGCCAATCCACATCCCGATGAACTACTACCCCAATGATGACCCTACGGTAGCACCGACGAATAAGTGGAGAAGTCACGCGCACCTTCTATATGGTAACTGGATCAACCAGATTTACCAAACAACGGCGTATGATATAAATGACATCGGTAATTAAGTTTTTAGGACTTTCGGCGCTTGCCCTGAGCGGTTCCGCGTTCCTGAGTGGATGTACATCTGCCGCGCGGGATGCAAAAATTGAAAAAGCTTTCCCACCAATTGGTGAATTCGTAGAGGTCGAGGGACGAAAGGTTCATTACCTGCGCGCAGGGTCAGGGCCGGAATTGGTGCTTCTCCATGGCGCTGGCGCCAATGTCCGTGACTATACTTTTGATTTGTTTGATCTTTTGAAAGATCGCTACACCGTCACCGCATTTGACAGACCCGGCCTTGGCTATACGGATCGCGTCCCAAATATCGACACGGGGCCATTTTCAACTGAAGGTGACAGCCCGCAAGCACAGGCTCACATGCTGCGCGAGGCTGCTGAGAAAATCGGCATTAAGGACCCGATTGTTGCAGGTCATAGCTATGGCGGCATCGTGGCGCTGGCTTGGGCTGTCGAGGGGCTTGACATTGAAAGTCAACAAAACGCATCCGCTATTGTGTCATTTGCGGGTGTTGCCATGCCATGGCCAGATCCACTCGCTGCCTATTACACGATCAACGGCAGCGCTTTGGGCGGCGGCATTCTGGTCCCAATCCTTTCCGCCGTAGTGCCCGATAGTGTTGTGGAAAAAGCGGTCAATGACACGTTTACGCCAAATACCGCCCCTGACGGTTTTGTAGCACACCTTGGCGCGGAACTGGTGATGCGACCCGATAGTTTCCGCGCCAATGTGCGTCAGGTGAACACGCTTCAAAACGAAGTCATCAAACTCGCCCCGCGATATCCTGAACTCACAATTCCTATCGAAATTCTACACGGCACGGATGATGTAACGGTCCCAATTCATATTCACGCAAATGAAATCGCGAAAATTGTGCCTTCTGTCCATGTGACACAACTGGAAGGCGTTGGTCATCAACCGCACCACGTCGATGTTGATGCCGCGATTGCCGCAATTGATCGCGCTGCTGGTCGCGCTGGATTGCGCTAGCCGCCGCTCTTCCCCATAATGGTCGTGACCGAGCCAAAGGAAAACTTTGATGGATTTGCCATTCGATGGCGGCATTAGCCGCTTTTACAAAGACGCAGCACCAGATTGGGTAAAAGCCACGCTGAACGATGCGGGTAAAAAAGCAATTTTGAACCCTGATTACCCTTACAAAAAGAAGATGCGTAAATCTGACTACGAAGCTGAAATGGCGGCGTTGCAGGTCGAATTGGTCAGGTTGCAGGCTTGGGCACGTGATAAGGGGGAGCGAATTGTCATCGTTTTTGAAGGCCGTGATGCGGCGGGCAAAGGTGGTACGATTTCGCGTTTCCGCGAGAATCTGAATCCGCGCAATGCGCGTGTTGTGGCCCTTTCTAAACCGTCAGAGGTGGAGGCCACACAATGGTATTTCCAGCGTTATGTTGAGGAGATGCCCTCTGCTGGTGAAATCGTTCTGTTTGATCGCAGTTGGTATAACCGCGGTGTCGTGGAACACGTTTTTGGGTTTTGCACGCCAAAACAACGCGAAAAGTGGTTTAGCCAAGTTGATGCCTTTGAAAAGCTCATGGTCGACGATGGCATCAAGCTTTTCAAAATCTGGCTCAACGTCGGACAAGCCACGCAGTTGAAACGGTTCCTTGACCGTGAAGCTGATCCGCTGAAGCAATGGAAGCTTTCATGGATCGACGTTGAGGGTTTGAACAAATTGGATGACTACACCACCGCCATTGACGAGACGTTGACGAAGACCAATTCGGAACATGCCCCTTGGACAATCGTGCGGTCCGACGACAAGGGGCGCGCGCGATTGAATGCCGTAAGATCGGTTCTTTCCCAATTGGAGTATTCTGGGCGACGCGACGACGGCCTCGGTAAGCTTGACCCGAAAATCGCAGGCGGGATTGATCTCTGGCATGGGTAAACGCGGCTATCATCACGGCAATCTTCGCGAAGCTTTGGTCGCGGGCTGCCTCTCGCTGATTGAGAAGCGCGGCCCAACTGGCTTCACGCTCTCCGAGGCTGCGCGTGAAGCTGGCGTAACCCCTGCCGCCGTTTACCGCCATTTTGAAGGGCGCGAAGATTTGATCGCTGATGCGGCATTACAAGGCTATGCGATTTTCGCGGAGGCGATGGAAGATGCGTATGCGGATGGCAAACCGTCCGACCTTGCGGCATTTGAAGCCACAGGTCGCGCCTATCTCGCCTTTGCCAACAAATATCCCGGCCATTATGTTGCGATGTTTGAGAGCGGCATCTCTATCCAGCGGACGCCAGAGCTGAATAAGGTTGCAACACGTGCGCTAGGCGTTTTAGAAACCGCCGCGGTCGCCCTCAGCCAGCACATTCCCGTCGATAAACGCCCTCCACCGCAGATGTTTGCGGCCCATATTTGGGCTTTATCGCACGGCGTTGTCGAGTTATTTGCGCGCGGTAGCCCTGGCACAAAATCTCCGTTCCCGCCTGAAGATTTACTTGAAACAGGGATCGGCATTTATCTGCGTGGCCTCGGGCTCGTGCCCCCTGATCAATAGGATTTAAAATGAACGGTCTACTCGCAATTCTCTATTTGGCGGCCAGTTTGTCCGATATGAAACTATCCGATTGCCCGACGGGTTGTCTCGCAGAGGCAGAGGTTCCCTCCCGCGTTAGCATCCGTGTTGCCAAGGTAGAATTTCAGCGCGAGATCATCGGCGACGAGGTCTACGTCGGATATGATTGGGGTAAAACCTATGGCCCCTTTCAACCGACGATCGGCGTATCGGCGAATGATCAAAACGCCTTGTGGATTGGTGCGGGGACGAAGTGGACAAGTACCGATCTGCTCGGTGGTCCGATCTTTCTAGAAGCCTCGTTTATGCCGGGATTTCTCACCAAAGGTGATGGGCCCGACATTGGCGGCGCATTTCATTTCCGTTCTTCTCTAGGCGTCGGTTATGAGTTCGACAACGGCGCAACGATCCTTGCGTCCTACGACCATCGTTCAAATGGCGACCTGCGTGAGCTAAACCCCGGATTAGAGACTATCGGGGTACGATTTGCTTTCCCGTTTTAAATCGGCGGCTTAGGGCAGCAAAACCAAAGAGCGTGCGTCCCAAACAACGGTGGTTTGCGCCCCAACGTCCAAGACTGGACGCCCGATCAGGTTCTTCATTGCGATGTTTAAGGTCTCGGCAACGCCATCAATCCGCACATCGTAATATGTCATGTCGCCGTAGTAGACGACCTCATCCACGGTGCCCGCAATTGTTTCGCGGTCAGTGGTTTGGCCATCAAACAATATGGCAAGCGTCTCTGGGCGGATGCCAACGGCGGCTTCACCCAAATTAATGCCCGATGGCGCCTGCTCGGCTGCAATCGTGCATGGCCCAAGACCGTCAACATTAACGTCTATTGTGTCGCCTACGTTTGTCACGTTAGCCTTCAAGAAGTTCATCTTACCGATAAATTCCGCTACGCGACGCCCATTGGGACGACGATAAAGCGTTTCAGGATCGGCCAATTGCCCGATCTCGCCCTCAAACATTACCGCAATACGATCCGACATGACCAAGGCTTCTTCTTGGTCGTGGGTCACGAGGATAAAGGTAATGCCAACGTGGCGTTGCAGCCGCATCAACTCGACCTGCATCTGCTCGCGCATCTTCTTGTCGAGCGCGGAAAGTGGCTCATCCAAGAGCAACACCTTGGGTTTGAGTATCAAGGCCCGCGCCAAGGCAACACGCTGCCGCTGCCCACCAGAGAGCGCATGGGCCTGACGGTCACCAAAGCCCTTGAGGCCAACCATCGTCAGGGCCTCATCAACGGCTAAATCCTTTGCGGCCTTATCCATGTCCTTTTTCTTGCGCAGCCCAAAGGCCACGTTCTCGGCAACGGTCAAATGCGGGAAAATCGCGTAGGATTGGAACACCATATTGGTCGGGCGCATGTTGGCGGGCACGCCCTGCATGTCCTTGCCACCAATCACTACGACGCCTTCAGAAACGCCTTCAAATCCAGCAATCGTGCGCAGCAACGTGGTTTTGCCACAGCCTGAGGGGCCCAGTAATGAGAAGAACTCACCCTCGTTGATCGTCAGGTTGATGTCACGCAGCGCGTGGTAATCACCGTAATATTTGTTCACACCCGTGAGTGAAATCAATGCGGTCACAAGAAGCTCCCTTTGTCTTTCACACCAGCGCGGGCCATGCCGCGACGGCGCAAAATTTCAGCGATTGTTAGCAAGATAATCGAGAGCCCGACCAGAATTGTACCCAATGCCATGACGATTGGTAGAGAGCCTGGGAAGCGAAGCAAGCCCCAAATATAGACCGGCATCGTTGGATTGGCGCCCGTTAAGAAAAAGGCGATGATGAATTCATCAAGGCTAATGGTAAAGGCAATGAGCAAGGAAGAAATGATCCCCGGCATCACCAGTGGCAATGTTACCAAACGGAAAGCGGACCAGCGGCTTTCGCCCAAATCCATCGCGGCCTCTTCCATGCTTGGGTCGAGGTTTTGGAAAGCGCCATTGAGAATAGCAATGGAGAACGGCGTGCAGATTAATACATGGGCCGCGATCACTGTCCAGTTGGACAAGCTCATGTGAAGCATCTGCACGACGACAACAAGCAATGAGACAGCTACGATAATCTCTGGCAACACGAGTGGCAGCATCACCAAGCCGATAATGCCGCGTTTGAGTGGAAAGTTATACATCGCCCCTGCCCGCGCCGCACAAACACCGAGGATTGTTGATAAAACTGATGTAAGGGCCGCGATAAACAAGGAGTTTTGAACAGCGTTATGGAGTGCCTTTGTATCTGTCAGGGCGGTGAACCATTTGGTTGTGAAACCTGACAATGGAAACGCAATAATAGTTCCGTCGTTAAACGCAAACAATGGCAACAACACGATCGGCGCATAGAGGAAGATCAAATATGCAATCGCATAGATACGGAGGCTCATGATCGGCCTCGCAGCCAACGGCGGTTCAAAAAGACGAACAGCAAGCTTATTGCCGCCACACAGAGCATAGCGACAATTGCAAGAGCGGCCCCAAGTGGCGCGTTATTAAGCGCGAGGAACTGTGTTTGGATCATGTTCGCGATCAGCTTACCACCTGCCCCACCCATAAGTTCGGGTGTCACATAATCACCGATTGTGGGAATGAAGACAATCAACACCGCAGCCACCAAACCGGGCATCGAGAGCGGCAGTGTGACACGGAAAAAAGTGGAGAGCTTGCTTTCTCCAAGATCCTCGGACGCCTCCAACAGCGAACGATCAATCTTTTCCAAAGCGACAAAGATCGGCAGAATCGCGAAAGGCGCAAAGGCGTGGGCAAGCGTGATAATCACCGCATTTACGTTGTAGAGAATGAACGTCAACGGCTCGTCGATCAGACCAACGTTGATCAGCCCCGTATTCACCACGCCGTTATACCCCAAGATGACCTTCCACAAGAAAACGCGGATCAGATAGCTGGTCCAAAATGGAATTGTAATGAGGAATAGCCAAAGTGATTTGCGGTGCGCGGGAACGTGGAACGACACAAAATAAGCCACTGGAAATGCCAAGATCACAGTGACGAAAGTCACCGTACCCGACACAAACAAAGAGCGCTGCAAAAGTGCAAAATAGATCGGTTTTTCAATGATTTCGCGATAGTTATTTAGCGTGAATGTGGTGTCCACATCCATAAAGTTCTGCGTCCAGAAACTAAACAGGACTATCGCGCCAATAGGGATCGCCAGCATCAAAATCGCATAGATCAACGGCGGACTGATCATCAACAGTCCGCGGCGTCCTTCAGTTGCTGTTAGTTTTTCCCACATGGTTTTATTTTCACCGCAGCGCAGGAAAGTGCAAGAGCCAAATCTATTTTGAATGCAGGTTCTGCATTCGTCCCGCAATTGGATGATCGCCAAGCGTGTGGGCGGCCCCAAGGCGGTCTGCATCAGACTTATTCTGGCTCAGCTTTGATTTTGCCAGCACCTGCATAATTAGAATTTCGAACCCGACAATTCCATCAAGTTTGTCATTGAGGTAATCGGCGGGCGCATCGGACATACGCCACGCATCCCCACCATTCGTGCGGGTTTCCATCATTTTCGTGAGCAGCCCCACGGCGCCCAGTTTGGCTTTGCGATCATGGTGGAACATGATCGTGCCGTGCACATGGGCGACCTCATAGTTCCATGTCGGCACGACCTCATGGGTGTCAGCTTTGCTGGGGTAAGAATTGGGCGTGATATATGCATTTGCCCCGCTAAAAATAGCGAGAACGGCAGCCCCATCCTCTAATTTCCGGTGCAAATCGTTGGCATGGGCGATATGCCCGATCAGCTTGGTTTTTGTCATAATCAACGGAATGTGGTCGGCACGCAAAGCGTCTCCCGCGTGGCTAACCAACGTCGCCAAAGGCGCCGCCAAAATCAGTGCAGCGATTTGTGTAGCGTCAGTTTGTTCAAAATCTGCCGGTAAGTACATCTCATAACCCCTTTTCACCAAACGAAAAAGGGCGACCCATTGGGGCCGCCCGTTTCCAAATTCCTGTATCCGAAGCTTAACGCTTCGCTATTCGGTACTTCAAAAAAATAAATCATACCAATAACTTAATATATACACTCATAGCCTGCTATCATACTGCTCAAGCCTTACACTCTACATTTCCATACTTAGCTGTACATTTTTGTTGTGTGCAAGCAGAAATATTGGCATCTCGCCTACTTTGATTTCTATCTACAGTCCGAACAGCTGGTACGGTATAAAATTCCGTTCTCATAAGTTGTGTGCAATTAGTATACGCTGAGTATCCATAACCTGTTGTAGTACAACTTGTTTGTCCTGTTGGTACTTGGCGAGATTGCGTTTGATTGTACATTTCCTGCTCATAACGTGGTGGAATTTTCTTCATCCAAGTTGCAGTGCAGATGCCCTTTTCTTCTCTAAATTCGGTAGTAGCGCAGCTTGCTAACATCAAAACCACCCCCGCAATTGTAATTTTCCTTAACGTCATAAACACTCCATTCAATCCGAGTCTCACTATGCCAATCATCCAAAGCAGCGTTTAACCTATCCAAACACAATAAATCTGCAGTTTTCCAGCAAAAACCGCACACACAGCCCTCTAATGCTGTGTAGCACCCAACGCACCCTACCCTCAAACTCACCCAATACAGCAAGCACACACGTGTTCTACGCCACTACTACGTACGGCGCTTACATCGTTTTCCGATGTAAGCGCTACTTGGGTGCTATGGGCTTGATGGCTTGTATGGGTTCGAAGTCTTGCTGCGATACTTGCTGTGTTGGCACTGCTTGGGTTGGCTTTGGTGTGTTGGCAGACTTGGGTATAGGCAGCGTTGGCAACGGCTTGGCACTGTTTGGCTGTGCTGTTTTAACCTTCACACCTTCAATGTCACGTGCCTCGTCCGCAATCATTGTAGCCATCAATCGCAGCACTTCCAAACGTACTGCTGCTTGCTCCTCACTTGTAATGCTGCGTATTGCGTTCAGCGCACGTTGCACATCAGCCAAAGCACTCACTGTGCCACCCCCATATGTGCAAAATCACCACCCCAAAACTGTAAGTACTTCCCTACCAAAAACCGCAGCACGTTTTTTCTACGTCTAAAACCCATTTCACACAGCGCCCATTCGTTCTGCTGCTTGCCACTTTGTCCGTGCTTGTTCGTTTAGTGCCGTTGTGCATTTGCTGTGCAGCAACGCAAAGCGCTGTGCCCACTGCTTGTGCTTGCTGTCACTACTGCCCTCTAATCGCTGCGTGTAGTAATTCAATTTGCTTGCACACACAGCCAAAGCATCAGCACTTGGTTGCAACTGCTGGAAGCGCAGAACACGCATATAACTTGCGTTCTTGCCCAACCAAGCCACACAAAACTCTTGTTCGCCTTGCACTGCCTTTGCAGCCATCAATGCGTTTTTAATCTCATCCAAAACCGTTTTCGTCATCAAATTCTCCTCTGCGCATAAATACACAGCAGCACTGTGTTGGTGTTTGCACACGAGTATTTAGTGGAATTGATGGATGAGAAATTACAACGCGAACGACATACAAACGTTTTTCGATGCACACGCACACTTGGCGCAGTTCTATATCGTTGCGCACACAAACATTTGCCCAGCACGTTTGTCAGCCAAAACGCTGCACACACGTGTGCAAACTGCAAAGCAAGACTTACGGCACACACTCAATGTGCTTGCTACAACGCTGCATCCAAACCAACCAAACTGTGTGCGCCGCAAGCCGCATCTCTATCGCCCACTCACACTTACAACCATCGAAGCCGTCAACACAGCGCAAGCAGCCGTACTCACAACACATTTCAACATCATATTAGGCAATATCCCCAAGCACTTTAGGCAAGCAGAAACGATTGACGGCATATTTAGGCACACTTGGACAAACTGTAAGCAAAGCGAAGACGTGCACACGCAACCAATTATAGGCGGCAGCAAAGGCTTAAACTTCTACGTTCTAAAAGAGGCACATTATGACAAGCAGAAGATTGTAGGCGACATAAGCACTTGGGACATAGACAACACATTTATTCCCCACGCTGCTGTTTATGCAGACTGAAGTTAGCACAGACAGTTTAGACGACAGCACACGCCGTTTGCTTGGGGACGGCGTAGTGTTTCGTATTGCTTGCAACACAGTGTTTCAAACACACTCAAACAAAACAGTAGGTTCAAACACACTGTTTAGACACAACACACTGCAAACAAACAAGAATGTCATACAATACGCATTGTATGGGGTTCTGCTGTAAGTGCTTGTTATCGAACAACTCATTTGTGCACAGATAATCGTTGTCCAAACACAATATCAGAATTTACACTTAATTACTGATGCTTATGGGGTTTGGAGACAGCAATGCGACAAGCAAAGACACTAAAAGACGCAGAGATAAAACGTGTGCTTGCATACTGTTCAACACGCCAACACGCACTGCGTGACACAACCATCTTCGTGTTTAGTTTACACGCTGGCTTACGTGCAAAGGAACTTGCAGCACTGCGCATCTGTGATGTGTATGATGATGCTGGCAATGTGCACAGTTCATTTGTGCTGTCAGCAGCAGCAACAAAAGGTGCTCGCACACGCACTGTATACGTCAACAAAACACTCAAACGCCAACTTGCCCAATATTACCCAACTCTACCCAAACAGCCCACAGCGCCACTGTTCTGCAGTCAAAAAGGCAGTTTCTTTAGTGCCAACACAATGTGCCAACTGCTCATACACATCTTCCAACAGTGCAGTCTAAAACACGCAACTTCGCACAGCGGCAGACGCACGTTCATTACACGGCTTGCAAGCAAAGGCGTTGGAGTGCGTGTGCTTGCAGAACTTGCTGGGCACAGCAGCATTGCGACAACACAGCGCTACATTGACGTTAATGCAGAACAGTTGGCGAATGCTGTAGAGTTGGTTTAGCGATTATTGCGGCAGTTTCATTATCTCAAGCAGTGCTGCTTCACTCAACTCGCCACGCCTAAAACGTTTTAGTGCTTCAAGCGCAAAGCCATCTTCTGCATCCACAGCGTCTTCAACAACTACTGCTGTTTTGCGCTTTGTTTTCGTAATCTCGTGTCTGCGCTGCTGTGTAAGCACATGACTATAATGGTTTTCGATTTGCGCAACTTTACAGCCCATATTCATCGCCAAATCGTAAATACTCACATCACCCTTTTCCAAACGCAGCGTCGCATAAGTGTGTCGTAAACTGTATAAACTGCGCTTGTCGCCATCCCTATCATACAACAATCCATCCTCACGTTCGTTATACGGCACACGCTTTAGGAATATTTGAAAGCCTCTGTTCAAATCCACAAACTTGTTCACGTCACGTGTCTCAGCATCCACTTGCCCAAACCAAACCAAGTCATTGTGCTTGTTATACGGCGTTGCTTCTCGCCAGCGCTTTAGCAGACTGTTTGCACTTGGCTGTGTTTGTACAAAACGTGCCTCGCCCTTTTTCGTAGCCTTGCTCACACGCACTTCTGCAATCACACTGTCGCTGCCATCCACAGCCACATCAAACTTAATGTCACTCCAAATCATCTCACGTGCTTCGCCAACACGCAGTCCACTATTCGCCAAAAACAGCACAAAATAATACATCTGCTGCCGTTGCATCTTGTGCCAAGCATTCAAACGCTTGTCCGCAAACACACCCACACAATCCCTATAACTGCGTAGATAACGTGTAAGCGTAGCGTATTCTTCAGCGTCAAACCCAGCACGTCGTGTTGGTGTTCTGTTTTTCGCTGGCGCTTTCATCTTAAACACTTGCTGCAAGCGTCCGCGTTCAAAAGCATCAAAAAAGATTTGATTTAGCGCACTTTGTTCCATCAGCAGCGTTTTAGTTGCTGGTGCTTTTCGTGCGTTGTTAGTGCCACGTGTTTTAGCGCCACGTCGTTTAGGATTGTATTTCTGCAGCGCTTTACCTTCTGTACTGTCCCAAAACCCTATACGCCAATCCCAATATCCACTCGCAACACTTGGCGTAATATCATTCAGCAGCATACTCGTGCCGTCTTTGTGCTTAAAATACTGCTTAAAATAGCGTTCAGCGTATTTGTCGTGCCAATACTGTCTACTCGCAGTCCACGTGCCGTTCTTTGTGTTTCGTTC